>ERZ808240.723-NODE-723-length-42474-cov-16.483533_pt1 | contig 42474 bp, 40 predicted proteins | sample MGYA00521084_ERZ808240 | MGnify/ENA primary metagenome ERZ808240 (study PRJEB31516, sample SAMN03275571) | gut metagenome | biome: mammalia-associated habitat; material: feces | host: Papio cynocephalus | place: Kenya | collected 2012-08-06 ...
TGAAAAATTTTTAATCCCAATCTCAGCTTGAATTTTGGGTTTTTCGACAGACTGATCCGTTCTCTTTCGAGAACGGATTTTTATTTGGCGGAGATGGAGGGATTCGAACCCTCGAACTCGTTTCCGAGTTACACGATTTCCAATCGTGCGCCCTCGACCGGACTAGGCGACATCTCCGTATTTAATATTAAATTTTAAAAAGCGCCTAATTATTATAATATGACGGAATGAAAAAATCAAGGATTATTTTTGCAAAAATTAAAATATTCGGTATTTTTACTTGTGAATTAAAAGTATTTAAGGGCTTTACCGCAGTATAAGCCCTTAAATATCAATATCCGTTATAAAAATTATTCATTAAAGAAATCTTTTATTTTATCGGTAAAGCTTTTACGCTTTTTATAATTCTTTTCGCCGCAAAGGCTTTCAAATTCCTTAAGCTTATCCTTTTGCGCCTTGGTAAGCTCCTTGGGCACCTCAACCGCAACCTTTACATATTGGTCACCCCTGCCGGAATATTTAAGCCGCTGTATTCCCTTGCCGCGAAGCTTAAATTCGTCGCCCGGCTGTGTTCCCTCGTGTATGTTAAGCTTAACCTTTCCGTCAAGCGTGGGCACAACAACCTCCGCGCCAAGCGCCGCCTGCGCAAAGGTTATAGGTATCTCGCAGTAAACATCGTAACCGTCGCGTTCGAATATCGGGTGCGGGCGAACGTTAACATTAATGCGAAGATCTCCGGACGGTCCGCCGTTTGCGCCTGCGTCGCCTCCGCCGCGAACGTTTATTATCTGCCCGTCGTCAATACCTGCCGGTATATCAACGGTCTGTTCTACGGTATGTCTTATTCTGCCCTTGCCTGCGCACACGTGGCACGGTTTATCGATAATTTTACCTGAGCCGTGGCAGTTATCGCACACCTTTTGAGTCTGCATTACGCCGAACGGCGTGCGCTGTGTGGACGATACCTGACCGCTGCCGTGGCAAACGGGACAGGTTTTGGCAGTCGTTCCCTTTTCGGCACCGCTGCCGCCGCATTCCTTACAGTTTTCAATTTTTGTTACCTTAACGGTTTTGCGGCAGCCCTTTGCCGCCTCTTCAAACGAAAGGTTAACCGCCGCTGCGGTATCGTTGCCGCGTCTCGGTGCATTCGGGTTTGCGCGTCTGCCGCCCGTTCCGAAGCCGCCGCCGAAAAACGAGCTGAATATATCGCCCAAATCGCCGAAATCGCCCGTAAAGCCGCCGCCGTATGCTCCGCCGGCACCGCCTGCGCCGAAATTCGGATCCACGCCGGCATGACCGAACTGATCGTAGCGTGCGCGCTTTTCCTTATCGGAAAGCACCTCGTAAGCCTCGTTTACCTCTTTAAACTTCTGCTCGGCCTGCTTATCGCCGGGGTTTAAATCGGGGTGATACTTTTTTGCCATTTTGCGGTATGCTTTTTTAAGCTCGTCGTCCGAAACCGATTTATCAACGCCCAAGACTTCGTAATAATCTCTTTTTTCCTCAGCCAAAGTAATTTCTCCTACAACTTTAATATGTCAAAATCAATCCGGCAGTTAAGCCGGATTGATTTTTAAGGCACTAATTACTTTTTGTCGCCGTCTTCAACGTCGGTGTAATCGGCCTCGTAAACATTGGAATCGTTGCCGCCGTTTTGTGCCTCGCCCTGCGGAGCTGCATTATCTGCGCCCTGCGGATTAGCAGCCTTATAAACCTTTTCGCTTACGGCGAAAAGCTCTTTTTGCAGTTCTTCCTGCTTAGCCTTTATTGCGTCGGTATCCTCGCCCTTTAACGCCTCTTTAAGAGCCTCTTTGGCGGCTTCGATCTTAGATTTTTCATCAGCCGAAAGCTTATCGCCGAACTCGCTTACGGTTTTTTCGGTCTGATAGATCATCTGGTCGGCGTTATTGCGAATATCTACCGTTTCACGGCGTTTTTTATCCTCGGCGGCATACTGCTCGGCTTCTTTAACAGCCTTATCAATATCCTCTTTCGACATATTGGTGTTAGAGGTAATGGTGATGTTGTTTTCCTTGCCGGTGCCTAAGTCCTTAGCCGAAACGTGAACTATGCCGTTTGCGTCTATATCAAAGGTAACCTCGATCTGAGGAATTCCACGCGGAGCCGGAGCTATGCCGTCAAGGTGGAATACGCCTAAGGTCTTGTTATCCTTTGCAAATTCACGCTCGCCCTGCAAAACGTGTACCTCAACAGAGGTCTGACCGTCTGCCGCGGTTGAGAATATCTGGCTCTTTTTAGCCGGAATTGTGGTATTGCGGTCGATAACCTTTGTGGAAACGCCGCCCATAGTTTCAATACCGAGCGACAGCGGAGTAACGTCAAGAAGCAGCAAGCCTTTAACGTCGCCGCCTAAAACGCCTGCCTGCAAAGCCGCGCCTATTGCAACGCACTCATCGGGGTTAATGCCCTTAAACGGCTCTTTGCCCATAAAGTTTTTAATAGCTTCCTGTACGGCGGGAATTCTTGAAGAACCGCCTACCATAAGAACCTTGTGTATCTCGCTCTTATCAAGACCTGAGTCCGAAAGCGCCTGACGTACCGGACCCATTGTAGCGTCTACAAGGTCGGCTGTAAGCTCGTTAAACTTCGCCCTTGTAAGGGTGGTTTCAAAGTGCTTCGGACCTGTTTGGTCGGCTGTAATAAACGGAAGGTTTATGTCCGCCGTAGTCATACCCGAAAGGTCTATTTTAGCCTTTTCGGCAGCCTCTTTAATACGCTGCATAGCCATTTTATCGCCCGAAAGGTCAATGCCTTGCTCTGCCTTAAAGGTGCTTACGATGTAATCCATTATGCGCTTATCAAAGTCGTCGCCGCCGAGTCTGTTGTTACCGGCTGTTGCAAGAACCTCCTGAACGCCGTCGCCCATTTCAATAATCGAAACATCGAAAGTACCGCCGCCGAGGTCGTAAACCATAACCTTTTGGTCGTCCTCTTTATCAATGCTGTATGCAAGAGCCGCCGCGGTAGGCTCGTTTATAATTCTCTTTACTTCAAGACCGGCAATTTTGCCCGCGTCCTTTGTTGCCTGACGCTGAGCGTCGGTAAAGTAAGCCGGAACGGTGATAACCGCCTCGGTTACGGGCTGACCGAGATAAGCCTCGGCGTCCGCCTTTAATTTCTGCAAAATAATTGCCGAAATTTCCTGAGGAGTGTACTTTTTGCCGTCTATTTCAACAGTATGGGCAGTACCCATTTCACGCTTAATAGAGCTGATTGTGCGATCGGGGTTTGTAATAGCCTGGCGCTTTGCAACCTGACCTACCATTCTTTCGCCCGTTTTTGAAAAAGCAACCACGGAAGGAGTGGTTCTTGAGCCTTCGGCGTTAGCGATAACGACCGGCTCGCCGCCTTCCATAACGGCTACGCAAGAGTTTGTTGTACCTAAGTCAATACCTATAATTTTTCCCATAATATATTCCTCCAAATGTTTAATAAGCTTTTTTAGTTTGCTACCTTAACCATTGCCGGTCTTATAACCGTATCGCCGGTTTTGTAGCCCTTTTGCAGAACCTCGGCAATTACATTCTCGCCCAATTCTTCGTCCTCGATATGCATTACCGCCTCGTGGAACGTGGGATCGAACTTATCGCCCGGTTTTGCTATCTCGTCAATCTGAAGCTTTTCGGATAAAGCCTCAAACTGCTTGATTATCATTTCAATGCCCTTTAAATAATCGGGGCTTTCCTTATCAGCAGCCGCCGCGCGCTCGATATTATCTATTATCGGCAAAAGCTGTTTTATAATTCCGGCTCTTGCATATTCGGCTATGCCGGATTTTTCGCGCTCGGTGCGCTTTTTATAGTTATCAAATTCCGCCGCCGTGCGCAAAAGCAGATCGCTTTTCTTTTCAAGCTCCGCTTTAAGCTTTTCGGTTTCCGAATCCTTTTTATTCTTTTTTTCTTTTTTCGGCTCCGAATGCGGCTCTTTTTCTTCCTTTACCTCTTCCTTTAAGGTATCGGGTTCCTTTTCAGCGTCGGTTTTTGTTTCTTTTGTTTCTTCTGCCACTTCTATTCCTCCATATCCTTCTGCGCCTGCGATATAATTTCGCCCAATTTAAACGCCGTATACTCAACGCACGGCATTATCCTGTCGTAAGACATTCTGTTAGGTCCTATAACCCCTACCGTGCCGCTGTATTTATCGCCGCCGTATTTTGCGGCTATTATGGCGTCCGAGCTAAGCTCCCTGAATCCGGTGTCGTTTCCGAATATAACGCCTACACCGCCGTTTATTCCGTCAAGAAGCGAAAGCATCGGCTCGCGCAAATTCACAAGCGATATTATTCGCCTTGCGGCGGCGGCGTTATCAAAAACGCTGTAAAGCGCAGCTTCGTTGGTTAAGGATACGTTTGAAGCTTCCATACCCTCCGCCATTTCGGCTGCTGCGGATAAAAGCGGCATATACGCAAACGCGTCAATTCCGAGCGCTGCCGCCACGCCCTGCATATAAGCCCTTGTAAGCTCGCATAAGCCTTTGCCGTTTATTTTCTTTTCGGCAATTTTTGCAAACTCGTTTATATGCCTAAGGTCAAACGGAATATCGGTTCTGATAAGCCTGCTGCGCGTTCTTCCGTCGTTTGTAATAAGCACAAGCATTACTGTTTTTCTGCCTATCGGCAAAAGATCGAGCCTTCTTACGGTTAAACCGCCGTTTATCACAAAGCAGGTAACCGAAGGCAAGCCCGTAAGCTTTGATAAAAGCGTTCCCGCAATTTCGGGAATTTTTTCGGGCGCCGCGTGTATATCGGAAAGGCTTTCATCTATAAACCGCTTATCGCCCGACTGTATTTTTTCAGGCTGCATAAGCGTATCAACATATACTTTAAAACCGTTGCTTGTAGGCACCCTGCCTGCCGAGGTATGCGGCTGCGCCAAAAGGCCCAAATCGCAAAGCTCGCTCATTTCATTACGCAGAGTTGCGGCAGACGGCGCGTTTTTAAGAATTAAATTAAGCGCCTTTGAACCCACCGGCTCACCCGTTTTAATATATGTTTTAGTTACCGCTGCCAAAACCGCCTGTTTTCTCGGTGACAGCTCCATTCCGTTTCACCTCGGTTAAAGCTTTTGTTTATTAGCACTCTATGCTTTCGAGTGCTAACGATTATTATTATAGCCCCGAATTGCAAAATGTCAAGTGTTTTTTAAAAAATAATTTGACTTTTCCTGACCTTTTACAATTTATTCACAATTAAAGCTTGCGAATAAAAGAAAAGGTAACGCCCCGTTATCTTAAGGACGTTACCTTTGCTATTAAAACATTTTTACTATCAAGGGAACAATATAGGTAATAAACGTAACGATTGCTCCGGCGCTTAACACACCCAGCATTATTGAAGGAAAGGCTTTTTTAAGCGGCATTTCAAGCATTGCCGCTATAAGCGCGCCCGTCCATGCGCCGGTACCGGGCAGCGGTATCGCAACAAAAATAAACAAGCCCCAAAACGCATATTTCTGCACGGTTTCCGATTTGCTGTTGGCTTTGTTTTCAAGCCTTGTTACAAGGCCGTTAAGCTTAGGCATTTTTTCCCGCATAAAGGCAAATATCTTTTTTATAAAAATTATAATAAACGGAACGGGAACCAAATTGCCTATTACCGAAACAAGCACCGCCACCCAAAAGGGCAAGCCCCTTGCAACCCCTATCGGGATAGCGCCTCGCAGCTCGATTACAGGCACCATTGAAACCAAAAACGTTGTTAAAATTTTACCGAAAAAAGTGTTTAAAAAAGCCATAAGGTTCTCCTTTTACCGTTTAACAGATGAAATGAGTTTTTTAACGCAAGCCAATATAAATTTAAAATTAACCGCCGCCGTAAGCAGCAGGCATACTGCCTGAACAGCCGTGCTGCCGCGCAATTCGAGCACCGAAAACAGCGTTTGAACGGCGATAATCGCAGTGTTGACGGCTATATAACCGCCGTACATTTTATACGGCAGGGCTTTTTTTACATTAAGGGAACGTATTATAAACACCGCAAAATAGCTTATAAACGTAGCCAGCGCCGCCCCCTGAACGCCAAGCGGAGAAGGAATAAAAATAAAATTAAGCGCTATATTTATCGCCGCTCCCGCAAAAGCCGTTATAAACGACATACCGCTTTGCTTTGTTATAACGTACACCGTGCCCACAAACGAGGTAAACGCCGTAAAGATCATAGCGGCGCTTAATACCGGAACATATTTCCACGCTTCGTAATACTGCTTTGCGGCAAGAATTTTTATGGCGGGCTTTGCAAAGGCTATTACCGCCGAGCCTGCAAGAAACATAACCGCCTGAAACGAACGCCATACACCCGAAAAGAATTTAATATGCTCTTTTCTGTCCCCGTGCGACTCTGTTACGGCAGAAAACTGCCACGCCTGCATAAATATGGTTGAAACAAGGGTTAAAATCGTGGGTATTTTGTAAGAAACCGTATATATTCCGTTTGCATACTGCCCTATAAAGCCGTTTACCATATATCTGTCCGAAACGCTTGTTATCCACCAAAATATGGTAGTAGGTATAAGCGGTATGCTGTATTTAAGCATTTTAACAAACGCCGCTTTTTTAGGGTGCGGCGTAAACTGCCGCCAAAGCTTTTCTTTAACAAAAAGAAAAACTGTGCTTAAAAGATCAGCCGCCACAACAGACAAAACGTACCCCGTAACCCCTATTTTAAGCACTGCCAAAAACAGAATGTTAAGACCGATTACAAGCGAGGTATTTATTATGCCCTGCACCGCAAAAAGCGCGGTATCGCCTACCGCCCTTACAAACTGAGCGCAAAGCGAATGATAGCACGACGCCATTGTGTAAAGAACTATAAGCCACACATAGCCTTTAAAGCTTTTAAAGCTGCAAAGTATCGGCACCGCAATAAGAAACATAAGCGAGCCGGCGGTAATAACCTCAAAGCCGGCGGTAAAAATGCTCCGCCTGCCGCGCTCGTTATCAAGCGCAAAGCGGAAAACGCCCTCTGTAATGCCGAGTGAAATTACCGGAAAAAGCATATTTGCCGTTTGAGTTATCAGGTCGGCGGTGCTGTAATCGGCGGGAGATAAATAGCCGGTATAAAACCTGACCATAAAAAAGACCAGTATTTTAGAGCCGAATGTGCCTGTGCTTATAAGCAATGTGTTTGAAAGCAGGGTTTTATATTTGTTCATATAATAATATATTCCCCCTTTTTGTAAAACAAAACCATTTTAGCATACAAAAGGGAAAAAATCAACTTTAAAGTATAACCCTTAATATGAACAGATCGCCGCAAACCGCAAACTGACAGTTTCCGTTAAGCTTTTCCGTAACATAGTGAATACTTTGGGTTCCGAAGCCGTGCCCAGCCTCCCTGCTGCGCGGTATACCGTCGATTATTTCTGGCTTTTCGTAAAATGTGTTTTTAAGCTCTATTAAAAGCTTGCTTTCCTTCATTTTTAAATCAAGCGAAATAAATCTCTTTTCACGCTCAAGCCGTAGCACCGCATGAATTGCGTTTTCAAGCGCGTTTGAAAGTATCGATGTCAAATCGATATCTGAAACGATAAGCTTTTCGGGTATTTGCACCTCATATTTAAAATCAATGCCGTTATTATGAATATCACTTTCATAAGACGATAAAATCATATTCACAACAGTGTTTTTGCAGTATTTATGCGGAGCCGTTTTTTCGGTTTGGCTTATAATTTCGTTAATGTACTCCTTAGCGCGCACATACTCCCCATCGTCGATAAACGCCGAAATATTGGCAAGAAAATGCCGCATATCGTGCCGTATAAGCGAAACTGCGTACTGCGACCGCCTGTTAGCCTCAATTTCCTTTTGCGAATTGGCTCTCTGCATTTCTATAAGCCTTATTTTCTGCTCTGCCTCGCGCTTTTCCTCGTACTGCTTAAAATACACAAGCAGAAACAGCAGATATGCTATACACAGCGCAAAGCCTAAAAATTCCGCAACTATCGCCTTTCCCGAATAAAGAAGCCCCGTGTAAACTCCGGTAAGATAGTCGAAAAGGTAATATGTAAGCGGCATAACGGCTAAAATAAGCAGCTCCTTATCGGGCTTTTGCGTAAGCTGAGCCGTAGCTTCCGAAACAAACCTAAGCAGCAGCGCAAAAACCGTAACCGTTGTTATAACGCGCGCGCCGTAATACACGGTCTCAAGTCCGCTTATCTCCTCTGCGGCAATTCCTACCCATTTGCTTATCTGACAGCAAAGGTAGCCCGTTAAAACCGACATAAGCGAAAACACAAGCTTATACTTGTAAAAGAGCATAAGAAACAGCACAAGCGGCAAATGAACTATAAACGGGTAAACCTGCCTTGTTACGGTCTCGCCGAACAGTGTGAACACCCCGATATAAACCGCGCCCACGGCGCACGAAAAGCCGAACAGTATAAATATGTTTTTACGGTTTAATTTTATTCCCAAAAAGGCCGCCGATATGTAAACTCCGAAAAGAAGAGTGGTTGCGTTATGCAGTGCAACCAGTATGCTTTCAATCATTTTTCCACCTCTCAGTCACGGAACATCATTGAAAAATAAGCTTCCTTAAACGCCTTGGTATATCCTCTGGCTATCGGAATATTGCGCCCCGATTTAAGATATATCTCGCTTGCGTCAAAATGGTCCACATTCGGCATATAAACAAGATAACTGCGGTGACACTTAAAAAAGCCGTCGTCTTCGGTTAATTTTTCTTCTAAGGAATATAACGGGTCTACCGCGTAAACAACCCTGCCGTTTCGCATATAAAAAATAACCCGCTTGTTCTGCGCCTCGGCATATTCTATATCGTGAAAGTATATTTTCTGATATCCGAAGGTTGTTTTTAAAACCGTGCTTTTAGGTTCTTCTGCAAACGAAAGGCAGACGTCGTCAAGAACCTCCTTTATCTTTTCATAAGACACCGGCTTTAAAAGATAGCCATGCGCCTTAACCTCGTATGATTCCAAGGCAAATTCGGGCGAGGAGGTTAAAAATATTATTTTAACCGCATTGTCGCTGCGCCTCAGCTCCCTTGCGGCGTCCATTCCCGTTTGCAGCGGCATAATAATATCCAAAAAAACTACGTCCATTCTGACAGACGCATTTTTTGCAAGCAATGAGTCGCCGTTATCAAAGCTGTATATTTCAACGGGTGTTCCGTTTAGATCGGACCATTTTTTCACCATATCGACAGCCCTGTTCAGAAACTCCGTATTATCGTCGCAAACGGCAATTCGCATCATATAATATTCCTCCGCAAAGTACAAAATACCATTATTATTTTACTATGTTTTATTTTCTTTTTCAAGCTTGTATTACATTAACCGCCTGCATTTCACGCCGAAAAAACGGCATTTCGCGCCGAATGCATTTTTCGCCTTTTAAAATGAATAAAATAATAATTATGACAAGGGCGGAGGGTCGGCGCTTTTCGCCCTCGATATTGGGAGGTATTCTGATGTTAAAAACAAATCGGCAAGGCGGCATATTTTCAAAATTCTTTGCCGCCGTATGCACACTGTGCCTTACAGCGTCGCTCGGAGCTGTAACGGCAGGCGCGGCGGGAAGCGGAAAAATTTCCGTTTCGTCAGGCACTGCGGAAAGGGGCGGCACGGTATCGGTTTCCGTAAATATGGCGGAAAATCCGGGAATAAGTGAAATGAAGCTAAGGCTTCATTATGACAGCTCCGCCTTAACCCTTGAAGCTGTTTCGACCGGAACGGTTTTTGAATCAAAGGAGCTTACCCCTTCACAAAATTTAAGTAAAAATCCTTATGTAATCGTTTGCTCATCCGGTGATATGATCAATAAGTTAAATAACCTTAAAACAGGGAATATAATTACTATGAATTTTAAGGTTAAAGAAAACGCCGATTACAAATCATATGCGGTAACCGCCGACATAGACGCTATAAACATTGAAGGAAAAAAATGCAGCTTCACTGCTGATAACGGCAGCGTAAACGTGGTTAAGTGCATACATTCAAAGGAATGGCGCGTAACAACCGCCGCAACCTGCGAAAAGGACGGAACAGAAACGCTTACCTGCACAAAATGCTCCGAAGCATTTGAAACAAGAACGATAAGCGCTTATAAGCACAAGAATACCGAAGTAAGAAACGCCAAGGCGGCAACAAAAAACGCCGAAGGCTACACAGGCGATACATACTGTAAGGATTGCGGCAAGCTGATAAGCAAGGGTAAAGCCACCGAAAAGCTGAAATCGGACGTTTCTTCCGATAAATCCTCTTCGTCCTCCGTTTCAGCTTCATCAAAGCCCGACAAAACAGAAAGCACAAAATCAGAGGATAATAAGCCCTCTATAATAACCGGCAAAAATTCGGTTTTCGGCAAAAATTCAAAAAAGCCGCTTACCTTTGCGTCCGACGCGGATTTCAGTGAATTTATCCGTGTAGAGATTGACGGAAAAACTGTAGAAGAAACAAACTATACCGCCGAAAGCGGCAGTACGGTAATAACCTTAAGCGCGGACTTTTTAAGCACGCTTACTAAAGGAGAGCATACAATTTCCATAGTTTCAAAATCCGGAACCGCAGCCACGGAATTTACGGTTGAGGAAACGGCAGATACCCAAAGCGATAAGAGCTTAAGCACAGCAGACGCTCCCGCCTCTAAAGAGGAAGCAAAATCGTCTAAGGCGTCTGTTATAATAATCACCGCAGCGCTTATTCTTGCTGCGGGTGCCGTCGGCGCGTTATACTTTTTTAAGCAAAGGAGAGGTTAAGCTTGAAAAAAAGACTGCTCAGCTTGATTCTTGTTATAGCGCTTGCCCTGACGGCTTTGCCGTTCACGGCATTTGCTCAAACAAACGGCATTATGTACGGCGACGTTAACCTCGACGGTGAAATTGATCTTCTTGACATTTTAACTATGAAACTGTATCTTGTTGAGGATAACCCCGCAGATTTCAGCTTTGAAAACGCAGATGTTAACGCCGATAATGAAATCGACCTGGTTGATCTGCTGATTTTAAAAAAATATTTGGCAGAATGGGACGGTATTCATTTAGGTCCCGCGCTTGTAACCGTAAGCTTTTACGACGGTGAAAACCTGATAGATTCGTTAATAGCAACCAAGGGCTATCCGTTAGGCGAGGTGCCGTCTGCGGCAAAATCCTCCAAGGCAAACGCAATTCTTGAAGGATATTATACCGATAAAGAGCTTACCTCACCGTTTTATGCGGAAAATCCCGTTGATGGGAATATGTCGGTTTATGCCAAGTATACCGCAATGGAGGATATGGTTGAGGACTCACCCGTTTCGTTTGCGCGTATGGATCAGCCGGCAAACACAACCTTCGAGATAAAACGGCTTTCGGGCGAAATTCTGCCGCAGAACGCCGCAGCTCTTGTTGTTAAAGACGGCTCCGACCCGATTACCGTTACAATTACCGACGATAATAACGACGGTATTTACACGGTTAAAGCCCCGAACGATTATAACGAGGGCAGCTCGTACGAGCTTAACCTTGCGGACGGCTGGTGCTTTGCCGATAAAGACCCCAATATAAAGACCGCCGCCTTTTCAATAGCAAAGCAGGCTGTAAACAATATTGCAATGAACGCCTCGAACCACTATGTTAAATACAGTGATCCGGCATTGCTCAGTGCCGGCAGCATTGTAACCTGCGAGGGTGTGAATGTCGGCGACCTTATATGCTTTTATAAAACAACAAGTCCGAAAAATAGGGACTACACAAGCGGAAACGCCTATATGGACGACCCCGAAACATGGTTCAAGGCAGGCAGCGTTTCGGGAAATAAGGTTACTCTTGCAGCCCTTGAAGAATCGGACAACGAAAAAATGTACGATATACCCGATAACTTCCCCGTTATCGGCTCATTGCCGAGCGGTAACGGCGGCAGGCTTACCTTAGCCCCCGACAGCGACGGCTATACGCTCGATACCTCCGCTTATGCTTTAATGATAGGCGAAGAAAACGGGAACTTAAATTATGCAATCGGTAAGGTAAGCGTGGGCGACTTTATTTCGGTTTATACATCGCAGGATAATATAAACGCAAATAATGTATATTACGGAAAAATTACCGATTATAACAGCATTACGGGAGAGATAACATATGTAAAATCTTCTGCGGAAGAAATAGAGACCGCGGCGGATATGTACATTAAGCCCGTTGTTTCGGGCGAAGAGCTTGTCAGCGAAGAAGCCAAAGCAAGAATAGAGTCTACCGTTTACAGTCAGGTTGAAAGCAGCGGCTTTGCAAAGCAGGCAGCAGAGCAGCTTGCGTATATGGCGGTTAAAACGGACGGCTTTAAATCTATGCCGGGCGTAAAGGTTTTACTGACCGATGAAAACGGTCAGGCGGTATCAGCCGCTAAGCTTGCCGCGCGCAACATAAGCAAGGGCTTTGAATTAAAGGACGGCGTTAAGCTTAAGGTAGAGGTTATAACCTCAGGCGACCAACTGCACTTTAAAGACAGGGGAGCGGTTCAGCTTGCCGTAGGAATTAACGCGCAGTATGAAATCGAGGCTCAGGACGGCAAGGTTATGCTTAATCTCGACGCCTCATTCGTGCAGGAAATAGCGCTCGGCATAACCGCAAACGGAGAACTGGTTAAAACAAAACTGTTGGGAATAATTCCGGTTCCGTGCGGCGTTAAGGTAGGCGCGTCGGTTGATATTAAGAGCTTTACGGGAATAAGAATCGACGCTCAGGCATATACCGAGGCGGAGAAAGACGCGGGCTTAATGGATCAGCTTAAAAACGCGCTTAAAAATCCCCAGAAGATCGGCGACCTTTTACCCGATAAATTGGGCAGCCTTAAAAAGGGCCTTAATACCGCAGGCGACGTTATCAATAAAATACAGGAAATAAAGGGCAAATTAGAGCAGGCTAAAAAGGACGTTCAAAAGGTAAAGGAATATACCGAAGACATTAAAATGCTTTGGGAAGCCTTAGACGGTATAGAGTCAATGCCGAATGAACAGGAATGGGAGGAGCTTTGCGACAGGCTCGGCGAGACGAATATATCAAAAGACCTTATGGATATGATGGATATAACCGCCGAAACAGAGCTTAACGCCGACCGCTATGCCGACGGTATGAGCGACCTTTTGGCTAAATACAGCGAAATGCTTGATAAGGAAACCGATTGGGTTAAGCTTGTAGATAAGGAAATGTGCAAAAGCGAAATCAGGGTATGCGGTCTTGCTATTGCATTTTCGGCTAACTTTGTTGTCCGTGCCGACGTTAACGTTGCAATGGGTGCAAGCCTGCAGTACGAGGTGGGCAAAAGATATACCTTCTGGGTTAAATTCGGATTGTTTAAGCCGAGCGCCGGAAGCGAAACCATCGATCTTATCGACGAGCAATTTGCTTTCCAATATTACGTAATGGGCAAAATGGGTCTTAAAATGGGCATTAAGGGCGCTATTTCGTTCGCAATCGGTTCTTCCGATATAGCAAGCGTCGGAATTTCGCTGGAGTTTGGCCCGTACGTTAAGCTTTACGGATTTTTCGTTTACGATTATCAGCGTATGCGCGGCGCAAATTCTTCTCAAACCGTTACCGCAACAAAAATGGGCGGCGCGATATATATGGATTTCGGTCTATACCTTATAATATCGCTTGACGCCGAGGCAATAGGCGGAATGTTTGAGGCAAGCTACGATTTTGTAAATAAGGAATACCCCTTGGTAGTGGCGGGCACCAAGATCTACCCCTATGAATTTAATTTAAAACCGACAAGCGATGATAAGCTTTGCGTATACGATACCGATAAGGACAGTTCCAACGGCATCAGTATGCGCTTGCCGAGCCACTATCGCAATCTTACGTGCGTTGATATGGCAACCGGTAAGAATACTATAAGAAGCTTCAATATCGATAAATATAACATCACGTTCTCAAGCCCCAATTTCTCTCTTGCGTACGATATGTATAATTCCCCCGTTATAAATGTCAACGTGCCTGAAAACACGCGTTATATGTCGTGCGATATGACGATCACATATAAGGGCAACAAGCTGCCGTTCAGCAATTATGATATGCAGCTTACCGTTCCCGTTTACTGGACCAATCTTACAGAAGAAGAACGTGTAGAGTATACGGCTAACATACGCTTAGGCAACGAGACAGACGGATACGAGACCGTATGGAGCCACCGAGCATATAAGGGCGAGGAATTCACACTTCCCACAGTAGATGAGCTTAAAGAAATCGTAGGCTATGACAGCGCGAAGTACGACTCCTTTGAGTTTGAAAACGCCGGTCAAAAGGTAAGCATAATCGCAGATACCGATTATGTATGCAATGTAAGCTATAAGCCCTATACCGTAACGGTAAGCGGCATACAAAATGCCGACGGAACCACTGCAAGCCAAAGGTTTACAACCTATTACGGCAAGGCGTTTGATTTTAGCAAGCTTGAAAACACTGGCATAAACAAGCCGAATACCGATCCCGATAAAGCAAAATTCACCAAATTTACGGGAGTAAGCACAACCGCCGTAATTCAAACGGGAACAGACGAATACGGCAACCCCGTTACCGATGTAATAGACCTTAACGAGCCTATAACCGGTAAGGCGGCACAGGCAATTGCCGAGGGCAAGGTTCGGGCATTTGCGGATTATGCCGATAATTCGGTTCTTGTAACCTATAAATTCGTAGGAATAGACGCCGAGGACCATATTGAGCGCATTAAAAAATCAACCGCCTCAACATTTGATTACAACGCAGTTGTTGCCGAAAACGGTATGGCAGTTAAAAGCATTTCACCGGAACCCGGCATTATAAATTCAAGCATTGTTTATACGGTTGAGTGCTGTGAAATAGTGGGCGAAAAATACACACTTTCGTTTGAAGAAAACGGCGGCAGCACGGTTCAGGATATTGAACGCGTAGGCGGCAGCCTGATAGGCACGCTGCCCGCACCCGCACGCCGCGGCTATAGCTTTATAGGCTGGTTCTCCGATTCTGAGCTTAAAACCCCATTTACTTCAAGGCTTATGCCTAAGGAAAATAAAACGCTTTATGCAAAGTGGGAAGCAAAAACCGTTAAGGTTACGCTTGACGTTAATAACGGCAACGATTGGATTCCCCCCGAAAGCGGAATAAGAAGCGTAAGCTTCGGCAGTGCATACGGCGAGCTGCCTATGGCTACGCGTGCAGGGTACGGCTTTGTAGGCTGGTTTACGGCGAAAAACGGCGGCAGCGAGGTTTTAAGCACAAATACCGTAGATTCGGAATCGGATATTACACTGTACGCTCATTGGAGACTGCTTGTAACCATCGAAAGCGAGGGCGCATTTACCTTTACCCCGATTGAGGAAACCTACAACGGCACTGCCTTTGCGCCGGTATACGGTAATATCCCCGCCGGCAACGCCGAACGTCCGCTTACAATAAAGGATTTCACCTTTAAATATAAAAAGCAGGGCGAGGACGCATACATTACAGGCGAGCCGATAAACGCCGGCACATACGACGTTGTAATATGCCGCGAAGCCGATAATTACTACAACGCGTTTGAAATTTCGGCAGTAGGCGTGGTAAAAATCAATAAAACCGTTTTTGAGATTAAAGAAAGACCTACCAAAGACGACTTTACCTTCAAACAGACTAAGTTCTGCGAAATTTTGCTTACAATGAACGAATCGGGTTATGCAAAGCTCCCTGCGGACAGGGAAAATTTTGATATAACCTACGGATTGCATTACTCTGTTACCAACCATTCCGTATTCGGTAAAGTAAAGCTCGGCACACCGTTAAAGGTTCAGCCGTTCAATTATTCCGATTGGAAACAGACCTCTTATAAATTAGAGGTGAAGATTACCAATCCCAACTACGAATTTTTGCTGCCCGATTTAACAGGAACCTGGTCGTACGTTCCGTTTTCCGGCAACTTCGGAATTGAAAAATGGGCGCCGAATCAGGGTGAATACAGCGGTATCGATCAGGAAGAGTTTACGGTTGAAAACAACGCCTTTACAATCACAACGCCGGGGCAGCTGTTATATCTGAAGCAAAAGGTTTACGAGGGCAACAAGGCATACAACAGCCCGGATATAACCTACACCTTAGGCAACGATCTTGATATGTACAGGTATTATTGGAGTTCCCCGATAGGCTCAACAAGCTACGGCCGTCAGGGCTTTAAAGCAGTCTTCGACGGCGCCGGTCATACCATAAGCGGTCTTTACGCAAAATCGGAAAGTGCCGAGGGGCGTTTGGCGCTGTTTGACGGAGTAAGCGGCACCGTTAAAAACCTAAGGGTGGAGGATTCGTTCTTCTACGGCGAGAACTGCGGCGGCATTGCAGTTTCACTTTGGGGCGGTACGATTGAAAACTGCTCTGTTGATATTATAATGGGCGGCGAGAAATTCAGTACCGAGTACGACGATAATATCAACATAGGTGGAATGGCGGCATATATGCTGTCCGACAGTAATATAATCAACTGCACAAGCTCCGGTATTTTCTTCCGTAAACTAAACGGTAAGGGTACTGCGTATATAGGCGGTATGGTAGGCGAGGCGCACGGAGCAGCGTCGGGCAGTACCGCAGAGGGTGCAATTTCAGGGTGTATAAACAAAGCCACGTTATCCGGCGAATATTCGGGCGGTATAATCGGTTATTTAAACGGCGTTTTCAACATTGAAAACAATAAGTTTGACCAAGGAACACCCGCAAAGGAAATCGGCACCTTATCAGCCTACTGATTAAAAGCCGAACGGGTCGGTATTTTGATATTAAATATACAGAATACCGACCCGCCATTAAAAATAATTTAAAAATTAAAGATTTTTATTGACATTCGTTACTTTATTTGATATAATAATCAAGCGCCGTAATTAAGGCGCTAAATGCGAGTGTGCTGGAATAGGCAGACAGGCACGTTTGAGGGGCGTGTGTCTTTGACGTACGAGTTCAAGTCTCGTCACTCGCACCATACTGTGGAGACAAAATAGATGTTTCCCACGAAAAAGCCCGATTTTATCGGGCTTTTTTGTTACCCAAACGGCGATTTTTCTCTGTGTAGAAACACAGATGTAAAATCGTCGTTTTCCCTTTGTGGCAGGACTCGAACTCCCGAAAACTGAATACCAAATGCACAGGCAGATAGAAATCAAAAATCTATCTGCCTTTTTTATTACCCTCAAAAAAGGAGAAAACAGATATGCTACAGAAAGAATTAGCCAAACGGCTCAGGGCTCGGTACGACACCAAGATGGACGGCAACGAATGGATGGAAGTGTCCTCGGACGGCATCCCCCTCTGCCGGATAAAATACAACGGTCAATTTCTAAGCAACGCCGACCAAAACCTCTCGGATGAATACCGCAGTAAAATTGCGGACATTCAGGATGAGATCTCTACGGTGCGGGAATATGTCGGTCTCTACGAACACGCACCGCAGATGAAAGCCGACGGCGTCTCCGATTACAGACAGCTTGCCGCATTCGGAGATACCGTGTTGGCGGCAACCTACAGCGAAAAGAACGGCTTTATGTTCTGCACATGGAAACAGAACGCAGACGGCGACTCGGTGTTCTGGGGAGATTATTCTCCGAACTATGAATACGTCAAGGAAGCCTTTGCAGTGCGCTCCGGTTTCGTCAGCAAATGCCGCCTGTTCAGTGAGAATGAATCGGCAGACCTCTATCGCTGTGTGGACTTTGCCAAGGCCAACTGCGAAACACTGACCTATGAGCAGGAAAGGCAGCTCGATAAGCTCCAAGAAAAGATCATGGATGGATACCCCTCCCTCGAAGCCGAGCTGCCGTCCTTTGAACAGGAATCAGCACCACAACAGAATATGTAATACTATCAATCGCCCTCCGGTCACACAAAAACCGGAGGGCTTTTTCTATTTCACAGCAAGGAGAAAAGACAATGACCATATTTTCAGAACGACCATACAGCCGCCGCATCGAACGGCTCATGACCGCCATACCGAACTTCAAACCAAGGGGTGTGGGCTTCCGTTTTACCGAAACGCAAGCATTCATTGCCGTAACCGCAGCCACACCCTCTGAACTGCTGACAGCCACCATTCAACAGATACGCTGCCTGCCCTTTCAAAAAAGATTTGCCGAATATATCGAAAGCGAGGAAACGCCCATGACCTACCTTAATGAAAAGCATCGGGCAAGATTTGAACTTGCCACCAAGAACATCCCCAAAGCAAATTACGCATTGCTTTCGGCACTGTATTTGCTCACCGCCGACCAAAGACTGTGGAGTTGCTGTAAGCACCATATAAATAACGGCTGTGTGTTTTTCGAGAATATCAAGCTCAACAACTGCTCCGAGAGAGCCTACACCCTCTACTGTGCGGCAAAGGATTTGACGCTCGGCACAAAGCACATTACCGTGTCGGATCTGTCTGACGCCGACCTTGTTCCGCCTATGCTGTTTCGGACTATCTGCAACGCTATGGCAATCCGCAGATTCGGACTCGACGCCATAAGGGAGAACTGCCATGATTAAACTGAAAATCAAATACGGAAACTGTCAGACCAACCTCCGCTTTCCCTGCACCGAAAAGGAAATGAATGCGGCACTCGAAAGAATTCACGCCGAGGATGTTACGCCGCTTGAACTGTATGTAGCCGAGGTCATATTCCCCGAAGAACTCGGTTGTCTGCAAGACCGATTTGTCAACCTCGATGAAGTCAACTTCCTCGGAAAGCGAATGGACGGTTTCTTCGGCGATGAGGAATATCAGTTTTACGAAGCGATGAAATCAGAGGGCTTCAACACCTTGCCCGACCTCATCAATTTGAGTTTCAACCTCAACCGATATCCGCTGATTCAGGATATAAGCGATATGGGCAAAATCGGTCGAGAATATCTGCTTACGGTCAAGGGCTGTCTGCCTGCCGATGATGCAGACGATCCGAAATATGCAGAATTCGGACGGAAGCTGATTCAATCCGGCAAGGGCGTTTTTACCGAACACGGTTTGCTTTTCGTCGATGAGGATACACCGTTCGTAAGGGATTATGACGGGCAGAATTTTCCGGCGTATGTGTATGAGGAAATGCTCTGCTTTTTGCGTGCTGAATATAACGGAAAGACTGAATATCTGTACCTCCCCTGCGAGGAAGAAGCCATAGACAAAGCGTTCGCCCGACTCGGCGCACCCACACCGGATGATGTAGAACTCTCATGGGAGGACATTTGCATTGAAAGCGACAAGTGGATCGGACGATTCAAAGATATCGCCGCCGAAGAAGGTATTTACGAAGTAAACCGCCTTGCAAGCGCTATCAACAGTGCAGATATGGACTTGGAAAAGCTGTGGGCTGTTGCCGAATACGGCGAGGCCGAGGACGCCAAGCAGCTCTCACGGATTGCTAAGAATCTTGATTGTTTTACCTTTATTATGGGTGCAAGCAATTATGAGGAAGTCGGAATATATGTAACGGAGAATAATGAGGATTTCAGTGTAAATCCATCCGTAGAAAAGTTCTTCGATTACAAAGCCTTCGGAGAGCATATTGCAGAGGAATACTACGGCAAATTTGTTGACGGCGGCTTTATCTACAATGACAGCGACACAAGTCTGCTCGACATTTTATATCAGGACGAGCCTATGACGATGGGAGGAATGTAAATATGATTACCGCTATTATCCGCAATAAAGAGAATACCCTTGCCCTCGAACTGCCTCACAGCATTTACGACATTTATGACAAGCTGCGCTCCATCGGTATCCGGCAGCCACCGAAACGGATTCCGCTGACCGACAATGAGGACGAGGACATCGGCGTAAAGCTGTTCAGCGAGAGTGACTTCGGTCAGCATTTGCTCCTCACGCTGAATGAGAAAAACACCATCGCCGACGCCAATATGCTGACATTTGTCGTATTGGCAGCCGATACAGACATTAAAGAGGAGCTTGAACAGAATGTCCTCCACGATCAATACGGCTCAATGGACGAAGTGATTTCCGCCGTCCGTCAGATGACACAGGATGCCGGTCCCGTAAAGGCTGTGTTCTTCTGTCCTCTCATCGGGAATATCGACGAGGGCGACGGAGATATGTTCACGGTCGGCGATTCCTACCTTGCCGACAGCGCAGACGAAATTGTCGGCGCATTAAAAGAATACACCGCCGATGACGAAAACGATATGGCGGCGTACTACAACGAGGATGACGGCGTAAGCGAAAAGCTGACCTCGGCTGTTTGGTCGGTGGAATTGCACGGCAACAGGCTTTTTGGCCGAATTGATTGCAGCCTCAAAGAAGCTCTCACGGCAGAGGAAACGGAAGCGCTTCGGGATTGGCTCACTGGACAGTGTTCGGACGGTCTCGGCGAAGGCTTTGAGCAGCAACCCATTGATACGATGGACGGCGAATTGTTCGTCTCGTTCTGGAACAGCGGAGATGATTACGCCATGATGACCGAGAGCGAGTTTGACGAATATCTGCAAAATACCGAAACACAGACGGGAGGGATGCAGATATGATTGTAAAACCGCAGAGTAAAAGACTTTGAATTGATACGGAGGTAAATACAATGAATGAATATGAGCATTTGCGCAGACTTGCCGAAATCAATAAAAAAAGATATCCGGCAGGCACACGAATCCTGCTCAACAACATGGACGATTACCTCGATCCGGTGCCGTCCGGCACAAGAGGAACGGTAGACTCGGTCGATGACATTGGGCAGATTTTTATGAAATGGGATAACGGGCGCACTCTTCCGCTGAACAGTGATGCGGACTCCTTCCGCAAGCTCACCGATGAGGAACTTGCCGAGGAACAGGCTGACAGCGAGGACATGGACGAGGACAACGGCCCCGTTATGGGAATGTAGGAGGTTGCCTATTGGAATACGATATTTTAATTCCACAGCCGCAGGCAGATATGCTGCTTCGAGAAGCCGCCGAGCGTGAAGTGTCGGCAGAGGAACTGCTTGCGGAGATCATCAAAAAATATATAGAAAGGGACGAGCGCAATGGCGGATGAAAAGAAAGGCATCACCGTAAAAATTGACGCCGACCTCCATGCCGAAATCAGAGAATACCTCGAACAGCATGAAGGAATGACAATGGCTGAGTTTATCACCCTTGCGGTGGACGATGAACTCCACCCGAAAATACAGCAGAAAGAAGGAAATAACATGGGCAATATGAGAACTATGGCATTTCAGGTGCCGGAGGAACTGTTTCAGAGAATCAAAGACTATCTGCACCGCAACAACATGAGCCAAAAGGAATTCGTCCTCGGTCTCATCGAAACCGAGCTCGACCGAGAACAGGCCGAGCGTGAGAGCCAAATTGACGCCGAAAGCCCCACGGAGGACTCCTACGAGGAAACGGACGAGGAAACCGCAGAAAACGGCTTTGAGGGCGAATGTGAGGACGACAGCAACGCTGCAGACGAAACAGATGAGGAAACCGAGGACGAAACCGAGGATGAGGATGAAACCGAGGGCTTCGGTATGACGATGTAAGGAAAGCGAGGCGAAACGAAAAAAGCAACAATATCGGTCGGATGACCTATGCCAATCAGATTTTTGGATATGTTCGCAGGCATCGGCGGCTTTCGGTCAGGGCTTGAACGGCTCGGCGGTTTTGAATGTGTCGGATACTGCGAAATAGATAAATACGCAAAGCAGGCGTATGACGCCATGTACCCAACGGAAGGAGAGTTATATTTTGCAGACGCAAGAACCATTGATCCATACACCCTGCCGGATATCGACCTTATTTGCGGCGGTTTTCCCTGTCAAAGTTTTTCAATCGCAGGACTCCGCAGAGGATTCCAAGATGACACAAGAGGCACTCTCTTTTTTGAGATCGCCCGAATTGCCGCCGTTAAAAGACCACCTTTTCTGCTGCTTGAAAATGTTCCCGGCTTGCTGTCGCATGACCAAGGCAGGACTTTTGCGACCATCCTCGGTGCGTTGGATGAGTTGGGGTATGATGTCGCATGGCAAATCCTTAACAGCAAGGATTTCGGTGTCCCCCAATCCCGAAAGCGTGTGTATATTGTCGGATATCTTAGAGAGCGATGTTGCGGAGAAATACTTTCTTTCACAGACGCAAATGCAGCGTCTCTTATCCAACTCCTTGGAGGCACAGAGGGCAATCGAGTCTACTCGGACGAGGGAGTCGGCATTACTCTCACAAGCAATGCAGGAGGCTTCGGAGGGAAATCCGGACTCTACGATGTAGCCCTGCCCATCAAGGTGGATACAAAATCCGGCTTTCAGCTTGCACATCCCGGCGACAGCATCGACCTTGCCTACCCGACAATGAATACACGGCGAGGCCGAGTCGGAGAAAAGATCGCCCATACCGTCACCCCCGGCAATACGCAGGGCTATTTTTTTATCGACCTTAACGCCGGCGCAAAGCTCACCGAAACGGCTCGGTGCATCACTGCCCGACAGGACAGCGGCATCAGCAAGCACAAAGGCGAACACTCCGCCGTGTTTATCGAGGACGAGCCGAGAGCCGTTGTGACGCCCGACAAGAAAACCATCCGTCAGCAAGGAAGGTGGATAAAAGAGCCTAACGAGCCGATGTTCACCTTAACGGTGCAGGACCGGCACGGTATCCTCCGCTACGGCAGAGTGCGAAAGCTCACGCCGAGAGAATGTTGGCGCTTGCAGGGCTTCACGGACGAGCAATTCGATAAGGCAGCCGCCACGGGGTTGAAAGACGGACGGCTCTACAAAATGGCAGGCAATGCCGTGAGCGTGCCTGTTGTTTCTGCTGTCGGTGCTGTTATTAAGCGAATCTACCAAGAGCAAATTCAGAAAGGATAAACGAGAATGATATATAACAGAAAAATCATGAGGCTTGAACTGTCCGCCGAAAAAGCACTTGACGGCGGATATTATTATGCCGAATTACTGCTGCCTGCGGCGGACTATGAACTCAAAGACGCCATGCAGAGAACCCGTGCTGTCGGCAGAGAAAACACGGTTGAAGTGAGCATCCTTGAATGCGATATCCTGCCGGAGCTGCAGGACATCCGCTTGGACACTTTCAGCTTGGACGAGCTGAACTTCTTTGCCAAGCGGCTTGCTTCTCTTCCCAATGAGGAACTGCCCGTGTTTTACGCCGTGACCGAGCAGATATTCGACGATGCAGACAATACCGAAAACCCCGTCAGTATCAAAGACCTCATCAATTGCACCTACGGCTTGGATACTGTTCCCGTCGCTCATAATGTAAGCAACCTTGCCGACCTCGGTCGGTTTGCCTTTGAAAACGAACTGCTCTCCGACCTCGGCGATATCCCCGAAAGTGCCGTTCCGTTTTTGAACGCAGAACAGATTGGTAGAGTGCAGCAGAAAAACGATAACGGCGTGTTTGAGGGCAGGCTGTATATCCCCACTGTGCAGTATGAGCGACCGGAGGTATATGACGGTGTGACCTTGCCGGACGAGGAACCTAAGATATCGGACTTTGCCATTCGTCTGCTTGCATCGGGTACGCCGGAGCATATCAAGGGCGATCCTGTAGATAGGGCTATATGGCTTAACCTTCCGATGGCGCATGATACGCTCGCTAATTATGCTGCGGCATTCGATGAGGCAGACATCGGCGATTGTGTGTACTATGGCTTTGACTCAGTAATTCCGCAAATCACTTCGGATATGTTTGACAGCATGAGCGATGTCCCAACACTCAATAAACTTGCTGCAGAAATCAGCATCATGAGCGAAGCCGAACAGGTCAAATTCAAGGCCGTTCTCGATGCCGAAAACACGGCAAGCATTCATAACGCACTGAATGTAGCACAAAACCTGTGGCGGTATGAGTTTACCGCCGAACCCGACACTGCGGATACCTTCTTCAAGAAGTATATTTATGAGAACACAAGCACGGAATTTGACAGCAAGTGGCTTGAAAATCTGCTTCCGAGAAATGAAGCGGATAAATTGCTCAGCCGCATCGGTGCAGCCGTTACGGATTACGGCGTTATTTCCGCCCGAAACGGGCATCTGTTCAAGCCCGTCCCGTATGACGAACCGGAAGCAAAGGAACTCAAAACGCAGGCGCTGACCGAGGAAAAGCTGGATGTCATTGAGGTGCTTAACCGCAGAGCACTGTTCAGCAACGGACGGCTCATGCCCGAACAGATCCCCGAAGGCCTGTACGCCTATGACCTCCGTCACAGCGATGACGGTGACCGCTTCTGCTCCATCGAGCCAAAGGTCGGAGTCAACCACGGCGGCACTGTTCTGATGCGGGATATCCTCGATTTCGGCGAAAGCGGATACATTCCGCTGGATGAGGACACCGAGCCGAACTTCCTGGGCGATGAAATGACGCCGTCCGAATTCGCCGAGGAAGAAGTCCAGGACGAAGCCATGCAGATGGGAGGTATGTAATATGAGCATCAAAACCATAACCACCGACGACCTTCGCCGTATGAACGGCAAGGAAGGACTTATTTTGCAGGGCTGCGACGGCGATCCGCAGGAGTGGCTCGACGGCATCAACGGTCTGCTCACCGATGAGGGCATTCTGAAAAACGGCAGCAAATTCGAGAATATCTCCGTATTCCAAAACGGCAGCCTCACAAATATCCTCTTTCCATTTGAGGACGGTGTGGAAATTGATATGGGCAAGCTCGCTATGTGGCGATTGCGTTCCCACGAACAGTTCGGCGGCACTTGGCTTTCGGACTATGTCCCCAATAGGCTCGGCGGCTTTGTTCCTACATCGAAAAACGGACTGACCTATGACGAACTGCAAAAGAAAACCGCAGAGTTTTACGCATCCGGCGAGGTATATACTTCGCCGGATTTTCAGTGTGACCAAACAGGCGGTTTCCCGACCTCGCTTTGCGTATGTTGGAAAAAGCAAAAGGCGTGGCTCGAACTGAACGAAAATCTCCTTACGGACAGAGATGGCATGGAACTCGGTTATTACAGAGATTTATGTGCCGATTACGGTATCCGTTCCTGCTGTGACACCGAGGACTTCAACAGCCTGCTCCGCGGACTCGGCGAGGACGCTGTCCGAACCGCCGAGCTGTTTCCCGATGAGGGCGAAAGCATAACGATGGGAGGAATGTAAAATGGAGATCGCCATGCTCATGATCGGCCTGCTCCTCGGTGGGTGCATCAGCTTCTGTATCCTCGGATGTATGCAGATCAACCGCATCAACGACTATGAGGACGAGATACGCAGGCTCCATGCCAAAGAGAGAGCCAAAACAGAATAAGCAATAAATCCACGGCGGTATCAATCGTTTTGAGAACGAAAGATACCGCCTTTTTTGTTTTCAGAACGGTTGACCGCCTCAAAGTGAGGTGATCAAAATTAAATCTCCCGTAACATGGATAGGCAATAAAACCTCTATCCTCCATATCCTGTACGCCCTTTTTCCACTCGGCTATGACCGCTATGTTGAGCCGTTCGGCGGCTCCGGCTCCGTGCTGCTCGGCAAGCCCGTGCCGGACAGATTCGAGGTGTTCAACGATTACAACCACAACCTCGTCAATCTGTTCCGCTGTATGCGTGACCGCCCGATGGAGTTCATCCGTGAACTCGGCTTTTTGAGCCTTAATTCCCGTGACGATTTCGCTGTGCTGAAAAAGTTCTTCGAAAAAGAGGAATTCACCGAGGACTACCTAAAGGCACAGCTTGAACTCACGGAAATACTGCTGCCCGAAGTGACAGCAAAAGAAGTACGGACGCTGTATTCGGCGGCAAGGAATGACCACGACCTACGCCGTGCGGCTATGTTCCTAAAGCTCATCCGTTACAGTTATTCAAGCGGATGTAAGTCCTTTGCCTGTCAGCCGTTTTCCCTCAGAACGCTGTTTGCTCTTGTGCAGGACTTCGCCAAGCGGTGCGAGAATGTAATCATCGAAAATCAGGACTTCGAAACCCTCATAAAGCACTATGACCGCCCGACGACCTTCACCTACTGCGATCCGCCGTACTTCACAAGCGAATATGTGTATGACTGCGGCTTCACTTGGGAGGATCATCTGCGGCTCTACCACGCGCTTGCGGGTATGAAAGGCAAATTCCTGCTGTCCTACAATGACTGCCCCGAAATCAGAGAGTTATATAAAGAATATAACTTTTTCGACTTCAAACGGGTGCATAGCATGGCTCAGAAGTACGAGGCCGGCAAGGAGTTTCCCGAACTGCTCATTGCCAATTATGACCTCTTTGAGCGTGAACGGCAGCAGCCGCACCAACTCACCTTATTCGATGTGGGCGACAAGCCACTCGACTACGAAAAAATATTAAAGGAGAACATCGTATGCAGAATAAAAAGATAAAAACCGAAATCATTATGCTTCCCGTACCTGCCGAGCTGTTCCTCGAAGCCGGAATGTTTGAGGGCGACCCCATGCAGATGTACGCAGACGGACATAAGATCGTCATTGAAAATATCGACGACCCGAAAGACATCGTCTGTGACGGCGATTGCGAAAATTGCCCCATTGCCGACATGGACTGCACCGGCGACTGCGATGACTGTCCCTGCAGTGATAATTGTGACGAAAGCGAGGCGAACTGATATGACAAAGTTATACCGTGTCCTTGGCAAAAGAGGGCGAATCACTATCCCGTTTGAGATAAGACAGCGTGTAGGTTTCACCTATAACGATGTGCTGTCCTTCACCGAATCGCCGGACGGCAGAACTGTTACCGTTAAGCGTGAGAAAATCTGCGATAACTGCTCCGGCACCAAGACCGCCGACAAAGACGCCGAGATGACGCTTGAGGATTTCCTCGACAGCCTCTCTGCCGAACAGCAGCGTGTAGCCCTTGTTCATTTGTCCGTCAAGTGGGCTGAACAGAAAGCCCAAACTACCAATATATAATCAGGAGGAAAACACTATGGCAACCAAGAAAGCAAACAACACATCAAAATCCAAAATTCCGGTCAGTGCTAAAATCGACCGTATGATTGACCGTGAAAACGCAACGGTCAAGGCGTATGCAAGTGTGAATATCGGCGGCGAATTCGTTATCAAGGACATTGCCGTTGTGGACGGTCAGAAAGGAATGTTCGCAAGGATGCCTTTTCGCTCCTACAATGGCGCAAACGGCGACACCAAGTATTCGGACATTGCCTTTGCCCTCACCGATTCGGCAAGGCAGAGCGTTCAGGACGCCGTTCTCGGCGCCTACCGTGAGGCTCTGGAGGAAACCGAGGACGAATTGCCCGATGAGGGCGAAGGCCCTGCACAAAAGATGTGACTTTTTTCTGAAAAACGCAGATTTCACTGGACTTTCCGGTTCGTTTCGGTATGATGTAGGTAGAGGTGACGGACATGAAAAAACAGAAAATGCTCGCAGCCCTCCTTGCAGGACTGATAACACTGAGTCTTGCAGGGTGCGGTGCGGATAAGACAGAAAGCACAAACAGCAAATCTGCAAATGCAGAAAGCAGTATCACGGCAACGGTAACGGACAGCACTTCCGAGCTGACCGCCGAGAGCAGTCTGCCTGCGGAAAGCGAAATAAAGACAGACGAATCTACGGCAGAAAAAGAAAAGGCCGAAAGCAACGCTCCTGCCGACAGCGGCAGTAAGGCAGATACCAAAAAGCCTGCCGAATCAAATCAGCAGACCAAGACGCCGTCCAAGCAGACGGAAGCACAGACGCCTGCCGAGGAAAAACCGCAGACGCCTGCACCCACAGAAAAGCCCGAAGCTCCTGCCGAAACACCTACCACTAATGAGGTGGCAAGGAAAACGGCAGAAAAAATAAATGCTCTGAGGCAGGCTCAAGGCTCACCGGCTGCAACCATCCTCCCCGGACTCGGCAAGGTCGCAACCTATCGCTCCGAGCAGCTTATAACCAACTTCTCGCATGAATCAAGCCCCGACGCCTGCACCGTACTTAAATACGGAGAATATGTAGATATGTCGGACTGCGGAATGCCCGAAGCAAGCTACTACCGAGGATACAATGCCGAGGCCGCCGCCAAAGGAAATTGGACGGGTACGGCAGACGAGATAGCCGAAAAAATAGCCAACGGCTTCAAGAACAGTGCAGGTCATTGGCGCTATGTGGGAAGTGCCGAATACACCTACATGGCGGTCGGCATCACCTACAGAGGCGGCACATGGTACTGCTGCGTATGCGTAAGCAGTCAAAACTACGGCGGATAACCGCCCGATATACTCCCATCACGAACGCTTGATAAAATCGGGCGTTCTTTTTTTATGCAATCAAACTTGAAAGGATGAGTCAATATGAACAGAAAGAAATTGTTATCCGTGCTCCTTGCATTGGTAATGGTACTCAGCGCTTTCCCGATCTCAGCGTTTGCGGCACCTGCCTCGGACATCCCCGACAAAATGCTCGACAACCCCATTGTCAGAGCGCTTGCCTATACGGGATACAATGTGCAGAAGCAAAAGGATAACGGCACGATCTATCAGACCGGACACTACGGCGGCGCACTGAAAAACAATGCACCGAGTATCCTCTCGAATATCCATTACAGCACTTCGCTCTCTGGCAAGGAAACGGTTTCCGACTCCTCGACCGTAACGGGCAAAGCCCCGAATATCGCAAGGTTCGAGCAGTACGGCCTCTGCTGTGCAAGCTTCGTGACCTACTATATTTGTAACTATCTGCCTAACATTGAGGGCGTGGATACGCAGTTTATTACCGACGCCATCAACGCTACGGGAACGAACTCGCAGGCTGTTGTGACTTGGCAGAACGCACTCAATAAACTTGCCTCGCAGGGCAAGGTCGAAAAGGTCGGCACGAGTCCGAGCAATGTGGACTATTCCAAGCTCACCCCCGGCGATATTATCATCTTCGGCAACAGCTCAAGCAGCCATGTCCATGCGGCTATTTTTGCAGGCGTGTATAACGGCAAGCACTTCATCATCCATGTAGGTAATGAAAGAGGTCCCGAAATCAACACCACCGAAGGTATGGCACACTCCTCCAACGGAGATAAGGCGTCCACGCCGAACGGATATTATCATCTGCCGGACGAACTCTTTATCGAAAACGGCTTTATGGAAGTTAAAAAGACCGATGAAAACGGCAAGGCACTTGCCGGAGCCGTGTTCGTTGCCACAAACCAAAAGACAGGTAAGGCATATAAGATCGGCCCGACCAATGCCTCCGGCTATGCCAAGGCTGCCGATCCGATTCCGTTCGGCACTTATACCGTCAAGGAAACCGTGTTCCCGAAGGACTACCGTGCTTACGGAAAATCCGAATGGACAGTTACACTTAACAAAAACACTCCGAACGCCACGATTACTATCAATGCCGTCAATGAACTGATCCCCGGCAGTGCTAAAATCGTCAAGGTCAGCGAGGACGGCAAGGTGGACGGCATTACTTTCCGCATTCAGGGCAACGGCATTGACAAGACCGTTAAAACCGCAAATGGCGGCGTGATTCAGGTAGATAACCTCAAGCCCGGAATTTACACCGTGACCGAAACGGAATACGAGCAGTACGAGCCGCAGGAAGTACGCCGTGTAACCGTTGTCAGCGGTCAGGTGTCTACCGTCAATTTCAGCAACAAGCTCCGCCGCGGCGACCTCACGGTCAAAAAGACTGCCGAGGACGGACTGGTAGAGGGCATGAAGTTCCGCCTCTACGGAACATCGCTCTCCGGCATCGAAGTCAACGAGTATGCCGTGACCGACAAAAACGGCGTTGCAAAATTCAAGGATGTGCTGATCGGCACGGGATATACCCTCGAAGAAGTCGACACTCCGACTCGCTATGTTGTACCCGACAAGCAGACTGCCGCTGTTGAGTGGAACAAGGTAACGAACAAGTCCTTTGACAATATCCTCAAGAAGTTCAATGTCACCGTAACCAAGAGCGACAGCGAAAAGGGCTTGCCGCAGGGCAACGCTTCTCTTGCAGGTGCAAAGTACGGCATTTATAAAGGCAATCAGCTCATTGACACCTATACCACCGACGCAAACGGTCAGTTTACTACCAAGTATTATATCTGCGGCGATGATTGGTCGCTGAAAGAAATCAGCCCGTCCGAAGGATACCTTCTTAACACAGAGAGTCAGCATATCGGTGCTGAGGCAAAGCTCTATACCGCTGAATACAACCTCGCAAAGCCCCTCGACTCCCTCGAAGATGTTATCAAAGGAAAAATCGCCGTAATTAAACATTGTGATGACGGCACTACCAAAATCGAAACACCCGAAAAAGGTGCGGAATTTGAGGTATATCTGAAAGCGGCGGGCAGCTACGAGAACTCCGATGAAACCGAAAGAGATATTCTCGTATGCGATGAGAACGGCTTTGCCGAAACCAAGGATCTGCCTTACGGCGAATACACCGTGAAGCAGACCAAGGGCTGGGAAGGCAAGGAATTGCTTGCTCCTTTCAATGTCTTTGTTAAGGAAAACGGCGAAACCTATCGTTTCCTCATCAATAACGCAACCTTTGAGGCGCTCATTGAAATCGTCAAAAAGGACGCGGAAACGGGTAAAATTATCCCTGCAGCGGGTATTGGCTTTAAGGTGCGTAACACCGACACGGGCGAATATATCGTACAGCATATCAACTACCCGACCCCTGTGGACATCGACATCTATTACACCGATGTGACGGGAAAGCTCATGATGCCCGAAAAACTCCCTTACGGAAACTATGAGATCATCGAGCAGTGTACGGCATACGGATATGTTCTCGACTCTGCTCCCATCGCATTTAAGGTGGATGGCAGCAAGACGGTTGTAACCGTAGAAAAGCACAATATGCCGCAGAAAGGCATCGTCAACATTTCAAAAAGCGGCGAGGTCTTCTTCACCGCTGTGGAATCAGACGGCGTGTACAGCTTTGTTTTTGCAGACAAAGGTCTCGCAGGTGCGCTCTATGAGATTACCGCCGCCGAGGATATTATCACGCCGGACGGCACTTTACGCTATGCCAAGGGTATGGTTGTCGACACCGTAACTACCGATGAAAACGGCAATGCCGCAAGCAAGCCGTTGTACCTCGGCAAATATACGGTCAGAGAAACAAAAGCGCCTTACGGTATGGTACTGAATGAGGAGGCAAAGTCGGTTGAATTGACCTATGCAGGCGAAACCGTCAAGCTTACCGAAACCTCCGCCGAGTTCTATAACGAACGCCAAAAGGCAGAGGTGTCGCTCTCAAAAATTCTCGGTAAGGACGAAACCTTCGGCATCGGGAATAACGGAGAAATTCTCTCGGTGCAGTTCGGGCTGTACGCTGCCGAGGATCTGTTTGCCGCAGACGGCTCGGTCATTCCGACAGACGGCCTGCTCGAAATTGCAAACTGCAATGAAAACGGCAGCATCACATTCAAGACGGATATCCCCGTAGGCGCAAAGCTGTATGTAAAGGAATTTGCAGCCGACAGCCACTATATCCTTTCGGACGAAAAATATCCCGTAACTTTCGACTACGCAGGACAGAACACCGCCTTTGTAGAAATCAAGGCAAACGGCGGCGAAGCCATTAAGAACGATATCCTCTACGGCTCGGTCAAGGGCTTGAAAATCGACCGTGAAACCGAGGCTGTGATTGCAGGTGCAAAATTCGGACTCTTCCGCAGCGGAGAAACCGAGTTTACTGCCGAAAACGCTATCCTTACAGCCGAATCCGGCGAGGACGGAGTATTCACTTTTGAGAACATCCCTTACGGCGATTGGCTCATCAAGGAACTTCAGCCTGCGGACGGATATCTCGCCAATGAGGAAATCTATCCTGTCAGCATCACGGAAAACGAGCAGACGGTAGAGATCACCGTGGTCAATGACCGTATTCCCGAAGTTAAAACGACCGCCACGGTTGACGGTGACAAGGAAGTCTGTGCAACCGAAGTGTTCACGATGACCGATACCGTATCCTACAGCCACCTCATTCCCGGCAAGGAGTATATACTCAAAGGTACGCTTATGGATAAGAACACGGGCAAAGCCTTTACCGAAAACGGCGAAGCTGTAACAGCCGAAACCGTCTTTACACCCGAAGCTCCGAACGGAACGGTTAAGGTATCCTTTACCTTCGATTCAAGGCTCATCAAGGAAAACACAAGCCTTGTGGTTTTTGAAACGCTGTATAAGGACGGCAAAGAGCTTGCCGTACACGCAGACATCAATGACGAGGATCAGACCGTCAAGATTACCGTTCCCGAAATCGGAACAAAGGCAACCGTGAACGGCGAAAAGACCGCTGCTGCCAAGGGCGACATCACCATTGAGGACACCGTTTCCTACAAGAATCTTACGGTCGGTAAGGAATACACCGTCAAGGGAATCCTTATGGATAAGGCAACGGGCAAGCCGTTCCTCGTAAACGGCAAGGAAGTGACCTCCGAAATCACATTTACGGCAGAGAAAAAAGACGGAGAGATTACCGTCCGCTTTACCTTTGACGGCAGCAAAGTCACCAAGCAAACAGACATCGTAGTGTTTGAAACGCTCTATCGTGACGGTGTGGAAATCGCAGCTCATGCCGACATTGAGGACGGCGGTCAGACCGTAACGCTGATACCTCCTGCTCCTCCCGTTCCGCAGACGGGCGACAACTCCAACCTCGGCTTCTGGATCGGACTCGGTGCTGTGGCACTCGGCGGTATCATCGCCGTTGTCATTATCCGTGTGAAATCCCGAAAGGACGAGGATGACGAGTAATGAAACGGGTGTATGTCTGCGCTCCCCTCGGAGAGAATATTGAGGAAAATCTCAAAAAGGTTAAGACATATACCGAATATGCACTGAGGTGCGGCACGGCTCCGGTCGTGCCGCATTTCTATGCTGAATGTCTTGACGATAACAACCCCAAAGACCGTGAAGTCGGATTGGCGGCGGGAATGTCGCTGTTGTGGCTTTGCGATGAGGTTTGGGTATTCGGAGATACCGTCACGGACGGCATGAGTGCCGAACTGCAATTTTGCAAAAACCTCAATATCCGAATTCGAAAGATAACCGAAAAAGAAATCCAAAAAGCGACTGGAGGTAATACCTTATGAATCCTATGAAAAAGAAAACCGTCAGAATTCTTTTCTGTGTTCTGCTCGTGGCCGTCCTTGTGTCGGCGTTTTCCATGACTGCCTTTGCCGCAGGCGATGTGGCAGGTGCAATCGAGAATACTTGGAATGCTGCCAAGAGCCAAATTCAGACGGTAGTCAACAATGTTGTTTTTCCCGTGTGCGATATGATCCTCGCCATCCTTTTCTTCGTGAAGGTCGGCACGGCGTACTTCGACTACAGAAAGCACGGACAGTTTGAATTCGCAGCTCCGTGCATCCTGTTTGCCTGCCTTATTTTCACGCTGACCGCACCGCTGTATATCTGGTCCATTATCTAAACGGCGTGCAAAAAGCGATGTGCAAGGTCTGATTTCATAAAAAATTCGCCATTAACTAACACGCTAATGCACACTGTATGGATTTGCATTTGTTCTAAAAACTGCATTAGCCGCTTATACTATGTATTAGAGCGTTAGGCTCAAAGGAAGCGGGTGAATCAGATGATAGATAAGCGCATCGGAAAGCGAATCAAAGAATGCCGTGAAAGATTAGGACTGACTCAAGAACAGTTCTCGGAAAAGACAGGTCTTTCCGTCAATTATATTTCTACAGTTGAGCGCGGAGGCTCATTCCCAAGGTATGAAAAGCTGATTACGATAATCAACGGCTTGGAGGTTTCGGCAGACGCCATATTCTGTGATGTTATAAACGGCTCGGTTGAGTACAAGGAAAATGAGATCAGCCGCCGTCTCTCCGGTTTACCGACAGAGGAACAAAACAGAATTTTAGAAATGCTCGACCTTATGGTCAAACAGGCAGAAAACAACAAATAACGATAGAATTTTATCGGCTGCACGAGTTTCGTGCAGTTTTTTATTTTTCCTACTTCTTTTCGACAATCTTTTCTGTTATAATGATCTATACTATGTATTAGCAAGTGATAAACACCTGCTAATACATACAAGGAGAGAAGAATTATGGAAAAGAAATGTTGTTTTACAGGACACAGACCGAAATCCCTGCCGTTCGGCTACAATGAGGAAGAAGCGTCATGCAAGAAGCTCAAGGAACTGCTCAGCGAGAACATTGAAAGGCAGATTACCGAGAACGGAGTCACTCACTTTATCTCCGGCATGGCGATGGGTGTCGACATTTACGCAGCCGAGGCCGTGCTGAAGCTCAGAGAGAAGTATCCTCGGATTAAGCTCGAATGTGCCATTCCCTGTGAAACGCAGGCGAACAAATGGAGTGAGGACTGGCGGAACAGATACTTTGATATTATCCGCCGTTCCGATGTCGCAAAGACGCTGCAAACCCACTATACTCCCGACTGCATGATGAAACGGAATAAATATATGGTGGACAACAGCGATGCGGTTATTGCTGTATGGAACGGCTTAAAAAGCGGCACCGGAAACACTGTGAACTACGCTATAAAAAGCGGGAAAAAGGTAATTATAATTGAACCGAACAAACTGCGCTGACGGGTATATTCAGACTTAAAAGCCGCTGCAATCTTAAAGTTGCGGCGGTTTTATTTTGTTCTGGACTTCCGACGCAGTGTGTGGTATGTTGTGTGACTTGGAAAGGAGGAATGACCGATATGGGATTTTTTTATAAGCTGTTCAACGGCGATATCTGTCCGATAGAAAACCTCGTCAGGCGAACACCCGAATACACCAAGGCTATTCATGAACTTGCCGATGCATCCGATAAATTGGAAAAGGCACTGACACCCGAACAGTTGGATCTGTTCTGTGCGATGAAAAACGCCAGAGCAGAGGTTGAAACAATCCTTCAAGCCGAAGCGTACCGCATGGGCTTTATAGACAGTTTGGAAATGAAAAAAGATATGGAAACAAACGAGAAAGCCGCTGACTGATTAAGAGTCGGCGGCTTTTCTCATGCGGCAGACACCTCGTCTGCCGTTTTAATTTAGAAATGAGGTGGTAATCATTTTTGACTGGTTAGGCGATATCTTTTCGGGGATCGGCAGCGCCATCGGCGACGCAATGGATTTCCTCGGAACACAAATATCCAATGCCATTTGGGATGCAATGCTCAAATGGTTTTATGAAATCATCTACGGCGCTATCGCCGACTTCTTCGAGATGATGGGCAATATGGGTGCGGATGTGTTTGACCTTGAATGGGTAAAGGCAACCGTAAAACTGTTCACGCTGTTCGGTTGGGGGCTATTTGTCGCCGGAACGGTTGTGGCGATATTCGATGTGGCCATCGAGTACCAATGCGGCAGAGCCAATGTAAAAACAACGGCTCTCAACATCATAAAAGGCTTCTTTGCCTGCTCCCTCATCGGAGTCGTGCCGATAGAGTTATACAAGTTTTGCATCAGCCTGCAAAACACATTTTCCCACGACCTTGCCCGAATTTTTGCGGGAACGCAGTCACTCGACCTCGCAGGACAAAGCTCCTCGGTGCTGAAGGGCTCGTTTATGGTGGCGTCCACCGCGGAATACAAGCTCTTTAATCTGCTTGCGATGATAGCCTTTGCCTACTGCATTATTAAAATATTCTTTCAGAATATCAAGCGAGGCGGAATCCTCCTCGTGCAGATGTCTGTCGGTGCGTTATATATGTTCAGCGTACCAAGGGGCTATGCCGACGGCTTCAACCAATGGTGCAAGCAGGTCATCGCAATCTGCCTTACCGCATTTATGCAGACAACATTGCTTTTCTTGGGGCTTCTGACCTTTCCGCAGAATATGCTGCTCGGTCTCGGCATCATGCTTGCAGCAAATGAAGTGCCGAGGATTTCACAGCAGTTTGGGCTTGATTCAAGCGTTAAGGTAAATATGATGAGCGTTGTTCACGCCACAACCACGGCTGTAAACCTCACTCGCAGTGTGGCAAGAGCCACGGGCAAATAAGGAGGTGCGCTATGAAATACTACACGCAGGCAAACAGATTTTTGCAGAAGTACGGCTCGGACGCATTTAAAATCATTGCCGCCTATGAGGAAGCGGCAGACATTCCGCAAACCGAGCGATATGCAAATTGGTATGGCGATTACGGTATATTTGAGCCGTCATTAAATGAGGAAATGACCTATGATAAGCTCCTCTCCCGTTACAAGGCAGGGCTTAAACATCTCGGCATTATCAATGAGCAAGCAAAAGCAGTGTGCGGTAATTTCCTGTCAGAACAGCTTGCAGACTATATCCGTGAGCAGCTCGGACGGCACAATGCCGACGCCGAATACCGTCCCGTATCCATTATAACTAAAATGGATACGCCGGAGTTGACAAGGGATATGCTTGCAGTCGACCGAGATATGGAAGTCGACTGCGACATCGGGCATCAGATCACCTGTTATCTCGAAACATGGTTTGATGTGGACAAAAAATTCGGAACGAACACGGCAGCGGACGATGATAAGTGGCTGGATCTGTATGCTAAGTACGATCCGTTCGCCGACACGCTCCGGCTTGAATTTACCGTTACAACTGCCGACTCCTGCGAGGAAGGCGAATATGTGCCGACTGATGCGGAGTCGCAGCTCATCAAGAATATGATAGCCGAGAAGCTCCGTGAGGAATACGGACAGACGCCCAAGGAATTCTGCGAGGATGTCGGCGGCATAGAAATCGGAGGAATGACGCAATGACACAATATATCTATCCGCAGAACCTCAAAGCCACCGCTAATCTGTGGCTTTGGAGTTTGCGTGACTTTGTAATACTTGCGATAGCCGCACTGTTGTCGGTTCTCGCACTTGTGCAGATGCATATTTTCTTACCGGCCGTGGCTGTGTTGTGCTACGGCTTTTTAACGATCCGCATGGACGATACCACCGTACTCGACTTCATGCGTTACGCCGTGCGGTATTTAATATCTACGCAGCAATACTTTGAATGGAGATGATGATAATGAAACAGCAGAAAAAGAAAAAAGGCCGTTCGGTGCAGGAACTTATGGGTATCAAGACCTTCACGAAATACGGTCTTTCTACCAATAAGGGCGAGCTGCTCTTTTATCTTGTAGCACCCACTAATATCTCGGTGCTGTCTCATATCAACATCGAAATTAAAATCCATCACCTTATGATGGTGCTGTCGGCATTGCCCGACATTGAAATCGTCTGCACCGACTCCTCGGAATGCTTTGATGACAACAAAGCCTATCTGACCGAACGCCTTGAAGTTGAGGAAAACGGCAAGGTCAGGAAGCTCATCAAAAAGGACATTGACTTCCTTGACACCATTCAGGTAGAAATGGCGACCGCCCGTCAGTTTTTCTTTGTTGCAAGGCTCAAAGGGCAGAAAGAAAAACAGACCTTCGAAACCGCAAACCGCATTGAGAGCAAAATCGCCGGCGAGGGCTTTGAGGTACACCGTCTTAAAAAAACGGAAATCAAACGCATCCTTGCACTCTATTTTGATTCGAGCTTGCAGGGAGAAGCAATCCCCGACATTGACGGAGAACAGTTCTACGAGGGTACAGATGATGAGGACGAGGAATAAACCCGTCCTCATATTTTTCTGCCTTCTGCTGTCGGCGGTCGCCGTGCTATCGGGCGTAAATATCTATACGGAACTGAAAGAACAGCAGAAAGAAAAAGAGGACTTTGCCGCCGTCGCAGAAATCGCCGAACTGCCGATGACCGAAGCTCCGGCAGAATCCGTTACGGACGCAGAAACAGAACCAAGCGCCGCGCCGACCGAGCAGCCTGCGGCAGAGCGCAATATACAGGCGCTCATTGCAGAGAACGCCGACTGCATCGGGTGGCTCTCTATTGACGGCACAAACATCAGTTATCCCGTAATGCACACACCGTCCGATCCGCAGAAATATCTCCGCCGAAACTTCTACGGCAAGTACAGCCAAAGCGGTGTGCCGTTCCTTGACGGGCGGTGCAGCCTTCAAAATACCAACCTCATTATTTACGGCCACAATATGCGAAACGGAACGATGTTCTCTAACCTCAAAAAGTATGTGGACAGAGATTTTTTGAACGCACACAGGATCGTGAAATTTGAAACTACGGACGGCATCCGTTATTTTACCGTAACCAAGGTGCTGACAACAAACACCTCGGACGCTTGGTATGACCGCATCACCGCCGAGGACGGCAGCCGATGCCTCGTCCTCTCCACCTGCTACGGATCGGGCAAGGACGGCAGGCTGCTTATTATCGCCGCAGAAACCTAAACGGCAGAAAGGAAAAATAGTATGCTCAAAAGAAAACCGAAAGTATTGACGCCGGAACAGGTCGAGGAAATCCGCACCAAGGACTTCTTTGATATGATCCTTCCCGGCAGTATCAAATTCTTATCAGACCATTATATAGTCGGCGACAGCTACCGTTGTGTGTGGGCTATCCGTGAGTATCCGCCGTCTACCGAGGAACTGGCAATCCTCTCACAGCTCGCCGACCGCAACGGTGTGACCTTGCGCATTTACCACCGCTTAGTGGAATCAATGGAACAGCGTAAAATCATTCAAAATGCCACTCGCCGCAACAAGCTCAAAAGCGGCGGCAACGATGTGAACGAAACCATCGAGGCCGAGGGCAATTTGCAGGATGTAATTGAACTTCTCGCCAATCTCCGCAAAAACAAAGAGCCGTTGCTCCATGTGTCGGTGTTCATCGAACTGAAAGCCAAGAGCATGGAAAAGCTCAAGGAATTACAGAGCGACATCGCAATGGAACTCACTCGCTCCAAGATTTCCGTTGACCGCTTAACCCTCCGTCAAAAGGAAGGCTTTTTGTCGGTCATCCCGACAGGATACAATCAGTTTGGCGCACAGTATGAAAGAGTTTTGCCCGCCTCCTCGGTCGCCAATATGTACCCGTTCAATTTTTCGGGCAAGACAGATCCACACGGCTCATATATCGGCAGAGATAAATATGGCACGAATATCCTTGTGGACTTCGACCGCAGAGCCGAGGACAAAACGACCTCAAATATTCTCATTCTCGGCAACAGCGGACAAGGCAAGAGTTATCTTCTGAAACTCATCCTCACCAACATCCGTGAATCGGGCAAGAGAATCATCTGCCTCGATCCCGAATCGGAGTACGAGGATCTGTGCGAAGCGCTCGGCGGCTGCTATATTGACTTTATGTCCGGCGAATACACCATCAATCCGTTAGAGCCGAAAGCATGGACTGACAGCGTTGAGGACATCGACGCCAACACACCCGAAGCCTTCAAAAAGGTCACAAGGCTCAGTCAGCACATTGCCTTTCTGAAAGACTTTTTTCGCAGCTACAAGGATTTTACCGATTCACAGATCGACACCATCGAAATCCTGCTTTCCAAGCTGTATGCCCGATTCGGTATTACCGACAGTACGAACTACAGCGTAAAGAAACCCTCGGACTTTCCGGTCATGCAGGATTTTTACGAGCTCTGCGAAGAAGAATTTATGACCTATGACAAGCAGAGAAAATATCTCTACACAGAGGAAACACTCCAAGAGGTTTGCCTCGGAATCCATTCCATGTGTGTCGGCTCGGAAAGCAAATACTTCAACGGACACACCAACATTACCGACTCCAACTTTCTCGTGTTCGGTGTGAAAGGGCTTATGGATACCAACCGCCGCTTAAAGGATTGTATGCTGTTCAACATTCTGTCCTATATGAGCAACGAGCTGCTCGGCAAAGGCAGCACGGCGGCATCGGTGGATGAGCTGTACCTCTTCCTCTCGAATATGACTACAATCGAATATTTGAGAAACTGCATGAAGCGTGTGCGCAAAAAGGACTCCTCGGTTATTCTGGCAAGTCAGAATATCGAGGACTTTTTGATTCCGTCCATTCGGGAATTTACAAAGCCGCTGTTCTCCATCCCGACGCATCAATTCCTGTTCAACGCCGGACAGATCAACCCGAAGGAGTATATGGACGCCTTGCAGGTCGAGCCGAGCGAATTCGAGCTCATCAAGTATCCCGAAAGGGGTACTTGCCTCTATCGCTGCGGCAACGAAAGGTATCTCCTGCAGGTTATTGCACCCGAATACAAGGCGGCTATTTTCGGAAAGGCAGGCGGACGATGAGCCACCGCAGGCAAACGCACAATTCATTTACAGCAAGGCGTGGGTTTCACACCTGCGTCTATATTTTTGCAAAAAGGAAGTGACAGCTTATGAGCGCAACGGTAGCGGCGGCTCTTAAAAAGATAGCCGTTGCCATACTCACCGACAAGAAATTACGAAAGGCGGTGCTTGGCATTGTCCTTGGAATTATTATTATCGTCATAATGCCTGCGGTTGCCGTTATCGCTCTTTTTAACGGCGATATCAATATCGACACCGACAGGCTTCAGCAAATCGTGGTTGAGGAAATGTCCGATGAGGAAAAAGCAAAGCTGCAAGCGGTTGAGGATACGATGAAAGCCATTGAAACGGCCATGACCGAAAAGGGCTTTACGGCAGAAAGAACAAAAGAAGCGCAAGTGCTGTACACCCTCGCTCTGTATGACCATTCCAAAGCGGACGGCTTTGTGGATAAACTCGTTGGGTGCTTTGCAGAGGAACAGACGGACGAGCAGCTCATCGCTGCCGTCAACTCCGCATTCAGCACAGAACTAAAGGCCGAGGACTACAGCAAGGTAATGAATTCTATCCGAGCCAACAGCATCAGCACCTCCGGCTTCACCGATCCGCACAGCAAGAACAACCTCGACCTTGTGGAATGGGCAAAGCAGGCGCAGTCTCACGGTTGGGGCTATGTATGGGGCAGCTACGGCGAAGTGCTTACGCAGAAAACGCTGAGCTCAAAAACCAAACAATATCCCGACGAGGTCGGCAGCAAGGCAGACTATATAAAAACACACTGGCTCGGCAGACGGACTGCAGACTGCATCGGGCTGATTAAAGGCTACGGTTGGCTGAACACTCAAACAGGTGCTATCGAATACGGCACTAACGGTATGCCCGACATCGGTGCAGATACGATGTTCAGCAACGCCACCGAAAAAGGTACGATTGACACACTCCCCGAAATTCCGGGGCTTGCACTTTGGCACAGCGGTCACATCGGAATCTATATCGGCGGCGGTAAAGTGATACACGCCGCCAACACCCGTGCAGGAGTTATTGTTTCCGATGTTTCAGGCAGCGGCTTTACGCATTGGCTCAAGATACCGTATATCACCTATACGGAGAATACCGAATCACAATGAAAGGAACAATCTATATGGATAAAAGTAAAGTCAAGCGGCTTGCCGACTATGCCGTCCGGCAGTGCTGTGAAAATTCCGACAACTGCTATTGGTCGGTTTCCTATGACGAGCTGCGCCACCGCTTCGGAGCGGAGATCACCGACAGCAATGAAAACGGGAAGCTGCTCGAAAAAGAATTACGGCAGAGAGAGGAAATCAACGAGCCCATCATGACTGAGGATGCCATCGAAATGACCTGCCATCTCAGGTACTGCCCACAGTGCCAGGGCGATCCGCTGAGTCTGCTCTCCGTCCTCGGCTGTAATTTCTATGACGACCACGAAACCGAACACCACCATGAGCCTGCGAACGAATCCTCCGATGAGGACGAAACGCAGGCTCTTTCTATGTGAGGGAGGAATTGCCTATGGTTATAAAAGCAGACTTAAAATGCAAACAGACGGATTTCAATCTGCCACGATGCCGGATTGAAAAGGTCGTAAAACTGACACCGCCCGAATATACCGAATTCGTTTCCAATCCCCTCGGATACTATGATTTCCTCCGTGAGTTCAACGCCGAGAAGCAGGAGTATACGGCGGACGGCATCCCGTGCCTGCTGCTCGTGGGCGAAGGACACAAAGACGGCTTTATCATTGACACGCAAGGATATGACTACGCCCGATATACCGCCCACATTCCCAACGCCGAGCAGCTTGCTGTTGCCGTCCGGTATCCGAGCCTTGAAAACGCTGCGCGTGAAACCGCTCTGGCGGCAGATGCCGCCGTACAAAAGGCAATCGAAAGCGGCGATAAGGAGTATGGCATAAACATCGACGAGGTGCGAAATCAGTTCAGAGGGGCGGGATTCAGTGAAGGGCTGCTGTATGCAGCACTGAAGGACAGACCGGAAATTGAAAGCGCCGATTTTGACGGCAAATATATTCGCTGCACGGTCAGGGACAAATATATCCGGCAGACAGATCCGCGCCGTGCGCTGACGCAGGAGGAAGCGGATATTATGCTCGCCAAGCATATCCTGTGGCTGAACGATGCAGGCGGCACACAGGCGGATTTTTCAAACTGCCTTGTGCTGGGACTGAACCTTGCGCATAAAAACATGATGAATGTCGCTATGGATAACGCACGGTTTGTGAACACCGATCTGCAGGGTGCTGAGCTCAATTTTTCCGTTGCCAATGACACACGGTTTGAAAACTGCAACCTTGAGGATGTCACCGCCGAGGAATGCGAATTCAAAAACACGGTCTTCTCAAAATGCAAAATGTCGGGCGGCACTTATACGCACAGCGATTTAAGCGATGCCGTTATGATCGAATGCGATATGGAATACGGCAGTTTTCAAAACTGTTGTACTGACGGCACGAACTTCTATGGCCTTGACGATTACG
>ERZ808240.724-NODE-724-length-42472-cov-3.901266_pt1 | contig 42472 bp, 38 predicted proteins | sample MGYA00521084_ERZ808240 | MGnify/ENA primary metagenome ERZ808240 (study PRJEB31516, sample SAMN03275571) | gut metagenome | biome: mammalia-associated habitat; material: feces | host: Papio cynocephalus | place: Kenya | collected 2012-08-06 ...
GGCTGCCGTCTGAGCGTCGGCGGCGAGACGAAATTTGCCTGCGTGGACGGCCCCGACTTCGACGGCTTCAAGGTGGACTGGGATCTGGCGGTCAAGCGCAACCAGATGTATAAGGACTGGGAGATCCACAAGCACGAGGAGACCTGCAACCTGTTCAAGAAGGAGGCCGAATAACCATGGCTAACATGAGTCTGAAAAAGAATCCGATGCCCTCTCAGGAGCCGGATGTCCGCAATAAGAATTTTAAGGAAGTCACTCTGGGCTACACGCAGGAGATGGCCCTGGACGAGGCCCAGCGCTGCCTCCACTGCAAGAATCACCCCTGCATGCAGGGCTGCCCCGTCATGGTACATATTCCGGATTTCATCAAGGAAGTGGCCGCGGGCAACTTTGAAGAAGCCTATCAGATTATCTCCCAGACCAGCGCTCTGCCCGCGGTCTGCGGCCGTGTCTGCCCCCAGGAGAATCAGTGCGAGAAGTACTGCGTCCGCGGCGTGAAGGGCGAGCCCGTCGGCATCGGCCGTCTGGAGCGGTTTGTGGCGGACTGGCACAATGCTCACGCTACCGCCGCCCCGGAGAAGCCCGCCTCCAACGGCCACAAGGTGGCGGTGATCGGCTCCGGCCCCTCCGGCCTTACCTGCGCCGGCGACCTGGCCAAGAAGGGCTACGACGTCACGGTCTTTGAGGCGCTGCATCTGGCCGGCGGCGTGCTGGTGTACGGCATCCCCGAGTTCCGTCTGCCCAAGACCATCGTGCAGAAGGAAGTGGACGGCCTGAAGGCTCTGGGTGTGACGATTGCCACCGACACTGTGGTGGGCCGCACCATCACCATCGACGAACTGATGAGCGAGCATGGCTTTGAGGCCGTGTTCATCGGCTCCGGCGCTGGCCTGCCCATGTTCATGAAGATTCCCGGCGTCAACTACAAGGGCGTGTTCTCCGCCAACGAGTTCCTGACCCGGATCAACCTGATGAAGGCCTATCGTCCCGACTCCGACACCCCCATTGTCCACCCCAAGAAGGTGGCCGTGGTCGGCGGCGGCAACGTGGCTATGGACGCCGCCCGCTGCGCCAAGCGTCTGGGCGCCGAGGTGTATATTGTCTATCGCCGCGGCATGGAAGAGCTTCCCGCCCGGAAAGAGGAAGTGGAGCACGCCGAGGAAGAGGGCATCATCTTCAAGACCCTCAATAACCCCGTGGAGATCCTGGCGGACGAGAACGACAACGTCAACAAGATCCGCTGCGTCAAGATGGAGCTGGGCGAGCCCGACGCCTCCGGCCGCCGCCGTCCTATCGAGATTGTCGGCAGCGAGTTTGACCTGGACGTGGACTGCGTGATCATGGCTCTGGGCACCAGCCCCAACCCCCTGATCAAGTCCACCACCGAGGGACTGGAGATCAACAAGAAGGGCGGCATCGTGGTGAACGAGGACGGCCTGACCTCCAAGGCCAACGTGTATGCCGGCGGCGATGCCGTTACCGGCGCCGCTACCGTTATTCTGGCCATGGGCGCCGGCAAGACCGCCGCCAAGGCCATTGACGAGGCTCTGAGCAAGAAGTAAGCAGACAGGCCGCCGGGGTTCCGGGCAGTCTGTACGTGAAAAAATTCCTCCGCTGCCTGAAGCAGCGGAGGAATTTTTTAAATGTCCGGGGAACGGTCTCAGCGGGACTCCCGGCGGCGGGCACGGACAGCCGCGACGCCGAACAGAAGGCCGGCGCAGCCGCTGGCAATGCAGAACAGCAGCATGGCCCGGGGGCCGCCCCAGTCGATAATCAGGCCGGAGACCAGTACGCCGGTAAGACTGCCCAGACTGTTGGTCAGTACGGTTTTCAGAGACTGGCCCTGGGCGCGGTCCTCCACCGCCACGTTTTCGTTGGCGAAATAGACGTTGGCCGGCGTGAACAGCCCGTAGCCCAGCATCTGAATCGGCTGGACCGCCAGCAGCATGGTGAGATTTCCGGACAGCAGCACCAGAAGCGGCTTGAGGATCATAAACACCAGCGACACCAGCAGCACCTTTTCACTGCCCAGCCGGCGGTAGAGCTTCTGGAACACAAAGGCCGCGGGCAGCTCCGACGCGGCCATCAGAAACAGTCCCAATCCCAGATCGCCGCTGTCTCCGCCCAGGCTCCCAACCAGCGTCACCAGAAAGCTTCCGATGGGCATGACGGCTACCATGCCGAAAAAGCAGCCCAGCAGCATCAGGGTAAAGGGCTTGTTGGTGCGCAGCAGGTAAAGCGCGGAGTGGGGGGCCTTCCGGCTTTCGGCGGGAGGAAGCGCTCCTTTTGGAAATGTGGGAAAACAGGCTGTAAACAGCAGGAGCAGCAGCATCAGTGCGCCGCTGGACAGCAGGGAGGTTTGAACGCCGAACCGGGCGGTCTGCTGGCCGACCACGACGCATACAACGGCATAGGCAAAGGCACCCAGCCCCCGGCCCAGGCTGTAGGGAATATCCATACCGGCGTTGACATACTGCATCACCATGGAGTCAATGATGGGATACGCGTTGGTTCCGGTGATTCCCAGGAGAAAGATGATCACCGCTGTCCCGGCAAAGCCCGGGCGGACGGCGTAGAGCAGCAGGTCCAGTGCTGCCGCCGGAAGCATACACCCGGCGAACAGGTATTTCAGGGGAACCTCCGGGTGCCGGTCCGCCCAGAATCCCATCAGAGGCTGGGATGCCAGACCCGCCAGATAGCCCAGGGCAATGAAGATTCCGGCCTGCCCGCTGGTGAACCCCCGGTCCAGAAACACGGCGGTTTCAAAGCCCGCAAAGGCCCCCAGCATGCCCCAGAAACCGATCTGCATCAGGCAGCAGGCGATGCTGACCCGCCGGACCGACGGCATTTCCACTTCCTTCACAGCTGTGCCTCCCTTTGCGTTAAAAGTCCCAGCAGCGGCTCAAAGTCCACGCCCTCCCGGATGGGAAGGCCTTCCGCCACGGTGCGGGCCGCGCAGGCCCGGATGAATTCCGCCGCCTGCCGGGCCGCCGCCGGGAGGGAGGCCCCCTGAACCAGCGCGCCGGTGAGAACACTGGCAAAAACGTCTCCGGTTCCGTGAAGCGGGTGGGCGATAAAATCCGTCTGCACCGCTTCCACAGCGCCGGACGCGGCGTCAAAGCACATGGCCCCGGTTTTTCCCGGCATCAGCGACGCGCCGGTAAGAGCGACGGAGCGTGTTCCGTTCCGGCTCAGCTCCTGAACGAGCTGACGCAGCCCGGCCTCATCCCGGGGCAGGTCCGCGTAGCGTCTGCCCAGCAGGAACGCGGCCTCCGTGAGATTGGGCGTGATGACGTCGGCCAGCTCCGCCAGGCGGGCTGTTCCGGCGCACATTTCCGGCGTATAGGTTTGATAGGCCCGTCCGTCGTCGCCCATTACCGGGTCCACTACCACCAGCGTCTCCGGCGTCCGGAAGGTCCGGATAAAATCCTCTACAATGCCGATCTGAGCCTCGCTGCCCAAAAAGCCGCTGTAGATTGCCTGGAACCGCAGGCCGAGGGATTTCCAGTGGGCGGCGACTTTCGGCATCTCCTCCGTCATGTCCAGAAAGGTGAAGCCGGTGAATCCGCCGGTATGGGTAGACAGGAACGCCGTGGGCAGAGGACAGCACTGGACGCCCATGGCGGACAGAATCGGAATGGCAACCGTCAGGGAACACCGGCCGAAACCGGACAGATCGTGAATCGCGGCGACGCGGGGTGTGATCATGGAAAGACTCCTCTTTATCGTATAGTCATAAAACTGATTATACGGTATTTTTCCCTATTGTTCAAGGCCGGAGATTATGATATAATCATATAATCGGTATGCGGGTATGGCGGAATTGACAGACATGCGGGATTCAGGTGCTGTCCCCTCGGGGAGGGTTTTGGATTATGGCTTCCAGTAAAGCATATTTGAATTTTATCCTGGATCAGCTGTCCGGCCTGGACAGCGTCACACACCGGGCCATGATGGGCGAATATATTCTCTGCTACAGAGGGAAAATCGTCGGCGGCATCTATGACGACCGGCTCTTGATCAAGCCGGTCAGGTCCGCGCTTGACCTGCTGCCGGACGCCCCTTATGAACTTCCCTATGAGGGCGCGAAAGCAATGCTGCTGGTTGACCGTGTGGATGACCGCGCGTTTTTGGCAAAACTGTTTGAAGCGATGTACGACGATCTCCCCGCTCCCAAGAAAAAGAAATAACTGCCGGGTATCCTTCGGCGGTTCATACACGCGGGCATGATGAAATTGGCAGACATGCGAGATTTAGGTGATGTCACCTCAGTGTAGGTTTTTCCGCTTCATCACTCGCCGCATTCATTTCTTTGGTAAAAGCAGGTTCGTCCTGTTTTTATAAACGCGGATCAAGCGTTACACTCCGCCTCGGCTCCCTCGCCGTGTGAAAACAGAGGATAACAAAATAGCGACAGGTTTCCCTGACGCTCATACTTGCGGGCATGATGGAATTGGTAGACATGCGAGATTTAGGTTCTCGTGCAGCGATGCGTTGGGGTTCGAGTCCCCATGCCCGCACCACTGAGATAATCCATCTTCGCAAAATGCGAGGATGGATTATTCAGTTTTTGCTGCATCTGGACGCCGGGCCGCTTTTTTACTATAATTGATGTATGTAATAACCACAATGCAGAAAGAAAGGTGACAAACAATGGCTAACGTGTTTTTTCAAGCCACGCAAGATGCGTTAGACAATATCACGGCGGCATTCGATTTTGTTCATCCCCTGCGCGCCAGCATGAAATATACACGAAGAAAAATCTCAGAAATTAACGTATCTAATCCGACTGCGGAAAATATTATATTCCAATCTGAAGTGGATCCTAATCAAGAGATTCACGGGGTTGGTTATCGTGGTTCTTACATTAATACTTCTTGGGAACAACAAGAAGAACAACTTGCTTGGCTGTTGTTAAACAACTTGTTTGCCATCCACGAAGGATGGGCTCAACGTTTATACGAAGAACGTTTTTCTGCAAAAGGATATAAGGAGAATACATTTGTCAAAAACCTTGAGTTTCCAGGACTGTTGAGTAAATTTTCAACATATTACGCAGTAGTAAATAAGAAATCCACCATAATGTCCAACGCGTATTTTGATGCTTACAAAATATCGTCTAAGTTGGATTTCAACAAATTAGAAAACTATATGTTATTATATAGGTTTTTCAAAGAAGCCAGGAATTGCTATATGCATCGCAACTTTGCGGCGTCGCAAGCTATTATGGATGCCTATGCTGCGTATTCACCAAAAGCCACACTTAGCGATTTGGATGCTGCCGAAGTTCCTGTAATTATTCCGCCAATCTTAGGTCAGCCAGTTCGACTTAGCATAAGAGGCGTGATTGGATTTTCTCAGTTCGTCCGAAGAATTCTTATCATCTCAGATGCTTTTTTGATTATGACAACGGCGGCTGAAGATGAATTTCTTTCCAAGAAACCGACAATCTGGTTATCGCGAACATTAAGCGGTGATGGTTCACGTGCCAAAGGTCAAATTACACGATATTCTAATAAAATTGGTTTGTTGAAGCCAACGTGGTCTGTTGAATATCAAAACTTCCTTATTCGGCATAGAATTTTCAACCGATAACAACATCTTAGCAATTTGACAAAAGAGAGGACACTACTATGGACAATGGCGTGAAAATCAAAGTAGAGCTACCTGAATTAGTAAATAAAACGCTTGAAAAGCCTGCTGCAACCTTAGGAGATAAACTTTCTGATTTATTAGAAATTATATTTGGCGGCATTACGTATTCGAAAGAAAAGCTTGCGTATAAACGCGCGTTAAACTTCGAACAGTTTAAAAAAAGTCTGGCAAAGAAAGTTGACGAAATCCCTGCAGCAAACCGGATTGAACCTTCAGAAAGTATCGTTGGGCCAGCATTAGAAGCAGCAAAATATCGTATAGACACAGAGGAACTAAGAGAAATGTTCTCCAGTTTAATTTCAGCATCATTGGATTCTAAAAAGGTTTCGTCTGTTCATCCTGCTTTTGTAGAGATAATAAAAAATCTGTCCCCGCAGGATGCTGAAGCAGTGAAGCACTTAGCATACGTAAGAGACAGCCATATCGTTCCGATTATTTCTATAGACGAGAAAGTTATGAGCATACCCAACAACTGTAGTCATTACTGCTTTTTGTCAGATAAATATGGCTTTCATGAGGCAAACACGATCATATCTTCCTTGCTGCGGTGTGGGTTGATAGAACTGAATTATGTGTTTTCGAAGGGCACTAATTTCCAGGGTTTTACTTTTGATGATATGGAAGCAAAGTTTTCTGAATTGCGCGGAGATCGAAATATTGGTCGGAATCTGGATAATCCTTTGTCATATAAGTATGGTGTTATCTGTTTGACTGCTCTTGGTTATGAATTTGCCAAGATTTGTATCCCGGACACATTTGCGGAAAATAAGAGACAACTACAGAATTAACTCCGTATGAGGCATACTAATTTTTCCATCACAATATCATCTATCTCTTTTTCTAACTTTTGGGTTTCTTCCTGTAACGCAGAAAGGTGGGCGTCGAGGATTGGTTTCCTCAACGCCCACATTTTTTGCATTTGCACCAGCTTTTTTAGTTCTTCCGCACGGCTGTCATGAGCTGCGGAAACAAGCGCCCACACCTGTTCATCCAGCACCTCCTCATGAATGCGGTGGGAGGTGCAATAGTTCTTTCCGTTTCGATGATACCCACGGCACACATATTCCACACGGCGTTTGCCGTTCCAGTAGCGGATCATGGGAATGAACACATTTCCGCATTCCTGGCAGGCCAGCAGACCGGCGTAGCGGTGTTTTGACTGATTCCCGTTAGCAGGCCGGGCCTGCTGCTTGAGAGAGTGTTGCACCTGCTCCCATTCCTCTCGCTCAATGATGACCGGGAAGAAGGTCTCGTGGCGATACCATTCTTCCTCACCAAGCCGCTTGACCTTGCCACTGTTAGTCTCGCTGCGATGGTTGTTCAGCACACCGGTGTATGCCTCCTCCACCAGCACATTCTTCACACTGGCATACGACCAGAGGAACTGCCCATCACGGGTTTTATGCGTGTGCTGGAACTCTTTGCCGCACCGCTCGGCTCGGAGCTGCGCCGGTGTCTTGCGCCCCATGGCGTTGAGCCGCCGGGCTATCTCTTTCTGACCGCATCCCTGCAAGTACAGAGAATAGATGAGCTGCACCGTAACCGCCGCTTCTGCGTTTACCTTGATTTCTCCGGTATTCTTATCCTTCCAGTACCCGAACGGCGGCGTGATTACGATACCTTCTTTTTGCTTCTGCCGATATCCGGCCCGAATCTTTTTGCCGATGTCTTTAGCGTAGTAATCGTTCATCAATCCCCGGATACCGATGATCAAATCATCTTCGTCCCGGAAGATGTCTACTCCTTCCGTTGCGGATATGACCCGTACATTGCGTTCTCTCAGATAGTCAATGAATAATGCGGTCTGGGTTCTATGACGGCCAAGCCGAGACAAGTCCTTTACGATGACAGCTTCAATTTTACCAGTGTCCACAGCCGCCGTGAGCTCATCCAGCCCACGGCGGTTGAATTTCATACCGCTTACATTGTCATCGACAGACTGTCCCACGATGTTGTACTCATGCTGCTCGGCAAAAGCCTGACAGATCTCCCTCTGATTCAGCAGTGAATTCATTTCCTGGTCATCATCATTTGACAGCCGCGCATAGAGCCACACCCGCATTCGTTATCACCTATCCCGCATAGTAATCGCCGTAGATCACCGCACCCAGTCGGTCATAGTCGAAATCCGCCGAGGGGAAGCTGTCTGTCTGCTCCCCATTTTCGAAGATGTCCAGATGGTCGCGGAAGGGCGCTTTCAGTCGGATCTCCAAATCCAGTTTGCCATCTTCTTCATGGACGAGGATCTTTTCCACCAGCATCCTCAGATGTGCTTCCGACATTTTACCGTCCTGGAGGATATCGTCAATCAGGCTGATGTCCCTTTTTAGCTTAGCCTGTCGGCTGCGGAGCATTTCTGAGATGTTCTGCAGTCCTTCAATTTGTTTTCTGGCTTCCGCGATCTGCTCCTCACGCTTAGCGATCATGCGGTCGTAGCGTTCGGCGTTGGCCTTATCCCGGATGCGTTCCATCAGGATTACCTCCACTTCTTCCTCCAGCAGGAGAATGTGTTCTTGCAGTTTGCTTATCTTGGCACTGGCCACGGAAGCCTTGGGCGTCCATTTCTCAATGAGCCACTCCAGCCTTGACCAGTTCTCCTCATACATTTTCTTTGTTCCCAGAAGCTCTGCACTGATAAGGTTGTCCAAAGTTTCCTCGTCCACCATGTGGGAGGAGCAGTGTTCCTTGCCGTACCGGTGGTAGGTGTCGCAGATGTAGACCACTCGTTCACCGTTCTTCAGTTTGATCCGCTTGCCGATGAAAGTCCGGCCGCAGTCCTGGCATCGCAGCAGGCCTCCGTACCGGAGGATACCCCGGTTGGTACCCGCTCGTGCATTCTTCTCTTTACGTTCGGTAAGGAGAGCCTGCGCCTGTTCCCATATCTCACGGGTCACGATCATTGGCAGATAATTCTCATGACGGAACTGCTCCTCCGTATCTGTGAAGCGGAAGGTCTTATTGATTTTATTGCGCTCGCTCTTATGGCAGATCAGTGTGCCGATGTAGCTCTCATCTCTTAAGATTCGGGCCACCATCGTTGCGTCCCACAAATATTTCTTGAGGATGCCATCCTGAGTGTTGGGCAGCCGCTTATTCAGCAGCTCCATCTGCATGAGCGCGGGCGTTTTTCTTCTCTGCTCATTCAGCATGCGGGCAATGGCCTTCATGCCGCTGCCATTGACATAGGCAGAGAAGATCAGACGTACCGTTTCGGCGGCTTCCTCCACAATGATGACCTTCTTTGTATTTTTATCCTTAAAGTAGCCGAAGGGTGGGATGGTCACGATGCCCTCCTTTTGCTTCTGGCGGTAGCCGGTTCGTACACGGCGGCTTCCGTCACGGGCGTAGAAGTCGTTAACCAGACCCTTGAAGCCAATGATGAGATCGTCGTTCTCGTTGAAGGTATCGATGTTCTCTGTTGCAGACAGAACCCGCACATCATGTTCGCGGAGGTAGTCGATAAAGAGCGCGGTCTGTGTCCGGTGACGGCCCAGGCGGGATAGATCTTTGACGATGATGGCTTCGATTTTTCCGGCTTCGACCACTTCATAGATTTTGTCGATGCCCTCACGGTTGAAGTGCATACCGCTGACATTGTCATCGAAAGACTCGCCAACCACCTCGTGGCCGTTGCTGACGGCAAAGTTGTATATGATTTTTCTCTGGTTGTTCAGAGAGTTGAGTTCTTCATCCTCATCTCTGGACAGCCGGTAATAGAGCCAGACTTTCATAATCGTTCCTTTCCACTATGGTGTGCCGATCATGCACGACACACCATAGCACACAAGTTTTTGAATAGCCATCAAAACAAATCAGGCCACTTCAGTTTCTACCTTACCAACAAAATCAGCGGCCTGATTTGTGTACGGATTATCCACAGACAGATAGTCGTGGAGCATCATTTTCAGGAAATCATCGAACTGGTCATCTGTCCCTACATAGGAATACATGACGCTTGCGATGTTGGATTCTTTTTTCTTTCTACCCATAGAACTCCTTTCTCCCGAAACCAATTCGGGCAACAAAAATAGCAGACCTCACATGGTCTGCTGCCAAGTCTGTTCTTCTTCGTGATCGTCCGCGGCGTGCCCCTGGGCAATTTTCTTTTGCTGCTCTTTGCGGAGCGTCTTGCTGTCCGCGTGGTAATGCCGCGTAGTCGCATCCATCACCGGAGCAGTTGACTGAGTCTGCTCCAGTCGCCGCCCAGTTTCCACCAGAGCAGAAGCAACGCTGCCACCTCCAGCGCCATCATAACTGTGACCATCGTTGGCCCGTCCCACTCCGGAAGTGACAGATGCAGTCTGGGCAGTCTGATGTTGGGCAGAGAAAAACGCTTCTCTTTCGGCTTCCCAGCCTGTTCGCTCATCTGCTCCAGATGCTTCACCGCTTTCAGCAGCTCCTCCATCTGCGTCCGGGTCGGGAGCTGCGCCAGTAGTTCGCTGATCTTCTTCAGATAGCCAGTCTGTCTCTCGGTGTGGTACCCCAGTGTGTAGAGGTCGCTCTGCAGATCCTCCCACTCCTTTTTCGTGGGATGCGCTTCGGGAGGCGGTGTCTGCTCCTGCGCCGGAGGATGCGGCATGGTCTGTACCATCTGCGCAGGTCGGTTCTTTTCCAACAGCTCGTCCATAGATAATTTCTTCTCTGATCCTGAATTCATATTCCATATTCTCCTTCAGATATTTGTCCCCGAACAGCAGGCGGTCACGGCACTGCCAGCCGCTGGGTGTGGTGTAGGTGATGTTCCGCCGGGATTTATCCCAGCGCACCTTGTAGCCTTCGCTCTCCATCAGCGCAATGAACTCATCACGGTTAGCGGCGTGGCGCATACAGTCGTTGATGATATTCATGAGCTGCAGCTTTTTGCTCTGACCTCGGGCCGCCGTGTGATATTCCCCAACGGTCATAGTCTTTGATTTCTGTTTCTGCTCCTTGGGTTGAAACACAGGAAGAGAAAATTCCGTGCAGACCTGGTCGTTGCGCTGCCGCAGTTCCTGGAGCTGCTCCTTTGCAATGTGCAGTTTCTTTCCGGTATCGAAGCTGACGGAGTTGATGAGGAAGTGGGAATGGATGTGCTCCCGGTCTGTGTGGGTGCAGACCAGAACTTCGTAGCCCTCATAGTACTCAGCCAGCTTCAGCGCCGCCGCGTGAGCGGTGACCGGGTCGACTACTTCGCCTTTCGGGAAGCTCTGCACCATGTGGTAGAACAGTACGCCATCGGTTTTGTGGTAGAGCCGCTTGGTAGTCATGAAGTCCGCGTAGACAGATTCCGGCTGACAGTTGATGCCTGTGACCAACCGCTGACCTTCGAACTCAGTTTTCTTATCCTGCATGGTGTACCGCATGACGGCACTCATGCATCCGGTGGTCTGGCCCCGCTTGTAGTTGGTGAAGCTAATGATGGCCATGTTCACCACCGCTTTCGTTCCAGAATTAGCCGGACAGCATTACAGAGTTCAGAGAACGCCTGATGCACACTTTCCAGATCAACCACAGTCACTCGTCCCATGTGTGCCAGCGTGACGAGCTGATTCAGATTTCTGCCGATGGACTTCAATTCCTTCAGCACTTCTTTCAAGCCACCAATGACCACCACCTGTTTACCCAAACAGCAGGCCGTCACATAATCGCTCATGGACATACCGGACTGCTTCGCCAGTTCCTTGATGGCCTCCCGGTCTTGTGATGCCATGCGGGTGCTGAATTTGATATCCTTTTTCATGTTATTTCCTCCAAATCGTAGATAAAGTGGGTCCGGGCTTCTGCCCGGAAATTGTGCGGCAGGCGGGGTAGCGGCGTTGCCGCAGACCAGACAAACGCGATGCTGGCTTTCTCCCAAGGGGAGAAAATTTCCCGTACAACCGCTGCTCTCGATTTCGGCCACAAGCTGCCCAAAACGGCGTTCCTTTTCCCAGCGGGGAGTTTACTCGTCATAGCTGGAAACCTCCCGCAAACCGCCGCACAGAGCCCCGACAGGGTCAACAGGGTCGACCGCCGGGACACCCTGGGCATCGTCACTTTCGGCACGGTGCAGCTCGATGAGCCGCTTTCCATTGCTGCGGCGCACCACTCCGGAAATGCCGATTTTGCTTAGTGCTTCAAGGTTTTGCAGGATCAGACGGGATACTTTCTTAGGTGAAATGCGCTCCGCACCAGCGGGGTCGATCTTCTCGGACAACTCCGTGGGAGTGCCGATAAATTCAGTTCGGCTGCGCATCAGTTCAGAGATGAGATAAACGATGCGGTCGCCCAGCAGTTCCGGCTGTGTTCTGCTGTCGGTCACCATCTCCCACACATTTTCACCGTTGCGCTCCAGCGCCAGCTCCCGGTATTCAATGTCACGACCGATGCAGGAGAGCTTTGCCTTGCCGCTGCCGCGCCGGTCCTCCAACAGTGTGAAGCTGGAGTCCACCGCGCCGCTGATAGCCGTCGTACCGGAGATGCGGCTGAACACATCGTCAGCAGTTTCTTTGCGCAGGTGGTGGATCAGCAGGATGGCGATACCATGGGTATCCGCGATCCGTTTCAGCGCAGAGAGGTCCCGGTAGTCGTTGGCGTAGGTGTTGTCGTAGTTGGTGCCGTGGATCATCTGCAGCGTGTCGATGATGACCAGCACCGTGTCGGGATGTTCAAAGAAGAAGGTGCGGAGTTGTTCCTCCAGCCCTTTTCCCAAAATGTCACTCTGGGTTGTGAAGTGGACATTGGCGGGAGCGTCCTCCGTGATCTCGAACAGTCGGTTCTGAATACGGAGGGTGGAGTCCTCCAGACAGAGATAGAGTGTGGTTCCCTGTTTGACGGGCATCCCCCAGACGGGTTCGCCCTTTGCCACCATGACGGAGAGCCACAGTGCCAGCCAGGACTTGCCCACCTTGGGCGAGCCTGCGAGGACGTGCAAGCCCTGGGACAGCAGCGTGTCCACCACGAAGTTCAGCGGCTTGAGCGGAAGGCTCATCAGGCTCTCGCCGTCGATGGTTTGGAGTCGGCGTTCTTTTTGCAATTTTGATACCTCCAGATAAAAAGATAAGGACAGAGACCACGCCCACGCCGTGGCCCTTGTCCTTTCACTTGATTATTCTTTGGATTTTGATATAATGAGATTGTCGCAAGACAGCATTAGAAAACATATAGGACAGAAGGGCGAAAAAATGCCGCTGGGAATACAGCAGAACAACAGCTTCATCAAGCTTACTATCGACGTCTGGCAGGACAAGGTGTTTTATAATAAGCAGGAATATCCGGCTGGTTATTTCGCCGCGGCTGTTCTGAACATCTCCGGGGATGAGATCATGGAACTGATGGAAGCGGGCAGTGCCGTCCTGGCTCATCACAGAATCATAGTGTCCGGGAACAAAAGAAAACTCGGTGTGTTGCTCCCTACGCTGAAAGCTGACCTTCTTCGTTTGGCGGAACTGCTGTGGAAGTACCCGCCCTTTTGCTTCAACGACAAAGAGCAGGAGCGGCATCTGATCGAGGTGATGCTTGCGCCAGAGACCATCAATGACATTTCCAGATGCGGCTCACCCGCCAGAGACTTTTTCCTGCGGTATCTGGATGCCATCGTCCGCATCCCGGCTGCTCTCTACCACTTCACATACGCGGGCTGCTATTTTGAGGCGGCATATTTGCGAAGACTAAAAAAGCGCAGCGAGACCTATCTGGCTGTGGCTGCCCATGACTGCTTTAACAGCGAACTCTTTTGGAGTGGCATACACGAGTTACAGGCACAGGATGTTGAGCCATTCACCATCACGCCGGATCTGAGATCCTCCCATGTTTTTGCCCGGCACCCGAAGCAGGAAAAGGAAATGGTTTTTGTGAACCGGTATTTCTTTGACAGTGCCATCAGTTTCTACACCTTTGATCTGATGAACGGACTGCACCACGTTCATGCGCCCAGCCAGTGCCGGGGCTGCGGGAAGTATTTTCTGACCACCAACGGCCATATGCCGAAATACTGCGACGGCATCGCGCCCCAGGATCCCCGCATGACCTGCCGGCAGTACGGTGCCATGATGCGGCAGAAGGAGCAGAACAAACAGCATCCTATCTACCGCCTGTTCTCCACCCGTACCAACACCATCCGCAAACATCACCAGAGAGGAAAAATCTCCGACGACCTGCGCCGGGAGGCTCTGTATGTAGCGGAGTGCTACCGGGATAAGGCTTTGATGGATAACGACTACGCCGCCAGCGGCTATGCGCAGGACATGGAGCAGGAGCACGTTTATGCGGAGGCCAGAAAACGGCTGAAATGAGAAAGGGGGGCTGTCCCATATCAATGAATATATACACCGTTGCTGGGGACTGCCCCAGCAATGAAGAGTTAACCCTGCGGATACAGGGTGGAGATAAGAGTGCTGCAGAATTACTCCTTTCACAGAATGAGGGATACATCACGGATCTGGCTCTGAAGCACAGCGAGTGGTGTGACCTCGACGACTTGAAGCAGGAAGGTGCGGTGGCGCTTCTGGAAGCGGCGAAGCGGTTTGATCCCTCCCTCGGGACAAAGCTACTGACCTACGCAACTTCTGCCATCGAATCGGCCATGATGGATTATGGCTCTCACGCTTCGCTCACCATCAGCATCCCACCCAGCCGGTACCATGAACTTCGCAAGGTAGCCTTTGTCTGCGCCGAAGCGCAGGATGAATCCGAGCCTGCGCTCATGGAAGCCGTTTGCAAGGAGTTGGAGGTATCTCAAAAAGTAGCGGCAGAGCTGCCGAAGGAATACCGGACGCTGTTCGGCATCCGTCTGTTAAGCGATGATGTATTTGCTATCAGCTGCGGTGGTGATCCGGCCTGGGCCTATGACCGCTATATGCGCAGGGTACTGTTGCTCCAACGGATGGTGGAAGTGCTGAAGCCCAGAGAGCTAAATCTGGTGCGGTACTACCTCGGTATTGGCCAGCCGGACGAGGAAGGGATGACCTTTCAGGAGCTGGCGATCCGGCTTAACTACAACGGCCCCAGCAGTGCGGAGAAAGCATACAAGACCGCGCTACGCAAATTGAAGAAGGAACTGTACTCTGGTGCCTATGGACAATGGCTCTCCATTCAGAAGGCTATTAACAGAGCCAAGGCGGAAGCGGAGGCAGATCCTGGGCATTACACAACTCTGCAAACCACGTGGCTGGATGAAAAGGAACTGATGGAGCGGTTTATCTGCGAGGTCGTTTCGCTGATCCGTGTCCATGAGATTTTCGGTGACGCATTGGAGAAGGAAACAGAATGAGCAGTACGGCACCAGGCTTGGCCTGATACCGTACTGCTTTTCGTTTATCCCATGATGCCGATTTTATTGCCGTTCTCATACATGTCTTCGGCGTACTCGCAGTGGTTGGGCCCTTGGTTCTCCAGCCAGCCGAAGCCCGGTACATAGACCATGTTGTCCGGAGGTGTGTCCGGTGATGTTGGTGCTGCTTCCGATTCTTGAACCGGAGCATCTATCGTTTCCTCTACTGGAGGTACATGGACTGGTGACGGCTCCGGGGTATCGATAGTTTCTCCGGCCTGCTCCGACTCCGTTGTCTCAACCGCTTCTTCCTCTGGCATTATGATTTCTTCGATTTCTGGTATCTCCGGAACTTTGGGCTGTGCGGCGGTTACGACGGGCAGCGTGGGGAGCGCGGGTGTTTCCTTGGCTGGTTCGCTCTGCGGCCACACAGCGGCACACAGAGCCAGGCAGGCGGTGAATGCCGTGGCAGTGATAATTCGTTTCTTCATTTTGCTTCTTCCTTTCCGGACATGGAAAGATCGCCCAATCCCTTCGCCGTACAGCGAGAGACTGAGCGCTCTTTTTCGTATTGATTCAGTTCTGCGGAGAGCCGCCACGCCAGCTCAAATCCAGAGATAAAGCTGTCAATGGATGTGTCCTCCGCGATGCGGTCTTTGACGTCAATGATCTGCAGTACCAACCGCCGTTCCGGTTTGTCCAGCACTTCAATGAGTGCTTGGTGGCAGTCTTCGATTTCGTGCTTCTGCGCCGGAAGCTCCGGCGGGGTGTAGAAGCAATCGTACAGGTCTTTAAGTAGTTCCTTCAAGTGTCTCACCTCCTGGTAGCAAGACACATTACCACAATAATTGACAGAAAGCTATCCCAAAATAAAAAAACAAATAAATATAGAGAAAGGACAGCCATTGTCTAAGTAGTATGCTATAATAAAGACATGAATTGTCAGCCATCCTCGAAATTGAGGAATTTATGGGGAGAGACCTCCAGCGCGGCAGCAATGTCAAACAGGGTGTCCAGCGACAGTGCCTTGGGGATGTTGGGCGCTTCCAGATGCCCAATAAAGGCCGGCGTTAGCCCCACCTGCTCTGCCAGTTCCTCCTGAGTCAGCCCCCGGAGTCTGCGATAGTAGGCAATTTTCAACCCAATCTGGCGGTATTTCTCTGTGTAAATCTCTTTCATCTGCGATTCCTCCAAGTACCCTTAATGTTACCGAATCGCGACAATAATTGACATGAGCGGTAAATTATATTATCATAATTTACAGATAGTATTTTATGCTTTCCAGCATATATGCATCTGATGGAGGCACTTATGGATACGACAGCTGTGAAATCGGAACGCTTATTGCAGATATACTCTAAGCTGGCCAGCGGAGAAATTCTGAAGAAAAAAGAATTGGCGCAGTACTTCCATGTCACGGAGCGGAGCATTCAGCGTGACATAGAGGCACTGCGCTGTTTTTTTGCTGAGGAAGGCCTTCTCCAGAATGTGGTCTACGATAAGAAAACGAAAGGCTACCGCATGGAGAATTCTGCGCTGCGTACCTTGGAGAATAGCGAGATTCTGGCAGTGTGCAAGATTCTGCTGGAGAGCCGCTCCATGCGCCGGGACGAGATGTTCCCGATTCTGGATAAGCTGATAGACTGCTGCGTGCCGGAGCGGAACCGCAAAGCAGTGCAGGAACTGCTGGCGAATGAGAAGTACCACTATATCGAACCACACCACGGACAGCCAGTGCTGAATGGGATGTGGGAGCTGGGGCAGGCCATTCAAAACCACCAGATGGTGGAGATTGAGTACGAGCGGCTGAAGGAACCTCGCCTGGTAAAGCGCAGGATCAAACCGGTGGGTATCATGTTCTCCGAATACTACTTCTATCTCACCGCATTTTTGGAGGACAAGGAGAGCTTTGAAAACCCGGATGACCTGTTCCCGACCATCTACCGCATCGACCGCATCCGCTCGTTCCGGGTGACGGAGGAGCACTTTGCTGTGCCTTATAAAGACCGATTCCAGGAAGGCGAGTTCCGTAAGCGCGTGCAGTTCATGTATGGTGGGAAACTGGAGCGAATCAAATTCAAGTATACCGGGCCATCTATCGAGGCAGTATTGGATCGCCTGCCCACGGCGGAGATTGTGGAGCAGACCGAGGACGGGTGGACCGTTACCGCTGAGGTGTTTGGCAAGGGGATTGATATGTGGCTGAGAAGCCAGGGGGAAAAGGTTACGATAATTTTGTGAAAAGCCTTGTAGAAAGGCAAATCACTCTGCGCAATTCAAAACCATTACGAAAAGAAAGGTTGATAATATGGCTATGAGAATAAGAATGAAATACAACCCTTATCTATGTAAGGTGAACTTGTCTATATTAACCAGCAGGGGGGTGGAAGAGAAAATTGACGGAAATGCTGCGGACGAAATCGAAGAGCATTTTGGCGATAGATTCTGTTTGGAAGATGACGGGGACCAACTTCTGGACATATTATTGGAATCATATCGCGGTTCGCAAATTACCATTGAGTTTGTAGGAACCAATGAAAGCTTCTGCTTTTTCAAAAAACTGTGCTCCAAAAGACTGGTTTCCCTTGAGAATAGTTCTAATCAACGTATCCTGTCTTGTGATGAAATAAGTCGGAAAATTACGGACAAAGTAATGCAACTCAAGAGCCTGGGGTATGATATCGATTGCAACGGAGAGATTGACAAGATTCTTGATGCGACGATCCCCGTGGTTGTCGTTGGCAATATGAGTGCGGGAAAGTCGACTTTTCTGAATGCACTGATAGGAGAAGAACTGCTTCCCTCCGGTCAGAATAGAACAACCGGCGTAAATTGTGCGCTTCATAATTCACCTGATGAAGTCCGGGTAGAATACTGTGCGAAAGGCGAGCTGGTTAGCCTGGATTGTGTAGATCTGAGTGCTTCAAAAAATCAGGCTTTGATTCCAAAGGAACTCATCTCAATCATTGAAAACGAGCCAAAGCCTATCAATCGCGTTAGGTGTGTTATCGATTATTTCAACTATAAAGATGAAAGTATTCATCTGGATCGAACGACAATGATTGATGATAAACTGCTCAGCGTTTTTTGCCCGTTTTACAACAAAGAAATTCCAAAACAAATTGTATTTTTTGATACCCCCGGCGGTGACAGTGATGTGTTCAAAGATGATGCCGTAACATTGGAGAATGCGCTAAAAGAACAGACAAAAGGATTTTTGATTTTCGTTTGTGCGGAGAGAAAAGATTTAGATAAGTCTCAGAATTTAATTGACACGGTTCAGGCTGCTACAGGAAACAAGCTTGATCTCGCTCACACCATTGTCGTATGCAATCATACAGAGGAGGAACCTGATTGCGATGTGCAGACATCAACGGAAAAAGAGTGGGCTTCAAGAATCATATATGCTTCTTCAGCAGTAGCTTTAGGCGCAAGAAAGCCGGTCACTACGGCGGATTCCTGGAAAGAAAAAAAGCTATTTAGCATTTATACAAAGAATAGCAACGCTTTTTCGGACCCGAGTGATTTTTGTTACATATCATTACCGCAGTATTGCTCATTACCAAACAGCAGAAAAGACGGCATTGCATCCATGCATGAGGAGCTGAAGCGAGATACAGAAGTCGCAACAGATGCCACACGGAAAAAGAATCAACTGATGCAGTTTAATTCTGGTATTCCTACCATTGAACAAGAAATAATTTATGTAGCGAAGGAACTGTTTCCCTATAATCAATGTGAGCGCGCACGGAGCGTTTTTCTCAAGTTACTCGAAGATTATAGAATCGCGATTGTTCAAAAGGAAGAAAGCAAGGAGTCTCAGCGTAAAAGCCGAATTGCCGAATTCGAATCCATCTATGAACCTCTATGCAAAGAATTGAAAACTTGCACGGATGAGTATGTTTGTCAGGCCCAAGAAAAACTCAACAGGAAAATCAAAGGATCAGATTACGAATGGACAAAAGAAAAAGCTGGGGATTTTGCAACACATGCAATCGACCGGTTTCTGAACACGGATTCTTATTCGGAGCACAGCGAAGACAGAATCCGTGAAAATATAGCGGCTTTACTGGATACTGATATCCGCAATTACACAAAGCGTGCTGAACAGGATTTCAATGATTTCCTTGTTGACATAGCTCTTCCCGAGTATACGCTTAAGTGTAAGCAAAGAATTAGTAGTCAGGCATATCTTTCTGAGTCAGAAAAGCAGGTGTTTGAAAGTTTTTTTACAACACAAAAACTCGTAGATCAAACAAGCGAAAAAAGAAAAAGCGCTCTAAAAGGCGTTGAACTAAACATTCCCCAATTAATAGAAAAACTGAGTGGAGATAAGTGGTATACCAGCGTTTGGAAAGCAATCGTCAATTCTGGAAAAAAAGCTATGTATTGGGTAGAAAAGAATCTTGGCTCAATCAAAGGGAATCTTGCTCTATACCACGAAAACGCCTATATAGAGAATTCCGAAAGCATTTTGAAGCAAACCAATCAGAGTATCGAAGAGATTTTTAAAAGGATCAAAGTTTCCTTTAGCGACGAATCTGCAGATGATAATCTTATTTGCAATCTCAATCCAGAACTTGGAGACATTAAACGTGTTATTCAAGAACTGAGCAGAGATATTAGGGAACTCGACAATAGGAAAAGAAGAATTGAAGGAGAATTAGCAGAGCTAAACAATGTTTTCTCAAATGTCAGGTGAATGAGGTGGAGTTATGACATATCGAAATATGAAAAAAAGAATTGCTATGCTGGAGAAAAACACAAATACGGTAGACTATCCCGATGATGTGATGCGGAAAAAGCCGTGGACAATCACTTACATGAATGAACTGTATGAGTGGTCGGTTAATGGAGCCAGATCTCCTCGCGCCATTGCGCATTTGAAAAAAGTCACGAATACGATTTATGCATCATTTGTTGCCATAGGAGTAATTGTGGTGGCAGTGATCGCATTGGTTTCCGTTTTTTTATCGCATAAGTAAAAAGGGAGAAGCCTATGCTAAATGAGAACGAACTAAAGGATTTGGCAAAGTCCATCGAAAACGATGTCTTCAGGGATTATCTGCGCTCTTTTTCCTCCTATAGTCCGATACCGCTTACGGGCTTGGATTTTTCGTCATGGGCAGAAAATCGAATTCGTAGTATTAAGGTGTCAAAATTCGTCAGAAGTCCTGACGACGCCGATATTGACAACCTTTGCCAGCTTTTTCAGGCTTTTGGTGATGAAGAGTGTATGATTGCCCTGTTGTATCACCACACAGCAGCAGGGATAGAGACATATTTCCGAATTGCTGATATCAGGGAGACTGTTTCCTCGCCCGGACAAGTCAATGCGCTTACAGATCGGGCAAAGCGTATTTTTTCCTCTGCTTTCTCCGGGGCCGAGGTCACGGAACTGCCATCCGATGTTGAAATATTACAGAACACAAAACATATTGTGTCAGTAACGAATCTTGCCAGTGAAAAGATGGATACTTTTGTTAGCATTGAAAATCTATTGAGTTACCATGATCAGAAAGAGTATTCAATTCTTTTGCTCGCAAAACCGGTCCATTCCACACATGAGCTGAAGGTAGAAACAGATTCGCTTTGCGGTTATCTATCGAAAATCAGCCAGTACGAGAGTGAACAAATAACAGAAAACACCGCACATACCGCCACAAAAAATTATGGTGCATCTGCGGTTATTGTTTCGGCTGGTTCAAGTACCTCGGAAACCGATGGAATTAGCAACTCAAAGACCCTCTCAAACTACTCTGTAAAACATATGCTTGAACAGATTGGGAAATCTTTGGAGCGAGTCGAAATGTGTAAAGCGTTCGGTGGATGGAAGTTTGCAACATACATACTTTCGGATTCATCGGAAACAGCCAAAAGTGTTGCCCATCAATACGATGCAGTTGTCAGAGGGAAAGAGTCTAATAGTGTTGCCTCTGCTATTATCAGTTGGGACGGCAAGAAGTCGAAAGAGATTTTTAAATATCTGAACACCAATCGCCACCCGGTATTTGAAGCAGGGGCTGATCGAAAAGATTTGACCGTTCTCATTTCCTCGCTTGATCTTGCCCATGCAATGAATTTTCCAAGAAAGTCAGTACCGGGCTTCCCAGTTGCAGAGTGTGCATCCTTTGGGAGAAATATTGCGCAGCTTGACGGTGAAAACAATTCGCCCAAAATCGAAGTCGGTACGATTTGGCACATGCGCCATAACGATGGGAATCCGGTAATACTGGATGCCGATCTGCTTACATCCCATGTGTTCATTACCGGTTCTACCGGTTCCGGTAAGAGTAACACAGTATATCAGCTTTTGGACAAGCTCTGTGGGCAGTACAACGGCAAGCATTTTCTCGTGGTGGAGCCAACAAAGGGAGAATACAAGGCTGTATTCGGTGGCAGACCGGATGTGACGGTCTATGGTACGAATTACAAGCACACGAAGCTGCTGAAAATCAACCCGTTCAGTTTCCCAGAAGGTGTGCAGCTTTTTGCGCATCTTGACCGCCTGATCGAAATATTCAACGCCTGCTGGCCGATGTATGCCGCAATGCCGGCTGTTCTCAAGGATGCTGTGGAACGTGCCTATGTGGAGGCTGGCTGGGACCTTAGAACTTCCGAGAACAAACAGTACGGCCGCTTGTTTCCCACCTTTACGGATGTTCTGCGTCAGATCGATCTCGTAATGAACGAGTCGGACTATTCCGGTGACAGCAAGGGAGACTACAAAGGTGCGTTGAAAACGCGCCTGAAGTCTTTAACAAATGGCATTTACAGTGATGTTTTCGGCTGTGATGAGATTGCTGAGCACGAACTTTTTGATGAGAATGTCATTGTGGATCTGTCGGAAATTGGTCCCGAAACAACTTCCCTTATTATGGGGATGCTCGTTCTAAAGCTACAGGAGTACCGTATGACGTCGAAAGCCATGAACTCGAAGCTGAAGCATGTCACAGTCCTGGAAGAAGCGCATAACCTGTTGAAGCGCACCTCCACAGAGCAGACCTCGGAGGGTTCCAATCTGGTGGGAAAATCTGTAGAGATGATTACCAATGCAATTGCGGAAATGCGTACCTATGGTGAGTGCTTTATGATTGTCGATCAAGCTCCCGGCGCGCTTGACCCTGCTGCAATCCGCAATACCAATACCAAAATCGTTCTTCGCCTGCCTGATTTTTCTGATCGAGAGCTGGTTGGCAAGTCTATTGGTCTCAATGATTATCAGATTGTCGAGCTGAGCAAGTTGGAGCGTGGCGTTGCGGCGGTCTACCAGAGCGGGTGGATCGAATCCGTGCTCTGTAGGTTTGAGCTTTTTGAAAATGAGCAAGCGCTTTTGAATGTCCCGGAAGCATATGAGCCGGACAAGTCAGCAGGTATTCTGTTGAATGTTGTGTTGTATGGTTCAAAAGTTGCGGAATTTACAAGCGTAATCAAGCGGATCAAGAACTCCTTGATTTATAAGTCTGCATTGCCTGTTTCTTTGAAACATCAGATATGGAATGCATGTGCATCTCAGGAACCTATCGGGCAGAAAGAACTTGCAGGCATCGCCTATGAACTGTTAAACGCTGATGCGCTATATGTAAAGAAGGATTCCCCCACAGAATCTGAGGTCGCGCAGCAATTCAGACTGACTTTGCAGAGGTACCAAATCAGCGATCTGGCAATGAAACAGAATCATCTTGATGTGTTGGTTGACCTTCTGAATCAGGAGCACCACCGCCGTGAAACCAATTATGTATACGGTGCGTTGATGGGAGGTGTTCGCTGATGAGAACGCCGTTTAGAGAATCTGAGAGGACCGCTGCTCAAGAAACCGGCGAGCGGGAGAAGCTGCAAAAGACCGAATTGCCGGAGGAAAATAAAGCGAAGATAGAAACCGAAAAAACGGAGGTTCCCGAGAATTCAGAAGCACCAGAAAATAAAGCTGGTACGACAGATGCGGATGACAGCATTAAGGATGACAACGGGAATGATGTCAACGAAGGGGATTCTCTTCCGCCCAATAAGACAATTACGTTGAACGGGATTAAGTATAAGACGGATGATAACGGAAAAATATACGCAATTGACGGGAAAAGAATAGAGAACAATACTTATGTGCTTGACAGTAAGGTTTACCATACCAATGAGAGCGGCGAACGGGTACTTACCGATGAGGAAAAAAAGAGTATTAAAGAGGAAACTGGTTGGTCAGATGAGGTCATTGATCATATTAGTTCCATGGCTGAGTACGAGGTATACAAAAAGGCGGGACTCGTAGAAGCGGATGTCGGTGGGAAAAAATGTCTCATCAGAAACGATATTGATTGGGACCAGAAGGATGCCGAGGGAAAAACGAACCGAGAACGAGTGGAGGCAAAACCACCGGATGGACCGTTGGCGCCAATCACAAAGGATGGTGACCTCGTTGAACTCCATCATATTGGTCAACATCAAGATAGTCCGTTCGCCGAACTGACCATGGATGAACATCGTGGAAAAGGAAATAATACCATTATGCATGACACAACAAAGGGCGAAACGGAAATCGACCGTAGCATCTTTAATGGTGAAAAGAAAGAATATTGGCAAGTACGGGCAAACGGAGGGAAATAATGGATTTTATTGAAAAACTTGAACAATGCGGATTTCACGGCATCGGAGAATGTAGCGAAGCAGAAATTCAGAACGCTGAGGAAAAACTCGGAATGAGGTTTCCACAAGAATATCGGGATTTTCTGAAAAAATACAAAGCTGGCGTAATCAATGGTTGCGAGATTATGGGGATTAATACCTTGAAGTACCTTGATTCCGTAGCGAACACTTTGTTCTCGCGTAAGAACGATGACGAATTTCCGCAAGACTGCTTCGTGTTGGAAAACATAGGTGTTGAGGGAGCTCTGACGATCTCAAACTCTGTAGGGCAGATTTTTACTTATTGCGAAGGAAAAAAACAACTCATTTGTAATAGTCTGAGCGAGTTCTATGACTATTTAGTGAGTGAAAAACAATGAAATCGATCAATAAAACTGTTCAATTGGTACGATGTAAGTTGAACTTTCCAATGCTTCGTTGTTCCTTGCAACATCGATTGTAAATCCTGCGTCTGTAATCAACACAGAACGAATTCAGGTACTCGGAAGCAAACAGGATTCTGCTTTCACTGTTCTGCATCTATAAAGATGCCCTGCCTCAGAGCGCATCGACCTCTCATGCCATCTCCAATATCATCATGCGGGAGTTTGACAATACGGTGGGAACGTGGTACCTGTCGAAAGGCATCACATACACCCGTTATTGCGATGACATGACCTTCTCCGGTGACTTTGAGTCTCGTGATGTCATCGGTTTATCAAGGATGAGCTGGGTAAATTGGAGCTGTTCCTGAATGGCAAGAAGACCGTAGTCCTGCGTGACGGACAAAAGAAAGCAGTCACCGGGATCGTTGTCAACGAAAAGCCCAATATATCGGCGATGTACCGCCGCAAACTGCGTCAGGAGTTGTACTTCTGCCAAAAGTATGGTCTGGATGAGCATATCCACAGGCTGGGGCTGGATGTGTCTGCGCCTCAATACGCAATGCAGTTGTTGGGGCGAGTCAACTACATCCTCCAGATCACACCGGACAATGCCGAAATGAGGAAATACAAGGAATGGTTGCTACAGAAACGGCCGCATTTTCAAAACCTTTCACTGAGGTGACATCACCTTTAGGTTCTCGTGCAGCGATGCGTTGGGGTTCGAGTCCCCATGCCCGCACCACGTCGGAGCAAGTTTTGTATCGCTTGCTCCGACTTATTTTATAAGTCGGAGCGCACTCACGCCGCTGGATTGCGATTTTGGTGAAAACGGGGGATCCGGAGCGGGGGCATCTTTTTTATAAACGCAAGGCAGCTCAGAGCTGCCCCTGTTGGCACGAAGTCCCCGCCGCGCGGCGGGGGCTTCTGAGCCGGACGGGTCGTTTCTTCGCTTCCGCCCGCGATCCGTTTTGCCGGGTTCCCGGGCGGTTTCGGAGCAGGCGCGAAAATATCGAGCGGAAGCCAGGTGACAGGCCGGAGCGGACCGGGGCTCGTCTGCTCCGGCCTCTTGAAAAAGCGGCGGGCGTCTTTTCTGGAACATAAAAGCGGGGCCCCTTGACAGAAAGCCGCTTTTATGATATAAAGCTGATATTCATCAGAGGCTGTGCAGTCGTAATTGCAGGCCGGATAAGATGTCAGATGCCATGGTCATCGGAGGGCAGGCGCAGTCGTAGTGGCGATGCCGGATAAGATGGCCTTTGTGTCTGGAGGGTCTTATCCGGCTTTTTCTTTTTGGAGGCAGAAATGAATTATTTATCAGACAGTACCCGGTCCTTATATTGTAAATATCTGATTGCTTCCGTGGGGAGCGCGCTGGTGGTGTCCATTTACAGTCTGGTGGATACCATAGCGGTCGGGCAGTCGGAAGGGCCCGCCGGCGCGGCGGCCATGGCCATTATTACCCCGATCTACGGCGTGCAGGTCTTCCTCAGCATCCTGATCGGTATCGGCGGCTCCGTGCTGATGAGCAACGCCAAGGGGGAGGGAAATGAGGAAAAGGCAAACGCCTATTTCACGGCGTCGGCTCTTCTGATGGGGCTTCTCACGGGAATCACGTGGGTTTTGTTCGCCCTGTATTCCGGGGAAATCCTGTCCTTTTTCGGCGCGGACGGGGAGACGCTGCCGGTGGTGATGCGCTATGCCAAATGGCTGATTCGCTGCTGGCCTGTTTTCATTTTCTCTCCGTTTATCAGCGCCTTTATCCGCAACGACAACGCCCCGGGACTGGCCATGGCGGCGGTGATTGCCGGCGGCTGCCTGAATATCTTCGGGGACTGGTTTTTTGTCTTTCCCCTCGGGATGGGAATGGAGGGCGCGGCCATCGCCACGGTGATGGGCACGTCGGTCCAGTGCCTGATGCTGGGGAGCCATTTTTTCCGGAAGGGCTGCGGGCTGAAATTTGTGAGGCCGTTCCGGCTTGGAAAGGCTGTCCGGAAAATTTTCGCAATCGGAATCGGCTCCAGCCTGCTGGATCTGGGGACGGTCATCATTGCGATTATCATCAACAATCAGATCATGCGCTACGGCGGCGCCACGGAGCTGGCGGTGTACGGCGTTATCGTCACGCTGACGTCTCTGATTCAGGCCGTCTACTGCGGCGTCGGGCAGGCCATTCAGCCGCTGGTTTCCGTGAACTACGGCGCCGGACAGACCGGCCGCGTCCGGGAATTTCTGAAACTGTCCCTGCTCACCTCGGGATGGATGGGCATTGTGTTTACGCTGACGGCGGAAGCGTTTCCCATTCCCATTATCCGGCTGTTCATGAACGCCACGCCGGAGGTGCTGGCCGCCGCGCCGGAGATCATGCGCTGCTACGCGGCTTTGTATCTCTTCCTCGGAATCACGGTGCTTGCGACCTATTATCTGCAGTCCGTGATGCGGGACAAGGCCTCCGTGCTGGTGTCGGTTCTGCGGAGCCTTGTCATCAGCGGCGCCCTGCTCTACGCGCTTCCCCTTGTGCTGGGCATCCGCGGCGTGTGGCTGGCGATGCCGGTTTCGGAATTTCTGGTGATGGTGCTTGCCCTGGCACTGATTGCGCGGAGGGACCGCGCAGGGGCGTGAGCGGGAGTTCACAAAGAGATGGAAAAAGCGGCAGGACGTCATTCCGCGTCCTGCCGCTGCATTTAATTTCTGGTATGAATGGCGCGCTTTTCCGCCTGAAGCGCTGCCTCCCGGATGGTTTCCGTCACCGTGGGATGGGAGTGGATGGTGGTGATCAGCTCATCCAGCGTGGCCTCCAGCCGGATGGCCAGAGCGCCCTCGGAAATGAGATCCGTAGCGCGGGGGCCGATGATGTGCATTCCCAGCACTTCGCCGTACCGGGCGCCGGCGATGATTTTTACCAGCCCCTCGCCGCCGTTGAGGATCAGCGCCTTTCCGTTGGCGCTCATGGGGAATTTTCCTACCTTGTAATCAATGCCCCGGGCCTTGGCCTGCTCTTCCGTCAGGCCCACGGAGGCGGCCTCCGGCTCCATGTAGACGCAGGTGGGATTGGTGCGCTCGTCGTAAACCGCGTCCAGGCCCATACAGTTCTCTGCCGCGGTCTCGCCCATGGCGGAGGCGGTGTGGGCCAGCTGGGCGTAGCCCTTGACGCAGTCACCGATGGCATAAATTCCGGCCACGCTGGTTTCCATACGGTCATTGACCAGGATGCGGCCGCGCTCATGGCGGATGCCGCAGGCGTCCAGATTCAGCGGCGCGGTGTTGGCTTTCCGGCCGACCGCCGTCAGGACCTTTTCCGCTTCAAAGGCGACGGTTTCGCCGGCTTTGGTCTTGCAGACGACCTTCGCCCCCACGGGAGAGGGCTCTACGGACTGAACCGGACATTCCAGATGGAATTCGATGCCCATGCGCTTCATGTGGTCTGTTCCGATTTTCACCAGATCGCCGTCCAGCATGGGCAGCATGTGGTCCAGCGCCTCCACCACGGTGATTTTGGTGCCGAAGGCGGCGTAGGCACAGGCCAGCTCCAGGCCGATTACGCCGCCGCCGATGACCACCATGCTTTTCGGAAGCGCCTCCAGACTCAGCGCGCCGGTGGAGTCGATGCAGTTGGAATTTTCCTTCAGACCCGGAATCGGCGGGACAGCGTTGACGGAGCCGGCGGCCAGAATGATCCTGTCCGCTTCCAGCGTTTCCCGCGAACCGTCCTCCCGGGCGACAATCAGGTTTCTGGGGGCGGTAAAGGACGCCTCGCCGTCCAGAACCCGGACCCTGTTCAGTTTCAGCAGACCGGCCACGCCGCCGGTGAGCTTTTTGGAGATGTCGTTTTTATGCCGGATGACCTGGGGAAAGTCGATCTCCACGCCGGATACCCGGACGCCGATTTCCGCGCCCTGACGCTTCAGATCCTCCGCCAGCTCCGCGCTGCGGAGCAGGCATTTGGTGGGGATGCAGCCCACATTCAGGCAGGTGCCGCCCAGATGCCGCCGCTCCACCAGCGTGACGTCGCCCCCCAGCTGAGCGGCCCGGATGGCCGCCACATAGCCGCCGGGGCCGCCGCCGATAACTGCGATTTTCATAGCTGCTTCCTCCCGGTTACGCCAGAATCATCTCGGGATGCTCAATGTAATACTGCATATCCCGGAAAGCCCTGCCGATGATCAGACCGTCTGCCACCCGATGGTCGAAGGTGATGAAAATATGCATCAGGGAACGGGGGCCGATGGTGCCGTCCGGCAGCACCGCCGGCTTGAGCACCGGCCGTCCGAAGCCCACAATGGCCACCTGCGGCAGATTCAGAATGGGCGTGGCCATGTCGATGGGGTACATGCCCACATTGGTGATGGTCACGCTGCCGCCGGACTGCTCCTGAGCCGACAGCTTTTTCTCCTTGGCCCGCTGGGCCAGCTCCCGGACCTGAGCGTTGATCTCCGCCAGGCTCAAGATGTCCACCCGCTTGATGACCGGCACCATCAGCCCCTCTTCCGCGCCCACGGCGACCGCCAGATCGACGTGCTTGTGGACATAGAGGGTGTCGTTTTCATAGGTGGCGTTCAGATAGGGATGCCTGGGCAGGACCTTCCCCAGCATTTTGCACAGCAGGTCGTTGACCGTGACCTTGCAGCCCAGATAGTCCTGATCCGCCACCAGCTTCTCCCGCAGGCGCAGCAGCTCGGTGGCGTCCACCTCGCAGATGCAGGTGTTCTGGGCGGTCTGCTGGAGGCTGTTGAACATGTTCCGGGCGATGGTCTTCCGGACGCCGGTCCAGGGAATCGCCGTGATTTCCTCCGGCTCTTCCGCCGCCGCGGCGGACGGCGCGGCAGGACGGCTGAGATATGCCGTCACATCCTTCGCCACAATCCGGAGCCCGTCCGGCCCGCCGGAGGGGGCCACAGCGGAGAGGTCGATGCCCGCTTCCCGGGCCATCTTCTTGGCAAGGCCGGTAGCCCGGATCCGTCCTCCGGCGGCGGGAGCCGCCGCGGGCGGGGCGGCCTGCGCCTGGGGGGCGGGCGCGGCGGTCTTTCCGGCCGGAGCCGCGGGCGCCGACGGCGCGGCCTGTCCGCCGGTCAGGGCGTCGTATTCCGCCTGATCCGCCGCCAGAACACCGATGGGGGCGCCCACCGCCACCGTTTCGCCTTCCTTCGCCAGAATGTGGAGAATTCCGCTGTCCAGCGCCTCACAGTCGATGACGCTCTTTTCGTTTTCGTATTCCATCAGCACGTCGCCCTTCTGGACGGCGGAGCCTTCGGCGGCTTTCCAGGCGGTGATGGTTCCCTCCACCATGGTCAGTCCTGCCCTGGGCATGACAACTTCAACGCTCATACGCACTTTCCCAAGCCCTGCCGGGCCCGGAATTACCTCCTTTTTTCATGGTGTGTCCCGGCCTGTCAGAGCATGGACCGGATGGCCCGGCAGATATCCTCCGCATCGGGGATGGAGAATTTTTCCATGGGGATGTTGTAGGGGATGGGCACGTCCAGCGCGGCGATCCGCACCACCGGCCCGTCCAGCTCGTCGTACAGCTCCTCCTGGAACAGCGCCGCGAATTCGGCGCCGATTCCGGCGGTTTTGTTGCTCTCTTCCACAATAGCGGCCCGGTGGGTTTTGCGGATGGACTGATAGATGGTCTCCTTGTCCAGCGGGGCGATGGTGCGGGGGTCGATGACCTCCACCTGAATCCCCTCCTCCGCCAGCTTTTCGGCGGCCGCCAGCGCCCGGGGCACCATCAGCCCAATGGCGATCAGCGTCACGTCGGTGCCGGGGCGCTTTACGTCCGCCAGCCCCAGAGGAATCGTGTAGTCGCTGTTGTAGACCTCGTCGTCGATTTCCTGCTTGGTCTGATACAGCAGCTTCGGCTCGCAGAAGAGCACCGGGTTATCCGACCGGATGGCGGATTTCAGCAGTCCCTTGGCGTCGTAGGCGCAGGAGGGGGTGACGATGGTGAGGCCGGGGGAGTGCATGAACAGGCTCTCCACGCAGTTGGAGTGCTCGGAGCCGGCGCCGTTGGAGGAGCCGGAGGCGTTCCGGATCACCAGAGGCAGCTTGTACTCCGGGCCGTGCATGTACCGCCATTTTGCCACACAGTGGAAGATTTCGCTGAACGCCACCAGAGTGAAGTCGGAATACATGAGCTCCACACAGGGCCGCATCCCTGTCTCCGCCGCGCCGATGGCGCTGCCGATGATGGCGGTTTCCGCAATGGGAGTGTTCCGGACGCGCTTGGGGCCGAATTCCTCCAGCATTCCGCGGGTGATGCCGAAGATGTTGCCGAATTCCGCCACGTCCTCGCCAAAGACGATGACCCTTCCGTCCCGGCGCATTTCCTCTTTCAGCGCGTCGCCGATTGCCTTCGCGTATGTCACTTTCATATCGAACCCTCCCGATCAGACGTAAAGATAATCGTAGATTTCCGAAGGCTGCATCTCCGGAGCGGCCTGAGCGGCCCGGATGGCTTCGTCCATCTCCTGCATGAACCCGCTGCGCATTCCGGCGATTTCCTCCGGGGAGAGGACGCTCTGCTCCACCAGCGCCGCCTCCAGATTTTTCAGGCAGTCCTTTTCCTCGATCCACCGGCGGGTGACCTCGGCGTCGCGGTAGGCGCACTGGTCGCCCTCAAAGTGGCCTCTCCAGCGGTAGCTTCTGCACTCCAGAACGGCGGGGCCGCCTCCGGCGCGGATGCCGTCTGTCAGGCGCTTCGCCGCCTCGTATACCGCCAGGACGTCTGTGCCGTCCACCACCGCGGAGGGCATGGCGTAGCCCGCTGCCCGGTCCGCCATGGGATTGGGCACCGCGCTGCTGTAGGCGCTGGGCGTGGAGATGGCGTACTGGTTGTTCTCACACACGAACAGCACCGGCAGCTTCCAGCACGAGGCCATGCACATGGCCTCGTGGACGGGACCGCGGCTGGCGGTGCCGTCGCCGAAGAAGGCGTAGGCCACATTGTCCCGCCCTTCGGCGTCAATGGTAATGGCCGCGCCCAGAGGCACGGAGGCGTCGCAGCCCAGAGAGCCGGAGAAGCCGATCATGCCGTCCTGCAGACGGCCCAGATGATTGACGCCGCCCCGTCCGCCGGCGTTGCCGGTGGTTTTCCCCAGCACCTCGCCGAAGAATACCTCCAGAGGATTTCCCATCATATGGGTGATGCCGATGGGCCGGTGGCCGATCTTGACATAATCGCCCGGCTTCCGGGTGCTGAGCACGCCGACATAGGTGCCCTCCTGGCCCTGGCCGCTGTGGATATGTCCGGGGACAATGCCCTGGGCATAGATATCCACCAGCTTTTCCTCCAGCATCCGGGTTTCCAGCAGGTTTTTGTGAAGCTGGCGCAAAAAGTCCTGTTCGTACTGCATAATGACCTCCTGTTGTCCGCTGAACATTCAGCTGATTTGATCAATCATACCGCCAGAGGCTTTGGCGGCCGCAGGGATAGGGAAGCATCTTCCCGCTGGCTGTTCTATAGAATCTGATTCCCATGATAACAGATTTCCGCCCATGTCTTTGAAGCGTTTTATACAAAGAAGCCCGATGAAAGTATCAAAAATACAGTGATAAAACACAGCACTTTTACCAGAAGCGCCGGATTCCGGCACAGGGATTCCCGCCGGTGCGGCGGAGGTTTTCCTTGTTTCCCCGGCCAAAGCTGTTATAATAGATCATAGAACAGGAGATCGAAATTGCCTGCACGGGAGGTGGAACCATGCGGCGGGAAGAGAAGACGGATCCGCGGCTGAGCGGGATTTTCCTGCGCTGCGGGAGAAAGCGGACATGCTCTCCGGGACAGCTGCTGGTGGAAAAAGGGCAGCCGGCCACGGATATCTGCTTTATTGTCAGCGGACAGGCCCGGACCTTCTGCATGAATCCGGACGGGGACAACGTGACCCTGTTTTACATTGAGGCCGACAATATGATTTGCAGCGAAGCGCTGCTGCTGGACGCCGTGGTGCGGGTCAGTGTGCAGGCCATGACGCCGCTGGAGCTGCGGACCATTCCCGCCCGGGAGTTTCTCCGGCACTGTGAGGAGGAGGGCTTTCCCGTCACGGAGCTGTTCCGCCCGCTGATTGCCCGGCTGACGCTGCTGTCCGATTATATCTGCTGCGCCCACTTCCGGGAGAACAGCAAAAAGGTGGCCTATTTCCTCCACTCCTGCTACAACCGTTCCGGGGAGGTAATCTCCTTCACCCATGAGCAGATTGCCGACATCATCGGCATCAACCGGGTGTCGGTGAACCGGATTCTCAACGGCTTTGCCCGGGACGGTATTTTGGAGCTGGAATACCGGAAAATCCGGATTCTGGACGTCCAGCGCCTGCGGCTGGTGTTTCACTCCATCGGCTATTTTATTGATTGAGCTTCCAAAAATAAATGAAGAGGGGCCGCCCGTTCCGGGCGGCCCCTCTGAAACTGTCGAAAAAGTGGCACAGCCGCTTTTTTGAGAAGGCTTCGCTTCACTCTGCGCCTCGGTTGTCCGCTTATAGCGGACCATTCGACGCTCACTCCGCGCAAAGTGTTTTCCGCCGCGCACAGGCCGCGGCAGAAAACAGATTTTACAGCTTTTACGTCTGCGGACGTGAAGCTCTGCGAGGTTTTTTCGACAAGCTGAGAGGGGCCGCCCGTTCCGGGCGGCCCCTCTCTTTGTCTGCCGGCAAGGGCGGAGCGTTTCATTTCAGCGGCGGGACGCGCGTGAAATTACAGAATGTCGATGTGCTCTCCGTTGAGGGCCTTGTTCATGCTCCGGACGGCGCAGAACTTGCCGCACATGGAGCAGGTGTCCTCGTGTTCCGGAGAGCGGTCGTCCCGGATGGCCTTTGCCGTCTTGGGGTCCAGCGCGCATTTCCACTGGGCTTCCCAGTCCAGAACCCGGCGGGCGTCGCCCATTTGGTCGTCGATCTCCCGGGCACCCCGGACGCCCTTGGCGATGTCCGCGGCGTGGGCGGCAATCCGGCTGGCGATGATTCCCTGCTTGACATCCTCCAGATTCGGCAGCGCCAGGTGCTCCGCCGGCGTGACATAGCACAGGAATGCCGCGCCGTTCATCGCGGCGATGGCGCCGCCGATGGCGGCGGTGATGTGGTCATAGCCCGGGGCGATGTCCGTGACCAGCGGCCCCAGCACGTAGAAGGGCGCTCCCATGCAGATCGTCTGCTGGACCTTCATGTTGGCGGCGATCTGGTCCATGGGCACATGGCCGGGGCCTTCCACCATGACCTGGACGTCCTTTGCCCAGGCCCGCTTGGTCAGCTCGCCCAGCCGGACCAGCTCTTCAATCTGGCACACGTCGGTGGCGTCCGCCAGACAGCCCGGACGGCAGGCGTCACCCAGGGAAATGGTTACGTCATACTCCCGGCAGATGTCCAGAATTTCGTCAAAATACTCGTAGAAGGGGTTTTCCTCCCCGGTCATGCACATCCAGGCAAATACCAGAGAGCCGCCCCGGGAGACAATGTTCATCTTCCGCTTGTGCTTCCGGATCTGATCAATGGTCTTCCGGGTGATGCCGCAGTGGAGCGTGACAAAGTCCACGCCTTCCTGGGCGTGGAGCCGGACCACGTCGATGAAATCCTTGGCGCTGAGCGTGTCCAGGTCCCGCTGGTAGTGGATCACGCTGTCGTAGACGGGGACGGTTCCAATCATGACCGGGCACTCGTGGGCGAGCTTGCGGCGGAAGGGGCCGGTGTCCCCGTGGCTGGACAGGTCCATGATGGCGTCGCCGCCCATTTCCACGGCGGAGAGAACCTTCTGCATCTCAATGTCATAGTCCTTGCAGTCCCGGGAGACGCCGAGGTTGACGTTGATTTTAGTCCGGAGCATGGAGCCGATGCCTTCGGCGTTCAGGCAGGTGTGAAGCCGGTTGGCGGGAATGACCACCTTGCCGGCCGCCACCAGCGGCAGAAGCTCCTCTGTGGTCATCCGTTCCTTCCGGGCCACGGTTTCCATCTCCGGGGTGACAATGCCCTTGCGGGCGGCGTCCATTTGTGTTGCGTACTTGCGTTCCATCTGATAGTTCCTCCCTAAATCGTTTCGAAATCCCATGCCTGCTGAAAAGCGGGCCATGGCGTCACGCCGGGAGACGACTGGACAGACAGGCCGGGCCTGTCTGTGCGGGTGATCGGATTCCCGGCGCCTGCGCCGGCTGTTCCGGCGCTTCTCCATTCTGGCCTCATCAAAAAATCTCCTTTCCCGTTGGGCCACATGAAGTTTTTTACGCGGCGGAAGGTGGTGCCCCCAATCCGCCGCTGCGGCAGGATAAAGCCCGTCAGAAACAGGGACGCTGAGAGGATGACGCAAAAATGCCGTGGGAGCGTTCCCGGCCAAACCGGAAAGACATTCCCACGGCATCTCATACCGAAGCTGGTATCTCCCTACGTTGGCATTACCCAAATCAGGTCACAGGTCGAAGCGAACAGCTTCCTCTCAGCCCGTCTGCGGACTCCCTTTTTGTTTTGATGGACTTATCCAATAGCCATTATATCGAAACATGGTAAAAAAAGCAAGAGGATTCCGGAAGAAAGGCGAAAAATAAATCCAGGCAGGCCTCTTGACGAAAGCTGTCCGGAGTTTTATGCTGTAGTTAAGAAACGCATGATTCTTTTATTTCTGGGGACGCCTGCCCGGCTGCTCCCGACAGAAATAAGATCCACGGATTTTGCTTGCAATTCGGCGGCCAGACGGTTTCAGCGGAAGCCGTCCCGCCAGAGATGGGAGCGGAATTGAGATGGATTTTTACACGGAACTCTGCCAGATCATGTCCTATGACGCGGGAGGACGGGGCCTTCACGGACCTGTGCCGAATCTGCGGGGCTTGGGCGAAGCCCTTTTGAAAGCGCGGAGCGTGCTGATTCTGACCGGCTTTCCGGTATTGCCGGAGGGGGAGAACAGCGTTCCCGTGGGCGAGACGGACGGCCCGGTGGGAACGGCGGAGCTGGCCCGGGGGCTGGAACTTCTGGGCTGCCGCGTCACCGTGGCGGTGGACGCCCCCGCGTTTCCCATGGCCAGGGCCGCCTTGCGGGCGGCCGGAGCGGCCGCGAGGCTGGTGCTGTTTCCGAACACGGGATGCGCGGACTTCGGGGAATCGCTGCTGGACAGCGCGCGGCCGGAGGCGGTGATTGCGCTGGAGCGGCCCGGAAAGGGCGCGGACGGACATTTTCACAGCATGAAGGGCCGCGTCATTGACGCGGGCGCGGCGGATACCGACTGTGTTTTTGCCTCGGCCCGGCGGCGGGGGATCCTCACCGTGGGCATCGGTGACGGAGGAAACGAGCTTGGCATGGGAACTCTCCGCCGGATGACGGAGCGCTTCGTGGATCATGGCAGCCAGATCGCCACGGTATTGCCGGCGGACTACACGCTCACAGCGGGCGTATCCAACTGGTGGGGCAATGGGCTGACGGCGCTTTTGTCCTATGAGAGCGGAGAGCCGCTTCTGATCACGCAGGCGGGAGAGCGGTCCATTCTTCAGGCGGTGGTGGATGCCGGCGGCGTGGACGGCCGTACGGGGCGGCGGACGCTGTCCGTGGACGGGCTTCCTCTGGCGGTTCATCTGGAACGGCTCGCGGCGCTGGAGCGGCTGATTAAGGATTGCGGCGAGACGCGAAGATTTGCGTGACAGCCGAATAAAACGCCAAATCCCGTTTGCCGGAAGGGCCCGGCAAACGGGATTTGGTCCAACAAAGGATGGGGAAGGAAAAGGGGATCACAAAAATAAAGAAAGAAAACGTGAATGGATGGGCGGGGCAATCAGGCCTCCTGCCCGCGGAAACTCCCATTTGCGGCCCGCGCAATCGCCCCGCGCCGCGGGCACATTCCTGCGGCGGCCAGACGCTGCTTCAGCAGGGAGACCACATGGTCCAGATCCTTTACATTATAGAAAACCAGGCCCAGGGCATTGTTGTCTTCCGAAGAAGAGGGCCGGTCCGCTGGATGACAGCAGCGCCACCGGAGCTGCCGGCCGATGTCGTCCAGAGCGCCGCTGCCCAGAACCAGGCAGGGGTTTGGCGCTTCATCCCGCACGATCTCAATGGCATCCACCTGCTCCAGGCGCATGGAGAAAATGGCCTTGTTCCGCTGCATGATAATCACATGCTGGTCGGTAATCCAGTACCGCGCGCCCATCACGCTGCGCCATTCTACCAGCGGGGAGAAGATCAAGAGCCCCGCGACAGCCGCGATCAGCATCACAAAGGCGGGACTGGCAGGCTGGTTGTTCAGCAGATAGACCGCCAGCATGGCGGCTGCCAGAACGGCCACCGCGGCCCATCTGCCCACAATCTTCTGCCGGTTGCCTGCGTGCCGGTCCAGCAGAGGGAAGGCAGCGGATTTTCCGCGCCAGAGGATGGTCTCCCCGGCGTTCAAAAAACTCCTCAGTCTCTCGTCCATCGCGAAAGCCCTCCAATCACAGAGAATGGATCTGCAGCGGTGTTCTTTATCCTTATTATATTATTTTTTTCGTTCAATTAGTGACAAAAGGCAATGTCCGCATGTTCAGGATTTGTAAATAAACGCAAGATTCCAGACAGTTCCTTAGCTTGTTTTTAACAGGAAATCTGATATACTTATAAATGAAGCCTGGACGGCCGCGGCCGGGAGCCGGGAAGAGAGGAGAATGCGAACCCGATGAAAAAAGAGAAAAACGACCGTCTGTTTCGTCTTCCGTTTTCCTGGCGGGATTTTTTTGTCTTTGTTGCCATCATGGTCTGCGCAACCTGCCTGTGCTGGTTTTTGCGGGTTATGGACAGCAGCGGCGAGTTTGCCACGCTGATCTATGTGATGGCGGTCCTTTTGGTTTCCCGCCTGACCAACGGCTTTCTGTTTGGCCTGACCGCCTCGGTGCTGGGCGTGATCCTGGTGAATTTCCTGTTTACTTACCCCTACCGGGCATTTAACTTTACCATTGCCGGGTACCCCATTACATTTCTGACCATGCTGGTAGTATCGGTCATGACCTGCACCCTGACGGCGCAGATCAAGCAGCAGGAGCGGCTGCGGCTGGAGAACGAACGGGAGAAGATGCGCGCCAACCTGCTGCGCTCCGTCTCCCATGACATCCGCACGCCGCTGACGTCCATTGTGGGGGCCACCTCCACGATTCTGGAAAATTCGGACTCTCTGTCCGGCGGCGAAAAGCAGGAGCTGCTGGAGGATGTCAGAGACGAGGCCCAGTGGCTGATCCGCGTAGTGGAAAACCTTCTGAGCATCACCCGCATCAGCGGCGGGGAGCAGGCCCATATCACCAAGGAGCCGGAGGCCGCGGAGGAGGTTTTGGGAGAGGCGGTGCGAAAATTCCGCAAGCGGTTCCCCCAGGTGACCGTCACGGTCAAAGCGCCGGATACGCTGCTGATGGTGCCGATGGATCCCATTTTGATCGAGCAGGTGCTGGCAAATCTCATGGAGAACGCGGTGATTCACGGCAAGTACACCACAGAGCTTCAGATCTCCGTCCAGCAGGAGGACTCCTGGGCGCGGTTTGATGTAAAGGATAATGGCTGCGGGATTCCGACCAGCCAGCTGCCGATCCTGTTTCTGGGGACGCGGCGGCCTGCGGAGCCTTCCGGAGACAAAAAACGCAATATGGGATTGGGACTGGTTGTCTGCAACTCCATTGTTCACGCCCATGGCGGCACGTTGGAAGCGAGAAACCGGCCTGAAGGCGGAGCGGATTTGATTTTCCGCCTGCCTCTGAAGGAGGAAGAAGAGATATGACTATCCGGGATAAGATTTTGATTGTGGAGGATGAGCAGAGCATTGCCCGGTTCATCTCCGCCATTCTCAACGCCAACGGCTATGAGACGCTGCTGGCCAGAACCGGCAGCGAGGCGGTTTCCATCATTTCGTCCAACTGCCCGGACCTGGTGATTCTGGATCTGGGGCTGCCGGATATGGACGGCATCGACATTCTGAAGGATCTGCGGAGCTGGTCCAGCCTGCCGGTGGTGGTGGTTTCCGCCCGCTCTCATGAACGGGATAAGGTGGAGGCGCTGGACATGGGCGCTGACGACTATCTGACCAAGCCCTTTGGAACGGATGAGCTGCTGGCCCGGGTGCGGACGGCCATCCGTCATACCCGCACGGTTTCCGGAAACGATGAGGTGGCCCGGCAGGGCACCTACACGGTGGGGGACATGGTCATCGACTATAACAAGCACCAGGTTCTGATTCGCGGCGAAAACGCCAAGCTGACGCTCAGCGAGTTCCGCATTGTGGCGCTGCTGGGAAAATTCGCCGGGAAGGTTCTGACCTATGATTATATTATCCGGGAGCTGTGGGGGCCCCGGGCCGGGAATGACAATCAGATTCTCCGGGTGAACATGGCGAATATCCGGCGGAAGATTGAGAAAAACCCCGCCGAGCCCCAGTACATCTTCACCGAAGTTGGCGTCGGATACCGCATGGCGGAGGGAGAATAAACGGGGAAAGGCCCGGTGAAAAACAAGAGCGGGGAGATCCGGAATCAGGAACTCCCCGCTCTTTTGTTTTCATGGGTTTGAGGGCGGCTCAGTCCAGAATCTGGACGGCGGCGCCCAAAACGCCCTCCCCGATATAAACGCTGAGGGTCCCGTCGATCTCGCCCTCCCAGATGTGGTCGTAATCCGGCAGGGCCGCGGTCAGCTTCTGCCGCACAAGCTCCATTCCCTCGGGATCGCCGCCGTTTGCCACGGCCAGATTGTACCGCCGGTGGCCCACGCAGGCCTGGACGGTCAGCTCCACGAGCTTGTCCTTCACCTGATTCCGGCCCCGCACCTTGGCCACGGACTGAAGCTGTCCGTCTGCGGCAAATGTCAGGATGGGCTTGATTTGCAGCAGAGTCCCCGCGGTGGCGGTGATTTTTCCGATGCGGCCGCCCTTTTGAAGGTATTCCAGCGTGTCCACGGAGAAGAAGGGGTGGGAGCCGCGAATCAGCTGCGGCACCCGGCGCTCCGTCAGCTCCTCCCAGCCCATGCCGTTCCGGATGTCTTCCGCCAGCTGCAGCAGCGTCATTCCAAGCCCCAGAGAGGCGCTGAGGGAGTCGTAAACCCGTACCTCCAGCCGTCCCCGGCATTCCTCCGCGATGATCCGGGCCAGATTGTAGGTCCCGGAGAGGCCGCTGGAGAGCATGACGGCGATGACGCCGTCGTAACCGGCGTCCGCGATGGCCTTCAAGGCCCGGCCGATGTCCTCTCCGGCGGGCAGCGAGGTCTGGGGCAGCTCTCCCGCCCGAAGCCGGGCGTAGACGCCGTCGTTCCGGATATCGACCCCGTCGGCGTATTCTCCATCGGCACAGAGAATCCGCAGCGGAACCACGTGAATCTGATTTTCCGCCGCCAGTGCCGGCGGCAGATCCGCGCAGGAATCAGTCAGCAGAGCGATCTTTCTCGGGATCATGGCAACATCTCCAAATTCTTCATATCATGATGATCTTATCATACCGGAAAACGCGCAAAAACGCAAGAGCGGCGGGATCAAAGAAAATTTTTTGCCTGCCCGCGTTGGACCGGCGCGAAAACATTCTGAAAATCAGGGGAGGCGCTGAGAATGCTTGATCCCACATGGAGACGCGCTTTTTCCAGCCGGATTCTGGAGCGGGGCGGCCGGTATTGCCGGCATGGACTGGTGGGGCCGCTGGAAGAACGAAACGGCCGGATTCACACCACTGTCTATGGAGGCGAAACGTATTTCGTGGAGCTGGTGCTGCAGGGGACGGCCGTGGCGGGAATGAAATGCAGCTGCCCTTACGCGGCCGCGGGGAACGCCTGCAAGCATATGGCCGCCGTGCTTTTGGCGCTGGAGCGCGGGCGGCTGCCTGTGGGGGAGCGTCCGCCTCAGGAGAAAACGGAGCCTGCTGCTCCGGAATCCTATTTTTCCCAGTTAAGGGAAAACCTAACCGTCCGGGCGGGAGCGCTGGCCGGTCAGGGGCGTGTGACGCAGGCCCTCCGGCTGGCGGGAGCGGTTTATCTGGCGGCGGAAGAACTGCCGGAGAGCCGGAGAGAAGCACTGCGCGGGGAGTGCGCCGCGTTTTGGCGCGGGCTTCTGACGGAAGCGGGGGAGCGGCAGCGCCGGGAGCTGCTCCGGCTGCTGGAGCAGATTCTCCGGGAAGGCCGGGCTTGAAACCCAGCGGCTGACCTCCGGCGAAAACAAAGCCGCGCCGCCCCGTTCGGGGCGGCGCGGCGGTCTTTTACAGCAGGTTGTAGAGGATCTTGGCCATCTGGCCGCGGGTAATGCTGGCGTTTGCCTGGAAGGAGCCGTCGGCATAGCCGCTGAGGATGCCCTGCGCGGTCATGGTCTGAATATATCCGGCGGCGTAGGCGGGGATGGAACCGGCGTCTGAGAAGGACAGCTCGCCGGAGGCGTAGCCCTTCTCCTGCGTGCGGCCGATCATGGCGGCGGCCTGCGCCCGGGTCAGGGAGCTGTCGGGATTCAGATACAGCTTTCCGTTCCGCTCCGTGCCGCCTATGACGCCGGAGGCGTACAGGGCTTTCACGGCGGGAAGCGCATAGTCCCCGATCTGATCCAGATCCGCGAAGGGTAGCTCCACATGTTCATATTTGCTGCTGTCCAGCTTCAGATAGCGGAACAGCATCACGGCGAACTGCTGGCGGGTGATGTTCTGGCCGGGACGGAAGGAGCCGTCGGCATAGCCGGTGGTGATGCCGGCAGTGTAAAGGAAATCCACATAGTCTGCCGCCCAGTAGCCGGAAATATCGGTAAACCGGTGGCTGGCGCCGCTGGAGGGAATGTCCACGGAGGCCCGGCCGATGTTGCCGGAGGCGTCTCGGGCGGTAATGGTGATCCGCTGGGCCTCATGGGTGTCTCCCAGCGCGGGGAGCGGGATGGTGAGCTTGCCGGCGGCGTCATAGCTGAAGCTGACGGCGCTGCCGTTCCGGCGGACAGAGACGGCGGATTTGGACAGAATTCCGTCCACGGCGTCGGAAACGCTGGCGGTGACAGAGGTGCCGGAGGGATCCAGGGACGCGGAGATGACCGGCGCGCCGAAGTCCACCATGCCGTTATAGGACGCGGTCAGCTGGTCCAGATAGATGGTGCCGGAGGAGACGGAGCCGGCAATCCGGAAACCGGAGACCGCCGCGGTTCCGGTGGGCAGATTGACGGAGAGGGCACGGTAGCCGGTGAAATCCAGCACGCCGATTTCCGTCTCGACAGTGGAGGTTCCGTTGGAGGTCAGCAGGGACAGAGTGCTGTCGGAGCCGTCGCCGTATACCCACAGGTTCAGCTGCGTGTAGGCGGCATTCACCGTGTAGGGCTTTTCAAAAACTGCGGAGGCGGTACCGTCGCCGGTGAGGTTATAATCCAGTCTGGCGGACTGACGGCCCAGCTGCACGCCGGCGGCGGCAGTGTTGACGCTCATGGAAGCGCCGTAGCTGTAGGAGGTCAGCGCGGGAACGCCGTTCTCAAAGCCATCCAGCTCGCCCAGAGCGATTCTGGAGACCGTCACGGGAATGGACACGCTTTTGCCGCCGGCCGACACGGTCAAGGTGCCGGAGCCGGGAGCGGAGACGGAGATGACGCCGTGCTGGTCCACTGTACCGATGCCGCCGTCCAGCTTCCAGGTAAAGGCTTCGGGGCTGGCGGCCAGGGGCAGGTGGTTGTATACGGCGCTGGCGGTCAGAGTCAGGCTGCTGCCGGGGGTCATGGTAAGGGCGGAGAGCGCGGCGGAGCCATTTTTCACCGTGATGGAATCGGGAGCGGAAACGGCGTGAACCACGGCGGAGCCGCTCTTGGAGCCGCTGGAGGCGGTGACGGTAATATCGCCTCCGGAAACGGGGGTGGTGAGTACGTTGTCCGTGATCTCACCGCCGCTGGCGGTGAGGCTGTAGCTGTTGACGCTCATGGGAATATAGTGGGTATCCACCGGCGAGACGGACAGCTTGACCCGGCTGCCGGCCAGTACGCTGCTGTTTTCCGGCGCCACATAGAAGTGATCCAGCTGGCCGGAGGGTTCGCTGGTGGACACCAGGAACAGGTGGTTGGAGACGGCCCGCTGCCCGCCGTCGGAGGGGCTGTTCACCGTGGAGGCCTGGGTGCTGTCAGGCCTGGTAACTGTCAGGGTCGTGGAGCCGCCGCCGTCCAGGCACAGGGCGCTGACGCAGCCCAGCTCGGCCATCCGTTCCGCCAGCTGGTACATGGTCGCGCCGATGGACAGGCCGGACTGCCGGCCGTCGATGGTGTAGAACACCAGGGTGCCGTCGGCCTTCTGGCCCACGGCGGTGCGGGGATGGGTGCCGGAGGGCAGGCCGGAGACGACAGAGCCGTTGTCCAGCAGAGAGTACAGCGCGCCGATGGCATAAGTGACGTGATTCCACTCGGCGTTTTTGGCGGTCAGGGAAATGGTGATGGCGGAGCCCTCCGGCACGTTGGACAGGAGATTCACCGGACTGCCGCCCACGGAGTTGTTCACAGAGAGCACCACCTGATTTTGCCCGATGGGCGTGGCGCTGGAGTCGTGAAGAACCTGCTCCACCCGCAGCTTCAGCGTGCCGCCGATGGACAGGGAGCCTTCCTCAATGGTGCAGACCACGTCCACGCCGGGCATGGAGGTGCCGGTGGTGTGCTTGGCGTTGAAATCATATGTATAGAGAAAAGCGCCGCTGGTGGAGGA
>ERZ808240.725-NODE-725-length-42429-cov-4.434370_pt1 | contig 42429 bp, 44 predicted proteins | sample MGYA00521084_ERZ808240 | MGnify/ENA primary metagenome ERZ808240 (study PRJEB31516, sample SAMN03275571) | gut metagenome | biome: mammalia-associated habitat; material: feces | host: Papio cynocephalus | place: Kenya | collected 2012-08-06 ...
CCATCATTTCCGCCCACACCGCTTCCCGCCGTATCATCGGGATCATGATGCAGCCGCTGGCGACCATCTCTACCGCATCCTCTACCTTCGTGGGGCAGAACTGGGGTGCGAGGAAGCCGGAGCGGATACGCACGGCGCTCCGGCAGGTCACTGTCATGGAGCTTGCGTGGTCGCTTTTCGGCTGTGCGCTGATTTTTGCCTTTGGCGGTACACTGGTGCATCTGACTACTGGCACATCCGACACGGAGGTCATCCGCAACGCTGCGATGAGCCTGCGCTGGCATCTATCCTTTTTCCCTGCACTGGGCTGCTTGCTGGTCCTGCGGACGGCCATGCAGGCCATGGGGCAAAAGACTGCCCCGATTTTGTCAAGCTGTATCGAGCTTGGGATGAAGCTGCTGTCGGCGGCGTTTCTGATCCCGCATCTTGGCTTCTTCGGCACGAGCATCACCGAGCCGATCACATGGACGCTGATGCTGCTGTTCCTTGCGGCGGCGTACTTTGCTTCAAGAAAACGGCTTTACCGGTCAGAGAACGATGAGTCATTTGAAAATAATATTCATCCGATGAAGGGAGTATAAGAACATGAAACTCAAGAAAATCGAACTCAATGAACTCAGTGCAAAAATCGACCCCATAGTCGCCATGCGCGACAAGTGGTTTCTTGTTACCGCTGAGAACGGCGGCAAAGCGAATACTCTGACGGCTGGCTGGGGCGCGCTCGGCAATGTCTGGGAGAAAAAGACCCTGACGGTTTTTATCCGACCCCAGCGGCATACGAAAAAATTTATGGATGCCAGCGGCCGATTCACCGCCACCTTCTTTGACGGTCATCAGCAGGAGCTGCTGTATCTCGGCAGCCACTCCGGTGCAGATGAGCCGGACAAGATCGACCACGCCGGACTGCACCTGACCCATGTGGACGGTCAGCCCACCTTTACCGAGGGCAAGCTGGTACTGATTTGCAAGACGCTGTACCGGCAGGCGTTGGAGCCGGATTGCTTCTTGGACAAGGCCGTCATGGAAGCGGCCTACCCGGATAAGGACTATTCCGTGACCTATGTGGCCGAGATCGAAGCGGCTTACGAAATGGAAGAATAAAACGGCTTTCGCCGGGGCTTCTTGCCTCGGCGAAAGCCGCATTTGGGAGGGAGGTCAAGCGAATGAGATTTTGTGAACTGCGCAGCCCGGCGGATATTGTCACACTGACAGCAGAGCTGGGGTTCCTACCGTTCTTTGCGGGCGAGATCCCCGGCTTTTCCGTAGAGGAGTGCTGTCCGCCGGAGCTGTGGTTTTCCGAGGAAGCAGACGGTCCGTGGGAATGGAAAGGCCCAGCCGCCCACAGCAGACAATGCGTTTATGGAAAGTTTTTTGGCGGCAAAGCCGGGTTTATCAGTAAGGAGTGGTTTCCTGACTTCGCAAACCTCCGGCGGGACGGCTATGATTTTGATGCCCGCTATGAGGATGGGCTTGCTGCCCGCAAGGATAAAGAGGTCTACGATATGATCGTGGAGCATGAGGCGCTGCTATCCAAAGAGCTGAAACGCCTCTGCAATTATCGCAAGGGTGGAAACAGAGGCTTTGATACCGTGATCACCCGGCTTCAGATGCAGACCTATGTGACCATCGGGGACTTCGTTTATATGCAGGATAAATACGGCCAGCCCTACGGTTGGGGCGTAGCGCAGTATACCACGCCGGAGGCACAGTTCGGCTATGACTTTGTGACCTCGGCATACCAAAAAAAACCGGCAAAATCCAGGGAGGATATTCTTGTCCACTTGAAAAGCATCCTGCCGGATGCCGACGAAACACAACTTTTGAAACTGATGAAATGAGGGAGATACAATGACGGAAGAAGAAAAGCTGGATGCAGGGCTTTATTATGACTTTTGGGATGCGGGCGTCAATGGCAGAAAGCTGAACGCCATCCGTTTCTGCCGGGAGCTGCGGCAGATGCAGGACGCAGACGCAACGGAGACGGAGCAGGCAGAGCTTATCAAAAAGTATTTCGGCTCGGTAGGGCGGGATGTGTGCCTTTGTCCGGGCTTTATGTGCGACAGCGGCAGGAACATCCATGTGGGCGACCAGTTCCTGACCAACTACAATGTGACCATCCTCGACATCATGCCCGTGCATATCGGAGACTATGTGATGATCGGGCCGAACACGCTCATCACTACGGTCAACCATCCGCTCACGCCAAAGGGACGCCGGGAGCATCTTGGCATCGGCAAGCCCGTCACAATCGGAAGCGATGTGTGGATTGGCGGTAACTGTACCATTCTCCCCGGTGTGACCATCGGCAATAACGTGGTCATTGCAGCAGGCGCTGTTGTGACCCATGATGTGCCGGATAACTGCGTCATAGGCGGTGTTCCGGCGAAGAAAATCAGGGACATTGAAAATGATATTCCCAAAGAAGGATAAAATGATCACAAATCTGGAAAATCCATACCTATGGATACTTGTTGGTATAGCAATTCGTGGTTGATACCTTGAAAAAAAAGTGCATTCCCGGTATAATTGGTATATAAAAGAGCTTTCATGATGACTGCAAAAGGAGGCGTGACTTCATGTACAACCCACAGCTTGAAACTTTTCTGCGCGTGGCGGACGCGGGGAGCTTCAACAAGGCGTCTGAGGAGAACTTCATCACGCCCACGGCAGTTATCAAGCAGATCAATTCGCTGGAGGAATCCCTTGGCATCAAGCTCTTTGACCGCAGCCACCGGGGACTGCGGCTCACAAAGGCCGGACGCTCCATGTATCAGGACGCCAGATATATCATCCAATATTGCCGCGACTCTGTGACGCGGGCGAAAAACGCCATGCAGGAGGATGAAAACATTATCCGCATCGGCTCCTCGCCCATGACGCCCGCGCAGCTTCTGATGGCGCTCTGGGCGAAGATCAACGAGCGCTGCCCGGACATTAAATTTCAGATCGTTCCCTTCGAGAACACGCCGGAAAACGCACGGGAAATTCTCGGCAACCTCGGCAAGAACATTGACGTGGTGGGCGGTATCTTTGACGAGACGATGCTGGAGCTGCGGGGCTGTGCGGGATTGGAACTGGTCAGAGGGCGATTCTGTTGTGCAGTCTCCATCCACCACCGGCTGGCGGACAAAGACAAGCTGCAAGTTTCTGACCTCTACGGAGAGAAACTGCTGTTGATGCACCGCGGTTGGAGCCACTATGTCGATCAGCTTCGGGATGATTTGTGGCAGCATCACCCGCAGATTCACATTGTGGATTTTGATTTTTACAGCATGGACGTGTTCAACCGCTGCGAGAACACCAACGATGTGCTGCTGGCAATTCCCGGCTGGGCGAATGTCCATCCGCTTCTAAAGGTCATTCCTGTCGAATGGGAACACAGCATCCCCTACGGTATTCTCCATTCCCCGGAACCGACACCCATGGTACAGCGGTTTCTGGACGCGGCAAAAACCGTCAGCAAGGAGCTGTACAGATAGTTATAACCCAAAGGTATATACTGATGAACAAAGCGAGACTTCCGTGGAAGTCTCGCTTTTCTTATAATAGGGGCAGAAAAACCGAAAGGAGTTCCTGATATGAACAACTTTATTTTTGAAAACAAGACCAAGGTGTATTTCGGCAAGGGCGGCGTGAAGGAGTATCTCGGCAGTCTGCTGGGGAACTACGGTGAAACTGTCATGCTGGCGTATGGCGGCGGCTCGATCAAACGCAACGGTGTGTACGATGAAGTCATGGGCATCCTAAACGCCGCGGGCAAGCGCGTCGTGGAGTTCTCCGGTATTATGTCGAACCCCACCTATGCCAAGGTGCAGGAAGGCGCAAAGCTGGCGCGGGAGAACCACGTTGATCTGATCCTCGCCGTGGGCGGCGGCAGCGTGTCCGACTGCTGCAAGGTCATTTCCGCGCAGGCAAAGCTGGACGAGGACATCTGGGAGATGCAGTACACAAAGCACACCCTGCCGGCCAAGTTTATTCCCCTCGGCACCATTGTTACCGTGTTCGGTACCGGCTCGGAAATGAACAACGGCGCAGTCATCACTCACGAGGAAAAGAAGATCAAGGGCGCTCTTTGGGGCGCACAGGCGGAATTTGCGTTCCTTGACCCCAGCTATACGCTCTCTGTTCCCATGAAGCAGGTCATCTCCGGTGCGTTCGACACCCTGAGCCACGCGATGGAGACTTACTTTGGCAAGCCGGATGAAAACAATCTTTCCGATGACATCAGCGAAGCCGTCATGCGCAGCGTCATCCGCAACACCCGTGTGCTGCTGACCGACCCGGAGAATTATGACGCAAGAAGCGAGCTGGCGTGGGCATCCGCCATGGCAGAAAACGGCGTGCTGAAAATTGGAAAAGTCACAGACTTCCAGTGCCATATGCTGGAGCATCAGTTGGGTGCATACACCAACTGCAACCATGGCGCGGGTCTGGCCGTCATTCACCCCGTCCTGTATCGCCATATTTACAAGTCCGGTGCGGCACGGTTTGCGCGGTTTGCTCAGAACGTATGGGGCATCGCCCCCAAGGGCAGCGATGAGGAGACTGCTGCTGTCGGTATCGACGCGCTGGCCGCATTCATCAAGGAGATTGGTCTGCCGACTACCTTTACCGAACTGGGTATTCCCGCCGATACGGATTTCCGTGCCATCGCGGATTCCACCGTTCTCACTCCCGGCTGCTGCAAGAAGCTGAGCCATGACGAAATTTATGAAATTCTGAAGGAGTGCAAGTGACCATGAAGAAAATCACAGCAGGCAGAGATGTGCTTGGTGAATTTGCGCCGAAATTTGCACAACTCAATGACGATGTTCTTTTTGGTGAAGTGTGGAGCAGGGAAAGCGAGCTTTCCGCCCGTGACCGCTCCCTCGTCACCGTGACGGCGCTGATGGCGCAGGGGCTGACGGATACTTCCTTCGGTCATCATCTGGCAATGGCGAAAGAAAACGGGATCACCCGCAGTGAAATTGCGGAGATCCTGACGCACGCTGCATTTTATGCAGGCTGGCCCAAGGCTTGGGCGGCGTTCCGCATGGCAAAGGATGTATGGGCAGATGAAGAAACCGCTGATGAAAAGCAGCGTCATCAAAAGAGTATGGTGTTTCCCATCGGCGCGCCCAATGACGGCTTTGCACAGTATTTCAGCGGGCAGAGCTATCTTGCGCCGGTTTCCACGGAGCAGGTCAAAATCTTTAATGTGACCTTTGAACCCGGCTGCCGCAACAACTGGCACATCCACGAGGCGGACAAGGGCGGCGGACAGATCCTCGTCTGTGTGGCAGGGCGGGGCTACTATCAGGAATGGGGCAAGGAGCCGCAGGAGCTACGCCCCGGCGATGTGGTCAACATTGCACCCGGCGTCAAGCACTGGCACGGCGCTGCGCCGGATAGCTGGTTCTCCCATCTGGCGGTGGAGGTGCCCGGAGAAAACTGCCGCAGCCAGTGGTGTGAACCGGTCAGCGAAGATGAATACACAAAACTGAAATAAGGAGTATCGCTATGAGTATTTTATTCATCAATGGAAGTCCCAACAAAAACGGCAACACCGCCGCGCTGGCTGCGGAGCTGCTGAAAGGCAAAGACTATGACACCCTGAACCTCACGGACTACACCATCGGCGCTTACGGCCAGAACCTCCCCGGTGACGGGCTGGATACCGTCATCGGCGCGATGAAGCAGGCGGACACCATCGTCATCGGCTCGCCCCTTTACTGGCACAACATCTGCGGCAGCGTCCGCAATGTGCTGGATCGTTTCTATGGCAAGGTAGAGAACGGTGAACTGTCCGGCCGCAAGCTGCATTTCGTGTTTCAGGGTGCAGCCCCTGAAACATGGATGCTGGAGGCGGGCGAGTACACCATGAAGCGCTTCGCCGCCCTCTATGGTATGACCTACGGCGGCATGGCGACCAACAAGGCCGACGCCGCTAAACTTGGAAAGAACATTTAAGGAGGAATATTTTATGGAATATGCAACTCTCAATAACGGCGTGAAAATGCCTATGGCCGGTATCGGCACCTTTCTTCTGACTCCGGACGAGGCGGAGGCCTCCTGTGTCAGCGCTTTGCAGAATGGCTATCACCTGATCGACACCGCTAACGCCTATGTGAATGAAAAGGCCGTTGGCCGCGCTATGAAGAAGTCGGGTTTGCAGCGGGAGGAGATTTTCCTCGAAACGAAGCTGTGGCCCAGCTTCTATGAGCAGCCCGACGCAGTGGACAAGACCCTTGCTCGTCTGGACACGCCCTACATCGATCTGCTGCTGATCCACCAGCCTGCGGGCAACTATGTGGCGGGCTACCGCCAGATGGAAGAGGCGTACAAGAAGGGCAAGGTTCGTGCCATTGGCCTGTCCAACTTCAAAAAGGAGCAGATCGAGGAGATCCTTTCCCTCTGTGAAGTAAAGCCCACGGTTTTGCAGACCGAGCTGCACCCCTATCATCAGGAGCCGGAGCTGAAAGCCTTCCTGAAAGAGAACGGCATCGTGCCGCAGGCATGGTATCCGCTGGGTCACGGTGACAAGGCGCTGCTTCAGGAGCCGCTGTTCGCAGAACTTGGCAAAAAATACGGCAAGTCCGCACCGCAGATCATCCTCCGCTGGCACATCCAGTCCGGCAACATCGTCATCCCCGGTTCTAAAAACCCGGAGCATATCAAGTCCAACTTTGACCTGTTCGATTTCGCCCTGACGGACGATGAAATGTCGCAGATCGCCGCCCTCAACAAGAATGTACGCTACTACACCAACACCCCCGAATTGCTGAAAAAGTACGCGGAAATGGTTCCGCCTGTGGACGAACAAAAATAAAGGAGATATTACCCATGAAGAATTTTCAGAAGTTTGGCAGCCTACTGTTGGTTGCGTTGATGATCCTGTCTTTGGCCGCCTGCGGCAGCAAGACAAACAATGCTTCGGCGCAGACACCGTCCAATGACACGCCCGCTGAGAATGCACCAGCACAAACACCGGATGACACCACGGCGGAGGCGCCTGACAATACCTCCTCCGGCGGCAAGGTGCTGGTAGTCTACTACTCCGCCAGCGGCAACACCAAGCGTGTGGCCGAGGATATTGCCGAGGCAGCAGGCGGCGACCTGTTTGAAATTGTTCCCACAGAGGTTTACACCAGCGATGACCTGAACTGGACGAACAGCGACAGCCGGGTCAGCCGGGAGCACGACGATGAATCCCTGCGGGATGTCCCTCTGACTACCACGGAGGTAGAGAACTGGGACGATTATGACACCGTGTTTATCGGCTATCCCATTTGGTGGGGCATCGCGGCATGGCCCGTGGACAACTTTGTGAAAGACAATGACTTTACCGGCAAGACGGTCTTTCCGTTCGCAACCTCTTCCTCCTCCGGCATGGGCCAGAGCGGCACGCTGCTCTCTGAAATGGCAGGCACCGGCGACTGGCAGGACGGCCAGCGTTTCCGCAGCAATGTGGAAGCGGGCGATGTCATCGGATGGGTCAACGGTCTTGGCTTGAACGGCTGATTAACCGCAAATTTCCCCGAAAGGAGGGTCAAGCATGAGAAAAATGTTAGCTGGTTTACTGGCGGCAGTCCTGCTGCTCTCCGGCTGCATGGCACAGGCGGCAGCAAAAAGTGACGATACTGCCGCCGTCACGCAGCGGCCTGCGGAGAACACCGCCGTACAGGGCGGCTTTGTGGAAAATCAAACGCTGGACGGTGCGGAAGGCATCATTCATTTCAGCTATTACCTGCCGGACAGCTACGACAGTACAAAAACCTATCCCCTCGTTGTGACCATGCCGGGCTATGACCGGATGTGGTTCGGTGAGAACTCTGCCGGAACCAATCTGGAATGGAACGGCGTGCAGGCGTGGACGAAGCTCTCGGAGCCTGTGATCCTCGTTTCCGGCCAGCTCACCGACTGGGGCGCAAAATCCGCACGGCAGGCCAATGAACTGGCAGAGTACATGATCGACCACTTCTCCGTAGACACCAGCCGTGTCTATGCTGCTGGGTATTCGGCGGGCGGCGAAACCATGTCACAGGCGGTGGCCCTGCGCCCCGATCTCTACGCCGCTTATATCCACGGCGGTTCCCAATGGGACGGTGCCTATGACCCCGTGGCGGAAAACCGTGTGGCGGTCTACATCTTCATGGCGGAAAACGACGAGTATTACGGCTCCCAAAAGGCACGGGATGCCTATGCGAACCTCCATGCCGCCTATGAAAAGGCAGGGCTGACCGACAGCGAGATCGACAAGCTTTTGCAGCTCAATATCCCGGACAACGCCTATTTCAACGCCAAGGGTATCTACAATTACCACGGCGGCGGCAGCGTGGTGTTCGACGATGAAAACGTACTGAACTGGGTGCTTGCCCAGAGAAAATCAACAGGAAAGGATGACAGCAATGAAAAAGATGAAACGACTTCTAACGGCGGTCATGGCGGCAGCGCTGGTGATCGCAACAATTCCGACGGCCCTGGCGGCAGGGGGTATCTTTAGCGATGTTCCGAATGGCGCGTGGTACGCGGATGCGGTGGATTATGTCTATGAGCACGGCATTATGAACGGCACCTCCAGCACTACTTTCAGTCCCAACAGTCCTATGACCCGCGCTATGCTGGTGACAGTCCTGCACCGCGCCGCGGGCAGCCCGTCCGCTGCCGCTGGGACGGCCTTCTCTGATGTTCCTTCCAATGCCTATTACACGGATGCGGTGGCATGGGCGAGTGCCAACGGCATCGTGACCGGCTATGGCAACGGTCGCTTCGGCTCCAATGATCCCGTCAGCCGCGCTCAGATCGCCACGATCCTCTGGCGCTATGCCGGTTCTCCCAGCGCAGACGCCGGACAGGATTTTGCCGACGAGAGCAGTATCCCCGCTTACGCTTCTGCTGCCGTGGATTGGGCGAGAGCGAACGGCGTGGTGAATGGCACCACCGGCAACCGCTTTGACCCGCAAGGCAACGCGACCCGCGCGCAGGTGGCAACGATCCTTCGCAATTACCTGACAATGACGCCAGTTACCCCGCAGCCCGATCCCGGCACCGGCAGCAAAATTTTGGTGGCTTATTTCTCCGGCTCTGGAAACACGGAGCGTGTGGCACAGGACATCGCGGACGAGCTGGGCGCGGATATTTTTGAGATCACGCCCGTCACACCCTATACCTCCGCTGATCTGGACTGGACGACCAGCGGCAGCCGTGTCAACCGCGAGCATGACAACGAAGCTCTGCGGGACATCGCCCTGACCCAGACTACCCCTGCAAATTGGGACGAGTACGACACCGTGTTTATCGGCTATCCCATCTGGTGGGGCATTGCAGCGTGGCCTGTCAACAACTTCGTAAAGGGCAACGACTTCACCGGCAAGACCGTCATTCCGTTTGCCACCTCCGCCTCCTCCGGCATGGGTCAGAGCGGTACGCTGCTTGAAGAAATGGCGGGCGGCGGCACCTGGCAGAGCGGTCAGCGCTTTTCTTCCGGCGCATCCAGCAGCACCGTCCGTGATTGGGCCGCAGGGCTGGGGCTGTAACATAGGCGGAATGCGGTCAATTCAGAAAATCAAGCTCATAGTCGATGCCGCAATGACCGCAACGCTGCTGCTTTTGATGGCCTATGGCCTTGTGAGTGAGGCAGCGCATGAATGGCTCGGCATGGGGATGTTCATCCTGTTTCTCGCACACCATGCGCTCAACCGGAAATGGCTATTGGCAGCTGGAAAGGGCAAATATACACCTCTCCGCATAGTTCAAACGGCATTGGTCGGAGTGATTTTTCTTTGTATGCTCGGCTCGATGGTCAGCGGCATCCTCTTGTCTCGGTATGTGTTTACGTTTCTGCCGAAGCACGGCGGCGAGGAGCTGGCCGGACAGGTGCATATCCTCTGCGCCTACTGGGGCTTTGTCTGCATGAGCCTGCATCTGGGGCTGCATTGGAGCATGATGCTGGCGATGGCGCACAAACACTTGCAGCCCGCGCCTTTGCGAACGTGGTGCCCGCGCCTTGTCGGCTGGCTCTGGGCGCTGTACGGCGCATTTGCGTTCCACCACAGAGGCGTCGGCCTCTATCTGCTGCTCAGGAGTCATTTCGTATTCTACGATTATTCCGAGCCTGTGATCTTCTTCCTGATTGATTATATTTCCATCATGGCACTGTTCGTGCTGATTGGGTACTATTTCATTCAAGGCCTCAAACGTTCGGCACGGCTGGGTCATGGATTATGCCGCGTGGTTGGAAACAATTTTTTCAAACGCAGATAAAGAATAGGAAGTCAATACAGCAAAGAAAAACTAACAGTGCATGGGCGTTTTTCATCTCAGAAAAAACGCGAAACACGACAAAATCAAGCCTCCGGCTAAGCCGGAGGCTTGATTTGGCCCTATAAGGGCCTATTACTGGCAAGCCCCTCAAGGGGCACTGAGTTTTATTTCACTTGCATTTTCTGCCCTACAGCCCGTAAACGGGCGATTTATGTTCTAATTGTGGCTAATTCTTTTATCAAGACTTCTGCTTGCAGCTCGCTTCGCTCGATGCTTTAAGCTAAAGCTTTTACGGGATGCCTCCACCGGCAGAGCCGGTGGTTTCCGTATCCAAAAAGAAGCCCAGCATCACGCCGTTGACGTGATGCTGGGCTTTTTCTGATTACAGCGATTTTCAGGGAATAAATCCATCCCCCGTTCATAAGAGGACATTTCGCATTTTACTGTTTGGCGTAGAAATGTACTGTTTCGCAAATTCTCACTCGAAGGAGTGCATTGGGTATGCTCTGCCGTGACGCACGGATGAATGTGCTTCTTCACGGCAAGGAAAAGAATTGCGCGGATTTCATTATGGTTGCTTCTTTCGCGTCATATTCGACGCTCAAGAATGCAAAAAGCAGTCCTGCTCTAAAACAGGACTGCTTGAATGATCAGAGTAAGTGTTGCAGCAGGCAATTTTCGCAACTGCGTATCGCCGGTTCCTCTACGCCATTTTTACGCCATTTCCGCGTGGGGATGCGTAGGGAAACATGAACTTATACGGATTCGCTTCATCTGAAAATGCCTGTCATATCAGGCTATATCGGCGTTTGTGCGCTTACGGAGAATTATAGAAACAGGCTCGCTTTCGACGGCTTGTGGATTTACGTGTCTTCCTCTTTCCAGCGGGAGCCGTAGCCCAGCGCCTGCGTCAATTCCCGCAGCTGCCGGACGGAAAGTTCCGCGCCGGGCCCTGCCGTCACCGAGCGCAGAAGCCGGTTTTTCCCGGTGGTTTCGATGTTTACCGTCCAGCCCGGCAGACTGTGGCCGAGGGCGTCCCGGTTGGGCCAGCAATGGACCTGCCGGATGGATGACCGGGGGATTTCCTGGCCGTCCAGAGTCAGGCAGTTCTCATCCAGAGACCAGCGGACCGTCCGGAGCACCGCCTGTCCAGGGAAGGCCCGGTCCATCCAGCCGTAGAACACCCGGAACAGCACGTATGCCATCAGCGCCAACAGGGCGGTTAAAACATTTTTGTCCATGGAAGCGGTCTGATTCCGAAGCCAGATCCAGATAATAGAAATCAGCGCCAGCGCCGCTGCCGCGGACAGGAAGATGATGCCGGAGGCGCGTTTCCACCCGCTCCCGGTCTCCAGGGTCAGTTTTCCGGACATATGTCCTACTCCTTTCCAGATACGCGCGGCCGCTACAGTAGCCGCGCCAGCGCGTTGAACGCGGCATGAAGCCCCACAGCGGCCCAGAGCGTTCCGGCGTACTCATAAACCCCAGCCAGCACCAGACCCGGCACCATGGATTGCAGCACAAGCGCCAGGGAAGCGGCGTTCTGCTGGGTCAGGAGGGTCTGCCGGGCCTGAAGCAGCGCAAACAGCAGGCAGCTGACAGTATAGGCCAGAACCCGGCTCCTGCTCCGCAGGTTTCCAAATACCAGCCCCCGGAAGAGAATCTCTTCCACAAAGGGAGCGATCAGGACGGCGGTCAGCAGCGCCGTTCCGGAAGAGAGGCTCCGGGACTGCGGGGACAGGATGGCGTCATTGAGATTCGTCTGAGCGCCGAGGGCCAGCCGGGTCAGGCGGAAGGCCAGCTCATTGAGCCCATACAGGGCGATCAGCCCCCACAGGGCCGCTTTTCCGGCTTCCGCCGGACTGTCCGCCAGATTTCCGGTGGTTCTCGCCAGAAAGCTGTGGAAAATTACCAGCGCCGCGGCAGCGGGAAGGCAGGCCAGAAGAATGCTTTGGAGATGGGGGGAGACGCTTCCGCCCAGCAGCCGTCCCGCAAAGGTGAAGACGGGACCGGCGGCGGAGAAGGGGACGAGCAGGTAAAGCGCCAGAAACACGGTTCCGGCAATCTGCTCTCCCGGCGTCATGTAGGCGGCGGATTTTTTCTTTGCCATGGGACCCTCCTGTGTTGATGATACTCCGCCCCGGGAGCGTTCCGGCTTCCGGCGCGGCTGCGGCGGCTTATTGCAGCTTCTGCTTCAGGGAATACAGCAGCTGCATGGCCTCCATGGGGGTCATGGCGTCCGGCTGGCAGCGGCGGAGAGCGTCCAGAACCTCATCCTCGCCCATGGCGGTAAGGGAGACCTGCTCCGCCGCCTGGCGGGGCTGGACATACTGAACGTTGTGTTCCCGCTCCAGCTCCTCCAGAATGGCCCGGGCCCGGCGCAGCACGCCGGCCGGAAGCCCTGCCAGCTTGGCGACCTCGATGCCGTAGCTGCGGTCTGCTCCGCCGGGAATGATTTTCCGCAGAAAGATGATGTCCTCGCCCCGGGTTTTCACGGCGATGTTGTAGTTCACGGCGCCGGGGAGCGTGTTTTCCAGCTCCGTCAGCTCGTGATAATGGGTGGCGAACAGGGTCTTGGCGCCCAGCAGCTTCCGGTCCGCGCAGTATTCCACCACCGACCGGGCAATGGCCATGCCGTCAAAGGTGGAGGTGCCCCGGCCGATCTCGTCGAGAATCAGCAGGGAGTTTCGGGTGGCGTGGTGGAGAATCTCGGAGACCTCGCTCATCTCCACCATGAAGGTGGACTGGCCGCCGGTCAGATCATCGCTGGCGCCGATGCGGGTGAAAATCCGGTCCACCACGCCGATCCGGGCGGAGGACGCCGGGACGAAGCTGCCCATCTGGGCCATCAGGACGATCAGCGCCACCTGGCGCATATAGGTGGATTTGCCGGCCATGTTGGGGCCGGTGATAATGGACACCCGGTTTTCCTTTTCCCCCATGAAGGTGTCGTTGGGGACAAACAGGCTGTCCTTCAGCATCTGCTCCACCACCGGATGCCGTCCGGCGGTGATTTCGATGGCGCCGGATTCGTCCATCTCCGGGCAGCAGTAGTGGTTGTGAACCGCGACGGCGGCAAAGGAGCACAGGGCGTCGGTTTCCGCCACGGCGGCGGCCGCCGCCTGAATCCGGGAAGCCTGTCCGGCAATCTCCTGGCGCAGCTGGGAGAACAGCTCATATTCCAGCGCCACTACCCGGTCGGAGGCCGTCAGAATCTCGTGCTCCAGATCCTTCAGCTCCTGGGTGATGTACCGCTCTCCGTTTACCAGCGTCTGCTTGCGGATGTAGGTATCGGGCACCTGCCCCTTGAAGGCGTTGGAGACCTCAATATAGTAGCCGAAGACCTTATTATAGCCGATCTTCAGAGTCCGGATACCGGTGCGCTCCTTCTCCCGGGCCTCCATCTCCGTAATGACGCCCTTGCCGCCGTTGAGGATTTTCCGGAGCTTGTCCACCTCCGGGTGGAAGCCGTCCCGGATAAAGCCGCCCTCCCGGACGGAGAAGGGGGGATCGTCGGCAATGGTCCGGGCGATGGCGCTGCCGATATCCTCCAGCGGGTCCAGATTCTCCGCCAGCTCCTGAAGCCGCCCCCCGGCAAAGGTATTCAACTGCCGCCGGATGGCGGGCAGCCTTTCAATGGCGCCGCGGAGGGAGGTCATGTCCCGGCCGCCGGCGGTCCCGTAGACAATGCGGCCGATCAGCCGCTCCATGTCTCCCAGACCCGTCATGGCGGCAATCAATTCCTCCCGCTGAAGGGTGGCGTCCACCAGCGCGCTGACGGCGGTATTCCGCCGGGTGATGGCGGTGACGCTGAGCAGAGGGCGCTCCAGCCAGGAGCGGAGCATCCGCCCGCCCATGGGCGTCCGGGTTTTGTCCAGAACCCACAGCAGGCTCCCTTTTTTCTCCCGGCGCTGAAGGGTTTCCGTCAGCTCCAGATTCCGCCGGGCGGACAGATCCAGCTCCATAAACCGGCCCTGCTCATAGTAATCCAGGTCGTTGATGTAGCTGAGGTCCGTTTTCTGCGTCTCATACAGGTAATCCAGCAGACCGCCGATGGCCATGGCCGCCGCCGGGTTCCCCGCGGGAAGGGCGTCAAAGGCCGCGTCTCCGAACTGCCTGCGGATGTTCTTTTCCGCCGCCGCCAGCGCAAACCGGCGCTCGCCGCCGTGCTCCACCCGGCAGCGGAGACGCTCCTGCAGCAGGCCGGTCAGGGCCTTTTCCCCGAAGGCGCCGTCGTTGAGTACCGCCTCCGCCGGGGAAAACCGGCCCAGCTCGTTGATGATGTGCTCCAGCCGGTCCTTTCCCGCGAAGGCGGTGGCATGGGTCCGGCCGGTGGAGATGTCGCAGAAGCTGACGCCCGCCCGCTGAGAGTCCAGATAAATGCCGCACAGGAAGTTGCTGTTCTTATCCTCCAGACAAGCGGCGTCAATGACGGTGCCGGGCGTCACCACCCGGATGATGTCCCGCTTCACCAGGCCCTTGGCGGCGGCCGGGTCCTCCATCTGCTCGCAGATGGCGACCTTGTAGCCCTTGGAAATGAGCCGGGCGATGTAGGAGTCGCTGGCGTGGTAGGGGATGCCGCACATGGGCACCCGCTCCTCCTCCGGCTTCTGGTGCTTGCCGTGGTCCCGGCTGGTGAGGGTCAGATCCAGCTCCCGGGAGGCCAGCTTGGCGTCGTCGGCGAACATCTCATAGAAGTCCCCCAGCCGGAAAAACAGAATGGAGTCCGGGTTGTTTTTTTTGATTTCCAGATACTGCTTCATCATGGGGGTCAGTTCCGCCATGAGCTTCACCTCTTTCAATGGACGGCGCCTGCCGCGGGAGCGCTCCCGCCGAAGGCGGGCAGGGAATTCAAAGCTCCGCTGTAAAACCGGCGGAGATGGGCCGCAGCCGGTCCCCCAGAATCTCATGGAGAACCCGGAAAGGATATTCGCCGGTGCAGTGGCCGGTGTAATACACGGTATTCCCCGGCAGCAGGGCGCGGCCGGTCTGCCGGAGCAGCCGGTCCGAGGCCGGGTCCTCCGGATCCAGCTGGAACAGGTGGAAGCCGCCTATCATCACGTCCGGCGCGCGGCCCAGAAGCGCCTGCGCCCGCCGGCGGATATTTACAATGCCCCTGTGGGCGCAGCCCGCCGCCACGACGGCCTTCCCCTCCGCGGTGATGAGCAGGTCCTGCTCATGGGAGAAGACGTCCGGAATCAGCTCTCCGGCGCTGCTTTGCGCCTTCAGGCGGCGGCTGGTGTCCATAACGGGAAAGTCTCCCGGCACGGCGTCGAAAAGCGTCAGTTCCTCGTCGATCCGGCAGACGCCCTTCACCACCGTAAAACGGTTCTGATACGCTTTGAGCGCCGGGTCCATGCCGATGTAATGCACGCCCTCCGGCGTCTGGGCGTAATAGCGCTCCTCCGCGCCGGCGTGGACATACACCGGCGCCCGGCTGTTTTTCTGGAAAAAGCTCACCAGTCCGTCGCTGTGGTCGCTGTGGCCGTGGGACAGCACGGCCAGGTCCACCCGGGCCAGATCCACGCCCAGCGCTTCGGCGTTGGCGGCAAAATCGCCGTTGGGTCCGGCGTCAAAGAGAATCCGGTGCTTCGGCGTTTCAAAATACAGGCTCAGGCCGTGCGCGCAGCGGAACGCCTCGGAGCAGGCGGTATTTTCCATCAGGGTAAAGAGCTTCATGGGAACCTCCTTTTCAAGTGAGAGGACGGATTACTCCGCCGGCTCGCCGTAAAGCGCCCAGGTGTTGCTGCCGGTAATCCGGGCGTTGACAAACCGGCCGATGAGAGACCGGTCCCCCTTCAGCCGCACCAGACGGTTTCCCTCCGTCCGGGAGGACAGGGGAAATTCCCCGTCGCCGCTCTCGCCGTCCACCAGCACCCGCTGGATTTTTCCGATGTAGGCGGCGTGGAGGGAAGCAGACTGAGCGTTCTGCACCTCCAGCAGGGTATCGAACCATTTCTGCTTTTCCTCCCGGGAGGCGGGATCCGGCATGGACGCGGCCTTTGTCCCCGGCCGGGGAGAGTAGATAAAGGTAAACAGAGCGTCAAAGCCGACTTCCCGCACCAGCGAGACCGTGTCCATGGCCTCCGCCTCTGTCTCGCCGGGGAAGCCGATGATGACATCGCTGGTCAGCACCAGCCCGGGCATCACGGATTTGGCGTAGTTCACCAGCTCCAGATACTGCTCCCGGGTGTAGCGGCGGTTCATTTCCTTGAGCACCCGGTTGTTTCCGGACTGGAAGGGCAGATGCAGCTGCTTTGCCACATGAGGACACCGGGCTATCGTGTCGAAGAGCTTTCTTGTGGCGTCCTTTGGATGGCTGGACATGAACCGGATGAGGTAGTCTCCCGGAATCCGGTCGATGTCCGCCAGAAGATCCGCGAAGTCATAGCCGCTGTGCAGGTCGCTGCCGTAGGAGTTGACGTTCTGCCCCAGCAGAGTGATGTCCTTATAGCCGGCCTCCACCAGCTCCCGGACCTCCTCCAGCACGCACTGGGGGTCCCGGCTCCGTTCCCGGCCCCGGACATAGGGGACGATGCAGTAGGAGCAGAAGTTGTTGCAGCCGTACATGATGGACACCCAGGCCTTGATCTCCCCCTCCCGGCGGATGGGCAGACCCTCGGCGATGGAGCCGTGCTCGTCCGCCACGGAGAAGACCCGCTTATGGGTCTGGTACACCTGCCATAAAAGCTCCGGAAATTTCCACAGGGCGTGAGGGCCGAATACCAGATTCACGTGGGGATAGGAACGCCTGACCCGCTGGGAGACCCGTTCCTCCTGGGCCATGCAGCCGCACAGGCAGATGACCTGCTCCGGATTGGCCTTTTTGGTGTGAGTCAGGGCGCCCAGGTTTCCGAAGACCCGGTCCTCCGCGTGCTCCCGGACGGCGCAGGTGTTGAGAATGACCAGGTCCGCCTCCTCGGGACGGGCGGTAAAGGAAAAGCCCATGGCTGCCAGCATCCCCTGCAGCGTCTGGCCGTCAGCCACATTCTGCTGGCACCCGAAGGTATCCACGCAGGCGAGGGGATGGGCTTCCCGGGCAATAAACATGGCCTTGATTTTCTGCTCAAAATCCCGCTGGCGGTCCAAATCCGCCGGGGCCACCAATACGTCTTTCCGTTCCAAAAAACTGTCCTCCAAAGGGTAAAAATCAGCGCTATTTCTACTCAAATATCATAGCATAAAAGCATAAAAAGCGCAAGCCCCGCCGGGGGCCGCGCTTTTTCGGGCGGGTCAGCCCGCGTCCTCCGGGGACGCGGCCGCCTGCTTTTCCGCCGGGTCCGGATCCCCCTCCAGTGTGGCGAAATACTGGTAGTAGGGGATCAGAAAATCAAAGCCGGTCAGCAGCCGGTCCACAATGGCCCGGCTGAACAGCTCCTCCGACAGCTTTTCCTCATGGCTGATGGAAAAGCTTTTCTTCCGGTACCAAGGCTCCAGCACCCTGGAGGGAGCGGCGCTTTTGGGCCGCCGGTACTCCTGTCCGTCCAGCGCGAATTCGGACTGCCGCGCCAGCCGCCGGGTAAGCTTTTCCATGGGCCGGGGGTCCCGGTCCATCCGGGCCCGGAGCTTGGCCATGGTCAGCGGACGGACCATGTAGCAGCCCATGCCGTAGGACCAGGCCTCCGGCCCCAGTTCAAACCAGAAGCAGGGGACGGAGATCCCCGGTTCGTGAGGCTGTTCCACGCTGAGCCAGAGATGATCCTTGTAAGGCCCCCGGCCAAACAGCCGCCGGGCGTCCCGGTAGATCCGGGAGACCTTGCAGATCAGGCCCCAGTCCGGCAGCTTTCCGGCGATGTGGCCGTAGACCTCGTCCCCCAGGTCCCGCATGGGCGTGTAAAAGTGCTCCTGATATTCCTGCCGGTGGGCTTCAAACCAGGATCTTTCATTGTTGAAGCGGATTCCCCACATGAAATCCACGGTGGTATCGTCAAATCCCTGAAACATAGACGCGCTCTCCTTTTCGACGGGCGTTCCCGCAAAGGCGGAAACAGCGGCCCGGACAGGCCGCTTACTGTTTTGCCTCCAGCTTCCGCAGCTGGGCCTGGAATTCCTCCGGCAGGGGACAGGACAGCTTGATCAGCTCCCCGGTGCGGGGGTGGAGGAACTGCAGCCCCACGGCATGCAGACACTGGCCCCGCAGGCCCGGCACCGGTTTTTTGGCTCCGTACACGGTGTCGCCCAGGATGGGATGGCCCAGATAGGCCATGTGCACCCGGATCTGATGGGTCCGGCCGGTCTCCAGCCGGCACTGAACGTAGGTGAAGCCGGGGAAGCGCTCCAGAACCGTCCAGTGCGTAATGGCGGGACGGCCCCCGGCAACCACCGCCATTTTTTTCCGATCCGCGGGATGGCGGCCGATGGGGGCGTCCACGGTGCCGCTGTCCTCCCGCAGACCGCCGGTAACGATGCACCGGTAGATCCGGGCGAGGGTGTGATCCTGAAGCTGGGCCGCCAGCTTCTGATGGGCAAAGTCATTCTTCGCCGCGATCATCAGCCCCGAGGTGTCCCGGTCAATCCGGTGGACGATTCCGGGCCGCAGGGCCCCGCCGATGCCGGAGAGACTGTCTCCGCAGTGATACAGCAGAGCGTTGACCAGCGTTCCGTCCGGGTGGCCCGGCGCCGGATGCACCACCAGTCCCTTGGGCTTGTTCACCACGATGACGTCCGCGTCCTCATAGACAATGTCCAGCGGGATATTCTGGGGCGCCGCGTCCGGGAGCACAGGCTCCGGCAGGGAGAGCGCCAGCGTTTCGCACCCGGTGAGCCGGTAATTCTTCGCCAGCGGCTTTCCGCGGGAGGTTACCCGTCCCTCCTCCAGCAGGCGCTGGACAGCGGAGCGGGTCAGATCCGGCAGAGCGGCCGCCAGCCAGACGTCCACCCGCTTTCCGGCGTCGTCCTTACCGGGCTGAAGGGTTCGCGTCTCCATGCTCTCCGCCTCTCTTGTCGTATTTCTCGTAGAACCACAGATAGTATACCGCGCCCAGAATCGCGCCGCAGACAATGCAGATGTCCGCCACGTTGAAAACCGGGTAGGTGATGAACTGGAAGTTGAACATGTCCACCACGTAGCCCAGCCGCACCCGGTCCAGAATATTGCCGGCGCCGCCGGTGATGATCAGGGCGCAGGCCGTGAGGCCCAGGGGGTGACGGACGGTCCGGCGGATTACCAGAACCGCTACGGCGATTACGATTACAGAGGTCACCGCCACCAGAAGCCAGCGCATTCCGGAAAAGCTGGACCAGGCGGCGCCGTAGTTATGAACCCGGAGCAGCTCCACAAAGCCCGGCAGAAGGGGGCAGGACTCCCCCAGCGCCAGATTTGTGACTGTCCAGTATTTTACCCACTGGTCCAGAGCCAGCAGGAGCAGCATCAAAACAGCCAGAGCGGCGTACAGCATATGCGTTCTCCTTGGTATCTTCATAAAGCTGCCGCCCGTTCCCACGGCGGCTGCCGCGGAAACAGGCGGCGCATGTTCAGAATTGGAAGAGGTTCAGGCCGACTTCCGGATGGAATTTCCGGTCAATCTGACCATCGATAACGGTGACCACCATCTCGCACACCGCGCTGATCACCGCCCGGTTCAGATGACCGCCGAAAACCTGCCCCTGGTCGTTGCCGGCGCTCATATGCAGGTGGGCGTAAAATTTGCCGTCCATGGAGTCGATGGTGCCGTTGAGAGAGACGATCTCATAGGGTCCCGAGAAGTGGTTGGCGCCGTAGGTTTTGGTGTCGGTGTTGAAGACCCCCACGGTGAAATCGTTGATGGCTCCCAGCGCCTGAACGGTGGCCAGCCGGATGTGCTCCTGCTCCGCCAGCGCCTTTACCTGCTCCAGAATTTCCTCACCCCGGTCCATCCGGACGATGATGTGATTGCCAAAGCGTTTGTACTCCATGGTATTACCCCCATTTCAACAGTTGGCAGCTCCCTGCCTCCGGATTGGTCCCGCGCGGGCGGAACCGGACTGCCAATTATAGAAATTATAACACAGGGGCGAAAAAAAAGCTACGGCGACTTTTCACCGGAAAAGCCGCCGCGGCAGAAGGAGGGTCAGTCGATGCTGCCGATATCCGGAGAGTACCCCAGGACTTCCCCCACAGAGGTGATTTTTCCCCGGACGGTAATCGGGTCATCCCGGTTCATGGAGGCAACCTGCCGGCGCTGCTGGTCAGACTTCAAATAGCACGGTACTTCCTGAAGAAGATAATCATAATCATCGGGGGCCGCGCCGATGCCGATGTACTTTCCCGAGGCGTCAATGGTGCCGAGGTATCCCGTCAACTCCACAGACTGTCCCGCATAGGACTGCTTGGCGCTGAGCGCGTTTTTCTTCAGCGCGTCAAACAGATCGGCCGCGCCGCAGGGCGTGTAGGCGATGGCCTCCGTCTGCTGGCCGCTGCCTTCCGCCCGGCTCTCTCCCGACTGCGCGGCGGAGAGGGCCGGGGCTGTGCCGCCGGAGGACGCCGTATTTCCGGAATTGGACGCGCCACCTGCGATTCCCGCTATGATGATGACAGCCAGCACCCAGAACCACCATTTTTTATAAAACGGTTTTTGTGCCGCACTTGGGACAAACTTTTGCGTTGGCGGCCATCTCCGCCCCGCAGGTTTTGCAGCTTGTGATTTTGTCTGCCATAGAAGCGCTCCTTTCCGTTCTTTTTAATCCGATAACGGATGTGTTATCGGACACAACAAAGACAGCACAGATGTCATAAGCTTCCAAAAAAGGAAGGAAAGACGGCATGATACAGCGCATGATTGATATTCGGACAGACCATGATGAGAGCCGGCGTCAGCCGGCGGCGGCAATTGGATACCACCAGGTTCAGATTGCCCGCTATGAGATGGGGGCACAACACGCCTCCCATTGCGTATCTGGTGAAGTTCTGCAAGCATTACCGCGTCAGCGCGGATTATGTACTGGGCTTCCCCGGGGGCTGGAGTGGCCCCGGGGGTAAGCCGCATAAAGAAAAAGCGGGGACGGGCAAAATGCCCGTCCCCGCAATGCGTTTTACAGGAGAAACTTATTTAATCCGTTCGCCGGCGGCTTCCTTGGCCCGGATTTCCCGCATGGCATCCTTATGGCTGAGGTTCACGCGGCCCTTTTCATCGATGTCCGTGACCTTCACCCACATCATGTCGCCGATCTTACAGGCGTCCTCCACCTTTTCGATGCGGTGGTCCGCCAGCTTGGAGATGTGAACCAGGCCGTCCTTGCCGGGAGCCAGCTCCACAAAGGCGCCGAAGGTCATCAGCCGCACCACGCGGCCATAGTACAGCGCGCCGATCTCCGGCTCAAAGACGATGTCGTCAATGCACTTCTTGGCGGCGTTGCAGGCCTCGGGATTGGGAGCGGAGATGAAGATGGAGCCGTCGTCGTTGATGTCGATCTTGCAGCCGGTATCGGCCACGATCTTCTGAATGACCTTTCCGCCGGAGCCGATGACCTCCCGGATACGGTCGGGATTGATGTGCATGGTCAGCATCTTCGGCGCGTACTTGGAGACCTCGGGACGCGGCTCGGAGATGCAGGGCAGCATGATCTGGTCCAGAATCTGGCACCGGGCGTCATAGGTGATGTCCAGCGCGTTTCTGATGATCTCCATGGTCAGGCCGTCGTTTTTCAGATCCATCTGAATGGCGGTGATGCCCTTCTTGGTGCCGGCTACCTTGAAGTCCATCTCGCCGTGGAAGTCCTCCACGCCCTGGATGTCGATGAAGGTGGTGAAGGAGCCGTCGTCATCCTGAATCAGGCCGCAGGAAATACCGGCCACCGGCGCCTTAATGGGCACGCCGGCGTCCATCAGCGCCAGTGTGGAGCCGCAGATGGAGCCCTGAGAGGTGGAGCCGTTGGAGCTCAGCACCTCGGACACCACGCGGATGGCGTAGGGGAATTCCTCCACAGAGGGGATGACCGGCAGCAGCGCCCGCTCGGCCAGAGCGCCGTGGCCGATTTCCCGGCGGCCGGGGCTGCGGGCGGGCTTGGCTTCGCCCACGGAATAGCCGGGGAAGTTGTAGTGGTGCATATACCGCTTTTCGGTCTCTTCCCAGATGGTGTCCAGCTTCTGGTTGGCGGACAGGGTGTCCAGCGTACAGGCGGAGAGAACCTGGGTCTGGCCACGGGTAAACAGGCCGGAGCCGTGGGCACGGGGCAGAACGCCCACCTCGGCGGCCAGAGGACGGATCTCGTTCTTGGCGCGGCCGTCCACGCGGTGGCCCTCCAGCAGCCAGGCCTTGACGATCTTCTTCTGGAACTTGTAGGTGATTTCCTCCAGATACTGATCCATGTCGGGATGGGTATCCAGATACTTCTCATGCCACTTCTCGATCATGGCGTTCCAGCGGGCTTCCCGGACGTTCTTGTCGTCGGTATCCATGGCGGCCTTGGCCTCGTCCATGAAATTGGCCACAATATCGTCGAACAGCTCCTGATCGAAAGCGGCGTGGGGATAGTCGAACTTGGGCTTGCCGATCTCGCTGACCATCTGGCCGATGAGGGCGATCTGCTTCTGGTTTTCCTCGTGGGCCTGCCGGATGGCCTCAAACATGACGTCGTTGGGCACCTCGTTGGCGCCGGCCTCGATCATGACGACCTTTTTGCCGGTAGAGACCACGGTGACGTCCAGATCCGAGACCTTCCGCTGCTCACTGGTGGGATTGAACACCAGCTTGCCGTCCACCAGGCCCACCTTCAGCGCGCCCACGGGGCCGTTCCAGGGGATGTCGGAGATGGCCAGGGCGGCGGAGGTGCCGATGAGGGCGGCGATTTCCGGAGAGCAGTCGTGATCCACGCTCATAACGGTGCACATGATGGACACGTCGTTGCGGAAGTCATAGGGGAACAGAGGCCGGATGGGCCGGTCGATAACCCGGGAGGTCAGGATGGCCTTCTCGCCCGGACGGCCCTCCCGGCGGTTGAAGCTGCCGGGGATGCGGCCCACGGAGTACATCTTCTCCTCAAAATCCACGCTCAGGGGGAAGAAGTCGATGCCGTCCCGGGGACGGGCGGAGGCGGTGGCGCAGCACAGCACCCGGGTGTCGCCGTAGCCCACCATGACGGCGGCGTTGGCCAGCTCCGCCAGCTTGCCCACTTCCAGGGTCAGGGGGCGGCCGGCCAGCTCCATTTCATACTTGTGGTAATGGGGGAACTGCCGTTTGGTAATAATGGTTGACATTGCGTTTCTCCTTTACATCAGATGCTCGGAAGGGACGCTTTTCGTATTTGAAAGCATGTCCGAAGACAGCTGTCGGGCACAGTTTCAAACACAAAAAGGCCGTCTCTTCCGGCGGAATTTCAACAAAGAGCGGCGCGGAGTTCCGCGCCGCTCTTCATTTCGTCTCGGTTCCTGCCCTTCCGGTGTTTCGGGGCCGGCTCCGGCAGGAGGGAGAAGTGGGAGCGTGCACAGCTTTCCGCAAAGCGGGAAACAGGGCTCAGCGGATTTGGCAGCGGCTCACTTCCGGATGCCCAGCTTGGCGATCAGGGCACGATAGCGCTCGATGTCCTTCTTCTGGAGGTAGTCCAGCAGACGGCGGCGCTGGCCGACCATCTTGAACAGGCCCCGGCGGGAATGGTTGTCCTGGGGGTTCTTCTGCAGATGAGCGGTAAGATTGGAAATCCGCTCGGAGAGAATGGCCACCTGAACCTCGGGGGAGCCGGTGTCGTTCTCATGGGTACGGTTGGCGTTGATGATTTCGGTCTTCTGTTCTTTGCGCAGCATAATGGTATCCACCTTTCACTCAATGACCCGCGAGACTGCGCGCCGGGCCGGTGAAAAGCCGCGGTACGAAGTGTCGGGGAAAAATGATCGCACATTGACGTGCTAAGTCAATATAGCATAGAATTCCCGGCTTGTAAAGGAAAAAATGGGTTGTTTCGCAACTTTTTTCCCTCCGGCGGAGGGACGCCGGTATAAAACAAGCCTTTCGGCCATAGATTGCCCGGCAAAGGGCGGTTTCATCCCTTCAGACGCCGCCCCGCAAAAGAATCCCGGAAACCGCTTGACAGGAGGTGCGGTTCATGCTATCCTAACTGTACTAATACGGATAGTACAGCGGACGGCTGCGGCGTCCGTGGAAAAACGGAAAGGGGAGAGCGGTGTGATCAGCCTGAATTACCGGGATGCCCGGCCGATTTACGAGCAGATCAAGGACGAACTGCGCAAGCTGATTGTCAGCGGGGCGCTGGCGGCGGATGAGCGGCTGCCGTCTGTCCGGGCGCTGGCGGCGCAGCTGGCGATCAATCCCAATACGATCCAGCGATCCTACAATGAACTGGAGGCGGAGGGATACATTTATTCCGTCCCCGGCAAGGGCAGCTTTGCCGCCGGAAGCGCCGCCGCCGGAAAGCACCGGCGGGAGGAGCTGATCCGTCAGATAAGAGAGCTGATCCGGGAGCTGCGGTATCTGGGCCTGAGTCAGGAGGACTTCATGGCGCTGGTGAAGGAGGAATTGGAATGATTGAGGTAAAGAATATCGTCAAGCGCTTCGACGGGTTTGCCGCGCTGGACGGCGCCACGCTGAGCGTCCCAACGGGCAGCGTCTACGGTCTGGTGGGGCCCAACGGCGCGGGCAAGTCCACGCTGATCCGGCACCTCACCGGCATCTGCCGGCAGGACGAGGGGACGATTTCCATTGCCGGGGAGCCGGTGTGGGAGAACAGCGCCCTGAAGGCCCGCATAGCGGCGATTCCCGATGACTGGTATTACTTCCTCCAGTCCTCCGTGCGGGATATGATGCGCTTTTACCGGGGCTTTTACCATGCCTTCAGCATGGAGCGGTATGAGAAGCTCAAGGGGATTTTCCAGATCGACGAGAAGCGGACCATCCGCCGCCTGTCCAAGGGAATGCAGAAGCAGGTGGCGTTCTGGCTGGCCATGAGCTGCATGCCGGACTACCTCATTCTGGATGAGCCGGTGGACGGACTGGACCCGGTGATGCGGCGGCAGGTGTGGTCTCTGGTGATGAGCGATGTGTCCGAGCGGGGCACTACGGTGCTGGTAAGCTCCCACAACCTGCGGGAGCTGGAGGACGTCTGCGACCATGTGGGAATTCTGGATCACGGCAAGGTGCTGCTGGAGCGGTCTTTGGCCCAGCTGCAGGACAACATGGTCAAGCTTCAGGTGGTGTTTCCCGACGGCGTAACGGAGGTTCCGCCGGAGCTGCCGGTGCTCCACGCTTCCAGAATCGGCCGGATCCATACGCTGATTATGCGCATGAGCGCGCAGGAGGCCGAAAACCGGCTGATGGCCTACAGCCCGCTGCTGGTGGACGCGGTGCCCCTGACGCTGGAGGAGATCTTTATTTATGAACTGGGAGGTGTGAACTATGAAGTCAAAGACATCGTCCTCTGAGTCCCGGTACGGCGGATGGTTCAACGCGGGACTGTTCCGGAAAAACCTGACCCGCTTCTGGCCGCTGTGGGCGGTTTATCTGGCGGCCTGGCTGGTGGCGCTGCCGGCGAGCCAGTTTTTGCAGCTGTTCGGGGAATCCGCCGGATACCGCCAGCCGGAGGAGCTTGTGCACAACGCGCTGGAATCTCTGGCGGAATGCGGCGCCGGCTTCGGCCTGGTGATGGCCGCCGTTTTCGGCTGCCTGTTCGCCATGGCCCTGTTTTCCTACTTATGCTCCGCCCGGAGCGTGGGAATGATGCACAGCTTTCCCATCCGGCGGGAGGCGCTGTTTGTCACCAGCTATCTGTCCGGTGCGGCGGTGTTTGTCTTCACGGGTCTGGCGGCCTATCTCCTGGCCGCCGCGGTTCAGGGCGCGGCGGGAGTGCTGGACGGGGCGCTGCTGCTGAAATCCCTGACCTGCATGCTGGGGCAGATGCTGTTCTTCTACTCCTTCGCCGTGTTCTGCACCATGTTTACCGGACAGCTTCTGGCCATTCCGGCGTTCTATATCATCCTCAACGGGCTGGCGGCTGGTTTCAATGCGCTGATTGAGGAAATCTGCGGCACGTTTTATTACGGCTACTACCGCGGCGGAACGCCGGACTGGATTGCGTGGCTGACCCCGGTGTGGAAGCTGCAGGACGTTGGGTGCGACACGCAGTACAGCGATAGCGGCATATGGGAATCCTGCACGATGCAGGGCCTCCCGATCGTAGCGGCATACAGCGCCGCCGCTGTGGTGCTGGCGGTTCTGGCGCTGCTGGTTTACCGCCGGCGGCCCAGCGAAACGGCGGGGGATACGGTTACGGTCCGCTGGATGAGGCCGGTTTTCTGCTATGGCGTGGGTCTGTGCATGGCCCTGAGCATCGGTCAGTGGCTGTACTGGTTTGTCTGGGATCAGTTCCACTCCGAGGCGGAAGCCTCCATGCCCGCCATGCTGGCCTGCACGGCGCTGATGGGGCTGGTGGGCTTTTTCGCCGCGGAGATGCTGCTGAAGAAGAGCTTCCGGGTGTTCCGGTCCTGTTGGAAGGGCGCCGCGGCGCTGCTGGCGGCGCTGGCGGTGCTGGCGGTGTGCGTCCGCCTGGATGTGACCGGCGTGGAACGCCGGGTGCCCGAGGCGTCGGAGATTCAGGCAGTCACGCTGATCGGCTACGGACAGACGGATTATCACATCACGGTTCAGGACAATCCGGCCATGCTGAAAAAAATTCTGGATATTCACCAGTGCCTGGTGGACAGCAAGGACCAGCAGCTGGCGCTGGAAAAAGCGGCGCGGGAGTCTGAGACGGGAGACGACAGCTGCGGCTATGTGACTCTGTCCTACCGGCTGAACGACGGCTCTAAAATAAGACGGGAGTATCAGCTGTACGGAGTGACCCAGACGCCCCAGCCGGAGGTGCTGACCAAATTAGCGGCGCTGCTGTCGGACCCGGATTTCCAGCGGGAGAATCTGCTGGAGGGCATGGACCGCCGGAAGCTTACCGGCGGCAGTCTGGAGGTTTACCAGAACGCGGGCGGCCGCTACGATGACGCGGCGTTTGACTCCGGCGTGGCCCGGATTCTGTACAGCGCCATGGAGGAGGATATTGCCGCCGGGCACTTCGGCACGTCTGCCCTGCTCACCTGGGAGGAATGGCGTCAGGCGGTCTACTGGAATTCTCTGACGCTGTATTTCCTGGACGCGGACAATGACGTCAACACCAGGACCATCCAGTTTTCCACAAAGTGCACCTATCTGGCGGAGGCGCTGAAGCAGACCGGCGTGGTGAACGCCGAGAGACCCCTGATGACCTACGCGCAGTTTGATTCGGAATCCTCGTCGGAGTCCGCGGCCGCGGAGGACTGGGAAGCCCAGACGGTTTTGGGCGTGTCGGAGAACGTGGGATAAGCGGAAACCCCGGCGGCCCGAAGACACGAACGGGCCGCCGGGAGCGGTATTTTAAAAGCAAAGAGGCGTTGCGCACATGGCGGGAAAAAGACACAGACGCCGGGGCAGAAAGAGAAATTTCCGGCTTCCGGTGCGGTACCTGCTGGCGGGAGTGCTGGCGGTGGGGCTGGCCGCGGGGCTGATCCGGCGGGCCTCGGGACCGGAGGCGGAAGGCGTAGCCATGCCGGATTATGTCACGCGGGAGCTGCTGACGGTGAATCAGTGGTCCCGGCCCGGAACGCCGCTGGAGAAGATTGACGGCGTGGTGATTCATTATGTGGGGAATCCCGGCACCTCCGCGGAGGCCAACCGGAATTATTTTGAGAGCCTGTCCAGCGGGGCGGACGGCGTCTACGCCAGCTCCCATTTTATTGTGGGACTGGAGGGCGAGGTGCTGGAGTGCGTCCCGCTGACGGAAATCGCCTACGCGTCCAACAGCCGGAATCAGGATACCGTGTCCATTGAGGTCTGCCATCCGGACGAAACCGGGGAGTTTTCCACCGTGACCTATGACCGGGTGGTAGAACTGACTGCCTGGCTGTGCCGGGAATTTCATCTGGACCCGGAGACGGATGTGATCCGGCATTATGATGTGACGGGGAAAGACTGCCCGCGGTACTATGTGGAGAACCCGGAGGCGTGGGAGCGGCTCCTTCTGGATGTATCGGCGGAGATGACGGCGGCGGAACGGAATGCCGGATAGAGTTTTCCACACGGCTTTTCAATTTGTCGAAAATTTTTAAAATTTTCTGCAACATTTCCGGGGTCTTGTTCGTCTAATAAGTATAGAGGAAGCGTTCCGGCGGGGCTGTCTGCCGGATATGAGAAAAGAAAGCGGGAAAAAGTTTGGAGGCTGAGAAGAAAATGGAACAGTCCATAGACACGATGTGGCGGATTTGGGTGGACACCAAAAACCGCATTGTTTCCTTCCATGAGGCGGAGGGCTGCCGGATGATGGAATTCCGCAGTCATGAAATGTTTCTGAACTATGTGGATGAATTTACCGGGAAGCACTACCGCTACCAATGATGTCCGCGGATATGCTGATTACGGGGAAAAAGAAAGACAAGAAAGCCGGGAGTTTTCAAAACTCCCGGCTTTTGCTTGAAATGAGGATCAGGTGCCCAGATAGGCTTTTTTCACGGCCTCGTTCCGCAGCAGATCCCTGCCGGCGCCGCTGAGGGTGATCCGGCCGGTTTCCAGCACGTAGCCGATATCCGCGATTTTCAGGGCCATGTTGGCGTTTTGCTCCACCAGCAGAATGGTAACGCCCTGACGGTTGACCTCCTGGATGATCTCAAAAATTCCCTGTACCACAATGGGGGCCAGTCCCAGAGAGGGCTCGTCCATCATCATGATTTTCGGACGGGACATCAGTGCCCGGCCCACGGCCAGCATCTGCTGCTCGCCGCCGGACAGCGTTCCGGCGGCCTGCCAGGACCGCTCCTTCAGACGGGGGAAGAGCTCATAAATCCATTTGAGGTCATCGTCCAGACTGTCTTTCCGGAGGTAGGCGCCGATTTTCAGATTTTCCAGAACCGTCAGATCCGGGAAAACCCGCCGTCCCTCCGGCACCAGCGTGATGCCGCGGGAGACGATCCGGTCCGGAGACATGCCTGTGATGTCCTCCGCCTGGAGATGGATGCGTCCGGCCGCGGGCTTTACCAGACCGGCAATGGTCCGCAGCGTTGTGGATTTTCCGGCGCCGTTGGCGCCGATCAGGGTGATGATTTTCCGCTCCGGCACCTCGAAGGTGATGCCCTTCACCGCCTCGATTCCGCCGTAGCTGACCTTCAGGCTGTCAATTTTCAGCATCGTCTGCCACCCCCAAATAAGCCTCGATGACGCGAGGATTGTTCTGCACTTCCACCGGCGTTCCCTGGGCGATCAGCTTGCCGAAGTCCAGGACATAAATGCGGTCGGAGATCTGCATGACCAGATCCATATGGTGCTCGATCATAAAGATGGTCAGGTTGTACTGGGACCGGATGGTTTTGATGAAGTCCGTCAGTTCTTGGGTTTCCTGAGGATTCATACCGGCGGCGGGCTCGTCGAGCAGCAGCAGCCGGGGTTCCGTGGCCAGCGCCCGGGCGATTTCCAGCCGGCGCTGAAGGCCGTAGGGCAGAGAGCCTGCCACCTCATCTTTGAGATGGGCCAGATTCTGCTCCTCCAGCAGGGCCATGGACTCCTCCCGCATCCGCTTCTCCTCGCTGCCGTTGAGGTGAAACGCGGCCGTGAAGAAATTCTGCTTGGCCCGCATGTGCTTGGCGATCAATACGTTTTCGAATACCGTCAGGGCGGAGAACAGACGGATATTCTGGAAGGTCCGGGCGATGCCCAGATGGGTAATCCTGTCCGGGGAGGGATTCAGCTTATGGGTATAGAGTCCCTTGTTTTCTCCGGCGTAGAGCTTTTCCATCTTTCCCTGGGGATAATTTTCCACCATGGGCTTGCCCAGAAAGGAAATCTGGCCGTTGGTGGGCTCATAGACGCCGGTGATGCAGTTGAAGGCCGTGGTTTTGCCGGCGCCGTTGGGGCCGATGAGCGCCACGATCTCCCCCTGATTGACCTCCAGGGACAGGTTGTTGACGGCTACCACACCGCCGAACTGCATGGTGATATTCTCCATGCGCAGAACGGATTCACTCATTTCGCCGCCTCCTTTTTTCTGCTCTTTTTCCGGAAGAGGTCAGACAATTCCTTGTCTCCCATCAGGCCCCGGCGGAAGAACAGCACCACAATCATAATGATGACGGAGAAGACCACCATACGGAAGCCGTTCCGCAGCAGGGGAACCTTGAAGCCGCTGGACAGGATCATCTCGTTGTCCAGGAACCGCAGCCACCACTCGGAGCAGGCCACGTACGCAAAGGTGGCGATGACGCTTCCGGAAATGGAGCCGATGCCGCCGATCACCACGATCAGCAGGATTTCGTAGGTCATGGTGGAGGTGTAGACCATTGCCTGGGCGTTGTTGGCGTACATGGCGAACAGCGCGCCGCCCACGCCGGCGAAGAAGGCGGAGGTGCAGAAGGACAGCATCTTGTGCTTGGGCAGGTTGATGCCCATGGCCTCCGCGGCGATTTCATCCTCCCGGATGGCCTTGAAGGCCCGGCCGTAGGAGGAATTGATCAGCATCACGATAATGGCGATGCTGACGATGGCAACCAGGAACGGAATGGCGGTGGACAGATACAGGACCACCTTACCGTCCGCTTTCACGTTGAAGCTGGAGAAGGTGGGGAAGCTTTTGATCATGTTGGCGCCGTTGGTGATGGGGCCCAGAGCCTGCCACTGGAAAATGGCCCGGAGAATCTCCGCGAAGCCCAGGGTGGCGATGGCCAGATAATCGCTTTTCAGCCGCAGCACCGGCAGACCGATCAGCCAGGCGAAGAACGCCGCCACGCAGCCGGCCAGAATCAGCCCCAGCAGCACGCCCAGCACCAGGCTGACAGCGCCGCCCGCGCCGGAATTGCCGAACACGGCGCCGAACATCTCCTGAAGGGAGAAATGAATGGCGGAGCCGCCGTAGAGGTAATAGACGGAATCCCGGACGCTGTTGGGAACTGTGAGGATGGCGTAGGTGTAGGCGCCCAGCAGCATGAAGCCCGCCTGTCCCAGGGAGAACAGTCCCGTAAAGCCGTTCAGCAGGTTCATGGATACCGCCACAAGGGAGTACACCGCGCCCTTTTTCAGCACCGTGAAAAGCATGGAGGTGGGCTGCAGCAGCTTGGGCACGGAGCCCGCGGGCAGGAGCAGGGTCATGTTTTCCAGCAGGATCACCAGCCCCAGCAGCACCGCCGCGAAAATCAGACTTGCCAGCACGCCTTTTCTACTTGTTTTCTCTTGCATCATAGAAAGGCCCTCCTTAAACCTTATCCGTGGCCTTCTCACCGAACAGACCGGTGGGCTTGGCGGCCAGAATGACAATCAGCAGCGCGAAGGTAAAGGCGTCTACGAAAGTGGTGGCGCCTTCAAAGGGCAGGGCCTTGATGATGTTTTCACAGATACCGATGAGAAACGCGCCGATGACTGCGCCGGGGATGGAGCCGATGCCGCCGAACACTGCCGCCACGAAGGCCTTCAGGCCGGGCATGGCGCCGGCGGTAGGGGTGATATAGGGATAGTTGGTAAAGTAGAGCATGGAGCCCACCGCCGCCAGGAAAGAGCCGATGACAAAGGTCATGGAAATGACGTTGTTGATGCGGATGCCCATCAGCTGGCTGGTTTCAAAGTCCTTGGATACCGCCCGCATGGCCATGCCGATTTTCGTGTGATTGATGAGCTGCGTCAGCGCGATGACCAGAGCCAGCACCAGGAAGGGCGTGACAATGGTGACCCACTTGGTCAGGGCTCCGCCGATAGAGACCGAATCCGACAGGAAAGGCAGAACGGGATAGTTCATGGGCTGACCGCCGGTGACATAGGTAGCGGTGTTCTGAAGAAGATAGCTCACGCCGATGGCGGAGATCATCACCGACATCCGGGGAGCGGAGCGCAGGGGCTTGTAGGCAACCCGTTCAATGACAAAGCCCAGAGCCACCGTCAGAATCAGAACCAGCGGCGCGGCCACGGCCAGAGGCAGGCTGGCGGTGAGATAAATCATCATCAGGCCGGCGACCATGAACACGTCGCCGTGGGCGAAGTTGATCAGGCGCAGGATGCCGTATACCATCGTGTAGCCGATGGCGATCAGCGCGTACTGGCCGCCCACGGAGATACCGGAGAGCAGAATGGAGATGGCGAATTCCAAACAAAGGACCTCCTTTGCAATTCAGAGATGAGGGCTGTCTCGAAAAAGGTCTCGGCGGACCGCTTTCGAGGCAGTCCCGGATTTTATCCGAAGGGGAAACAGGCCGCTTGGCGGAGGCAGAGCCTCCGCCAAGCGGGGACGCGGACTGCGGTCAGCGCGGCTGTTTACTTTGCGGTCTGAACCGTCTCCAGCTCCCAGGCGCCCTGGTTGGTGGAGTGCTTGATATAAGCGGTGTCGCGGATGGCGTCGCCCTGATCGTCAAAGGCGATGGAGCCGGATACGCCGGTGTAGCTCACGCCGGGCAGAGCGGCCTTGATGGCGGCGGGATCGGAGCTGCCGGCGGCCTTGACGGCCTCCAGAGCCACGTAGTAGGCGTCGTAGCCCATGGCGGTCACAGCGGCGATGGTGTCATCTCCGCCGTTGGCTGTTTTGGCATCGGCGTTGGAGTTGATGTAGTTCTTGATGCCCTCGTCGAATTCGGGAGAGCCGCCCTCCTGATAGAAGGTGGACACGTACAGCTGCACGTCGGTGCCGTTGGCGGATTCCAGAACCTTGTTGTCATCCAGCGTGTCGGAGCCCAGAATGGGAGCCTCAATGCCCAGAGAGGCGGCCTGGGAGACGATCTGGGTGGCGTATGCGATGGAGACGGGGGTGAAGATGACGTCAGCGCCTTCCTTCTTGGCCTTGTTCAGGTAAGAGGTAAAGTCGGAGTTGTTCTTGGGGAAGGAGTCCTTCACGACCTTGCCGCCGGCGGCGGTGAAGGCCTGCTCAAAGAAGGTAATCAGGCCCTGGTCGTACTCGTTGCCCTGCTCTCCCAGCAGATAGGCGGTCTTGGCCTGGAACTTGTCCACGGCGAAGTTGGCCAGAACCGTGCCCTGAAAGGGATCCAGGAAGCAGATCCGGAAATAGTAGTCATTGCCCGCGGTGACATTGGGGTTGGTGCAGGTGACTCCGATAGCGGCCAGGCCCGCGTCGCCAAACACGGGGCCGCCGGCCATGGAGACGCCGGAGCCGTAGGAGCCCAGCACCAGGGACACGCCCTCGCTTACCAACTGAGAGGCGGCGGAGGGAGCCTTGGAGGCGTCGGAACCGTTGTCGGCATAAACCAGCTGGACCGTGTAGGTCTCGCCGCCCACTTCCACCGTGGGGGTTTCGCTGTTGGCGTACTGCATGCCCAGCATTTCCTTCTTGCCGCCGGAGGCGGAGTCGCCGGTGGCGGGCTCGAACACGCCGATTTTCACCACCTTGTCGCCGGAAGCGGGAGCGGAAGCCGCGGCGGAGGACCCGGCGGAACTGCCGGCGGCAGAGCCGCTTCCGCTGCTTCCGCAGCCGGCCAGCAGAGACAGGGTCATTGCAGCGGAAAGAACACATGCAAGAAACTTTTTCATGACACAAACTCCTTTTCAATCTGGGATTCCAATGTATTCGACAAATCTGTTTGCAGTACAAATACACTTGTGCGCGAATACATGGTGAAATTATACCTGTTCCTTCCTGAAAATGCAAGATGAATCGAAAAACTTTTATACAAAGATTCCACAAAATTCCCGCCTGTATTGGCCCTCCGTTTGGAACGGACACCCTGTTTTCCCGCTGAAAAGTACAAACAGGCCGCGGGCGCACGGCAGTCCGTGCGCCCGCGGCCGTTCCTTCCGGGGCCTTAGCGGAGCAGGTCCTGATAGACGCTCCGGGGAATGGTAAATTCCTGCATCCCCATGGACCCGGGGGCGATCTCATACCCGTCGAAGACCAGTACCAGATCCCCGTCCGGATTGAAGTAATAGTTCCTGTCTCCGGTGATGCCGGTAAACTCCTCCGGGAAATAAACGATGCCCTTGTCAGGGTCGGCCTTTTCGTCCATCTGGCGGAGAACCTCCTGGTTCAGCGCCTCCGCCCAGCCGGAATCCGGCTGAAACAGACCGTCCAGCGTCACGACCTGATCCGTGGCCTTGTTGATATTGTAGAGCTTGCAGAAGTCGTAGCCGCTGGCCTGGGTCTGGGTGGCGTTGATGCGGAGGGTAAACCAGTCCGCCGTGTCCGTCACCACGTCATAGCTCACGCTCAGGGATTCATAGCCCTCACCCAGAGCGGCGCAGTCCGACTGGAACCGGCGGGTCAGCCGGTCGATATAGGCCTGCGCGTCCGCGTTGACCTGAGCGGCGGCGCTGCCGCCGCCTGCGATCTGCGGCGTTTTCACATCCGCGGTTCCGTGTCCGTCATCGTAGGTGTAGCGGCGGAACGTCACAACCTTCACCACAGTCCCCAGAATGGGCAGGTCTTCCATAAACGCCGCCGCGCCGGCGGACAGGTTCGGGATGGCGACAAACACCGCCAGAGCCGCCGCCACGCCGGCGGCCCAATGCTTCCAGGTACGGTTTCTTGCTGTTTTCATGGTACTCTCCTTTAGAGAAGCGCAGGCGGCGAACACTCTGCCGGGATAATCCTCCGGCAGAGAATCGGCTTCGGCGCGCGCACGCTTCCGCATTGCTTCGTCAAATTCTCGATCTGTCATGTGAAATCCCTCCATATGCCGCTCAGGAAACGAGGCGCCGCAGATATTCCCGGCCCCGGCTGAGACGCGTTTTCACCGCCGCCTCGGACAGGGAGAGGATCCGGGCGATCTGCCGGACGCTGTAGTCCTCGTAGTAAAACAGAGTGATGGCCGCCCGCAGGTTCTGCGGCAGCTGGGATACCGCCTGCCGCAGGGTCAGAGACTCCGCCGGGTCCTGTCCTTCGGCGGGGAGGGTGTCCTCCACAGCTGACAGATCCACGGTGGGCCGCTCTTTCCGGCAGAGGGTGTAGCACTGATTCACCAGAATCCGCAGCAGCCAGGGCTTGAACTTCGCCGGGTCCTGAAGGGTGTCCAGTCTGGTGTAGGCGGACAGGATGGCGTCCTGCACCGCGTCCTCCGCGTCCTCGTCGCTGGACAGGATTGCGCGGGCAACACGGAACAGCGCCGCCTGATGCTGTATGACCTGGGCGGTAAACCAGGCTTTTGTCTTGGGAACTGGCTCCATCGCCGCGCGCCTCCTTTCCTGTTTCTGACCGGTCTGATTATAAGACGCGTGTAAAAAGCAAAAGGTAACGGTCTGAAGGGAAAATTTTTCTCCCCGGGGGCGGGAAGGGCTGAACTTTCTCTTTTCGTTTCAGGCCGGATGCGGTATAATAGCACCATTAAAAAGGTTTATCTGAATTTCAGGAGGTTTCAACATGACATCCAAGATCGCGCCGTCCCCCGGCGTTCCCCGGGAGATTCTGCTTCTCAAGCTGGGAGAGGTGGTTTTGAAGGGGCTCAACCGCAACGTTTTTGAGGACAAGCTGGTGTCCAACGTCAGCCGGCGGATCCGTCCCTGCGGCCGCTTTCAGGTCTATACCCGGCAGTCTACCATCTATGTGGAGCCGCTGGAGGAGGACTGCGATATGGAGGAGGCCTGCCGCGCCTGTACCCAGGTGTTCGGCGTGGCCGCCGTGGCGAAGGCCATTCCCTGCGGCAAAACCGTGGAGGAAATCGTCTCTACCGCCAAGACCTATCTGGCGGACGCCTTTGCCGCCGCCGGAACCTTCAAGGTGGAGAGCAAGCGGGCGGATAAACGGTATCCCATGACTTCCATCCAGCTGTCCCAGGCGGTGGGCGGCGAGCTGGCGGAGGCGTTTCCCCAGGTGGGCGTGGACGTCCATCACCCCGATCTGACGGTCTACGTGGAGATCCGGGAAAAGGCGGCCTATGTCCACGGTCCCGCCGCGGAGGGCGCCGGCGGACTGCCGGTGGGCATGGGCGGCAAGGCCGTCTCCCTGCTGTCCGGCGGCATCGACAGCCCCGTCTCGTCCTGGATGATGGCCCGGCGGGGCGTGTGGCTGGAGATGATCCACTTCGAATCCCCGCCCTACACCTCGCAGCAGGCCCAGGAAAAGGTGCTGGAGCTGGCCCGGCTGCTGGTGCCCTGGTGCGGCCAGCTGCTGGTGCACATCGTGCCCTTCACGGAAATTCAGGAGGAAACCCGCCGGAAGTGCCCGGAGGACTATTTTACCCTCATCATGCGCCGGTTTATGATGCGGCTCAGCCAGGCGGTGGCGAAGCAGGCAAAGGCAAAGGCGCTGGTGACCGGAGAATCCCTGGGACAGGTGGCCAGCCAGACCATGCAGGCTCTGGGCGTCACGGAGAGCGTGGTGGACCTGCCGGTGCTCCGGCCTCTGATCGGCATGGACAAGGTGGAGATCATCCGCCTGTCCCGGCGCATCGGAACCTACGACACCTCCATTCTCCCCTACGAGGACTGCTGCACCGTGTTTACGCCCCGGCATCCCTGCACGAAGCCTCATCTGGACGAGGTGGAGGCCGCGGAGGCGGCGCTGGACGTGGAGGCTCTGATGGAAAAGGCCCTGTCCGGCGTGAAGCGGGTCCGCATCAAAAACGACGGAACCATGACCGTGCGGCTCCCGGGGGAGCGGCGCGGGGAACCTGTACGGAAAGAAGGAATCTGAGAGATGGCACATTCTGCGGAGATCATCGCCGTTGGAACGGAAATCCTCCTGGGCAACATCGCCAATACCGACGCCCAGTTTCTCTCCCAGGAGCTCAGCGGCATCGGCGTCAATGTGTTCTGGCACACCGTGGTGGGGGACAACCCGGAGCGGCTGCGGGAGGCGCTGGAAATCGCCCGGAAGCGGGCGGATATCATCATTACCACCGGCGGGCTGGGGCCCACCTATGACGATCTGACCAAGCAGACGATCTGCCAGGTTTTTGAGCAGCCTCTGGTGCTGCACGAGGACATTGTGGAGAATCTGAAGACCTTTTACCGGGAGTCGCTCCACCGGGTCATGCCGGAGAACAACAAGCAGCAGGCGCAGCTGCCGGAGGGCTGCACCATCTTCGACAACGCCGTGGGCACCGCTCCCGGCTGCGCCTTTGTCAAGGACGGCGTTCATGTGCTGATGCTGCCCGGTCCTCCCTTTGAGTGCCAGACCATGACCCGGCGGTGCGCGCTGCCCTATCTGCGCCGGCTCAGCGGCGAGGTGATTGTGTCCCATGACATTATGAGCTTTGGACTGGGGGAGTCCTCCGTGGAGGAGCTGCTTCACGACCAAATGGTGAAGATGGACAATCCCACGCTGGCCACCTACGCCAAGCCCGCGGAGGTCCGCCTCCGGGCCACGGCCAAGGCCGGCAGCCGGGAAGAGGCGGAGACGATGCTGGCTCCGGTGGTGGAGCGGGTGCGGGAGGTTCTGGGGGACTATGTCTACGGCGTGGACGTCTCCGGCCTGCCGGAGCAGTGCCTGAAGCTGCTGAAGGAGAAGGGCCTGACCTTCGCCACCGCCGAATCCTGCACCGGCGGACAGATCGCCCAGCAGATCACCTCTCTGCCCGGAGCGTCCGGCGTCTACCGGGGCGGCGTGGTGAGCTACTGGACATCCGTCAAGGCGGCCGTCCTGGGCGTTCCGCAGGAAATTCTGGATGCCCACGGCGCTGTGTCGGAGCCCACCGCCCGGGCCATGGCGGAGGGGGCCGCCCGCGTCACCGGCGCGGATCTGGCGGTGTCCGTCACCGGCGTGGCCGGACCGGACAGCGATGAGCGGGGGAATCCCGTGGGACTGGTATTTGTGGGGCTGTCCACGCCGGAGGGAACCTTCTGCCGGAAGCTGGATCTGGGAAGCCGCCGGCGGGACCGCATCCGGAACGTGTCCTGCAATCACGCCTATGACATGCTCCGGCGGTATCTGACGGGACTGGACCCGGAAAAACAGTAATCGCGGCGGGAATTCCCGCCCGGAGCGGAGAGGAAAACACGGCAGGCGGCGGAAGAAATTCCGCCGCCTGCCGGATGCTTTTTTCCGAGGTGAAGCGCTATAGAATCGTGGCGCCGCCCAAAACGTTCTCCCCGTCGTAGAATACCACGGCCTGTCCGGGAGAGATGGCCCGCTGGGGCGCTTCGAAGGCCAGATGAATCCGGTCCGGCCCGGTGACAGTCAGCACGGCGGGCTGTTCGGTTTGGTGATACCGGGTTCGGGCGGTCACGGAAACCGGCCCTTCCGGCCGGGGGATGGAAAGCCAGTTCACATCGGTCCCGTCCAGTTCGCTCCGGTACAGGCGGCGGTTGGGCGCCAGCGTCACGGTATTGGCGTCCACATCCTTCCGCTGAACATACAGCGGCTCATCGGCGCTGACGCCCAGACCCTTCCGCTGGCCGATGGTGTAGCGGACAATTCCCCGGTGGGTTCCCAGATGGTTTCCGGCCTCGTCCAGAAATTCCCCCGGCGGATAGGACTTGCCGGTGTATCGCTCCAGAAACGCGGCGTAATCCCCGTCGGGAACGAAGCAGATATCCTGACTGTCGTGCTTCCTGGCGTTGAGAAAGCCCTGAGCTTCCGCGATTTCCCGCACCCGGGCTTTGTCCAGATCCCCCAGAGGGAGCAGGGTATGGGCCAGCTGATCCTGCGTCAGGGAGTAGAGCACATAGCTCTGATCCTTCTTTTCGTCCGCCGCTTTTTTCATCTGCCAGCGGCCGTCGGGACTCCGGACAATTCTGGCGTAATGCCCGGTGGCGATGAAATCGCATCCCAGCTCCCGCGCCCGCCGGTAGAGCCGGTCGAATTTCAGGTAGCGGTTGCAGTCGATGCAGGGATTGGGGGTGCGGCCCTGTTCGTAGGATTCCACAAAATGCCGGATGACCTTCTTCGAGAAGTCATCGGTGAAGTTGAATACATAGTAGGGAATGCCCATCCGGCGGGCTACGCTGCGGGCGTCCTCCACGTCCTCCAGCGAGCAGCAGGTATGCCCCTTGGGCCGGCCGATGGTCTCGTTTTCATAGAGCTTCATGGTGACGCCGATGCAGTCGTAGCCCTGCTCCTTCAGCAGCCAGGCCGCGACGCTGGAGTCCACGCCGCCGCTCATGGCAACGAGAACTCTGCCCTTTGTTGTTGGCATGGGGGAACGCTCCTTTCGTGGCACGTCGGTTTTTAAGGCGGGTTCAGGCGGCGGCACCGAAGTGCCGCCGCCTGGCTCATGGGAAAATCTGCTGAGAGAGTTCTTCGAAGAGAGGAAAATCAATCAATCCGCGAACAGGGGAGTGGAGAGATAACGGTCACCGGTATCCGGCAGCAGCACCGCAATGGTCTTGCCCTCCGCCTCCGGCCGCTGAGCGATCTGAATGGCGGCCCACACGGCGGCGCCGGAGGAAATTCCCACCAGCACGCCTTCGGAATGGCCGATCTTCTTGCCGGTGGCGAAAGCGTCCTCATTGGACACGGTGATGATCTCGTCATAGATCTTGGTGTTCAGCACGTCGGGCACAAAGCCGGCGCCGATGCCCTGAATCTTGTGGGAGCCGGCGTGGCCCTCGCTGAGAACGGGGGAGTCCTTCGGCTCCACGGCGATGACCTTCACCGCGGGCTTCTGGGACTTCAGATACTCGCCCACGCCGGTCAGGGTGCCGCCGGTGCCTACGCCTGCCACAAAGTAATCCACCTGGCCGTCCGTATCCTGCCAGATCTCCGGGCCGGTGGTGGTGCGGTGCACCGCCGGGTTGGCGGGGTTCACGAACTGACCGGGAACAAAGCTGTTGGGGATTTCCTTGGCCAGCTCCTCCGCCTTGGCGATTGCGCCCTTCATGCCCTTGGCGCCTTCAGTGAGCACCAGCTCCGCGCCGTAGGCCTTCATCAGCTGGCGGCGCTCCACGCTCATGGTTTCCGGCATGACAATGATAATCCGATAGCCCCGGGCGGCGGCGACGGACGCCAGGCCGATGCCGGTGTTGCCGGAGGTGGGCTCGATGATTACGGAGCCGGGCTTCAGCTTGCCGGTCTTTTCGGCGTCATCAATCATGCCCTTGGCAATCCGGTCCTTCACGCTGCCGGCGGGGTTGAAGTATTCCAGCTTGGCGACGATCCGGGCCTTCAGGCCCAGAGCCTTTTCGATATGGGTCAGTTCCAACAGGGGAGTCTTGCCGATCAGCTGGTCGGCAGAGGTATAAATGTTAGCCATAACGCAGTTCTCCTTTATACATATAAAACTATTTCATGGAAAAATCAAGAGTGCAGCCGGAAGTTTCTCAGCGGCGAACCGGGCTGGGACATCGGAAGACCAGACCCGGAGCGGTAAAATCAGAAAGAGACATTTTAAATACCCATCTTTCCTGTATGTTATTTGGAGTATACCGCGATTAACCCGATTTGTCAATAGGTTTTTATAATTTATTTTCCGCAAAACGATTGTATTCCGAAAAGCATTGTGATAGACTATGTTTATCAAACAGAAACACGAAGGGAGAAATGCGCGGTGATGGTTTCCACCAAGGGGCGGTACGCGCTGCGGGTCATGATTGATCTGGCGGAGCACAATACCGGCGAGCCGCTGCTGCTGATGGATGTGGCCAAGCGGCAGGGGATTTCTGAAAAGTATCTGGAGGGCATCATGGCTGTTCTCAGCAAGCATGGATTTGTCTCGGCCCAGCGGGGCCGGGGAGGCGGATACCGGCTCAGCCGGAAGCCAGAGGAATACACCGTGGGCAGTATTCTGCGGCTCATTGAGGGGCCGCTGGCGCCGGTTTCCTGCCTGGAGAGTGAAAAGAACACCTGCCCGCGGGCCGCAGAGTGCCGTACACTGCCCATGTGGCAGAAGCTGGACAGTCTGATCAATGATTATCTGGACAGCGTCACGCTGGCGGATCTGGCGGTTCAGGAGGGCGGCGACTACGTGATCTGACAAGGTCTCCTCCCGGGCGGCAGGCATCAGCTGGAGAGTAAGACGGGCAGGGCATGTGCAGGGCATGATCCATAAAGCGGCACCCGGAAAATTTCCGAATTTTCCGGGTGCCGCTTTTTTATGGGCCGGGTGATTACAGAGCAATGCCGTAAGGCTTTCCGAGGTCCCGGAGTTCCGCTGTGACGGCGTCCGGCAGAGAGATTCCCTCCCGCAGGTTCTTCTCCTTTTTGGTTTTATGAATCAGCCCATTAGTAAACGCAAATCCCGCCGGATATTACTGTTTGCTAATGGGCTGATTAGCAAAACGGACTTTTACTTTTTGCGGCCTGGCGTGTTATGCTGGCATCAGCAGGAAAAATCCGGCACGGGCCCGCCGGAATATATGATCGTAAGGAGGTCTTTTTTTGGCGGATATTCTGATTACCGAGCAGATCGACCCTTCCGGCGTCCAGCTTCTGGAGCAGGCCGGGTATGCCATTACCCGGATGGAAACCCGGGAGCCGGCGGAGCTGGCGGAAAAGCTGAAGAGCGCCGACGGCGTTCTGATTCGGATTCTGGATCTTCCCGCGGAGATGATTCGGAACGCTCCGCGCCTGAAGATCATTTCCAAGCATGGCGTGGGTGTGGACAACATTGATCTGGACGCCGCCAGGGCGGGCGGCGTGGCCGTGACAATCACCCCGGGCGCCAACAGCCTCTCTGTGGCGGAGCATACCATGGCGCTCCTGATGGCGCTGGCGAAAAACCTGCCCTTTACCGCCGGACAGTACCGGAAGATCGGCTTTGCCGCGAAGAACTGTCCCCCGGGAGAGGAGATTTCCGGCAAAACCCTGGGCGTCATTGGCTGCGGGCGTATCGGCAGCCGGGTCGCCAGCATGGCGCTGCACGGCTTTGGCATGCGGGTGCTGGTGTATGATCCCTATATTACCGAGGCGCCGGAGGGAGCGGAGCTGGTGCCGGACCGGGACCGGATCTTCCGGGAGGCTGATTTTGTCACGCTCCATCCGGTGCTGAATCCGGAGACCTTCCACTGTGTGGGGGACCGGGAGTTCCGGCTGATGAAGCCCACCGCGATTTTCCTGAACTGCGGGCGGGGGCCGCTGGTGGAGGAGAGCGCTCTGATCGCGGCGCTTCAGGAGGGCCGCCTGGCCGGAGCCGGGCTGGATGTCACGGAAAAGGAGCCCTGCGATCCGGACAGCCCTCTGTTCCGGATGCCCAACGTGATTCTCACTCCGCACTTCGCCCCCACCACCCGGGAGGCGGCGGTCCGGGTCTCTACCATCGCGGCCCGGAATATCATCGACTTCTTTGAAGGCCGGGAATTTCCCGGCAGAATTGTCTGATTCGAAAGGAAGGAAAACTCTATGAGACTTGCAACCATCAAGCTCCACGGCGCGGAGGTCGCCGGAATCGTGGCC
>ERZ808240.727-NODE-727-length-42342-cov-53.178258_pt1 | contig 42342 bp, 24 predicted proteins | sample MGYA00521084_ERZ808240 | MGnify/ENA primary metagenome ERZ808240 (study PRJEB31516, sample SAMN03275571) | gut metagenome | biome: mammalia-associated habitat; material: feces | host: Papio cynocephalus | place: Kenya | collected 2012-08-06 ...
AAGGGTATATCGCAACACAATATACCCTTTATCGCAAAATTACCCCACGCAAATCTTGTTGCGACCGACAAAAAACGCCATTTTCACGCTCTATTTCATCCGCTCTCCATGACAAACTTTTCGACCAAAAATCATGACAACGATAGCGGTAACGGCAGGATTGCAGTCTTCCATCGACAAACCTTTGTATTCGATGTTGAATTTCTTGAATATGCCTGTGGTTTGGAAGAAATGTGGGTAAGATCCGCAATCATGCATGTCCTCCTTTTTCCTTGTATAAGGTTCCTTCATTTATGGCATAGTCAAAAAATACCCTTTCAGAACAATGTTGAAAGAGTCACGAGCTTCTTCGTCCGTCTTACCGTAGCCCGATAAATCCAGGGCTGGGGCTGTAAGCGATATAGTTACGCTAAATCCGTGACGCAAGTATATGAGCGACGAGTGGTGACGAAACGCGACTTTGATGAAGACTGGGTGTGTGATTTTAAACCGATGCCATAGTAGCTTCCGTTATAGTTTTTTGTGCCTAATGCTTTGCCTCTTCGATGTTCCTTGCGTAGATGCGGTGGCGTCGGTGGTTCTCCGCTTCGAGGTATTGCCATTGGCTGAGCACACCCTTGTTGGTCTCCATCTGAGGCATGGCTTCAGCCCAACGGAACCCATACTGCCGATAGCGGCCGATGAGGTCGTTGAAGATGAGAGCGTTGGCACCTTTCGCACGGTATTCGGGCAGCACGCCGATGAGCAATAGGTCCACGGTGTCGGTCTTGTGCCATTTGAGCACGCGCAGCAGGTGCCACCATCCGAAGGGCAGCAGCCGTCCGTCGCGCGTGTGTTGCAGGGCACGTGAGAACGAGGGGAAGGAGATGCCGAATCCTACGAGCTTGTTGTCCTCGTTGCCGTCGACGACGCCAGTGACGAGGTTGAGGTCGGCCTTGCGGATGTAGTCGTTGACCAACTTGTCAACCTGCCGGTCGCTCAGCTGGGCAAACCCATAGAGGTTGTTGTAAGTGCTGTTGAGGATGTCGAACACCCGTCTACCCATGCCTTGGTGCAACAGTTCGTCGCGAGTGAATTTGTGAGCGTGCAGGTTGTATCGCCGTTCAATCATCTCCGAGAGCTTGGCAAACTTGGTAGGGGTCACCTCAGGCACGCGGATGCGATACTCCAGGTAGTCGTTGTCCTTGCGAAAGCGCCCCATGGCCTCCATGTGTGTGGGGTAGTAGGGAAAGTTATAGTTGATGTACAGGGTGGCCAGTCGGTCGAAGCCCTCCACCAGCATGCCCTCACGGTCCATGTCGTCGAAGCCAAAAGGCCCGCCAATCTCGGTCATGCCCCGCTCGGCGCCCCAATGCTCCACGGCAGCGATGAGGCGCGACGAAACCTCCAGGTCGTCGATGAAGTCAAACCACCCGAACCTCACCATGCGCTGGTTCCAACGTGTGTTGGCCCGCGTGTTGATGATGGCCGCAATGCGCCCCACGACCTTTCCGGCCTTGAAGGCCAGGAAGTAGGCTGCGTCACAATAGTCAAAGGCGGGGTTTTGCTTTCGGTCGAGCGTGCCCAGTTCGTCTGCATAGAGAAAAGGCACGGCATGGGTGTCGCCACGGTAAAGGTCGTAGCGAAACTGGATGAAGGCCTTGAGCTCCTTCCCTGTTTCCACTTGCTTGATGTCCACACGCATGGCAGGTTCCTCCTTCTTATTCTTGTTTGTCTTGAGGCAGAAATCCCTGACTGCGCAACGCCTCGATCATGCCCACTGACAGGGCTTCGTTGTCCTTGCGCGTGTAGCGCAGGTCAGTGAAGACCTGTGCCAGCGTCTCCTTGTGGTTGATTTCCACGAAGTGCCGGTTGACAGGCAGTTGCTCTTTCTCCTCATAGAACTTGTCGATGTCTTGGGGTGTGTAGTCGTGGTAGGTCTCATCGTGGACGATGGCCTGCAGGGGCAGCCGGTCGCTTTGCTCGGGCTGCTCGTCGGGCCACCCCAGGGTGATGGTGGCCACGGGAAACACCAGGCGTGGCAACTGGAGCGTGTCGATGATGAGCTGAGGCTGGTAGACGGTGGTGCCCAGGAAGCACAGGCCCAGGCCCTGTTCCTCGGCCAGGTTGCAGAAGGTCTGGCAGAAAAGCAGCGCATCGGTGGAGGCGTTGATGAAGCTGAGGAAGTTGTCGTAGCCCGGTGTGGCCTTCCGGTTCTCAGCCCACGTGGTGGTACGGCGGAAGTCGGCGCAGAAGGTCAGCACCACAGGCGCGCCGCAAACCATCGGTTGGTTGAAGTGGGCAGGCGCCAACTTCTCCTTCATATCCTGGTTTCGTGTCACGACGACGCTGTAGAGTTGCAAGTTGCCCATGGTCTGTGTGCGCTCCGCTTCGGCCAAAAGGCTGTGGAGCAGTTCGTCAGAAATGGCCTTGTCGGCGTATTTGCGTATGCTTCGGCGAGTATCTAAGTTTTTCATTTTGGTAAGTTTTGTTTGGGGCAAAGATATGGAAAATTATCCAAAACGGAAATGTTTTTTGCTAATTTCATCAGCCGAGTGCCCCCTTTTTCGCAAATCTTTTGTAGTTTTGCAGAATCAAGTTCCAACTAACAGAAAACCATATCATATCATGGAAAACCAACCGACCTATACCTACGAGGAGGCATACGCTGCCTCGTTGGCCTATTTCGATGGCGATGAGCTGGCCGCCCGCGTGTGGGTGACCAAGTATGCCATGAAAGACAGTTTCGGTCATATCTACGAGAAGAGTCCTTCCGACATGCATTGGCGCATCGCTCGCGAGGTTGCCCGCATTGAGTCGAACTATCCCAATGGACTGAGTGCCCAGGAGGTGTTCGACCTGCTCGACCACTTCCGCTATGTGGTTCCTGCAGGCAGTCCCATGACAGGCATCGGCAACAATCATCAAGTGGCCTCGCTGAGCAACTGCTTTGTGATCGGCATCGAAGGTGACGGCGACTCCTATGGTGCTGTCATGAAGCTCGACGAGGAGCAGGTGCAGCTCATGAAGCGGCGTGGTGGCGTGGGCCATGACCTCGACCCCCTGCGCCCGAAGGGCTCGCCCGTCAACAACTCCGCGCTGACGAGCACCGGACTGGTGCCGTTCATGGAGCGATACAGCAACTCTACCCGTGAGGTGGCCCAGGATGGCCGCCGTGGCGCCCTGATGCTGACCGTCAGCGTGAAGCATCCTGACGCCGAGGACTTCATCGACGCCAAGATGACCGAGGGCAAGATCACGGGTGCCAATGTCAGTGTGAAGATTGACGACGCCTTCATGCAAGCGGCGGTTGACGACAAGCCCTACACGCAGCAGTTCCCTGTCGGCGCGCAGCAGCCGAAGGTGAGTCGTGAGATCTCCGCCCGCAGCTTGTGGCGTAAGATCGTGCACAACGCCTGGAAGAGTGCCGAGCCCGGTGTGCTCTTTTGGGATACCATCATCAGGGAGAGCATACCCGACTGTTATGCCGACCTGGGCTTCCGCACCGTCTCCACCAATCCCTGTGGCGAGATACCCCTCTGCCCCTATGACAGTTGCCGGTTGCTCTGCCTCAATCTCTACAGTTATGTGGAGAACCCCTTCACGCCAGAGGCACGCTTCGACTTTGAGAAGTTTGCACAACACGTGCAACAGGCCCAGCGCATCATGGACGACATTGTCGATCTGGAGATGGAGAAGATAGACCTCATCCTGGAGAAAATCAAAAATGACCCTCAGGCCGATGACGTGAAGCACACCGAGTATCACCTGTGGGAGAAAATCAAGCATAAGAGCGGACTCGGACGCCGCACGGGCGTAGGCATCACCGCCGAGGGTGACATGATAGCCGCCATGGGCTTGCGCTATGGCACGCAGGAAGCCACCGATTTTGCTGTCAGCGTGCAGAAGACGTTGGCGCTCAACGCCTATCGCTCATCGGTGACCCTGGCCGAGGAGCGCGGCGCCTTTGCCATCTACGACGCGCGGCGGGAAGAGCACAACCCGTTCATCTGCCGTCTGCGCGAGGCCGATCCGAAACTTTATGACGACATGGTGAAGCATGGCCGGCGCAACATAGCCTGCCTCACCATCGCTCCCACGGGCACCACCTCGCTCATGACCCAGACCACAAGTGGCATAGAGCCTGTGTTCATGCCCGTCTACAAGCGCCGTCGCAAGGTCAACGCCAACGACAAGGAGGTGCATGTGGACTACGTGGATGAGGTCGGCGACTCGTTTGAGGAGTACATCGTCTACCACAGGAAGTTCTTGGAGTGGATGAAAATCAACGGCATTGACACCCGGAAGAACTACTCGCAGGAAGAAATAGACGCCCTGGTGGCGCGATCGCCCTACAGCAAGGCCACGGCCAACGATGTGGACTGGCTGATGAAGGTGCGCATGCAGGGAGCCATACAGAAGTGGGTGGACCACAGCATCTCGGTCACGGTCAACCTGCCCGGCAACGTCGATGAGGAACTGGTCAACCGCCTCTATGTCGAGGCATGGCGCTCGGGGTGCAAGGGATGCACCATTTACCGTGACGGAAGTAGGTCGGGCGTGATGGTCTCGGTCTCCAAAAAGGACAAGAAGAAGCGTTCGGAGGCTCAGGCACCCGTCATCGCACCTGCCATGCAACGGCCCGCGGTGCAGGAAGTCAGGCCGCAGGAGCTCGATTGTGACGTGGTGCGCTTTCAGAACAACCGAGAGAAATGGGTGGCCTTTGTGGGCCTGCTCAACGGCTATCCGTATGAGATATTCACCGGCCTGCAAGACGACGAGGAAGGCATTGTGCTGCCCAAGACGGTCACCAAAGGCAAGATCATCAAGCAGACCAATGAGGACGGTAGTCACCGCTATGACTTCCAGTTTGAGAACAAGCGAGGTTACAAGACCACGGTTGAGGGCCTGAGTGAGAAGTTCAACCCCGAATACTGGAACTATGCCAAGCTCATCTCCGGTGTGCTCCGCTACCGCATGCCCATCGACCATGTCATCAAGTTGGTCGGCTCGCTGCAGTTGAAAGACCAAAGCATCAACACGTGGAAAAATGGTGTGGAGCGTGCCTTGAAGAAATATGTCACCGACGGCACCAAGGCTGCCGGCCAGAAGTGCCCCGTCTGCGGGCAGGAGACGCTGGTCTACCAGGAAGGCTGCCTCATCTGCACCAATTGTGGTGCCAGCCGCTGCGGGTGACATACAAGAATGTGCTTATGAAATTGAAAGACAGTTTTATTCAGCTTCGCGGCTTGCGCTTCCACGCTTACCATGGCGTGGCGGCGCAAGAGCGTCTTGTCGGCAATGACTATGTGGTCGACCTGCGCTTGCATGTGAATGTGGACAAGGCCATGCGGAGCGACAACGTGGACGATACGGTCAATTATGCGGAGGTTTTCCAGGCCGTGCGCGAGCAGATGGCGCATCCCAGTGACCTGGTGGAGCATGTGGCCGGGCGCATCGCACAAGCCGTGCTTGACCGGTGGCCGCAGGTGGCCGACGTGACCGTCTCTGTCACCAAGCTCAATCCGCCCATGGGTGCCGACTGCCAAGGGGCAGGCGTAGAACTGCATGTGTCACAAACAAAAAACGCCTAGACTCACGTCTGGGCGTTTCGCTTTTCAACCTATTTGCGTAGTTAGTTAATATGTAGCTTCTGTTTTTTGAAATCGGTGTCTTTAGTTTGTTTTGTCTTTTGCAAAGATAGCGATTTTCTTCTGATACGTTTCATTTATGAAGCAGTTTCGTGCAAAAAAATGCGTAAACGTTTGCGTAAACGTTGCGTAATGGGACGAAAGGTGGAATTCCCTTTTACCGGGAGAATAGAAAAAATGAACCTCTGCAATCTGCTTTCCCAATCTTTTTCTGTATCTTTGCACTTATAAATAATGTAAGAAGCATGAAGGAATTTGTCATATCCGAAGTCAAAGCCGAAACCGCCATCCTGGTGGGACTGATCACTCCCCAGCAAGATGAGGCCAAGACCAAGGAGTATCTGGACGAACTGGAGTTTCTGGCCGACACGGCGGGAGCCGTCACTGTGAGGCGTTTCACGCAGCGCGTGGGCGGGCCGAGCAGCGTCACCTATGTGGGAAAAGGCAAGCTCGAGGAAATCAAAAACTATATCAAGGAGGAGGAAGACGAGGACCGAGAGATAGGCATGGTCATCTTTGATGATGAGCTCACGGCCAAGCAGATACGCAACATCGAACAGGAGTTGAAGGTGAAGATCCTCGACCGTACGTCGCTCATCCTCGACATCTTCGCCATGCGTGCCCAGACGGCCAATGCCAAGACGCAGGTGGAACTGGCCCAATACCGTTACATGTTGCCGCGGCTGCAACGCCTGTGGACTCACCTGGAGCGCCAGGGTGGTGGCTCGGGATCGGGCGGTGGAAAGGGCTCCGTGGGACTGCGCGGACCTGGTGAGACGCAGCTCGAGATGGACCGGCGTATCATCCTCAACCGCATGAGCCTCCTGAAGAAGCGGCTGACAGAGATCGACAAGCAGAAGACCACGCAGCGCAAAAACCGCGGGCGCCTCATTCGCGTGGCACTCGTAGGATACACCAACGTGGGCAAGTCGACCATCATGAACCTCTTGGCCAAGAGTGAGGTCTTTGCCGAAAACAAGTTGTTTGCCACACTCGACACCACCGTGCGCAAGGTGGTCATCGAGAACTTGCCCTTCCTGCTGGCTGACACAGTGGGCTTCATCCGCAAGTTGCCCACCGACTTGGTCGATTCGTTCAAGTCGACGCTTGACGAGGTGCGCGAGGCTGACCTGCTGCTGCATGTGGTGGACATCTCGCACCCCGACTTTGAGGAGCAGATAGAGGTTGTCAACCAGACACTCAAGGAACTCGGATGCTCGGACCGGCCCACCATTATCGTGTTCAACAAGATCGACAATTACCATTGGACGGACAAGGAACCCGACGACCTGACGCCCCCCACACGCGAGAACGTCACGCTCGATGAACTCAAGCGCACGTGGATGGCGCGTCTCAACGACAATTGCCTCTTCATCTCCGCAAGGGAGAAGGAGAACGTGGACGAGTTCCGCAGCGCCCTCTACCGCAAGGTGCGCGAGCTTCATGTGCAGAAATATCCATACAACGACTTCCTCTATCCCGTGGAAGACTAACCCTACAACTATCCATTAAACCGATTACGACATGGACTACCGAAAACTCACCGACGAGGAGATCAATGTGCTTGAAGACCATAACTGCTGGGCCGAAGACTGGAGCAGGGTTTGGGTCTCTGACGATTTCAAGCCCAACTACATGCATCGGGTGATGCTCTATGGCGACATCCGTATCGGGGCGTTTGAGAAGAACGTGGAAGTCTCGAAGGGCTTCCTCAAACATTCGGGCATCGTCAATGCCACCTTGCGCAATGTCACCATGGGCGACAACTGCCTCGTGGAAAACGTGGGCAACTTCATCAACAACTATGTCATAGGTGACGACTGCTACATCTCCAACGTGTCGACCATCGAGACCACTGAGGGGGCTACCTATGGTGAGGGCAACCTCATATCCGTGCTCAACGAGGTGGGCGACGGCAACCTCATCCTCTTCAAGCATCTCAACAGTCAGTTTGCGGCTTTCATGGTGAAGCACTTCCACGACAAGGAACTGAAAGACTGTATCCGGCGGCTCATCCGCGAGGAGATCGAGGCCACCACTCCCGACTGCGGCACCATTGGCGCAGGCGTGAAGATCGTCAACACCAAGGAGGTCACCAATACCAATATCTGCGATGACTGCGAGGTCAACGGTGCGGCGCGCCTCAGCGATTGCACCATCCTGAGTTCGCCCGAGGCAAGCGTCTACATCGGGACGGGCGTGATCTGCGAGAACTCCATCATCAGTGACGGGTCGAGCATCATCAACTCGGTGAAGATGCAGGACTGCTTTGTGGGCGAGGCCTGCCAGATCAGCAATGGGTTCACGGCTTCGGCCAGTGTCTTCTTTGCCAACAGCTACATGAGCAACGGTGAGGCGTGTGCGGCCTTCTGCGGCCCGTTTTCGGCCAGCCACCACAAGAGCTCGTTGCTCATCGGTGGCATGTTCAGCTTTTACAATGCCGGTTCGGCCACCAATTTCTCCAATCATGCCTACAAGATGGGCCCCATGCACTGGGGAGTGCTTGAGCGTGGCACGAAGACGGCCAGTGGCGCTTATCTTCTCATGCCCGCCACCATCGGCACGTTCAGTGTCTGCTTTGGCAAGCTGATGCACCATCCCGACACACGCAACCTCCCGTTCTCTTATCTCATAGCCTATGGCGACACCATGTATCTGTCGCCAGGCCGTAACATCACCACTGTGGGCCTCTACCGTGACATTCGCAAGTGGCCCAAGCGCGACATGCGGCCGAAGGACTCGCAGAAAAGTATTGTCAACTTCGATTGGCTCTCTCCCTTCAGCGTGGGCGAGATCATCAAGGGTAAGAAAATCCTGGAGAACCTGCGGGCATCGTCAGGTGACGATGTGTCGAGCTACAACTTCCATGACTATGTCATCAACGGACCGTCGCTCCACAAGGGTATCAAGTACTATGACATTGCCTTGCGCATCTACATGGGCGCTGTGCTCAAGCGGGTGCTCAAGCGCGACCCCGAACTGAAGGCTCCCACGACAGCCGTCGGCTTGGGTGACTGGAACGACTTGTCCGGTCTGTTGCTGCCCGCCTCGGAGGAGCAACGCTTGGTGGATGACATCAAGAACGGAACGCTTGACACCATCGACGCGGTGACCAACCGATTTGTGGAGATCAATGATAACTATCGTCTCTATCAGTGGGCCTGGACCTATCGTGTGATACTCGACTATTATCACTTGCAGGAGCTGACCCTCGATGATGCGGCGCGCATCAAGCAAGACTATATCACGGCGCGCCGTGCGTGGATTGCGGAGATACGTAAGGACGCCGAGAAGGAGTTTCGCATGGGCGACGTGGAGAAGGAAGTGCTCGACAACTTCATCAACAACCTCGATCATGAGGTCGACTTTGAGAATTAGGCGCAGGACGTTTTGCCGCCAGTCTCTATATCATCTTTTGACTGTTTAAATAATCATCACAATATGAAAATCAGAAGTTTTCTTGCTGCAGTGGCTTTGCTGATCACCTCATCGGCCGTGGCACAGCAGTACAAGTACACCACTGTGCCGGGCGACCCGATGCAAGCTCGCATCTATACGCTTGGCAACGGACTGAAGGTGTATCTCTCCGTCAACAAGGAGAAACCCCGTTTGCAAACCTACATCGCGGTTCGCACGGGATCGCGCAACGACCCCGCTGAGACCACAGGACTGGCTCATTACCTTGAGCACCTGATGTTCAAGGGCACTACCCATTTCGGTAGTAGCAACGTGGCGGCTGAGGCCCCGCTGCTCGATTCCATCCAAAACCGCTTCGAGGCTTACCGCCGTCTCACCGACAAGGCTGCTCGCAAGAAGGCTTACCATGAGATAGACTCCATCTCACAGCTCGCAGCCAAGTATAACATCCCCAATGAGTATGACAAGCTCATGTCTTCCATTGGCTCTGAGGGTAGCAACGCTTACACTTCCAATGATGTCACCTGTTATGTGGAGGACATCCCTTCCAATGAGATTGACACATGGGCTAAGATACAGAGTGACCGCTTCAAGAACATGGTTATCCGCGGATTCCACACCGAGCTGGAGGCTGTCTATGAGGAGTACAACATCGGACTGGCCAGCGACAACAATAAGGAATGGAATGCGTTGGGCGCCAAGCTCTTCCCCAACCATCCCTATGGCACACAGACGACCATCGGAACGCAGGACCATCTGAAGAACCCGTCCATAGTCAACATCAAGAATTACTTCAACCGTTACTATGTGCCCAACAACGTGGCTATCTGCATGGCGGGCGATTTCGACCCCGACAAGGTGGTGGCCATCATCGACAAGTATTTCGGCGACTGGAAGAAGAGTGACAACCTCAGCCGTCCCGAGTATGCTCAGGTGCGTGAGCTGACTGCCCCCGTGGACACCACGGTGGTGGGCCTTGAGGCCGAGAACCTGATGATGGGATGGAAGACGGAGGGCGCGGCCAGCTACCAAGCTGACACGCTCGATGTCATCTCCAACATGCTCTCCAATGGCAAGGCTGGCCTGTTCGACCTGGACCTCAACACGCCGATGAAGGTTCAGAGTGCAGGGGCCGGCAGCATGGGCATGACCGATTATGGGCAGTTCATCTTGGTGGGAAGCCCCAAGCAGGGCCAAAGCCTGGAGGAGGTGCGCAAGCTGATGCTCGCCGAGATAGAGAAGTTGAAGAAGGGACAGTTTGCCGACAACCTCCTTCCCGCAGTGGTCAACAACATGAAACTGAGCTATTACCGCTCGTTGCAAAGCAACAGCTCTCGCGCAGACAAGTTTGTGGATGCTTTCATCAACGGGCAGAAGTGGAGCGACCAGGTCACCCGTCTCGACCGCATCTCCAAGATGACGCGCCAGCAGATCATAGATTTTGCCAACCGCTTCTTCCTCAACAACTATGTGACCGTCTTCAAGCGTCAGGGCAATGACACGACGATCCACAAGATCGAGAAGCCCAGCATCACGCCGATACCTACCAACAATGACAAGCAGAGTGACTTCCTCAAGGAGGTGATCAACATTCAGCCGCAACCCATCCAGCCCAGTTTCGTTGATTACAAAAAAGACCTCACCAAGACCGTCACGAAGAAGGGTGTCGACGTGCTCTACAAGCAAAATGCCGATGACGACCTCTTCACGTTGGCCTACCACTATCCGTTTGGTCAGCAGAGTGACAACCGCTACGACATAGCGGCCGGTTATCTTGATTATGTGGGAACATCCAAGCTCTCCAACCAGAAGATCAATCAGATGTTCTACGACTTGGCTTGCAGTTACAGAGTGAATGTGAATGATGATGCCATCGACATTTACCTCACGGGTCTCAACAGTTCCATGCCTAAGGCATTGCAGTTGCTTGAGACGGTGCTCAACGACGCCAAGGCCAGCAAGGCCACTTGGAACCAGTATGTCGACTTGCTCTTGAAAGAACGTGCGGATGCCAAGGCCAACCAGCGCTCCAACTTCACCGCGTTGCGCTACTATGGCACCTACGGCAAGTACAACGCCGCCACCAACCAGATGAGCGAGAAGGAACTGCGTGCCGCCAATCCGCAGGCTTTGCTTAATCTGTTGCGTGACCTGAAGACAAGGAAGCACACCTTATTATATTATGGTCCGTCCAAGGAAACGGAGATCGACGCCTTGGTGAGCAAGACCCACCTCACACCGAAAACCTTCGCGCCCGCGCCTGCGGCTAAGGAGTACGCCCAGCAGCGCACGCCTGCCAATGAGGTGTGGCTCGCACCCTATGATGCCAAGAACATCTACATGGTGATGCTTCACAATGAAGGCAAGAAGTGGAGCGCAGACAAGGCGGCCATTGAGGCTCTGTTCAATGAGTATTTCGGCGGCGGCATGAACGCCATCGTCTTCCAGGAGTTGCGCGAGGCACGTGGATTGGCTTACTCGGCTTCGGCCAGCTACAGCCGTCCCTCACGTCCGAGCGGCGACGAGTCGTTCTACACCTACATCATCACGCAAAACGACAAGATGATGGACTGCATCAACGAGTTCCACAACCTGCTCAACAACACGCCTTCTCGTGAGGCGGGCTTCAAGTTGGCCCAACAGGGATTGCTCAAGAGTCTGGCTACGGAGCGCACTACCAAGTTTGGCGTGCTTACCAGTTATCTGCGTGCCCAGAAGCTCGGTCTCGACTACGATGTCAACCAGAAGATCTACGAGACGTTGCCCAAGCTGCAGTTGCAAGACGTGATGAACTTTGCCAAGGAGAATATCGCCAACAAGACTTACCGCTATCTCATCCTCGGTGACGAGAAGAACCTCGACATGAAGTCGCTGGAGAAGATTGCCCCGGTGAAGCGTCTCACGACAGGTGAGATCTTCGGTTACTAATGAGATAAGGGAAGAACTCTGATTAAAGGTGGATTCTATAAATTACCACTATAACGATATAAAAAAAAACAGTGGATTACGTTTTGCCATCTTTTGGTCTCTTTTTGGCCCATTCCGTCAGCTTGTCCGGTCACATAGCCCGCTATGCTCCCTCACGCGCTAACGAAATGACCTCAAAAAGAGCCTCGAAATCTGACAAAGCTAATTTATAGAACCCACCTAAAGGAAAATCACAAAAACATTATATAAAATATTTATTCAAATCAACTATGGCTAAACCAGTAGATTTCAAGTATGCTCCTATGTTCCAGGTGGGCAAGGATGACACTGAGTATCGCTTGCTGACCAAGGAAGGTGTCAGCACGGCTGAGTTTGAGGGTAAGACTATTGTCAAGGTCTCGCGCGAAGCTTTGACTTTGCTGGCCCAGCAGGCATTCCACGACTGTGAGTTCATGCTGCGTCGCAAGCACAATGAGCAGGTGGCCCAGATCCTGAAGGATCCAGAGGCTTCGGAGAACGACAAGTATGTGGCTCTGCAGTTTCTCCGCAATGCGGAGACCGCTGTCAAGGGCGTGTTGCCCTTCTGCCAGGATACGGGCACTGCCATCATCCATGGCGAGAAGGGACAGCGTGTGTGGACCGACTTCGACGATGCCGAGGCACTCTCACGTGGTGTCTACAACACTTATACGGAGGAGAACCTGCGTTACTCGCAGAACGCACCGCTCAACATGTACGACGAGGTGAACACCAAGTGCAACCTGCCCGCACAGATCGACATCGAGGCAGAGGAGGGCGATGAGTATCGCTTCATCATGGTGGCCAAGGGTGGCGGATCGGCCAACAAGACCTATTTCTATCCCATGACAAAGGCTACCATCCAGAACGAGGGCACGCTGCTGCCTTTCCTCGTGGAGAAGATGAAGAGCCTCGGCACAGCCGCTTGCCCGCCTTACCACATCTGTTTCGTCATCGGCGGTACGTCGGCTGAGAAGAACTTGCTGACGGTGAAGCTCGGCTCCATCAAGTACTATGACAACCTGCCCACTACGGGCGACGAGACGGGGCGTGCTTTCCGTGACGTAGACCTGGAGGCTAAGTTGCTTGAGGAGGCTCATAAAATCGGTCTTGGCGCACAGTTTGGCGGCAAGTATCTGGCTCACGACATCCGTGTCATCCGCTTGCCGCGCCATGGCGCCAGCTGTCCCATCGGTCTTGGCGTGAGTTGCTCGGCCGACCGCAACATCAAGGGCATCATCAACAAGGACGGTGTCTGGTTGGAGAAGATGGACGATAACCCTGGCGAGCTCATCCCTGAGGAGTATCGCAAGCCCGGTGAGGGTGGCAACAATATCGTCATCGATCTTGACAAGGGCATTGACGCGGTGCGTGCCGAACTGACCAAGTATCCTGTCTCCACCCGTGTCATTCTCAACGGCACCATCATCGTGGCACGCGACATTGCACACGCCAAGCTGAAGGCACGCTTGGACAAGGGCGAGGATCTGCCGCAGTACTTCAAGGATCATCCCATCCTTTACGCTGGCCCGGCCAAGACTCCGGAGGGCTACCCCTGTGGTTCCATGGGCCCGACGACGGCCAACCGCATGGATCCCTATGTGGACGAGTTCCAGGATCATGGCGGTTCGCTGGTCATGATAGCCAAGGGCAACCGCACGCAGGTGGTGACCGACGCTTGCCAGAAGCATGGCGGTTTCTATCTCGGTACCATCGGTGGCATTGCCGCTGTGCTCTCCAAGGATTGCATCACCAGCATCGAATGTGTGGAGTATCCCGAGCTTGGCATGGAGGCCATTTGGAAGATCACTGTGAAGAACTTCCCCGCCTTCATCCTCGTCGATGACAAGGGCCACGACTTCTTCAAGGAGTTGAAGCCCTGGGCTCCCTGCAAGAACTGTTAATCATTCGCGACAATTCTGCTCCACTTTAGTGAGGAGTTAACCATCAGCCGCGTCTCGCTTGTCTTCGGGCAAGAGAGCCGCGGCTTTTGCGTTTTCTGTACGCAAAGCGTCAGTTAGATTGTAAGCGGGAGACCATGCGAAAATAATTTTTTAGCATAATAAGGGGACGGCGATAAAAAGTGTACGGAAAATTTGCGAGTTGTCAAATTTGTGTTTAAATTTGTGGCATGCATCATTACGAATGCATACTATTAATCTGAAACCCTTTGCATTGGCGGTCTATGAAACGTAGATTTAGTCTATTATTGCTAATGAAGCTAACATGTTGCTCCTTAAGGCCCAGTTTAAGGAACCCGTCACCATTCCCACGCCCAACACGGCGACCCTGGCTCAATATGGCGTTGTCCCGATGTCATTGCACACGGGCAAGGCGAATATCTCCATTCCCCTTCTTGAGGTGGCTGCTCGTGGTGTCAAGCTGAGCGCCAACCTTCTTTATGACACGTCAGGCATCCTTGTCAATTCCTTGCCCAGTTGGACAGGGCATTCCTGGACGCTCAGTGTGGGAGGTGTGATAACGAGAGCCGTCAAAGGACATCCCGACGAATTTGACATCAAGAACCATGCGTCAATGAACTCAAATTGGGAGAATTATTTTCACCGTTATTGTGGCGACATTAATGATTCTAAAGAGGGATTCGGTGACTATATGCCCGATGTGTTCTACTTCAATTTCATGGGACATAGCGGCAAGTTCTTTTTGGGCAACGACGGAGATTGGAAGGTTGCGAGCGATGAGAACTTAATGGTGGAGTTCGACTTCAATAACCCAGACAATTTCATGCCTCCCTTCATTGATGAGTTCCCTTCCTGGGATGGCGGCAGCACCAAGCAGCCCAACACTTGGGCAGTGTGCGTGAGGTTGTGGCGGACGCTTGGGAGGTGCAGCGGAACGGTTACTACGCCTGTGGCGACAGGAACACGAACGCGGACGCACAACCGCTGAAGTTCCTGGGCAAGGAGTGGGACCACCAGCATGGCCTCGACCTTTACGACTTCGGCGCACGGATGTACGACCCTGCCGTGTGCAGGTGGACGATGATGGACCCGCTCTGTGAGAAGTACTATGGTGTCAGTATTCGTTTTCTTGACATGGAATCTATAAATGCTGTTTATAATGCGTTGTTGCCAGGAATGCGTTTGTCGATGGAATTTAATAGGTTCTGTGCTTTATCCTATAGGGAAAACTATTAGTGGAAATTTGGGACAAACGTTACACCCCAAAACATCAGATGAACTTAAGCGGTCTCTAAATAATAATCTTAGAATTAATATTAATGCTAAAGGGAACATTAATCATCGCACCTGTGGTATCGCCCACGAGTTAGGGCATGTGGTATTGTATTTAATGGGATTACCCCATAGTCATGCGGAAAATGGAAAATTTATATATGGCCGTCAATGGAATGTAATGAAAATATTAGGGTATGATTATATTGATTATTAATGAAGTGTGCAGTGCTATTGTGCGTTGTGCTATTATGGCACTATTTGCGCTTTTTTCCCATTAAACCTTTTTGCGCAAATTTGTGCACGTGAATCTTGTTTTAAAGATCGTTTTGGAGTTGTAGCCCGTTTGAAGGGTGATAGCGTAGACTATTACTCTTTGAATAAGCATACTTATCGATTGAAGGTGAATGAAGTGGCATTTGATGGAGGCTTTGATGTCCTTCGCACGACTATATATGCCCATTTGAAATACGAGCATGAAGAAAACATTCGAATAATTGTTTTTATTCTATTTGATAAGAAACTCAACATAGATGAAGTGCGGTTGTGTGAATTAGTTCCCAACCATGCTCCCCAAAAAGGGCAACAAATGGATAAGGCATATTATAAAGATTATATACACTCAATTAGAAAAACTAAGAAGAAATGGAAGTCGATTGAAAAAGGGCGTCAGGTAGCTATGTTTGGTATTCATGTGCATTAGAAACAGGTCGTGTTTATCTGCTGGGAGATTAGAACATGAGCTTGATCATGTCATGGACAAATCCGATTTGCCATTTTGTGTGTTTTTTATATTCGTTCGTAAGGCATTTCTGCCAGTTTGTTTGTAACTTTGCACCATCTAAAAGTCTGTTTGTATGTCACCGCAACGTGCACGCAGGAAAACAAAGAGATTTGCGGTAACTTAATTATGAAGTTATAGAGACAGAAATTTCATTATAATACATTGTTAAATAGCGTTTGCTGTTATTCGGAATGTCTTGAAACTTGGCCGTAACAAGATTGTTCAAAAACACGAATAAGTTGTGAACGCCTGCGCGTAGCGTGGGCGAAACTTATCTGTTTTTGAAGGGTCAAGGCCAAGTACCCAAGACGTGGATAGGTTTGTCCACGCTTTTTGGTACTTGGTCTCAACACACACCCTTCATTTTTCGTTTTGCAGTATCGCCTAACACTATTGCGTTTTTATGGTTTTTAATTCTTTCCAGTTCATCTGGTTGTTCCCATTGATATTCATTGGGTACTACTTGTTGTCGTATCTGCCGGGGAAGAAAGGTCAAATGTTGCAGCACAAGACAAGCAATTCCTTACTGCTGCTCGTGTCCTATGGCCTGTATGCCCAGGCCAATGCGGCCTTCACTCTCATTCTTTTGGGTGTGACATTCGTGACTTATTCTTTTGCTCTGCTCATTGAGCGAAGCGACGTGGTAAAGTCCAAGAAGTTGTTGATTGCGGGCGGAAGTTTGCTGGCTTTGTTGCCCTTGCTGGTATTCAAGTATTACAATTTCATAGTTGCCACCAGCAATTCGCTTTTCGAGTCCATCCATTGTTCTGCAGACTTGCCTGGGCTCAATTTGGCTGTTCCGTTGGGCATTTCCTTCTTCACATTCCAAGCAGTGGGCTATCTCATGGATGTCTATTACGGGCATATTAAGGCTGAGCGTGATTGGTGGGATTATATGCTTTTCGTATCCTTTTTCCCCCAAATTATGGCCGGCCCCATCAGCAAAGCCAAGGATTTGTTGCCTCAAATCAAGTCCTATCGGCGTTTCGACCCTGACATGGCCACACAAGGCTTGAAATGGTTTCTTTGGGGATTGTTCCTTAAAGTGATGATGGCCGATCGCCTTGCGATGTATGTTGACAAGGTGTTGGACAATTATCAGTTTAACTCTGGTACGTCATGCCTTCTTGCAGTTGTTTTTTACTCGTTTCAGATTTATGGCGATTTCGCAGGATACTCATTCATGGCGATGGGCGTTGGGCGGCTGATGGGCTTCCGTCTCATCAACAACTTCCAACGGCCTTATCTCGCCACGTCCATCACCGACTTTTGGCGCCGATGGCATATATCCCTCTCCACTTGGTTGAAAGATTATGTCTATATACCTTTGGGTGGAAGTCACTGCTCAAAGGCGAGAAATTACTGGAACATCTTCGTTACTTTCCTGGTGAGCGGCATTTGGCATGGTGCCAATTGGACGTTCATCCTTTGGGGAGTTCTTCATGGATTGTTCCAAATCGTTGAGAAGATGTTCGGCTGGCAAAAGGTGACTACCCGAAAACTTCCTGTTCGTTTGGTGCGGATTTGTGTTACATTTGCACTTGTCACTTTCGCATGGATTTTCTTCCGCCAGCCCAGTATTGCCGATGCATTTGGCGTAATCGGGAGAATCGTAACGGATCATGGTCCGCTGTTCAACCCATCCAAGACGGTTATGACCTTCTGTTTCCTGTCCATTGTCATTGTGGCGTGTGTCGACTTGACAAGAGAATTCCAATACAGCAAGTTTGTTCGATTTGTGCACGCACCTGTGGTCATCCGTTGGTGTGTCTATTATGCGCTGGTGTTGCTGGTGTTGCTGTGCGGAGTGTTTGATTCCAGTCAGTTTATTTACGTTAGTTTCTAAGCCTTATGATGAAGTTTGTTAGCAAAGTGGTTTTGTTCTTGTTGGGTCTCATCGTTGTTGATGCCTTGGTGGGGGTGGGAGCGCGTCTGTTGGTCGCTCATGCCAAAGGTGGAGACACGGGATTGAATAACTATATCTGTCACCGGATGGAAGAGGAGTGCATTATCTTCGGGTCATCCCGTGGTATGCATCATTATGACCCCAATATCATAACCGACAGTTTGGGTATGAGTTGTTGGAACTGCTCGCTTGACGGCAATGGTATCATACTGATGTTTGGGCGATACAAGATGTTGAGCGCCAGGTACACCCCAAAGATGCTCATTTATGATGTACAGACGTCCTTCGACTTGCTGGAGGGAGACAACCACACATATTTGGGTGGCCTTAGATACTATTACGATGATCCAGGCATTGACTCCATCTTCTGGAGTGTTGACAAGACGGAAAGGCTTAAGATGCTTTCCAATTGTTACCGCTATAACTCACAATGGTTACAGCTCCTGTCTGACAACATTCGTCCCTTGAGAAGCGACGACAAGGGCTATAGACCTATGGACAAGACAATGGCCTATAGGCCGAATAGGATGATGAAGAAACAAAAAGAGCAATATCGGTATGATCCGCTCAAATTGCACTACCTTGAGCGCTTGGTCAAGGCGTGCAAAGCCAATGGAACGCGGCTGGTATTTGCCATCTCTCCGCAATATGACACCCACGATGATGCTGTGTATCAACCGCTCAAGTCACTTTGCTGGCGGTATGGTGTGCCTTTGCTCAATCATTATTGTGACAGGCGCTTTGTCGACAATGCCGATTACTTCTACGACTCAGTACACATGAACCGTACGGGAGCCACGAGGTACACGAAGATGCTCGTCAGAGAATTGAAGCACTTGCAATAGGACAGATGCTAAACCGCTCACGCCATTCTTCGGTCCCTGTCCACGGAGTGTAAACAGCATGGCTTGCGAGACATGCGTGAGCGGCTTCGTCAGTTTACATTCAAGGCGCACACCATTGAATAAAGCGGACAATGTATATAAAAAAACAGGCGTTGTTTTCAACTTCAAAATATTTTGGCCGAAATATGCGAAAATACGGCACTTTTCGTAATCGGTTGATAATTAAGCGTTTATGAAATTTCGGATTTTATTCGACCTAAAAAGTAAATACTTTTCATCAAAGAATACCCTTTATCGTGTTGCGATATACCCTTTATCATGACGCGATTAACGCTTTATCGCATCGCGATAAAGGGTATATCGCAACACAATATACCCTTTATCGCAAAATTACCCCATGCAAATCTTGTCGCGACCGACAAAAAACGCCATTTTCACGTTCTATTTCATCCGCTCTCCATGACAAACTTTTCGACCAAAAATCATGACAACGATAGCGGTGACAGCATGATAGCAGCCTTCCTTCGGCAAACCTTTGTATTCGATGTTGAATTTCCAGAATTTGCCTGTGGCTTGGAAGAAATGTGGGTAAGATCCGCAATCACGCATGTCCTCCTTTTATCCTTGTATAAGGTTCCTTCATTTATGGCATAGTCAAAAAATACTCTTTCAGAACAATGTTGAAAGAGTCACGAGCTTCTTCTTCCGTCTTACCGTAGCCCGATAAATCCAGGGCTGGGCTGTAAGCGACATAGTTGACTCTATAGTCAGAGAGCATGTCAACAAAGACAGCCATTCCTTTGGTCAATTCAAAGATAAGTGGTAATTTTGCACTTTGGATGGCAGAGTGTCATCTAAAGGGGTGCCCGGGTTATTGCCTGGTGCTGAGAACATACCCATTAACCTGATCCGGGTAATGCCGGCGTAGGTAACAGGATTTCCCTTTAGTCATTATTTATTCTTTTAATTGATTGTATCAATGAAACAGCTGATTAGTGGTACGCCGCTGGCGCTGGCCTTGGCAGGAATGCTGCCCACGCAGGCGCAGGCCCAGACGGTGAGCGACTCACTGAAGCAGGCAACCTTGCAAGAGGTTGTCGTCAAAGGAGTGCGTGCGCAGCAGGATGCTCCGTTTGCGGTGGCAAACATCAAGAAACAGGATCTCAACAATTTCAGCAAGACGGGCCGCGAGCTGCCTTTCCTCTTTGCCAACACCCCCGGTGTGCTGGCATGGGGTGAGAACGGTCTCGGCACAGGCACCGTCTACATGCGCATCCGTGGCGCTGCCGGTAGCCGCATCAACGTGACGCTCGATGGCGTGGCGCTCAACTCGCCCGAGGACCAGACGGTGTTCTGGGCCAACATGAACTCTTACGGTTCGCTGCTCGGGTCTGCCCAGATCCAGCGTGGCATCGGCACGTCTACCAATGGTGATGGTGCCTTCGGAGGAACCATCTCGCTGGCCACAGCTGCACCCAGCCTCAAGCCCTCATTGGAGGTGACTGGTTCCTATGGCTCATACAACACCTACAACGCAGGCCTCAACTTCTCGACAGGTCTGCTCTTCAACCATCTCATCTTCGACGGTGCGTTCCATCACACAGGCACCGACGGCTACATCCATGGCACGGCTGGCAACAGCGGTTCGTTCTATGGAGGCCTGACTTGGCTGGGCGACAACTTCCAGATTCGCTACAAGAACATCGGCAACTATGAGCATACGGGCCAGGCATGGAACGGTGTGACCGCCGGCAACGACGACGCCACACTCATGGACCAAGGCATCGGCACCTACAAGGACATGTACAAGCATGGCCTGGGCCGTTTCAACTCCCTCTATGAGAGCCTCGTGTTCGATGACAACAACTGGGAATTCCCGCAGGACGCCGCCGGCAACTTCCAGACCCAGCGCTACAAGCTCGACAATGGCTCGCTCTGGGACAAGACCACTGACAACTTCACACAGGACCACAACATCCTGAGCTTCTCTTGGCAGCCTTCAGCCCATTGGACTCACAATGGTGCCGTGCACTATACCTACGGTTACGGCTACTACAAGGAGTTCCGTCCCAACAACAAGTTCTCCAAGTTTGGCATCTATGCCACCGATGCTGACGGCAACTTCATCAAGCGCAGCGACTTCATCCGCCGCAAGGGGCTCACACAGCATACCTATGGCGTGGTCTACAACGTCAACTACAAGGATGAGGACTGGGACATCGTGGGTGGTGTGAACCTCCAGCAGTTCCGCGCCAACCACTTCGGCTACCTCGACTACATCTCTACACGTACGGGCTACGCCAACCTCGTGAAGCCGTTCACGGGTAACCAGTATTATGACTCTGACGCCCACAAGTTCGACTACTCAGCCTTCCTGAAGGCCACGGAGCACATCACCTCATGGTGGGACGTGTTCCTCGACCTGCAGTATCGTCACGTGCACTACAAGACCTCGGGTGTCAACGACAAGTTCTACGAGAATGCTGACGGCACCTATCACAACCAGGCCCTCAACATCCACGAGGATTACAACTTCTTCAATCCGAAGGCCGGTTTCAACTTCCACTTCGGCAATCATCGCGCTTATGTCTCGGTTGCTTATGCGGGTCGTGAGCCCGAGCGCAACAACTTCACCGACAACGGCTCTTATCCCGCTCCCAAGGCTGAGCACCTCACCGACACCGAGCTGGGATACGAGTATGACGGTGGCAACTGGCATGCAGGAGTGAACCTTTACTATATGGACTACAAGGACCAGTTCGTGCAGACAGGCCAGCAGAGTGACATCGGCGAGAACCTTACCACCAATATCGACAAGAGCTACCGCATGGGAGCTGAGCTGACAGCCGACTGGAGCCCCCTGTCATGGCTGACTGTGGCCGGCAACGCTTCGTTCTCGCAGAACCGCATCAAGGACTTCACTGAGTGCGTGGAGGATTGGGGCGCAGAGTCGGGCTATCGCACCGTCCATTATAACAAGTCGACCCTGTCGTTCTCACCCTCGGTCATCCTCAATGGTTTCGCCAACTTCCACTACAAGGGCTTCCAGGCCGTATGGCATACCAATTACGTGAGCCGCCAGTATCTCGACAACACCGAGAACAAGCAGCGCTCACTGCCTTGCTTCTCGCAGAGTGACCTCAACCTGAGCTATACCCTGCCCGTGAAGCAGGTGCTGAAGGAAGTGGTGTTCGGCCTCAGCATGAACAATATCTTTGACCGTCACTATGCAGCCAGCGGCTGGGTCTACTCAGCCTACCAGAAAGCTACGGATGCCGACAACGATCCCCGTTACTACCAGATCGGTTTCATCCCCATGGCTGGCTTCAACATGATGGGCAACATCACACTGAGATTCTAACACGCCATCATCCCTGCCGCGCATAGGGTGGGGGGCGACATTAACGACAAAGCACACAGCTTGAGCGGGATACCCTCACGTTGTGTGCTTTTTTCAACCGAATCATATCATGCAAGACTTTTTGATCGCTCATTGGCTCGACATCACCACGACATTGCTTGGCTTGGCCTATATTCTGTTGGAGTATAAGGCCAGCGTGTGGCTCTGGTTGGTGGGCTTCGTCATGCAGGCACTCGACATCGTGCTTTACTATGAGAAGGGACTGTATGCCGATTGTGGCATGGAGTTTTACTACATCGCCATGACCCTTTATGGCGTATGGGTGTGGAAGTATGGCAAGAAGCGAGGCCAGCAGGCCGGCGAGCAGTTGCCGGTCACTCATTTCAAGCGCGAACTCATCCTTCCCTGGTCCTTGGGCACCCTTGTCATTTGGGCCGTATTGTGGTATTGGCTCGTTCAGGTGGGGTCTACCGTACCTGTGGCCGATGCCTTCACCACAGCCCTCAGTTTTGTGGGCATCTGGGCGTTGGCGCGCAAGTACCTGGAACAATGGATTATTTGGATAGTGGTGGATGTGGTGACTTGCGCACTCTATTTCTACAAGGGCATTCCCTTCAAGGCTTCGCTCTATGGGGTCTATGTTATCATAGCCATCATGGGCTATCTCAAGTGGAAGCGTAGCATGGGACTCTCTGCGCCCGGCAAACCGTGAGCCCGGCCTCACCAGGAAAAACAAAAACAAGAGGGGGCGTGCCGCAATGGCGGCACGCCCCCTCTACGAAGTTATGGCAAGGCGCTGTGCTGTAGGACGGCCAGGTCCTTGCGTTTCAGTCCAGGTGGAACAGTTCCTCGAGCGGAACGCTCACAGGTGAGTTGTCCTTGTTGGTGTCCATGATGTCGGCCATCATGTCCCACCACTTCTGCGTGATGGGGTCAGTGTGGCAGTTGTCCTGCGTGTTGACATTCTTGGTGCACTCCTGGTAGGCAAAGAGCAGGTTGGTTTCCTTGTCCCAGTAGATGCTGTAGTTTTGCACGCCCTGGTCTTCTTTTATCATTTTCACCAGTTCTGGCCAGATGGCGGCATGCCGTCGGGCATACTCCTCCTCACAGCCAGGTTTCAGATACATCTTGAAAGCGAATCGTTTGGTCATAACAGTGTGACTCTATGCGTGTGCCCGCCTTTACTTGATGCGTACGATGTTAAGCGAGTTGGCGGGGATGTCGAGCGTCACGCCGTCAGCGTCGGGACTCACCTGCTCCTCGGTCGGAACGACACGGGTCAGCTCGTCGATGGTGTTCTCGGCTGTACCCTTATCGCCCGTGAGGCGCACCACGCGGCCCACCGAGCTCTTGTGGTTCTTCAGGTTGATGCGCGCGGTGGTAGCTTCGCTGCTGGTGTTCACCAGTTTCACGATGTATTCGCCCGTGGGCTCATTGTATGTGGCGCTGGAGAAGAAACCAGCGAAGGTGCTGGGCTTCATCTTGGTGGCGAAAATCTGTTTGCCGTCGATGCTCGTGTAGATGCTGTCGCCCTTGACGTGAATCTCCACATCATACCAGCGGCCCTCTTCCACATGACCCTGTGCGGCGGCGATCTGGGTCTTACTGCCATCGGTCACTTGCTCGATGGCATGTTGGCTGTTGCCCCATCCGCCGAGGTTTAACCAGCAGTAGTTGTCCTCGTCCACATAGTTGAACACGATGAGGAAGCCCTCGTTGCCCTTGTCCTTGCGGGCGCGCACCTTGTAGGTGTACTCGTCGGAGGTGAACAGCTGGCTGTTGAGTTTCACCGAACCTTCCTCCCATGAGGTCTGCTTCACGACGTTGCCGTCCTTGTTCCACTGGCCTCTCACCTCTGTCTTGTCGATGGGCTTGGTGCTGGTGTTAGGCAGCAGCGTGAGCGCCTTCTCCTCGAAACTGGCCTGTGTGCCCCAGGTGCCCACGCCCACGGTGCAGGTGGCAGGCTTCATTTTCACGTTGTCTGGGTTGGTGGTGTAGGGGTTGTCCTGCTTCACCGTCATGATTCGTGTGCCCACATTGTCGGCCATGATGCGCTGCACATAGTAGGAAGGAGTGCCCATGGCGCGCGTGGCGTTAAACTGGATCATGTCGGGACGCCAGCGCGTCTCGTTGATGTTGGCGAAGATGGGTGCGTAGCTGGCCATCTTCACGATGTCGGAGTTGTTCTCCAGTCCCATCATGTATACAGCCTCACCCAGCGCGGCATTGAGGTTGCCCACGTGGCCGAAGCCTTGTGTCACGGCATATTCGCCCACGTAGATGTCCGGACCTTGGCGGTTGTAGGAGTCATACTTGTGGAAGTTGGCTGCAAACCACTCCGGTGTGCGGTAATAGTGCTCGTCGAGCAGTTCCACCTTCTCCTTCGAGTCCCATGTGGGATCGTCTGTTCCCCATGAGGCCACGTTGCCGATGATGTGCATCTTCGGGTATTTGGCCAGCACGGCATCGCGGAAGAGCTGGTAGCGCTTGTAGTAGTTGTCACTCTGCTCGCGCGGGTTGGGCTGGTTGTTCTCGTTGCCGATTTCCAGGTATTCGATGTTGAAAGGCTCTGGGTGGCCGTTCTTGGCGCGCAGCGCACCATACTTAGTGGTCACAGGTCCGTTGGCATACTCCAAGGCGTTGAGCGTCTCGTCAATCCAAGGCTGTATCGAGTCGACGGGCGTGAAGCCGCCATGCCAGATGCCCACGTTGACCACATAGAGCGGTTTGGCCCCCAGGTCCTCTGCCAGTTGCAGGTACTCATGGAAGCCGATGCCATCGGTCGTGCGGTAGCCCCAGTTGACATTCCAGTGGCCAGGACGCTCTTCCACTGGACCGATGGTGCGCTCCCAGCGGAACGCGTTGTCGGGGCTCTGCTGACCTTCGACAAAGCAACCGCCAGGGAAGCGGAAAAACTTCGGGTGGAGGTCATAGAGCATGGATGCCAGGTCAGGACGCATCCCGTTCTCGCGGTTGTTGAACGTGGGGGGCATGAGGCTCACCACGTCGAAGTCAAGCTTGCCCTTGCCAGTGGACTCAAACCACAACAGGGCTTTCGGATGGTTGGTATTGCAGGTCATCGTGGCCTCATACTTGGTCCACTTGTTGGAGAACTGCTTGCCCTCAAACTCCGCCTGGGCAAACTCCATGCGTCCGCAGCCGCAGCCGATGAACGCTTTCAACTTGCCCTTGAGCTTTCCCTTGGCCCAGAACGACAGTTTGTAGGTGCGGCCTTGTACGGCGGGAATGCCCCAGTAGCCCTCATTGTTGAATCCGTCACCTTCACCGTTGAAGGTCACCTCCAGCGCCTTGCCCTGAGCCTTGTTGAGCAGGCCCTTGTCCACGAGGCGCAAGGCCGCGTTGCCCTTGGCCTTCCAGTGCTCGGCAGCCTTGTCGTTGTCCTCGAAGCTGCGGTTGCGGATGAGCTCAGCATAGAGACCACCGTCGGCGGCGTGGTTGATGTCTTCATAGAAGATGCCATAGAGCATGGGCGACACCGCCTTGCCTTTCTGGGCGGCATCCACGTCGACCGTCACTTGTGCCGATGTGCCGAGGGTGCCCAGAAGCAGGGTGGATAATGCAATAGTTCTTGCTTTCATAAGTGTGCTTTTTTGTAGATTGTAGTGTTCTTGGGATTGTAGTCAAGTTATCAGGGGCAAATATACACTTTATTCTTGGCATTTTTTCCTTTATTACAAAGATTAACAAAAAATAATCCGTACCTTTGCCCGCGTTTTATGAAAAAGTATTTGTTCAACAAGCGCAGCGTGCTGCTCTTCAAGCACTTCAACCGCAAGGGCTATAGCCTTTTTGCCGCATTGGGCAAAGAGGTGCTCATCGGTGTGCTGGCGGTGCCCACCCTGACCTATGCCAAGGCCGACGGGGTGAGCGTCAAGCCTGTGGCGGATGGCGACACCATCAGCCTGAGAGTGCGGAGCATCGATGAGGTGGTGGTCACCGGCTCGCGAGCGCCGCTGACTGCATCCCAGTCAGCACGGATTGTTGAGGTGATCTCTCGCGATGACATTCATCGTGCGGAGGCGCAGACGCTCAACGATGTTTTGAAATTGGCTACCGGCGTGGATGTCCGTCAGCGCGGAGCCTTTGGAGTACAGACGGACATCTCCATCAATGGTGGTACCTTCGACCAGATTGCCATTCTGCTCAATGGGGTGCCGCTGACCAACCCTCAGACAGGTCACAATGCGGCGGATTTTCCCGTGTCGTTGACTGATATCGACCACATCGAAGTGCTCGAAGGCGCTTCGGCTCGGGTCTTTGGTTCGGCAGCTTTCAGTGGTGCCATCAACATTGTCACGCGGCAGTCGGGTGCGCTCATGCGCCATGCCTTGGCTGCGGAAGATGCGGAAGGCAAGAGCCGTTGGGGTGGGGAAGCTCAGGTGGAGGGCGGATCGTTTGGCAGCGTTGGCGCTGATGCGCGTGTGTCAGTGCTTGTCCCTTGGGGCAAAGGCAAGTCCGACCTGTCATCATCCCTTTCGGCCGGTTATGCGCGGAGCGACGGTGGAACGGACAACTCCGATTTCAGCAAGTGGCATGGCTATTACCAGGGTGCGCTCGTCTCACGCTATGCAGATGTAGACTGGCAAGCCGGCATCACTTCGCAAGACTATGGTGCCAACACGTTCTATTCCGCCCGATTCCCCAATCAGTATGAGTGGACCCGTCGTTACATGGGTTCTGTGCAGGCTCAGGTGCGTCCATTCGCCATGGTGGAGAACCAAACGTTGCGCTCGCTGAGTTTCACACCGACCGTCTACGCTCACCGGGATGTGGACCATTACCAACTGACAAGAGGACAGGAGGGCGCCGCCGCAGGTGAGAACTATCATCGCATGGATGTCTATGGGGCATCGCTCAACGCTCAACTGGACTGGTGCCTGGGCAAGACAGCCGCAGGTGTTGACGTACGCAAGGAACACATCCTCTCCACGGCTTATGGCAACCCGTTGGCTGAAGCTGCGTGGAGGCCCATCCATGGCACCGACCGGCAGTATTCGCGCGAAGGAAACCGCACCAACACGAGCCTCTTCCTGGAGCACAATATCATCCTCGGTAGTCTGACCGTGTCAGCCGGCCTGCTCGCCAATCGTAACACAGGACTTGACGGTGACTATCGTTTCTATCCGGGCATTGATGTCAGTTATCGTCCCACAAGGCATTGGAAACTCTATGCCAGTTGGAACAAAGCGTTGCGTGTGCCCACGTTCACCGATCTCTATACGAGCAATTCCGCCCAGCAAGGAGACCTCAACCTGAAACCAGAACGCAACTCGGCCTTTAAGGTGGGCACCCGCTTTCGTGCCGGGGCGCTATCGGCCTTGGCCAGTGCGTTCTATAGCCATGGCACGAACATGATCGACTGGGTGTATGAGACGGAAGCCTCTACCAAGTATCATGCGCTGAACATTGGCAAGCTCGACAACATGGGCTTCAACCTCGAGACCGACATTGACTTGGCTCGTCTGCTGTCGCTTAGCAGACATGCCGATGGGCGCTTGTTGAGATTGCACCTCGGCTATGCCTACATCCACCAGAAACATGAGACGACTGAGCAAATCTATCGTTCGCTTTACGCCCTGGAGTATCTTCGTCATAAGTTTGTGGCCACACTTAGCCATCACATCGTCAGTCATCTGTCAGCCTCCTGGTCACTCCGTTGGCAACAGCGCATGAATGGCTATCATCCCTATGCCAAGCTCGATGGCAAGCTGACGTGGACCGAACGCCATTGGGAACTGTTTCTGAAAGGCGACAACCTTACCGCCCATCGTTATTATGACTTGGGAAGCGTGTTGCAGCCTGGGCTGTGGGTGATGGCTGGTGGCGCCATCCGTTTCTGATAGTCAAACAAAAAAGCACGCCCTCGGGCGTGCTTTTTTGTTTGACTATCTCTTGGCGACTGCTAACCATTGGCAATTCTCATCCCAACTGACTGAGGATGTAGTCCCGACAGTCTTCCATAAGCCATTTGGGCGTGCTTGTAGCACCGCAGATGCCGATGGTCTTGGCGTCTTTCACCCAGTCCATGTCGATCTCCTCGGCCCGTTCGATCTGATGACTGTTGGCGTTGACGCTACGACATTCGTTGAAGAGCACCTTGCCGTTGCTACTCTTACGACCGCAAACGAAGAGGATGAGGTCATGTTTCGAGGCGAAGTCCGCTATGTTGGGCATACGGTTGGCCACCTGCCGACAGATGGTGTCGAAGCTTCGGAAGGTGGCTTGCGGTGAGATGTGCCCTTGTATGTAGTCGATGATGCGATGAAACTCATCGAGGCTCTTGGTGGTCTGCGAGTAGAGGTAGATGTCTCGTCCGAAGTCAAGATGCTTGACATCCTCCAGACATTCTACCACGATGGCCTGCGAGTGTGTCTGTCCCACAAGGCCCAACACCTCTGCGTGTCCGTTCTTGCCGAAGATGACAATCTGCGCTTGTGGATTGCTGTCGAATTGCCGCTTGATGCGGCGTTGCAGAGCCAGCACCACAGGGCAAGTGGCGTCGATGATCTCAATGTGGTTTCGCTGTGCCAGCCCGTAGGTCTCTGGTGGCTCGCCGTGGGCCCGGAGCAACACCTTCACGCCTTGCAGCTTGGCCAGTTGCGTGTGGTCGATGGTGACGAGCCCTCGGGCATGGAGGCGTGACACCTCCATGCTGTTGTGCACGATGTCGCCTAGGCAGTAGAGCGTCTTGCCCATGGCAAGCTCCTCTTCCGCCTTGCGGATGGCAGTGGTGACGCCAAAGCAGAAGCCACTCCCTTGGTCTATTTCTATGGTCGGCCCCTTGACGGCCTCTTTCTTGATGGGGACACTCGCCCCTTGCTCATGCTTGTTGTCCATGTCTCAAGGCTTCACGTTGACGTTGATGATTACCTTAGTGTTCTCAGGATCATTGGTGATGAGCAGGATGCGAGGCTTGGTCTTGCTCTTCTTCAGCATCTCGGCAATGGCCGTCACCTTCAGGTCAACCTTCTGTCCGGGAGTGATGGTCTTGTTGCCCAGTGACACTTCCAGACCGGCCGTGAACATCTGCAGGGCGCGAATCTCCAGGGGACGTTTTCCTTCATTGGTAAGGGTCAGCTTGCCTTTCTTCTGCTTCTTTCCTGCAAAGTTGCCCAGTTCCACACTGCCCGATGACAAGCGCAACTTGGGAGCGCTGGCTTTCAGTTGGGGTGTCATGTTGTTGAAGCCGGGTAGCAAGATGGCCGACACCGTAATCTCTTTCTCTGGCGCCACCTTGTCTCCCGCAAACATGCCGAGGAAGACGGGCGTCTGTGTCAGTCCCAACTCGCGGAGCGAACGCGAGTCGAGCTGAATGAGTACCTTGCCCGTGCGTCCGGGAGCGAGCCTGGCGGGTTTTATCTCTGCACGGAGGTAGGTGGGCAGGTGCATGAGTACGGGCTCCAACATCTCGCCGGTATTGTTCTTGATGTTGATGACCTGCACAGGCTTGTCGCCACGGTTCACATCATCAAACTCCACTTCATCGCGGTCGGCATCCAGGTCGCCCAACTTGTATGGGTAACTTACGTCGGCCTGTTGCTCCTCGTCGACGACAACGCCCTTGATGGAGAGCATCAGCGGATCGTCTGAGGCATCGCTGTACACGCCAATCTGCTTGTTGAAGTGTCCCATGGTCTTGGCGTCGTAGACCGCGCTGACGGTGAACGACTGTCCTGGAGCCACAGGAGCTTGGGGATAGCTCACTGTGGTACAACCACAACTGGTGCGCACGTCACGGATGGTCAGTGGCGACGAGCCGCTGTTCTTCATGACGAACTGTGCCGTGACCGGATGCTTGTAGACGACTTGCCCGCAGTCGATGTTCTTGTTTTGGATGGCAATCTCCTGTGCGCTGGCCGTCATGGAGGCCAGCGCAAGGAGGCTTGAGATAACATAATGCTTATTCATTCTGATTCTTATCAGCGAATTATGGTGAAACGTTTGGCACCTTCACGGCCTGCAAACTCGGGACTGTAGGCACATTGCACCGTGCAGATGCCCGAAGCATATTCGCCCTGGCGATCCACATAATAGTCGGTCTCCACGATATGCGTTCCTTTGGCCATGAGGTCAAAATAGTAATTTGTCACATTGTCTTTGGGTGCGCAGTAGTAGCCCCAGCGATAACCACTCGTCTGGCCGACAGGTTCCAGGCAGGCCGCGCGCTTGTCTTGCACCTGCACGAAGTCATAGTCGCGGTCGGCCGTGATGGTGATGCGCACCTTGACCTTGTCGCCCACCTTGACCTTGTCGGCCTTGTCGTTGATGACTCTGCCGTCCACCAGCAGCTCGCGCTTGACCTTCAGGCCAGATGACTGTGTGGACACTTCGCTTGACTTCTGCCAATATTGGGCGTAGATGGTGCCCCAAGATGTGCCGGCGGTGGTCTTCTCGGCGGTGAAGGTAGATGGAGATGCCGTGTCAACGATTGTCTTCACGTAGCCCAGTCCTGCTGTTGATTGGGGCAAGTCGAGTTTCTGCCCGTCCACCTTCAGTGTGGCGTTTTGCCCCACCGGCAACTTGCTCATGTCGACTTGTCCTTTTGCGTCAGCCAGGAAGGCGTAGACGGCATCCACGGTGTTAAGGGGCGTGTCCCACGACTGGGTGCGCTTCTCCTGCAAGAGCCAGCGCTGCAAGTCCTCCAGTGTCTTTGTGTCTTGAGGAGCGAGAAGCCGCATGGCCTCAATGACAGCCACCTGTGTGGGGATGCGGTAATCTTTCCAGGTATAGAGAGCCCGATGGGTGTCGTAGTAACGTCCCGTCTCTTCTTTGTAGACCGTGTATTCGTTGAGGCTCTGCAGGTATTCTTTCGCCCGTGCCGTGTAGCCGTATTGGGCGAGGATGACAGCAGTGCGAGCCTTGCCGTAGAGGGTCAGCTTGGTGGTTCTCTTCTCCAGCAGGCTGAGGAGGTGGCGCATGTCGGATGTCTGCTTGCGTCCCGTCAGTGCGCTGGCATACAGATAATCGCAGGCAAACTCTGATGGGGTTAGCGCCTGTGGCCGTTTCTTCGTAGCTTCTTTCTTCAGCTCTTTCACCTCCTCGGCAATGCGCCTGTCCAGATAAGCGAACGCTTTGCTCAAGAGTGCACTGTTGCCTTGTGCAACCGTGAGATGGTTGAGGCGTGTAAGGATGCCCACAACCTCCATTGTCATCCATTTGTTTCCAGACATTCCGGGCCACCAGCTGAAGCTGCCATCCGGGTTCTGCAAAGCTTTCAACTTATCCGTGAATGTTCTCAACCGGTAGTCTGCAGCCGATGCATCCAGGTAGTTGATTAGCTGCTGCTTCTGTTCCGTCTCCCGATGGGCGTCAGCCACCCAAGGCGTTTCAGAGAGAAGCATGGTCTTCAGTTCGCTGTTTTTCTGGAGGTTGCTGGCCAACGATGTCTCGTCGCCTTGTTCCGTCTGCCACAGTTTGATGGTCTGTGCGATGGCCGGGTCGCTGGTTGTCAAGCGTTGGGCTATTGTGTTGGCATAGAGTGCTGCCGCCAGCGAGATGGCATCGTTCTCCGTCGGGTTGGCCACGGTGGGCAGTGCTTGTATCATCAGCCATGCGGGATGGTTGGTGTATTCCACCGTCAGCCGGTTGCGCTTGTCAGACGATGGGAAGAGCTTGCTTAGGTCGATGGTTTTCACCCCAGCCCCGTCCTGCGTGAAGGGCAGCGTGGTAGTCACATATTCGGTGTTGGGTAGCAGAGGCAGGTAATGTTGCTCACCGTCGCTGAAGCCCTGCCCCTCCGCCGTGGTGCGCACGATGAAGAGCGATGCGCCCTTGCCCAGGTCGGCCAGGCGTTCACCGTCGATAGTGAATGTGGCCGTGGTGGTCTGTCCGGCCTTCACGCTGAATGGTGAGGTCCACTCTTCCACCACCTGGTTGGTCTCAGGATCGATCAATTGCAGGCAAGCCCTTCCCTTGACATCCTTGTCTGACGTGTTGGCGATGCGGCACGCCACCACCGACTGGTCGCCCTGCCGGATGAACCGGGGCAGGTTGGGCTGCACCATGACCGCTTTCTTGGCGACGGTCTCTGCGGTGATTTGGCCGTAGTTGAATTCAGCGTCATGCGCCAAGCCCATGAACTTCCACGTGGTGACACTCTCAGGCAAGGTGAAGGAAAGGTTCACGTTGCCCTTCTTGTCAGTGGTCAGCGCAGGATAGAAGAAGGCTGTCTCCGAGAGGTTCTCTCGCAGTTGCGTTTCTTGCGTTGCTTTTCCTCCATCCGGGTCTTGGTCATTGGCCCCTTCCAATCCTCTAATTCTTCCTTGGAGTTTAGCTTCCTTATTGGCCATCCCGCCCTGGGCTGTCTTTATCTTTACTGGCTCTTCATGCAGGTTGTAGTCAGTTGCATCGGCCGTCTCCATGGAACGATTGGCACGCGCCATCATCATAGGCGCATTGTAGCGGAACCGGTAAGGGTTGGCAAAGTCGAACATCTCGGCATCTAAATGTGAGAAGTCGAGATCGTGCACCTTGAGGAAATTACAGTTTTCGAGACCGTAGAGGCCGACAGCCGGTTGTTCTCCATTGCTCCAGTAGGCTCTGGGGGTTGAGAAGTAGTAACGGATGTCAAAATCCCAACGATGCTTGGCAATGGCATCCAGGCTCTTGTCGTACATCGTAGCCAGCAGTTGTGCAGTGGCCGGACGGCCCTGAGGCGTTTCGATGTGCAAGGTCCATTGCTCCTTTTGTCCAGGTTTCAACTTGTCGCGGAAGGTTGTCCATGACAGTTTCAACTTGTTGTCGGGCGTTGGGCGGACGATGCGTACCAGGTGGGTGTACATCTTTCCATTCTTCACCCAGGCCAGGGTGAGGGTGATGCCATCGCCATACTCTTCCTTGTAATGCAGTTTGCGCGTGACGACCTCATTGCTCAACTTGCTCACACCCTTGTCGAGCACCTTTTCACCAGAGAAGGCCGAATAGTAAATTTGCGTGTTCTTGTCGGATGTTCCCACTTGGACATAAACGGGGCTGCCGTCAGTCGGGAACTGGTCGTCAGACACATAAAACCAGTCGTGGGTTGTGATGACAGGCTTCCTGTCGGTGTAGGAGAAGATGACAACAGACTGCTTCACCGTGTCTTGCCCGCAGATCACCTCCAGCGAGTGCTTGCCCGATGACAGCGCCTCGTCCACGGCAATCGGCTTGTTGGCTTCAGCCGTCTTCCACGCGCGGTCATCCCAGCGATAGCTGATGGTGCCATCGATGAGCTCGCCCGTCAGGTTGGTGCGCTTGGCGGTGAACGCCTTCAGACTGTCGCGCAACGACTTCGTGGGCAGGTCTACCGTGAGCACCGCCGAACGGTTGCTGAGCATCAGCGACGTCGTGGCCTCGTGGGTTTCGCCTGTACCATCCGTCACCTTGGCGTTGGCTACGATATTGAAGTAAGCTGCATGGTTCAAGTTGACCTCGTCGGGATAGGCCATGGGCAACTTGATCTCGAAAGACCCGTCGTTGGCCGTGACGGTGGAGTCGGTGAGGAGTTGCTTGAAGCGGTCGTCGATGCGCCAGCTCCACCACAGGGCCGGCCTGCGGTGCACCTCATAACTCACCTTGGCGCCCTGTACGGGCACGCCAGAATAGGTTTTGGCCCATCCGCGCACCTTCACGGTGTCGCCCGGCTGGTAGCTCTCTTTGTAAGTGTCGTAGGTGATTTGAAAAGTCGGGCGTTTGTATTCCTCCACTTGGAAACGCACCACGGCATGGTCGTCCGTGCGGATGAAAAATCTGCCTGTCAGCCCGGTCTTTGGCAACGTGAAGTCGGCTGCTGCAGATCCGAACTTGTCTGTCGTGACGTTTTGGGACGACACCACCTTGCCGTTGGCGTCATAGAGCGTCAACTTTGCCTGCTTGTCCACCAATGGCTTGGTTGACAGGAGCGCCCGGTTCTGTTCATAGGCGACGAGGGCGACGTGCACCTGCTGCCCGGGCCTGTAGATGGAACGGTCGGTGAAGAGCTGCTGGCCTTGCCCGTCATTGTTGTTCGTCCAATAACTGTAGTTGACATAGATGCTCTTCTCACGGAACGCCTTGTCGTTGTCGGTATAGACAAAGGCCTTGTTGGGAGTTCGCTTGCCGTATTTGTAATAAGCCTCACCGTTCTTGTCCGTGGTGAGGCCTACGGTTTGCTCCTTCTCATTGTCATAGATGGCAGGCAATGTGATACGCAGGTGGGCACCCGCCACCGCCTCGCCCGAGGTGGCATCGGCCACCACAAAGCGCATCAGTTTTTCGGGCAGGGCTTGTGCCATGAGATAGAGCCCGCTCACGTTGAGCAATGCCCGTTGCGTCTGTATCTTGCCATTGTCAGTAGTGGCTTCCACGAGGTAGACACCAACGGGTAGTCCTTTGATGATGAGCGAATCGGAGTTTTCTTTCCAAGCCGGTTGCCCGACATATCGCTTGACCAGTGTCTGCACCGCGCCTGGCACCACTTTTCCCTTCAGCAAGGCCCAATCGTCAGGCTCTTCCGGGTTTAGCGAACAATCGCCCTCCACGTTCAAGCGATAGATGTTGAGTGTGAGCGTGCCGATGTTGCGTATGAAGTTGATGCGCACCATACGGTCAGTATGGGGCAAGAGCATGCAATCGCCCAGATTGATGTTGAACCGTGGGGCCCGCAAGTCGTTCAGTCTGTTGCGCAAGATGTTCATCCGTGGCCAGTCGCCCCACTTGTTGAGCGCATAATTGATGTAGTTGACGTTGTCTTCCGCCGTCACATCCGGAGCGCCCAGCAAGAACAGGCTGCGCTCGATGGCCAGTTCGCCAGCCTCGCTCAGGTCGCCATACTTGCGGATGAGCGAGTCGATGGCTTGCAGGTATTTGGACTTGCGCTTCTCGTAGGTGTCAATCTCCTGCCCATAACGCAAGCCGAGGCAGGCGCTGATGCACGCTGCCGATCGGTTGCCCTTGCTCTCATAGTATTTCTGAAGGGCCTTGTAAGCCTTTGCCTCCATGCCCACGACATGCAGCAGGTCGTCGTTGAAAATCTTACTGTCGACACCTTCCACCACAGCGGGCTCATACTCCACACACCTGTGTTGGGCCAAGAGCGCAGGTTGCTCCATGGCCACGGCGAACCAACGCTTGCTTGTAGCCTTGGCTTCATCGTTGCCGGAGCGTTGCTCGTAGAGCTTGCCCAGCACGGTGGCGTAGACCGCCTTCATGACGGGGTCCTTAACCTCGGATGCCGTCTTTTCCAACCGGCTGAGCTCCACGTCGGCCGAGTCGGGCGCTATTTGCGTCTGGGCAGCCGCGCGTTGCAGTTGCGCCTTGAGCAGTTGCCCGTAGTCTTTCCCTTTCTGCGCCTTGTCAATGATCTTGCCGAGCCACTCCATTTGGGTCTTCGGCAAGTCTTTGGCTTGCGCCTCTGTCACTTTTTTCCACAAGGCGGGATAAGTGTCCGCCAAGGCCATGATTGGCATGATCATGGCCAGGATGATGCCCAATATCTTTTTCATGTCTTCTGGTTTGTGGGTTGATGTTATGCAAAGATAATGCAAACCGAATGCAGAACATCAAGTTCACTTGAATGTTATGCTGAGGTGCAGTTTATCTTATGCAAAGATAAGCAATTTGGAGCACACTCTTGAATTTGGCTCCACTTAATTAGGAAAAATTTGCGACTGTCTCTTTCCCCTTCATTCTTATTTAACGATTATTTGCCAGGCATGTGGGAAGAGGGCTTACGGGTACTCTTCCTGTTAGGAGAAGAGGTCATTCACACACTCCATAAACCTTGACAGACGTTGCGGCCGCTCGCTGTGTGAGAGTTGCTTGGTGCGGCTCCACCACACGACGAGTTGCCTCTTTGCCCTCGACATGGCCACATAGAGCTTGCGTGCGTCCTCTGCCAGGAGGTAAGGCTTGCCGTCGTTGTAATAGTTGGGGATGCGCCCGTCCACAACGTCGAACACCACCACGTGGTCAAACTCCAGTCCCTTGGCCTTGTGGATGGTGGAGACGAAGACCCGGTCAGGGATGGTGGTGGAACTGCAGAGGTCGGCCTCCTTAAAGGTGTTGAGCTCCATGATGTGATGGTCGAGTTGCTCCTTGAGCGACGGTTCGCTGGAGATGTCGATGATGTCGCCCGTCAGGAACCGATACACATAGTCGATCTTGGGCACGTCGCGCCACCATCCTTTCTCCTTGAGCAGCGCCTCTACGTGCTGCATCTCGCTCACTAAGGCAGGTGTCGCATTGCTGTCATCACGCAGATACATCCGCTTCACCGCCTCGTCGTGAAGCGTCAGGTAGGCACGGCGGAAGCGCTCGATGCGTTGCCTCATGGCCGGTGTCGACAGATAGTCGTGCTGGCTTTCACACAACTTCCGCCCATGCTCGTGGCAATAGGCCATGAGCGACACCGTGGCGTTGACATCGTCGTCGGCCAGATGGGAGTTCTCGCCCTCCAGGTGGAGCTCGCCCAGCAGTATCTTCAGTTTGTACGCTTTCAGGTCGGGGCGCAGCAGGCGCATGAGCTTCAGCGTGTCGAAGCATCGGGGATGACGCTGTTGCCAATCCACATCGGGCAGGTAGCGCCTCATGTTGTGATCCATGATGTGGTAGTCGTACTCCGCGTTGTGCCCCAGCAACACGCTGTTGCCCGCAAAGTCGAGAAAGAGCCGGAGTGCCTCTCCGTGGGTGAGGATGTTCTGATGGCGCCGCTCCTCGATGATGGGGTTGACGATGTCGCCCAGGCGTTCGGGAATGGGCCGGTCGGTCTCTATGTAGACCGAGAACTTGGCCACGCTGCGTCCTTGCCGTATCTTTTCAGCGGCTATCTGGATGATGTCGTCTTCAAAGACGTTGAGCCCCGTGGTCTCGGTGTCGAAGACCACGATCTCCTCCCTGTCATAGGTTTGTATGAAGTCTTGCAGATAGGTGTCGTCGGTGGGACGGAGGAAGTCGGTTGGGCAGATGGCCCGCACGCGTAGCTGCCGGATCCAGTTGCGTGCCGAAGCTTCCGTCTCGCAGACGTGCAGGCCGTGCATGAGTCGCGACCAGGCGATGAAGTTGTGCTCGTTGGCCAGGATGCTCAGATGAGCCAGCATCACCTTCACTTGTGGCGTGGTGAAGATGTCGGTGCCCGACACCTTGAAGTGGCTCACTCCCAGTTGTGCCAGCGTGGCGCTCAGTCGGTCAGCGTCTGTGTTGGAGTTGACGATGACCGCTGTGGTCTCCCAGGGCTGTTGGCAGCAGGCTTCGTCGCGCACAAATCGTGCTACGTCCTGATACTCACAGTCGATGTCGTGGCTGTCGCGGATCTGCATGTCGCCCGGGCGTGGCGCCTCCTCGTTGTTGGGTACAGGCAACAGGTCGGGATCAGCGCCGAGGTGAGCCACGGCAAAGCGGTTGAGCATGTCCACGAGGTACTTTGGCGACCGATGGTTGACGTGGAGGTGGTGCGCCGCTTCACGGCATTGGCCCTTGAGCTCCGTCAGCGTCTCCAGTTTGGCGCCCATAAACGAGAAGATGGCTTGCTGCTCGTCGCCGAGGTAGAGCAGGGTGGCGTCGTTGGAACCGTCGGCAGCCTGGCTTGCCCACAGCTCATGGATGATAGCCAGTTGGAGGCGGTTGAGGTCTTGCACCTCGTCCACCTGTATCCAGGGGTAACGCTTGTGCCCTTTGTCGTCGTGCAGCGACGCATAGGTAAGGATGAGCAGGTCATTAAAGTCGATGAGGTTGTTTTGTTCCTTGTAGGCCCGGTAGGCGTGCGCGTACCTCATCTTGAGCAGGGTGCGTGTGGCGGCCTGGCGCAGTCCGACATCAAATCGGGGCGACTGGGCCACGTCGGTGTAGTAGTCGTTGTGCTCGTAGATGTCCATCATCTTGTCGGCGGTGAAGGCCTCGCCCACTGCTTGGCAGAGCATGCGGAGCACCCTCACGTCATCGGGCGTCACACAGTCGGGGTGTTGCCTGTACTCGCGCGGGAAGCCATGGGACAGTTCCTCCATGAAATGTGAGAAGAACATGATCTGGCTGTAGATGCGCCGACGGTCGTGGCTGTTGAGCACGCGCTGTTCGTCTTCCTGCAGATACATGGCCATGATGCTCACCATGGTGTCCTCGTCGATGATGGCCGTTTCTGCGGGCACCACGTGGTTCTCAAAAAGATAATGGGAGCAGAACCGGTGCACATTGCCCACAAAGACGCGCTCAGAGGCCGCCTGCTCGACGTTCTGCTGAATGCGGTCGTGCATGCCGCGTGCGGCGCGGTTGGTGAAGGTCAGGCAGAGCATGTCGCCGTAGTCGACGCCCCGATCGTGTGCGCGCCTGACGCGCTCGGCCAGGATTTGTGTCTTGCCGCATCCCGGAGGGGCCAGCACCAGGTGGCATCCTCCCGCCAGGTCGATGATGGCTTGTTGGCTGTCATCGGGTGTCCAGTGGTTTGTAGTCATGTCGCTCATGATGGAAATGATGTTGTGTGGATGAGGGCTTAGCGCCGTGGCGCCCGGCCAAAAAAGCAGACAGGCGGACGGTCATGGCAAAATCCATGGCTGTCCGCCTGCTGGTGTTCAGACAAGTCGCTATTTCTCCTGCAGGATGATGCCACCCTTGGGTTGCAGTGTCACCTTGGCTTTGCCGTCCTTGCCCACCTTGAGTGTGCGCAGCTCAGCGTCGGGCCAGCGCTGTCCCTTCTTCAGCTTGCTGTCGAGGTAGTAGTCGACGGTCTTGCCTGCCAGCATCGGCAGGTTGAGCGTGAGCGTCATGGGGGCGTCGGTGCCATTGAGGCCGCCGACAAACCACTTGTCGCCGTGTCGGCGTGCCATGACTGCGTACTTCGTGGGATAGCCGTCGACGAAACGGGTCTCGTCCCATGTCGTGGGCAGGGCCTTGAGGAATGTCTTCTCGAAATCAGGCAACTCATCGACACCGTTGGGTGTGACCTCCACGCAGTTGACCGAGCACTGGTTGGTGATGGCTGTGGCCATCTCGAAGACATCAGACGTGAAGCGCTGATGGCGGCTCTTGTTGTCCTTGCTCAGCATGCGGTTCATGATGACACCTCCCCAGTCGAAGCTGCCCACGGCGTTGCGCCCGAAGGGGTGCATGGTCATGTCGTAGCCCTCGCGTCGCGCGGCCTCCTCGGTGAAGTACACGTTTTCGGAGGCGAGCGCCGCCTCGGAACCCACATAGTTGGGGTAGAGGCGCTCCCAGCCACGTGGCAGGGTGCATCCGTGGAAGATGACCTGCAGCCCATAGTCGTTGGCGTCACTGAGGATGTCCTCGTAGAGTTGCATGGTGTGCTGCTTGTCGCCGGCGAAGAAGTCGACCTTGATGCCCTTGACGCCAATCTTCTTCATCCACGCCATGGCCTTCTTGCGGGCGATGGGGCGGTTCATGACGTTGCGAGGCCCTTGTGGGGCGTTGTTCTCAAAGCCGTTGGAGTTGTACCACAACAGGAGGCTTACACCCTTACTCTGCGCGTAGCGGCTGAGCTGCTCCATGCGCTTGTAGCCGATCTGGGTGTCCCACCAGTTGTCGACCAGCACATATTCGTAGCCCATCTTGGCCGCGAGATCGATAAACTTCACCTGGTCATCGTAGTTGATGCTGCCATCCTGCCAGATGAGCCAGCTCCACGTATAGCGTCCCGGCTTGTAGTCGGTCGACGGCTCATAGAGCGGGTCGAGCACATCGTAGGCGATGGTCGTCTCGGCGATGGGGGCCAGCGTCTGTCCGACGGTGATGGTGCGCCAGGGCGTGGAGCCCGGCAGGCTGATGCCGGGATAAGCGGAACCCCACCCGTTGTTCTCGCCCTCCTGCGGATAGGCGATGGTGTAACCCTCGCCAGCCTTGTACTCGGAGAGTCGTCCGCCGCAATAGTCGCCCGTGACACCCGTCTCCGACACCAGGGCCCAGGCTTTTGCGCCAGCCGCCTGTCTCTCTTTGTCGGCACCGCCGATGTGGAAGAGGCACGGGAAAGTGTAGCCCACGCCATACTGTGACGGCTTGGTCATGGGTGTGTCGGACGAGAATACCTCCTCATAGCTGGGCTTGGTGGTCTCCCATCCGGTCATGGGTTGTATCTGCGGCGAGAGGAACGTGGTGGTCTTGTCGGGGAAGTTGAACGATGAGGCCTCCTCGTAGACCATGGCCTGCTTGGGGTTGCCGGCCTTGGGCAGGGGCAGCGTGTAGCGGTAGGCCACGTCGTGGTCCGACACGTTGAGCGTCACCACCATCTCAAGTTTTTTGGCGTTGGTGAAGGTCAGCACGGCCTGGTTGGCCACATAGTGGGCCTCCGAAGCCTTGGTGCGTGTCATGGTGTAGCGCTTGTCGACCTTGTCGGTCTTGGTTGCGGTGAGCTTCAGGCCTGTGGTGAAGTCGCCGATGTTGGTCTTCAGTCCCAGGCGCGAGGTGCGCAGGATGGGCTGTCCGGCATAGGTCACGGTGTAGTTGGCGTGGCCACCGTCGTCGTTGACGGTCACCACGAGCTTGCCGTCGGGTGAGCTGACGGTGCGCTCCTCGGCCGCCAGGGGCAGTGAGGCGAGCAGGGCCAGGGCCGATAGTATCAAAGTGTGTCTCATGGGCATCATGGTGTGTTACGGGTTTCGGTTGACGTTCAGAGGTTGTCCTTCTCGATATCCTTGAAGTAACGGTAGGTGCCCACCTTCAGCTCGTCGGTAGCGGCCTCGTCGGCCACGATGATGCTGTGGGCGTGCTGCTGGAGGGCCGAGATGGTCCAAGCCTGTGTGACGGGCCCCTCGACGGCGGCCTGCAGGGCACGAGCCTTGTGGTGTCCGTTGACGAGGATCATCACCTCGCGAGCGGCCATTACCGTGCCCACACCCACGGTCAGAGCGTGCTTGGGCACCTTGTTGACATCGTTGTCGAAGAAGCGCGAGTTGGCGATGATGGTGTCAGTGGTCAGCGTCTTCACGCGGGTGCGGCTCACCAGGCTTGAGAAAGGCTCGTTGAAGGCGATGTGGCCGTCGGGACCGATGCCGCCGATGAAGAGGTCGATGCCTCCGGCATCCTGGATCTTCTGCTCATAGCTGGCGCACTCCGCCTCCAAGTCAGCTGCGTTGCCGTTGAGAATGTGCACATTCTCACGGGGTATGTCGATATGGTCGAAGAGGTTGCGGGCCATGAAGCTGTGGTAGCTCTCGGGGTGGCTCTCGGGCAGGCCCACATACTCGTCCATGTTGAATGTCAAGACGTGACGGAAGCTGACGCGCCCTTCCTTGTTGGCTTTTACCAGGGCGGCGTACATGCCCTCGGGCGAACTGCCGGTGGGCAAGCCCAGCACAAAGGGACGGTCGGCTGTGGGCTTAAACTGGTTGATACGCTCCACTACATGGTTGGCTGCCCACTCTGAGAGACGGTCATAATCCTGTTCGATAATTAATCTCATGATACTTTATGGTTTAAATAGGGTTGTTAGTCTTTTGCAAAAATACCACTTTTCTTTGGATAATGTACCATAATTAATGAGAAATCTGTCACCTCGTCCGATAAAATCGGCTGCTTCTCTTTCCGCAATGAGACTCCCGATTGTTACTTTTGTCTTGATTTTTGGCTAAAAAGTTTGTTTGTGATTTCGATTGAAATAGCCCCTGGGACAGGCATTCCTGTCCTCTTGTCCGATGACCAGCGCCCCTGAATCTGGAGGTTGATGCCCCATTGAGAATTGATTAGTCATCTATCGAGGGACGATAGCTGCTCCTTCTTTCCATGGTTTCGCATGAATGAAGGCGCGATGGGATAGCTATTTTTGATGAAAAGAGTTTGCGCTTAGTGGTGAATTTATCTTTGAGATTTTATAAGCATCTGATAGATAAGCGCTTGCGGAATACGACGGATTCTCGCGTTTTTCCGCCAAAAGATTTCTTCGTAGAGACGAACGGTACGTTTTAATGCATAGTTTGTCATGTTTTTTTAGTATGTGGCAAGCGTCACATTTGAACCTCCTTTTTTTATTTCAGGTGAAGGATACATTATGGACCCCACTTATATATGTAGTCTTTGAGCCGAATGTTTTTAAAAATGCCAAAACATTATTGAGAGAAAAAAATATCCCGTAATATTTGTGCAATTGGGCGGATTTTGTTAATTTAGCGGTGGAGACAACGTATCTTCCATCCTCAAACCTAAAACGGCTGCCCATGAGACGACTGACACCATTAGTGTTTTTCTTTTTCCTGTCCATGCCCCGATTGTTTGGCCAGGGCAATGTCACGACGTATGAGTATGACGAGGGAGGCAATGTCGTGAAACGCACAGTCACCCTTCGCC
>ERZ808240.728-NODE-728-length-42330-cov-4.038912_pt1 | contig 42330 bp, 44 predicted proteins | sample MGYA00521084_ERZ808240 | MGnify/ENA primary metagenome ERZ808240 (study PRJEB31516, sample SAMN03275571) | gut metagenome | biome: mammalia-associated habitat; material: feces | host: Papio cynocephalus | place: Kenya | collected 2012-08-06 ...
GTTCGAGCAGCAGTTCCCGGCAGACTTCATTTCCGAGGCTGTTGACCAGACAAGAGGATGGTTCTACTCTCTTCTTGCTGAGTCCACACTGCTTTTCAACAAGGCTCCATATAAGAATGTAATCGTTCTGGGACATGTACAGGATGAGAACGGACAGAAGATGAGTAAGTCCAAAGGAAATGCCGTAGATCCGTTTGACGCACTGAACAAATACGGCGCAGATGCGATCCGCTGGTACTTCTATATCAACAGTGCTCCGTGGCTTCCGAACCGTTTCCACGGCAAGGCAGTTGTAGAGGGACAGAGAAAGTTCATGAGCACTCTGTGGAACACTTACGCATTCTTCGTACTGTATGCGAACATTGACAATTTTGACGCAACTAAATATACTTTAGATTACGATAAGCTTCCGGTTATGGATAAATGGCTGCTCAGCAAGCTGAATACCATGGTGAAGACTGTCGATGAGGATCTTGGTTCCTACAAGATTCCGGAAGCAGCAAGAGCACTTCAGGAATTTGTTGACGAAATGAGTAACTGGTATGTAAGAAGAAGCCGTGAGCGTTTCTGGGCTAAGGGCATGGAGCAGGATAAGATCAATGCTTATATGACACTTTACACAGCACTTGTAGAGATCTGTAAGGCAGCAGCTCCGATGATTCCGTTCATGACAGAAGACATTTATCAGAATCTTGTAAGAAGTATTGATGCAAATGCTCCGGAGAGTATTCATCTGTGTGACTTCCCGAAGGTCAATGAAGCACACATTGATAAAGAGCTTGAGGAGAACATGGACCGCGTTCTGAAACTGGTCGTTATGGGACGTGCGTGCAGAAATACTGCAAACATCAAGAACCGTCAGCCAATCGGTCAGATGTATGTAAAAGCTGATTTTGAGCTCTCTGAGTTCTTCGATGCAATTGTTGCAGATGAATTAAATGTGAAAAATGTAACATTTACACAAGAAGTACGTGACTTTACAACTTATTCTTTTAAACCTCAACTAAAGACAGTAGGACCAAAATATGGTAAACTATTAGGTGGAATCAAGAATGTACTCAGCAGTCTTGACGGCAATGCCGCTATGGATGAGCTGAATGCAAATGGTTGCCTGAAGTTTGAGGTAAATGGTGAAGAAGTTGTTCTGAACCGTGAGGATCTTCTGATCGACACAGCACAGATGGAAGGATATGTATCTGAGAATGATAATGGAATTACAGTTGTTCTGGATACGAACTTATCCGATGAGCTTCTGGAAGAAGGATTTGTGCGTGAGATCATCAGTAAAGTACAGACGATGCGTAAAGAAGCCGGATTTGAGGTCATGGATAAGATCGTGATCACATATGAAGGAAGTGAGAAGGCAGAAGCTGTATTTGCAAAAAATGCTGATGAGATCGGATCTGAGACACTGGCACTGGAGGTTAAAAAAGCGACACCTGCAGGCTATGTGAAAGACTGGAAGATCAACGGTGAGGCAGTAACTCTTGGAGTAGAGAAGCAATAACAGATGTAAACAGGTCTGCTCCGGCAGGCCTGTTTTTCATATAATAGGAAATTCCATCTTCTATTATATAAAAAGCCTTCGGCAGGATGCACACTGCGGAGCAATCCCAGGGCATCTTAGGTTATGGATTTTCAAAACAAGAGTAAGAAAGGATCAAATAATATGAATAATCCGAGATTTGAAAAAGAAACATTTAAAAAAGAAGTAGAGCAGAATGTCAGACAGTTGTTCCGTAAGACGGTTGATGAGGCGTCTCAGCAGGAGCTTTATCAGGCAGTTTCCTATGTTGTAAAAGATGCGATTATTGATGACTGGATCGCAACTCAGAAGCAGTATGAGAAAGATGATCCGAAGATTGTATACTATATGTCCATGGAGTTCCTGCTTGGAAGAGCCCTTGGCAATAACCTGATCAATATGACGGCGTACAAAGAGGTCAAAGAAGCTCTGGAAGAGATGGGGCTGAACCTCAATGAACTGGAAGATCAGGAGCCGGATCCGGCACTTGGAAATGGTGGTCTTGGAAGACTGGCAGCCTGTTTCCTGGATTCACTGGCATCTCTTGGATATGCAGCTTATGGCTGTGGTATCCGTTACCGCTATGGTATGTTCAAGCAGAAGATTAAAGATGGCTATCAGGAAGAAAAACCAGACAACTGGCTGAAGAATGGTAACCCGTTCGAACTTCGCAGACCAGAGTACGCAAAAGAAGTACGTTTTGGCGGAAATATTCGCGTAGAATATGATGATAAGACCGGAGATATTCATTTTAAACAGGAGAACTATGAGTCAGTTCTGGCAGTTCCGTATGATTATCCAATCGTAGGATATGATAATCATATTGTAAATACACTCCGTATCTGGGACGCAGAGCCAATCGTAGATTTCCAGTTAGAATCATTTGACCGTGGTGACTATCACAAAGCGGTCGAACAGCAGAATCTGGCTAAGACAATCGTAGAAGTTCTGTATCCGAACGATAATCATTATGCAGGAAAAGAACTGAGACTAAAACAGCAGTATTTCTTCGTATCTGCCAGCCTTCGGGCCGCATTGGATAAATACAAAAAGCATCATAATGACCTTCACAAACTGCCGGAGAAGATGACCATTCAGATGAATGATACACACCCGACTGTAGCAGTTGCCGAGCTCATGAGACTTCTTCTTGACGAGGAAGGACTTGGCTGGGACGAGGCATGGGAGATTACAACAAAGACCTGTGCTTACACGAACCACACCATTATGGCAGAGGCTTTGGAAAAATGGCCAATTGACCTGTTCTCAAAACTGCTTCCTCGTGTATATCAGATCATTCAGGAAATTGACCGCCGCTTTGTGGCCCAGGTACATGAGATGTATCCGGGAAATGAAGAGAAAGTCGCTAAGATGCAGATCTTAAGAGATGGTCAGGTAAGAATGGCACATCTCGCAATCATAGCCGGATACTCTGTCAACGGAGTTGCAAGACTTCACACAGAGATTTTGAAAAAACAGGAGCTTCGTGACTTCTATGAAATGATGCCACAGAAGTTCAACAATAAGACAAACGGAATTACGCAGAGACGTTTCCTCATGCACGGAAATCCGCTGCTGGCTGACTGGGTGACAGATAAACTTGGAACAAAGGACTGGATCACAAATCTGTCTCTGATGTCCGGACTGAAGAAATGGGTGAATGACGAGGAAGCTCTGAAGGAATTCATGAGTATCAAGTATGAAAATAAAGTCCGTCTGGCAAAATATATCAAAGAGCACAACGGTATTGAAGTGGACCCGAGATCTATTTTCGATGTTCAGGTCAAGAGACTGCATGAGTACAAGAGACAGCTTCTCAACATTTTACATGTCATGTACTTGTACAATGAGATCAAGGAACATCCGGAAATGAGCTTCTATCCAAGAACATTTATTTTTGGAGCAAAAGCTTCTGCAGGATATATCCGTGCAAAGCAGATTATCAAGCTGATCAACTCTGTTGCCGATGTAGTCAACAATGACCGCAGCATTAACGGCAAGCTGAAAGTCGTATTTATCGAGGATTACCGTGTATCAAATGCAGAGATTATTTTTGCAGCAGCTGATGTGAGCGAGCAGATTTCTACAGCTTCCAAGGAAGCTTCCGGAACAGGTAACATGAAGTTCATGCTCAACGGTGCTCCGACGCTTGGAACAATGGACGGTGCAAATGTTGAGATCGTCGAAGAAGTTGGTGCGGAAAATGCATTTATCTTCGGACTCAGCGCTGATGAAGTTATCAATTACGAGAACAATGGTGGATATAATCCGATGGACATCTACAATAGTGATGCAGACATTCGCCGTGTTGTAAATCAGCTTGTCGATGGAACTTACGCACAGGGCGACAAAGAAATGTACCGTGACCTGTACAACTCCCTTCTGACAGATCAGGGTGGAAGCAAAGCCGATACTTATTTCATTCTGAAAGATTTCCGTTCTTATGCAGACGCACAGAAGAAGGTCGAGGAAGCTTACCGTGACAAGAACAGATGGGCAAAGATGGCACTTCTGAACACTGCAAGCTGTGGAAAATTCTCATCGGACAGAACCATTCAGGAATATGTCGATGATATCTGGCATCTGGATAAGGTGACGGTAGAAGTCTAGAATGTGTATAGATGATTAAGGTAGTACATGTATAAAAGAAGACGTCTTCTCATATTTTATATGGGAGGGCGTTTTTTGTATGAGATTTGTTTACTTAAAATACAGATTAAAGAAAATCGGGTGTTATCTCCTGATCCTTATATTGTTGCCGTATATTATTACAGTATTCCTGAGTGGCCCGGGGGCTTACGGAGCTTCGAAAGTGGACGAGACTATGGTAAATGTAAAAGCCGGGCGGGAAAAATCCGGCAGTGATGGTGGAAAACAGGGCGAAGCAGAGGGAGAAAATGTGGAAAAAATTCAAATGCCGCTGAGTGAATATTGTATTGGAATCATGGCAAGAGAAATTCCGCCCACTTATGAGGAGGAAGCATTAAAAGCCCAGGCAGTTCTTGTGCGGACACAAGTGTGTCTGGCGCTTGGCGCAGGGGCGGACACGATTCTGGAAGAAAATTACTGGACAAAAAAAGACATGCAGGATTCCTGGGGAACAGAGAAGTATTCCAAGTATTATAAACGTTTGGAACATGCGTGGGCGGAGACGGACGGACAAGTGCTGACTTATGAAAATGCGCTGGCAAAAACGCCATTTTGCAGACTGAGTAACGGAAGTACAAGAGATGGGAAAGAGGCGCTGGGGAGCGAAGACTATCCGTATCTGAAGATTGTGGACTGCCCGTTAGATATCGAGTCAAAAGAACAGATTCAGACAATCACCATTGATGACATGGATGCAGAAGTGACCGGAGTGGACACGGCGGGCTATGTACTCAGTGTCCGTGTTGGAAATGACACCGTGAGCGGGGAAGAGTTCCGTACTAACTACCATCTCGTATCCAGTTGCTTTTCCTTTCAGAAATATGACGGTAAAATGAGGATTACGACACGCGGCATCGGACATGGACTGGGACTTAGCCAATATACAGCAAACGAAATGGCAAAAGAAGGAAAAACCATGGAAGAGATACTGGCACATTTCTTCGAAGGGACAGAATTAAAAGAAGGTACGGAAATTGTGCAGATAGGAGAAGAATCTTAAGAGAAGCATTAGCAAGAACGGTTAAAAGTCAAATATGATATTTTCTACATAGGGTTGTATAACGCCACCGCAAACTGGCAAGAATAGAGTCAGAGGTGGTGATGAAAATGAACGATAATAATAAGATGGATCGCAGCAATGACAAAGCGAACCAGAAAAAAATGACGCCAAGGCAGAAACAAAAGAGAAATCGAAAGGCCACACTGGCGGCAGTACTGTGCTTTGTGGCAGCTATAGCAATTGTCGGAACATACACAATGCGAGACTACAAGACTGTAAAAAAAGAAGGAGAACTCGCAAAGGCACAGTTGGAAGAACAAAGAAAAGCATTAGAAGAGTCCAGCCAGGAAGCAAGCGGAGATGCACAGAAAGAGGAAAATATTTCAGATGACGCCGGAAACAGTGGAAATACAGGAAAGAAGGATTCTGGCACAGAAACAGGAACATCAGGAGAGACAGGCAGAACCAGTAATACAGATGAAAAGTCAGAAGATAATGGGGATTCGGCTGATGGAAATCAGAACAATGGCAGCCAGCAGACGGCCAGGACAGCGGGTAAGGCATCTTCCGCTAACTTTACAAGCGATAGCAAGATGATCTGGCCCGTAAATGGTACGGTACTCATGAATTACAGCATGGACAAAACCGTTTATTTTGCAACATTAGATCAGTACAAGTACAATCCGGCACTGATCATCGGAGGGGCAGAAGGTGATCAGGTTCTGTGCGGCGCACCGGGCGTAATAAAATCCATCGATGTGACAGCACAGACAGGAACAACCGTGACCGTAGATCTTGGCAATGGTTACGAAGTTCTGTACGGACAGTTAAAAGAAGTTCCGGTAAAAGTCGGCGACCAGGTAGAAGCAAAAAGCATCTTAGGATACGTCGGACAACCGACAAAGTACTACAGCGTAGAAGGCTGCAATGTATACATGGAATTACGCAAAGACGGAACACCCGTAAATCCAGTAGATTATATGACAAAAAGATAGAGAATGTGTATAATTAACGCGTAGTAAAAGTGAAAATTACTACGCGTTAAATTAAGTTTGACGCAGGGTAAAATGTAGAATGTCTACGTCCCCAATCAAAGGAGAGTTATGAATTATACATATATTGTGGAGTGTAAGGACGGAAGTCTTTATACGGGCTGGACGAACAATTTAGAAAAGAGAATACAGGCGCATAATGCGGGAAAAGGTGCGAAATATACAAAGAGTCGTTTGCCAGTGAAACTGGTGTATACAGAAACATTTGAGACGAAAGAAGAAGCTATGAGCCGGGAGTATGCGATTAAACATATGAAGCGAAAAGAGAAACTTTTGTTGATTGAGAATACAGATAAAATGTAGAAAATCAAAATGAAATAGAAATTTAATATTTAGATGCTTGCTTTTTTGAAAATAGAGAATATAATATAGATATAAGAATAAGTAGTAATAAAAACTACATGAAGAAATATTTATATATAATACTAGTTTCCAGGAGGCGGTATTTATGGCAAGAGTAATTGAAGAACATGTAAAGGATCCGGGAAGTGCGATCACGCATTTTATAGGAATGCTGATGGCGATATTTGCGGCAGTTCCATTATTGATTAAAGCAGCTCATGAACCAAGTAGAATTTATCTTGTATCCATTGCAATTTATGCGGCAAGTCTGATTTTGCTTTATGCGGCAAGCACAACATATCATACGTTTAACATTTCCAAAAAGGTGAATACGATTTTGAAGAAAATTGATCATATGATGATTAGTGTATTGATTGCAGGAAGTTACACGCCAATCTGTCTACTTGTACTTGGCGGCCGTACCGGCTGGATTCTGCTGGCAATCGTATGGGGATTTGCAATTGCAGGAATTCTGATTAAAGCGTTCTGGGTATTTTGCCCGAAATGGGTATCTTCCGTACTCTATATCGGAATGGGCTGGACTTGTGTACTTGCATTTACACAGCTTTTGAATTCCTTGTCACCGGCAGCATTTGGCTGGCTGCTGGCAGGCGGAATCATTTATACAGTCGGCGGAGTGATCTATGCACTGAAGCTTCCGATTTTTAACAGTAAGCATAAAAACTTTGGAAGCCATGAAATTTTTCATTTGTTTGTAATGGGCGGAAGTCTGTGTCACTTTATAGTGATGTATGCATTTGTATTGTAGGAAAACTCCGGATAATAGTTTGGGCGTCTCTGATTATTGTTGGAGACGCCCGATTTTATTCTTTAATTTGTATTGAGTAATGAAAAATCAGTAAGTTCTTCTAATAAATCATGTACGGTAGTCATCTGGTGAATTCTTCCAACGTTGCTTCCGCAGAAGATAAGTCCATTTTCAATATCACCTTTTACAGCATTAATTAGTGCCTGAGTGATACAGTAAGGAACTTTGCCGGGATCACATTGTGCAAGGCAGTTGTAGCATTTTTTGATTGGTTGGCGAGCTTCTTCTATCTTCTCGATGAATTCATTGCGGAGAGCGCGGCCGGGCATCCCGACAGGACTCTGGATAATTTGGATATCCTTTTCTTTCGCGTTGATATATGCCTGTTTATAAGCGGCTGATGCGTCACATTCTTCTGTCACGACAAAACGGCTGGCAATTTGGACCCCATCTGCACCAAGTTCCAGTGCATGAGCAATATCTGATGAATCAAAGATACCACCGGCAACAATGACTGGTATCTTTTTATTATATTGTATTTCGTATTCTTTTTTACATTCAATAATTTTTTTAATTTCCTCATCATAATTAAGAGAGTTTATATCCGCAAGTTCTTCTGTGGAAAATCCAAGATGTCCACCAGCTTTTGGACCTTCAATTACGACAAAATCAGCGGTTCTGTCATATCTGTGTGCCCAGCGCTTTAAAATGATTTGAAGAGCTCTTTTGGATGATACAATTGGCGCAATTTTCGTGCGACAAGTTTCGCTGACGAGAGCCGGAAGTTTCATCGGCAGCCCGGCACCACTGATAATTACATCAGCACCGGCGGCAACAGCTTCTTTTACATGTTCTTCATAATGCTTCAGAGCAACCATGATATTAACTCCGACAAGCCCATTTCCACAGGCAATTTCTTTTGCTTTTTGAATATGCTTTCGTATGGCAAGACGGTTACAGCCTGCCTGATCTTTCTCGAAGCCTTCTTCATCATAACCGATCTGGGCAGTTGAAATGATACCGACTCCACCTTCTTTTGCCACAGCACCTGCAAGTTTGCTCCGGCTGACACCGACGCCCATACCGCCTTGTATGATTGGAAGCTTGGCAGTCAGATCTCCAATTTGAAGACTTTTCAATTTTGTATTCATAATTTTATCCTTTCCGATTTTATTTATAGTTTAAAATAATTTGAAAATCAAACTATTTAAGTATAAAATAAAATGCTTTCAGTGTCAATACAATATAGTAATATTTCCCTCTTCATATAGTTTTCAATACTATATAAAAATAGAAATTTATATGATAATAACTATGTTACAATATAATAAAGTATCTCAATGGAGTGATGGTGAAGAAATGAAAAAATGTAAAGTTATATTTCGAATACTGCTAATTATTATATGTTGTATGTGCTTTACTGTTACCGGATATGCAAGAGCTGGGGGTGGCTCTGGAAGCAGTTCCGGCAGTGGAACACATAGTCATTATTATGGGCATGATGGAAGACGCGGTGGTCCGATTGGAATGATTATCTGGTGGGGGACATTTATTTGTATGGCCGGAGGCGGAACAATAGTGTTTCACTATGGCGTTCAAAAAGCAAAGCAAAAAAGCCTGCGCTCAATGAAAGTATTTGAAAAACCAGGAGAAGAATGGAATCCGAAAAAAATGAAAAAATATGTGAAACATGCGTATTTTGTTATTCAGGAATGCTGGAGACGTGAAGACACATCCTATGCGGAAAAATATTTGAGCAAAAATCTTATTCAAAAGTGGAATTCGAAACTGGGCTGGATGGAAGTCAACCATGAAAAGCCGGTACAAGAACGCGTCAGACTATTGAATGCGACTCCGGTATTTGCATTTGATAATGAAGGAGAAGAGCACGATCGGGTGATTTATCTGATTCATGGAAGAATGATTGGATATTATATTAATATTGACACAGGGGAAGTTGTAAGAGGAAAAACATCTCCAGAATCATTTTATGAATATTGGGTATTCATTCGTGAAGATGGAAGATGGGTTCTGGATGAAATCAGGCAGAAAGAAGAAGTAGATGTGGAACAGTTGTAGGGTAACGCCGAGCCCATTCGGAATCCGCTGACGCTACTTCCTCATGTAGGGCTGTCGCCGTATAATCGGCCAGGAGGCAACGCCGAGCCATTCGGAATCCGCTGACGCTACTTCCTCATGTAGGGCTGTCGCCCAATAAGTCTAATAAGGCAACGCCATGCCAGCTCGAATCCGCGTTGCTACTTCTCGCTGAGGGCTGTCGCCGTATAATCGGCCAGGAGGCAACGCCATGCCCATTCATAGACCTACGGTCTATTTCATGGACGGCTGTCGCCGTATAATCAGCCAATAATAAACGCCCTTACAAGTAAACTTGCAGGGCGTTATTATTATCTGATTGCATGGCTTGTAGCTTATCCAAAGTATCTCTTTAACAGACCTTCGAAGGCTTTTCCGTGACGAGCTTCGTCTCTTGCCATTTCGTGTACTGTGTCGTGGATTGCATCGAGGTTTGCTGCTTTTGCTCTCTTTGCGAGGTCGAATTTTCCTTCTGTTGCGCCGTGCTCAGCTTCTACACGCATCTCAAGGTTTTTCTTTGTGCTATCTGTTACAACTTCACCAAGTAATTCAGCGAATTTTGCTGCATGCTCTGCTTCTTCATGAGCTGCTTTCTCCCAGTACAGACCGATCTCGGGATAGCCCTCTCTGTGAGCTACTCTTGCCATTGCCAGATACATACCAACCTCGGAGCATTCGCCCTCGAAGTTCGCACGCAGATCAGCAATAATATCTTCGGGAGCACCCTGTGCAACACCTACTACGTGCTCAGCTGCCCATGTTCTCTCTGCAGACTGCTCTTTGAACTTGGAAGCTGGTGCGTGACAGACTGGACATTCAGCTGGTGCAGCCTCTCCTTCATAAACATATCCGCATACTGTACATACAAATTTTTTCATAATGATAATCTCCTTTTCTTTTTATTTGAATATTTTGTTGTTAAAGTGATGTTAGATATTCAAGCCTTTTTAACAGACTTATTTGAATCTCTAAATTAATATTAGTAATTGTTACTGATATTAAGATAACATAATTGTCAGCCATTGTCAATAATCTTTTTAACTAAATTTTTGTTTTTTTGATATTGATTATATGAATTGTTCAATGACTGACAAATTTGCTAAGACTGACTGGAGATTTTCTTCTCAAGACAGTCTTTACAAGTTCCATAGAATAATGTTGCGTGTGAATCAATAGTGCCGTCAAAGCTTTCATCGGCAAGCTGATTCATAGCATTGATGTGTGCCTCATCGATTGGCAGATCGAATACCCGATTGCAACAGGTGCATACAACATGGTAGTGTGGGCGAGTATTTCCATCAAAACGATCTCCCCCATCAGGAGTAGTGATCTTAATTGCTTCGCCCATGTCAGCAAGCAGGTTCAGATTCCGGTATACGGTTCCAAGGCTGATACGGGGAAATTCTTCTCTGACATGTAGATATACCGTATCAGCAGTTGGATGAGATGTTGTATGATCGAGATATTCTTTAATGGATGCCCGCTGTCTGCTATATTTTAAAGTAGCCATGCGACAACCTCCTTAATAATAATAATTATTACTATAATTAGAATAATGGAAAATGTGCCATTTGTCAACGTTTATAGCTGAATTGTAATAAATTTGTAACATTTGATTGTAAAATATTGCAAAAACAGGAAGAAAATGGACAGAATAAGACGAACGAAATGTAGATATATAGCCTTGACATGGCATATTCCCATGATATAATAAATGCGTAACATATGTAACAATTCTGTAATATTTACAAAAGATAAGAAAAGAAAACATAAGGAGGGAGTTTATGGATTCGATTCTTAGAAAAGGATTGTTCCTAGTTACTTTGACAGGAGCTATTGGAGTTTTCCCAGCCACGGCATATGCTTCTGATATTGAGGATAATCATACCATGCCGGGAGTGGGAATTGAACAGGTGCTGAATGATTGTTATACTTCGCAGAGAGAAATACATGTGGAGGATTATCTGGCACCAGAAGAGAAGGGCGAGTATTTGGATATGGCATTCGCTGATGTTGAATCATTTTTATATATAAGAAGTGAACCGACAAAGCAGAGCGAATGGGTAGGTAAATTATATCCCGGTTATGCGGCAAAGATTGTAGGACCGGTTGGAGAATGGACGAAGATAGAATCTGGTTCTGTTACAGGTTATGTATATTCGCAGTATATAATAATAGGAAGAAATGCTCAGCAGAAAGCGGAAGAGGTAGTGGAAGCTTCGGCAAATGCGACTCCGGAAGAAGCTTTTACCTATGCGGAATCAAGAGAAGAAGAGGAAGCAAGGCTGGCAGCAGAAGCAGAAGAAGCTGCTAAAAAAGCGAAGGAGGAAGCGGCTGCGGCAAGAGAAGCTGCCGGAAGTGGTCAGGCCGTTGTAGATTATGCCTGCCAGTTTATTGGCAATCCGTATGTGTGGGGCGGTACAAGTCTTACCAATGGTGCGGATTGCTCTGGATTTGTGCAGTCAGTATATGCTCATTTTGGAGTAAGTCTTCCTAGAACATCTGCAGAAATGCGTAGTGCCGGAAGAGGAGTTAGTTATTCTGAGGCCCTTCCGGGGGATATCATTTGTTACGATGGACATGTCGGAATCTATATGGGAAATGGACAAATCGTAAATGCAATTAACAGCCGCAAAGGAATCGGGATATTGCCTGCCACGTATAAAGGAATCCTGACAGTGAGAAGGTTACTCTAGATGGTTGGGTATTGAAGGAAAACTACCTGTGGAGATATTTGTATGTGTAAAAATACCGAATATACAAAATAGACAAAAATGTATAAAATATTTGGATATAAAAAAATGACTAAAATTTTATCCACATTGAGTTATCCAAGTTTTCCACACCAAAAACATGAAAAAAGGTGGAAAAAACTATGATTTTCAAAAGTTTTCCACATTATCCACATAAAATGGTGTGGAAACTGGGGATAACTTAAGGTAAATAAAAGAACGAATGTTTTGTACAGTTGTGATAAAAATAGATTTTTGTCGAAAAAAATCGGCAAACGTATTGACTTTTAAGAAATCAAATTTTATGGGAAAATTGTCATAAAATGTTTACACAATGATGAAAAGCAATTATAATAAGAAAACGTAAAAGAAAAGGAGGTGCACACATGGCACAGGTTACAAAGGAAATGACTATGGGTGAGCTGCTTCAGACATATTATGAGAAGTGCCCTGAAATCGTAGATGTTCTTACAGGAGTAGGAATGCACTGCATCGGATGTCCAAGTTCTATTGGAGAGTCTCTTGCAGATGCTGCATATGTTCACGGAATTGATTCAGATCTTCTTGTTGAGAAACTGAATGCAACAATCAATGCAAAACTGGGCGAATAATTAAAAAGTAGTTCAGAAGCATAGAACAGAAAATAGAATAATAAAAGCGGATTCCAGATGGAACCCGCTTTTTTCATACAGAAAAATAAATCTGTATAGAATTTGTTACAATGTTTAATTAAACATTGGCCAGTTGCTGTACTGCATCATTCTCCAGTAGTACTTTACAATGCTCTCCGAGAAAAGCGACTGTGGCACCGGAGGTCTTCTCTAATGTACCGTATTCGGACAACATATTGCAGAGACGACTGAAATCTTTCCGTGTATGCTCGGACTGAGTCAGAGCAAGAATATAGATATTCTCAACTGTATCTTTGTACAGAGTGTTTGCGCCAAAGTACATATTTCCAAGTAATCGTGAGGCTGCAAGAACATTATCCATCGAAGCAAAAGAAATCAATCGAACTGCAGATTTTTGAGATGCAGTGTCTTTTGAAGATTCTTTCTCGAAAGATTCAGTCTCTGGTTCTTCAGAGGCTTCTGCAGAAGGACTGGCCGGATTATCCGGACTTGAAGAACCTTGTGCGGCATGAATCTTCTCTTTGACTTTGCCAAGCAGATCAAGAAGAGACTCAGCGCCTTCCAGTTTATCTGGGACTCCCTGACGGGAAGTATCTCCGTCCTGCCTCGGAAGAGGGGTGAATTTGGAAAAACGCGTGTCGAGTTCCTCCGGATCCTCGACTTTAGTAATGATCAGCACGATGGAATCTGAAGAAGATGGAATTGCTTCGATCATCAATGGCATATTCTCTGCCTCAAATCCAAATTCCTGTGCTGCCTGTTGCATCATATCATGGAAAAGTGATCTCGCTTTTTCTGTCCCATAAGCCAGTTCGCTGAGCTGGAGCTGACGTTCGGCCAGGTCTGCGCGTGTTAAAGTACAGCGTATCTGATTGTCACTTAATTTTTCAATCTTCATATTTATCACTTCCTTTCACATAGTATAGCATAGAAAAACTTTATTGTTCAATAAAATAAATATAAAATCAAAAAAGTACTTGCTTTTGAAAAGAGTATCACTTATAATGACCGTACTAGAAAATAGTTTTCCCTGGTAACTATATTTTTAGAACATATTTCTTAAATGTAATTCTTAACAGTATCTAGCCAATCAGAATAAGAATTCAAGAGGTAGCGCATATTCAGCGCAGACATTCATAAAGTAATAACAATCAGAATCAAATAATAATCAGACAACAATCAGATAGCAATTATAAGTAACGAAAGATTTTATGGTAATGCACGACTGTTTTCTAGCAGGAAAGTGGAAGAATCTGGATATATAGGATTATGTATCACAGCATTTTTATCCTTCTGGTTTAACATATGCAGATTTCGGAAGCTATGCGACCGGGGAAGTGCATCAAGGAGGAGGTAAAGTCATGGGGGACCCCAGAGAAAGGAATTATCAAAGTCTTTTTTCGGAGTTGGCAGATTATGAAAAAAAGGGAGTATATATGTTGATGAACGGGGTGCCGGCGAGTCCCATGCAGATTGTGCAGGCTCACATTGTGAGGGAGGATGCAGTCTATATGCGGGATTATGTGTTGAATGATGAAGGTGATATAAAAGAATTGTGCTTTGATGATGTAGAAACACAGGACAATTAAAAATGCAGGTAATGGTGAAGGCATTGAATAGTCAGAATCGTACAAAAAAGTGTGTAAGTACCCTCGTATAATGTATAAAATGTCGAAATAAGGGATGACGCACGTCCCCTCGTTTGTTATAATAAGCGGGTAGGAGGTGCAGCATGGACGAAAAGATAATTAAGAAAACCCAGGATCCGCGTAGAAAAGCGGAACGGGCAAAAAGCGCCAGCAATCTGCAGAACCAGCGACGCCAGGAGTCATCCGGCCGCACGGAGACTCAGGACGGAGCACAAGAACGAATAAGTCGGAAGAATACAGGAACTTCAGCAAAGAAAACACCTGTAGAGGATAGAGAGCGCCGGAGAGTAAAGCGCCCGGAAGAGTCGGTGGAGAGACCAAGACCGAAGAAGAGGCCGCAGACATCGGAAAAAGTTTCTGAGAGACCAAGGCCGAAGAAGAAGCCGCAGACATCGGAAGAGGTTCCTGAGAGACCAAGACCGAAAAAGAAGTCACAGCCGACGAGACCGGCATCTAGAAAAGCAAAGGCAAAGCGCAGACGAAAGAGACAGGTGAGACTCATCATTCTGCTTTTGATCATACTTGCGATAGCCGCAATTGCAGGAGCATTTCTGTGGAAAAAGTACAGTCCGTCAAAAGAACGGATAGATACGAAAAAATATTATGGAATACAAAATGATAGTCAGATGGCTATTACAATAGATGATCAGATTGTAGATCCTCATGGCATGATATCAGATGGAAAAGCGTATGTACAATATGAAATTGTACGGGATTATATTAACAGCCGGTTTTACTGGGATGCCAATGAGAATAAGCTGTTGTATACACTGCCGACAGATATCGTGACAGTAGAAGCTGGAAGTAAAGACTACAGTGTTTCAAAAGAAAAGAAAAGTGAAGATTATGTCATCCTGAAGACAGAAGGAGACGCAACTTATATCGCATTAGATTTTATTCAACAGTATACGAATATAGACTATGAAGTTTATGACAGTCCGAGCAGGGTTATGATTACATGCGACTGGGGCAAGAAGCGGGTCGCAACAGTAAAATCAGATACGCAGGTTCGGTATCGCGGTGGGGTGAAGAGCCCGATTGTGACAGATGTTAAGAAAAAAGATGAAGTGATTGTTCTGGAAAATGAACAGAACTGGAAGAAGGTTCTTACGAAAGACGGATATATCGGATATGTAAAGAAAAATGCATTGAAGAATGAAAAGACTAAGAATGTTACCCGTGATTTTAAAGAACCGGAATACACCAGTATTAAAAAAGATTATACAATCAACATGGCCTGGCATAATGTGACCAATAGTACTGCTAATAACAGTCTGCAGCAAAGGCTTGCAAATACGAAAGGGTTGACAACAATTGTGCCGACATGGTTCCATGTGAAAGATGTACAAGGTAATCTGGAATCAATTGCTTCAGCAGATTATGTGAATTATGCACATCAGGAAAATCTTGAGGTGTGGGCAGCCATCAGAGATTTTGATGGTGGAATCGGGTCCAATGATGAATCACTTCAACTGCTCAGTAATAGTTCGAGCAGGGAGAATCTTATCAATCAACTGATGTCAACTGTCATGCAGGTTGGAATCGATGGTATTAATGTAGATTTTGAAAAGATTTCGAAGGATTGTGGAGAACATTATATACAGTTTATCCGGGAATTATCTGTAAAATGCCGGCAGAATGGTATTGTGCTTTCTGTGGATAATTACGTTCCGAAGGGATATAACAAGCAATATAATCGTAAAGAGCAAGGTGTTATGGCAGACTATGTCGTTATCATGGGATATGATGAACATAACGGAAGCTCCTTGGAGGCTGGTTCTGTTTCTTCTTATGATTTCGTAAAAGAAGGAATTGAAGAGACAATCAAGGAAGTACCGGCTGAGAAAGTTATCAGTGGAATTCCGTTCTTTACACGATTATGGGCAGAGACTCCGAAGACGCAGGAGGAACTGAATCAGGAGGTCGGAACAGAGGCGGCAGACTACCCGACGAAGGTGACCAGTGAGCCACTGGGTATGTCTACGGCCAAGGATCGAATCAGTCAGGCAGGGGCAGAGATTACATTTGATAAAACAACGGGCGAGAACTATGCAACTTGGGAAGCTGACGGTGTAACCTACGAAATCTGGCTGGAAGATGCAACCTCTATCGAACCTAAATTAAAGCTTATGAAAGAGAATAAGCTTGCGGGTACCGCCGCATGGGCACTTGGACAGGAGAGCTCAGATATCTGGGATCTGATAGCGCAGTATGTAAATTAAAAGAATATTAGAGTATCTGGAAAGACCAAAGAGCGGATAGCACTTTGGTCTTCCTTTTTGAATGAAATGATTAAGGAACTCATATACTTAAAAAGAGAACGAACGGGAGGTGTACCGTGCGAAAGAAAATAGAGTTCCTCATATTAATCCTTGCATTGGCGGGAATCTATACGGCCAGTCGAAATCTGGAAAAATATGTGCAGTCAGATCAGGTGAAAAGCGCATCACAAAGAAAGATGGATACGGTGGTCATTGACAGTGGACATGGAGGAAGTGATCCGGGAAAAGTCGGAGTGAACGAGGTACTTGAGAAAGATATTAATTTAAAAATAGCAAAACAAGTAGAAATGGAACTAAAAGACCTGGGATATCGGGTCGTGATGACGCGTGAAGAAGATCGGATGCTTACGGGAGATTCATCAGGAAATACAAAAATCAAAGATATGAAAGCCAGGGTAGAATTAATTAATAATACAGCACCGGGTCTGGCTGTAAGCATACATCAGAACAGTTATCATGAGGAAACAATACATGGTGCGCAGGTGTTTTATTATTCGCATTCAGAAGAGGGGATGGAAGCGTCAAAACTGATGCAACAGGCACTTCTTGAGGTGGATGCTGAGAATACACGACAGGCAAAGGCAAATGATACATATTATTTATTGAGACGGACACAAGTGCCGACGATTATAGTAGAGTGTGGATTTTTGAGCAACCAGAAGGAAGCGGTTCTTCTGTCGGAAAAAGAGTACCAGAAAAAGATTGCAGGTGCGATTGCGGAAGGGATTGATGCATATTTAAAAGATGCATCAAAAAATATAGCGGAAGCCAGATAGTAAATAGTCTGCCAGAAAGACATTTGCCAAAAGATATCTGATATGAAAAACATTTGGAAAGTGATAGCAGGTGTAGTATAATAAAAAACATGAAGACAATAGTAGAAAAAATAAAAAAAGAACAATTGAATACAGAGGAAGGAAAGAAGATTATCGGTCAGGCCGGAGACTTTTTAAAAGAAGGTGGGCTTGTAGCGTTTCCAACGGAAACAGTATATGGTCTCGGTGCTGATGCTCTGAATAAAACTGCATCTCAGAAGATTTATGCAGCGAAGGGCAGACCTTCGGACAATCCTCTAATCGTGCATATTACGCATATGGGAGCATTGGACAAGATTGCGTCTGTAATACCGGAAGTTGCTTATAAAGTAGCTGAGGCATACTGGCCGGGGCCGCTTACTATGATCTTTCAGAAGACAGATGCGGTTCCATATGAGACAACAGGAGGATTGGATACTGTAGCGGTCCGGATGCCAAGTGACGAGATAGCAAGAGCAGTCATTGATGCCGGCGGCGGATATATTGCCGCACCAAGTGCGAATACGTCAGGACGGCCAAGCCCAACGAAAGCAGAGCACGTGGAAGAAGATCTGGACGGTAAGATTGAGATGATATTAGACGGAGGAGCAGTTGATATCGGAGTTGAGTCAACAATTCTGGATATGACAGTAACGCCGCCTATGATTTTGCGCCCGGGTGCAATTACCAGGGAGATGCTTACAGACCTGATCGGCAAGGTGGATGTAGACAAGACACTGATTAAACCGGACAGTAAAATAAAGCCGAAAGCTCCGGGTATGAAGTATCGCCATTATGCACCGAAGGCAGATCTTAGTATTGTAGAAGGACCGATGGAACTTGTGATTGATGCAATTAATCAGATGGCTGCAGAGCGTATGGCACAGGGACACAGAGTCGGAGTAATCGGAACGCAGGAGACAGTGGACCGATATAAGGCAGACGTGGTCAAGAGTATTGGAACAAGAACAGATGAGGCAACAATTGCCAACCATCTGTATGCGGTACTTCGAGAATTTGACGATGCACAGGTAGAGTATATATATAGTGAATCATTTGCTGCAGGAGGAATTGGCAGTGCAATCATGAACCGTCTGCTGAAGGCAGCAGGACACCATGTTATAGATGCCTGATTGTGTTCAGAGGACAGAATGAATTATACTGATAAGAATGCAAGAATAAGTCTGGAGAAAAGAGGAGAGAGAGATGTCTAAAGTACAGATTATGGACCATCCGTTGATTCAGCACAAGGTAAATTATATTCGCAGAAAGGAAGTTGGATCAAAAGAGTTTCGTGAAATTGTCGGTGAAATTGCGGCTCTGATGTGCTACGAGGCAACAAGAGATCTGAAATTGCACGATGTAGAGATTGAAACTCCAATCTGTAAGATGGTCGGAAAAGAATTAAGTGGAAAGAAACTGGCAGTTGTACCGATTCTTCGTGCAGGACTTGGAATGGTGGAAGGAATGCTGAGTATGATTCCTGCAGCCAAGGTGGGACATATCGGTCTTTATCGGGATCCTGAGACTTATGAGCCGGTGGAATATTATTGTAAGCTTCCGGCTGACTGCGATGAAAGAGAAGTATTTGTAGTAGATCCGATGCTGGCGACCGGAGGTTCCAGTGTAGCGGCAATACAGATGCTGAAAGATAAAGGTGTGAAGCATATCCGATTTATGTGCATTATTGCAGCTCCGGAAGGTGTAGAGCGTATGCAGAAAGAGCATCCGGACGTTGATATTTATATTGGCGCGCTGGATAAGCGTCTGAATGAGCACAAGTACATTGTTCCGGGCCTTGGAGATGCAGGAGACCGTATTTTCGGAACGAAATAGGAGGAATCGGCCGTGAGTGATAAGCGTAAAGATTATATCAGCTGGGATGAATACTTTATGGGAGTAGCAAAGCTGTCCGGGCTCAGATCGAAAGATCCGAATACGCAGGTCGGCTGCTGTATAGTCAGTCAGGATAATAAGATTCTGTCTATGGGATATAATGGATTGCCAAAAGGCTGCTCAGATGACGAATTCCCATGGGTCAGAGAGGGCGAGAATCCATTAAAGACAAAATATGTCTATACGGTACACAGTGAGCTGAATGCAATTCTGAATTTCCGTGGAGGAAGTCTGGAGGGAGCAAAGCTTTATGTGTCTTTGTTCCCGTGTAATGAATGTGCGAAAGCAATCATTCAAAGCGGGATTAAAGAGGTTATCTACGACTGTAATAAATATGATGGAAGTACAGCAGTACAGGCGTCTATGCGCATGTTTGACGCGGCAGGCGTAACGTATCATCAATATCAGAGATCTAATCGTAAGATTGAGATAGATTTATAATTAAAAATCATGAATAAACTATCTGGGCTCAGGATATACATGGAAGTAGAAGGAGGCGTGAATATGCCGCAGAAGCGTTCGAATTTCATGGTTAATTTTCTGGTCCGGATGACAGTTGGTCTGGCATTAATATTTGTTATAAATGGATTTTTGGAATCGAGAGAGATTTCAATCAGAGTAGGGTTAAATCCAGTGACAATGGCCGCCTCCGGAACCTTGGGGGTTCCGGGGGTGGTTCTTTTGTATGGAATTGCTGCTTATGAAGGGCAATAGGCAATACTGCAAATAAATCCTTTCGGTGCCGGAACAGATTTGATTCTCCAGGAAGAATACTCTTCCTGGAGTTCTTTTTTATTCGGAATAATGCAATAAGTACGATCTGATTCACGGGTAAGATAAAAGGAATTAAAGGAAGTCAGAATACCTGTTCCAATACCTTTTACAAATGCTTCTTTTAAAGTCCAGTATCGGATAAAATGTTTTTTTCGTTCTTCATCCGTGTATGTAAGAAACTTTATGATTTCTTTTTCATGAAAAAAGCGACTCATCAATGATTGAAGGCGTACATTCCGGTCAACTTTTTCGATGTCAATACCGAGTGGTGTAGAGGTAGATATTGCAAAAGCCAAGTAGCCTTCTGTATGTGAAATATTAAAATATAAAGGATGTCTGACTACCGGAAACGCCAGGTATGGCTTACCGTATTTGGTTTCGTGCAAACGGACCAGATTCTTGTTGATACATAAATAATAAGAAAGTATTTCTTTGATCATGTCACGTCCTGCTCCTGCTTTGTGCATGTTGCTAGTATCAGGTTCAGGTACGTAGATTATATGTACTTCTCCATCCACCGGAAATGCAGGAGTTTTGCCTTGTAAATCGCGTAATTTTAAGAATTTGAACTCCATAATATTCACTCCTTTCCAGTGAGATAAAGTCAGCAAGTTTTAGAATTCTATGAATATAATTATAATCGTTTTCGGATGATTTGCAATGTCTGAAAAAGCAAATCTATCTATGTTGCACAAAGTTTTACATTTTCTAAAAAAGGGATAGACAAAAGCATAAACCATGTCTATAATCCAAGACATCTGATTGTTATATTCTAGTTGGCAGATCGTAATCATTCAAGTTATTCAAAGTTATTCGACCATTTATTCCGGTCACGAATTCCTAAGAAGATAACGAGAAAAAGACAAGTGGAGGAGGGATAGTATGTGGAGAGCAAAAATCTGGTAATCTGTGATCCAGAGACAAAATTTGCATCTGCGTTTGCACAGTATCTTACAAGACAGAAGGAACTGGCTGTTCGTGTCAGAACATGCAGCGATCTTTCGTATGTATTGGCTATACAGGAGAAAGAAAAGATTGATTTTCTGTTCATTTCTTCGGAGTATCCGAAAGATTCCAGAAAACAGGTAAAAGCCGGAATGGTATTTGTAATCGCACCAGAAAGAGAGGTGAGCCTGGAAGACCAGGAGGTGTTGATCTATAAGTATCAGCCGGGAAATCAGATTCTGGCAGAAATGATTCGGCGATGCAGCATGGAAGGAGACGAAAAGCAAGTATTTTTAAAAACGTCTGGAAAAAAGAACTGTAAAGTAATTGCAGTATATTCACCGGTGAGAAGAATCGGAAAAACGACGTATGCAATCCGGCTGGGGAGAAAGCTGTCAAAGGAGGCAAATGTGCTATATCTGGGGATGGAGACCTATGGTGGAGAAGGTGGACATTTTCCGGAAGGGACGAGGACCATGGCAGATGTACTGTATTATGCAAGGCAGGAACAAAGTAATCTTGGGATGGTACTTACAACTATAGTGAGACATTCTGAAGATTTGGATTATATAGCACCGATGCCGGTATCGGAGGATATCAAAGAGATTTCCGCGGAAGAATGGATCGGGCTGATTCAGAAAATTATAGAACAAAGTATTTATGAAATTGTGATTCTGGATATGGACGAAGGAGTACGGAATATTTACCAGATACTTCGTGTCTGTAATGAGATTCACATGCTTACGATAGACGAACCGGTGGCAGAGGCGAAAGTAGAGCAGTTTGAAGCAGAACTGGAGCTTCTGGGATACGATGATGTCAGACGTAAGATTGTACGAAAGGAGCAACGGGCATGATACAGGCGGAGCAGCTTCATGCAAGAATTCTGGAAGAACTGGATTTGTCCAGAGATATTCCGGATGAGGAGCTGACAGAGTTGATTCATCGAGTGCTGGATGAAGTATCCTGTAGAGAATACATACCGCTTGGGAAAAAGGCAGAGCTTGGCAGAGAATTATTTAATGCTTTCCGAAAATTTGACCTTCTTCAGGAATTTCTGGAAGATGACGAGATTACAGAGATTATGATCAATGGCACTCAGAATATATTTCTGGAGAAGGAAGGGAAGCTGATCAAATCAGAGAAGCGGTTCGTTTCCCGGGAAAAGTTAGAAGATGTTATTCAGCAGATCGTTGCAGGATCCAACAGGATTGTCAATGAGGCATCACCAATCGTGGATGCAAGGCTTCCGGACGGGTCCAGAGTAAATGTGGTGCTGGGGCCCATTGCACTAAATGGGCCCATAGTGACCATAAGAAAATTTCCAAAAGAATCTATTACAATGGAACAATTAATCCGGTGGGGTTCTATCTGCCGGGAAGTAAAAGAATTTCTGGTAAAGCTTGTTAGGGCAGGCTACAACATATTCATCAGTGGGGGAACCGGATCAGGTAAGACCACATTCCTGAATGCTTTATCGCAATATATACCAAAGAATGAAAGAATCATAACGATTGAAGACAACGCAGAACTACGGATTCTGGATATTCCAAACCTGGTGACTCTTGAGGCGCGCAACGCTAATCTGGAGGGGACAGGTGAAATTACGATACGTGAATTAATCCGTACGGCGCTGCGTATGCGGCCGGACCGCATTATTGTCGGAGAAGTCCGAGGGGCAGAGGCTATTGATATGCTTCAAAGCCTTAACACGGGCCATGACGGGAGTTTGAGTACCGGCCATGCAAATAGTCCAAAGGATATGCTGGCGAGGCTGGAAAGCATGGTTTTGATGGGCATGGATATCCCGCTCGGAGCAGTGCAGAGGCAGATCGCATCGGGTATCGATGTGATTGTTCACCTTGGGAGACTCAGGGATGGGAGCCGAAAAGTATTAGAGATTACAGAAGTTCTGGATTATCAGGAGGGAGAGATTCTGGTAAGTCCATTGTATAAATTTGAGGAGACAGGAGAGGAGAATGGGAAGATTCAGGGAGTTTGGAAAAAAATGGAAGACCTGGTTCATACACAGAAGCTACTGGCAGCAGGATATAAAGAAGAATGAATATGTAAAAATGATTCTGAAATCAGGGATAGTTGTAGTTTCCGTTGCGTGGATCTATTACCGGTCATGGGTGGCTGTAATTCTGCTGATTCCGGTGGGAATCTGGTACTATATACGACTTTTAGATGAATGTATCCGAAGAAAAGAACAGGAATTTTTAGTACAGTTCAAGGAATTGATGCAGACATTTTCCTCGTTGCTGAATACCGGGTATTCTGTGGAAAATGCGGTGAAGGAAAGCTTAAAAGAAATGAGTGTCTTTTATTGTGACGAGGCGGCAATTCTACGAGAGCTGGAGATAATGGTCAGGCAGATACGCATGCAGGTTCCGGTAGAACAGACGGTAGAAGAACTGGCTTGGAGAACCAGGCTTGCAGATGTAGAGAATTTTGCCGGAGTATTCATGACTGCAAAGCGAAGCGGAGGAGATATGATTTCCATTATTCGAAATACAGCGGATCAGATCGGAGATAAGATTGATGTCAGACGTGAGATTGATACTATGCTGGCAGCAAAAAAATATGAATTTCAGGTCATGTCGGTCATTCCATTTGGAATTGTACTTTATATGACTGTCAGTTTCCCGGAATTTATGGGAAATCTATATGGAAATGTAATAGGAACAGGAGTGATGACGGGATGCCTGATCATATATTTGGGCGCATATGGACTTGGACAAAAAATCATCCAGATCGAAGTCTGAGTCTTGGTGTTGTAGCAGCAATATTTATGGTGGGAGTTATAGTTCTTATCTGGGATTATACAGGTTCTTACAACAAAGATGTGGGTGAAATTACAAGAAAAAGTTATGGCAAGGGGACGAAAAAAGAAGAACTGCGAGTTGAAGAGAACCAACAGGTGCTGGGAGAGATACCGGTTGAAATTACGGAGCAGATGTACGGGGATCAGGAAATCAGTCAGGTTCTGCAACAAGTGACTGATAAAATGGATACATTTATCCTTGGGGAGAATGAAAGCCTGGATCATGTGGACCGGAATTTGAATCTCCTGACTGCGATTCCGGGGAAACCTATTGATGTTACATGGAAATTAGACCGTTACGACATTATGAACATTTACGGAGAGTTAAAAGAGGACAAGCTGGTCAGTGAAGGGACTCCGATTAAATTATCGGCGGTTCTGACATATCGGGAAGACGCGAAAAAACAGGCGCTCTACGAATGTATGGCGATGGTATATCCACAGACACAAGGAAATGATGGACTCCTTCTGGAAAAAGTGCGTCATGCAGTAGAACAAAAGGATCAGGAAACAAGGGAATCGCAGGCGCTGATTCTGCCGAAACAAGTAGATGGAAAAGAAATTCGATTCTATGCGGTCATGAACTGGAGAGGTGCAGTTCTTATGGTTTCGGCAGTTGTTATTCTGGGATTGTTATTTGCACTGGATAAGCAGAATGCCGCAAAAGAAAAGCAGGCGAGAAAACATCAGATGAGTCTGGATTATCCGGAAATTATCAGTAAGCTTACATTGCTGCTGGGGGCAGGTATGACAGTCCGCAGAGCATGGAGAAAAATCGTAAGTGATTATGAGGTGCGTGCAGAGAGACAAGGAACAAGGGCTGTTTATGAAGAAATGAAGTATACATGCCGGCAGATGGATGGAGGAGTTCCGGAGGCGGAAAGTTATGAAAAATTCGGAAGAAGATGTGGGACACAGGAATATATGCGCCTTGGTGCATTGTTGTCTCAAAATCTGAGAAAAGGAACGAAAGGTTTAAATAATCTGCTTCAGATGGAAGCAATCCAGTCATTTGAGAAACGAAAAGCAAGAGCAAAACGACTTGGAGAAGAGGCCGGCACAAAGCTTTTGCTGCCGATGTTCATGATGCTGGCAGAAGTGCTCATTATTGTGGTGGTTCCGGCATTCTTTTCCGTGCAGATGTAATGGTGCCGGGTGAGAGACGGAAAAGTAAATGAACAATAAATATATCGAGATATACAGGAGGGGATATTATGTGGAGAATATGGTATTTCAAGCAAAAAATCAAAGAGACACTGGCGAACAAAGACGGAGTCGGAGTAGTCGAAATTATTTTGATTCTGGTAGTGCTGATTTCATTAGTCGTGATATTCAAATCACAGCTTACAAGTCTGGTCGAGACGATATTCGAGAAGATCACAAGCGAGAGCAGCGGTATTTAAAGGGGGAAGTAACTGTGTATTTGAGTCTTGTATTTATTTTGCTTGTATCTTTTGCCGGAGCAATGTTAGAAAGTGCTTCTTTACAGAATGTAAAAAATTACAGAAGAGCAGATATGACGCGGGCAGTAGAAAGCCTGTTTGCAGAATATCAGAAGGAACTTTGGGAGAATTATGGCATCTTTGCACTGGAAGGAAGCTATGAGACGGGGAATTACAGTGAAAATCTGATTATGGACCGCCTTGCATACTACGGTGCAGGAGGCATGGAACAGGAGATAACACGGGTTCAATTATTAACAGACCAGGGGGCAAGTGCATTTTATGATCAGGTGACGGCATACATGGAGAATAAATATGGACTGGATAAGGTAAAGCAACTGGTTGGACAGACGGATACATGGAAAGCAGGAGAGGAGGCAGGAAAGCTGTATGAAAGGGACGGGGCAAAAGCGGAACAAGATATACAAGAATTGCTGGCAGAGAAAGAAGGGGAGCTTGCAGCGCAAGAAAATCCGTTATCCCATGTGGCGAAATTAAAAAGTATGCCGCTTTTAGATCTGATTATGCCAAAAGAGAAAAATGTGTCAGCTAAGCATATTACGCTGTCAGAAACACTCTCTCACAGGAAAAGAAATCAAGGGTATGGAGATTTTTCGGATGTGGCAGCCCGGAAAAGTACAATCAGCAAATTGCTTTTTGGCGAGTATGTGCTGGAACATTTTCAGACGGCTTCAGATAGTGAAGAAGATGGAGCGTTGGATTATGAACTGGAGTATATTCTGGAAGGGTATGCCAGTGACTGTGAGAATCTGGAAGCGGTCGCAAGTAAACTTCTCATGATTCGTTTTGTGCCGGATTACGCGTATATCCAGACAGACGCAGAGAAAAAAGCGGAGGCAAAAGCAGCTGCATTAGCATTATGCACAGTGATTGGACTCCCGGAAATTGCAGAGGGCGCAGCACAGGGAATCTTGCTTGCCTGGGCTTATGGGGAAGCCATTATGGACTTACGGACATTGCTTGGTGATGGAAAAGTTGCTCTGGTGAAAAATGCTGATAACTGGCAGCTGAGTCTTTCCGGGCTTATGCAGCTTGGGGAGACGCAAGAGGCAGGAGAAAGTTCGAATACAGATGAAGGAATGTCCTATCAGGAATATCTTCGTATGCTGTTATTTTTAAAATCACAGGATGAGACAGGCATGCGTACCCTGGACATGATAGAACAGAATTTAAGCGGCAGACATGGTCAGGATTTTTTTCGGGCCGATGCCTGTATCAGCAGAATTGAATTTCACAGTAACTGCAGAATGCGGCGAGGAATTTCTTATGATTTTCCGACCTATTTCGGTTACAACTAGATATTAAAAATAGTAACGGGTGGATGCAGATGCCCTTCTAGAACTGTTGAAAACCTCACGTTAGAACGGTTTCTGCTATAAAAACGAAAAAAAGAAAGGAGAGAGATTTGAGATTCCTAGCAAAAATAAAAAATTATATGTTCTCCTCATATATATACCAAGATAGAAGAAGGGCATCTACATCCACCCGTAAAAAGGGAAGTATTACTGTGGAGGCGGCCATGGCAGTGCCCATATTTTTCTTTGCGACGCTGGCACTGGTATATCTTCTGGAAATACTGTCTGTTCAGACAGCTGTGCGCAGCGGCCTTCAGGAAGCAGGAAAAAAGCTGGCAGTTCAGGCGGTGGAAGTGACTGCTGTCATTCCGGCAAATCTGGAACGGGAGGTTGTTAATTCTGTCGGTGCAGAACGATTAGAAAGAAGTATTGTAGATGGAGGAAGCTCTGGTATTGACTGTAATGGATCTTATCTGTCGCCACTGACTGGAATTGGAGAGATTCAGGCAGCTTATCATGTCCGGATTCCGGTGCCGGTATTTAATATAGCACCGATTTCCTGCAAAGAAACTATGCGGATTAAGGCGTGGACCGGATATGAAGCCGGAGGATTCGGGGATGAAGATGACAATCAGATTGTGTATGTGACAGATACGGGAGTGGTCTATCATAAGGACCCGCACTGTACACATCTGGATCTGTCAATTCATACAACGACTGCTTCAGAGCTTGGCGGTCTGCGCAATGAAAATGGCGGGAAGTATCGTGCCTGTGAGAAATGTGTTCGCGGAAGTCATTCTGGTGGAAATGTATATATTACCAATCAGGGTGACCGGTATCACACATCTATATCTTGCAGTGGTTTAAAGCGAACTGTGTATACAGCGCGGATTTCGGAGGTCCCAGGAAAGCGTGCGTGTTCGAAATGTGGTGGAAAGTAAGAGGAATCGAAGATGAGTATAGAAAAAGCCGGAATGATATGGAATATTGGAAAAGTGATTGTTCTTGTATTTTTGCTTATATTATCTGTGATTGACAGCAAAACCAGACTTATTCCACGGAAAATCCTATGGATTTGGAGTGCTTTGGGGATAATTTACCTGATGGCCTTATGGAATTGTGGAAAACTAGATTGGCTTGATACGGGTATGGGAGTGGGGACAGGAGTTCTTTTTTTGGGAGTCAGCAGAATCACAGATGAAGCAATTGGATATGCAGACAGTGTTGTGATAATCATACTTGGTGGTTTCCTGGGCTTTTGGAAGCTGGCAGAAACGCTGGCAGGGGCATTTTTGATAAGTGGGATTTGTGCGATTGTACTTGTGAGTACTCGCCGGATAAGAACTATGCCGTTTCTTCCATTTTTAACATTTGGATATCTCGTAGTTCTGGCAGAACAAGGAGGTGCTTTATGAGAGGATACACTGTGGAAATGTCTTTTCTGATGCCGATCATATTGTTGATGATTATGAGCAGCATTTATGCATTTTTTTATTACCATGATAAGAATATTATTTCGGGGGCAGCATATGAAACGGCAGTTGTAGGAAGCAACAAAGCAAGAGAGCAGGGGACTGATGGCAATGGAGCTGATGCTTCCGAACTGGAAGGATTTTTTCAGAACCGTGTAAATGGAAAATGTATTTTATTATCCGGAATTCAGGGAGAAGTCTGCATTGGAGAAGAAGAAATCTATGTCAGGGCGCGTGGTTCCTGGAAAAAGATGAAGGTCTGTGTAGAAAAACGGGCAGCAATTACAGAACCGGAGAAGAAACTCCGGGATATGAAAAAGATAAAGGAGTTCGTGAATGGAACGTAAGATTACAATTGAGGAGGCAGAGCCTTATACGGAAGATTACCAGAAGAGAATGCTGGAAGAGAACTATGTGGAAGGCCTGTTGGAGATGAGTGGCAGAGGAATGGACGATAAAAGCTGTTATGATTATGATGTCAGTGGAAAAGTATCCATGAAAGCACTCTATGAAAAGCATGCAATAAGCGGAGAAGAAATAAAAAGATTGCTAAAATCAATATTGAGTGTTGTGAAAGAAGTAGAACGTTATCTTCTAGATGTGAATCATATATTGATGGATCCGGAGTATATCTTTTATGCGGAGGAAAAGTATTATTTTTGTTATTACCCGCCAGGTAATAAAAGTCTGTGGGAAGGTTTTCATCATCTAAGTGAATATCTTGTAAAATGTGCCGATTATCAAGACCAGGAATGTGTACAGATGATTTTCCTTTTACATCAGGAAACGATGAAAGAAAATTACAGCCTGGAGCAGATCATCCGGGAATGCATAAAAGAAGAGGAAGAAGAACAGATAGAAGAGACAGAAGAGACAGATGATAAATATGCTTTCGACAGGGAAGAGCATGACTGGATTGCAAGTCAGGAGATGGGAAGTACCATACTTCGTGAGACAGAAAATCTGTGGACTCCGATGAAGCGTTTTTTGCATAAAAGGAGAAAACCTAAGTGGGGAGACTGGGATGGGCTGTATATTGAAGAGGAAGACCTCTAGTGCTATACTGTACTGATAGAAATGTCAGAGACAGGAGGTTGGTTATTGTGAGACAGGAACGATTCAAAATGGAGAGACAGGGCCTGGTGGAAGAAGGACAACAGGTGGAAGTGACGGAGAGAAGTCCGAATACGAACTTGTTCACCTATGTAGTAGAACCTGCAGTTGCAATGTCTGGAATATATAAGACATCGGAGAGAATCCATTCAAGACAGGGGATTATCAAAGAAATACAACATACGGACAGAGGTTACTATCTGATTGTTGAATTTGATGAGTAAAATCTGGAAGAATGACGTTGACATTCCAGAAGATTAATGAGAGAATTTTTATATGAGAAATTACCAGAAAAAACCAATTTGTACCATAATGATAGTTGTGATAAATGTCTTGATTTTCTTCGGTCTGTCTTTGATTGGGATGACGGAAGATACGACATTTATGATGGAGCATGGAGCAATGTATGTTCCGTATTTGATGAATGGAGAACGATATTATACTTTGTTTACAAGTATGTTTTTGCATTTTGGATTCAGTCATCTGGTGAATAACATGGTAATGTTACTTGTGATTGGATACAATCTGGAACCAGAGGTTGGAAAGATTCGTTTTTTACTCATTTATATTGGAAGCGGACTGCTTGGAAATATTGTATCTGCGTGGTGTGATGTGAATAGCGGAAGCTATGCAGTATCAGCAGGAGCTTCCGGAGCAATCTTTGGAATTGTGGGAGCATTGATCTATGTTGCAATCCGTAATCATGGCAGAGTAGGTGAGGTCTCTACAAAGGGACTTGTCTTGATGGCAGGCTTAAGTCTGTATTATGGATTTACTGCACAGGGCGTGGATAACGCAGCCCACATAGGTGGACTGGTATCCGGATTCCTGTTAGCGGTTCTCACATATTGGAAGCGTAAGCGTGAATATAGTTTTTAATTCATCACCGGAAGTATTCTGATCAGACTGTACAGTCAGCGTACCTCCGTGAGCTTCGGCAATTCTGCGGGAAAGAGCCAGACCAAGTCCGGTTCCGGCAGGTTTGTATGTAATGAATGGATCAAAGATGGTATTCAGATGCTCCGGCTCAATTCCACAACCATTATCAGAGACGGAGATTACAAGACCTGATGCGTCCTGATGTGCATCAAAGTGAATCTGAGGACGAGACACATTTAAAACTGCATCGCGTGCATTTCCAAGGAGATTCAGCAGAACTTCCTTTAGTTTGACAGAATCTGCGCGCATAGAAGGAAGCCCGGGCTCCATCCGGGAGATAAATTCTATATCGGTATCGATGATGGAGGAGGCAAAGGAGATTACAATCTTCTTAAGAAATATGTCGAAGTCTGTCGAAGAAAGTGACAGGCGATGACTGTTGTTGTATGATGATAGTTCTTCCAGTAGTTGCTTCATGTATTCGATGTCGTTGTGCAGGTCTGACCAGTGCCGGATATCAAGAACTTCCGGGTTCGATGATTCAATCATCTGCAGTGTGCTGTACACAAGGGTCAAGGGGTTGCGAATCTCATGGCTTATAGTGCTGATATCCATACGGTGGGACTCCAGAAGCCTGGTGAGAAGTTCCTTTTTCTCAGGACTTTCGGCCATGACTGCACGTAATTTGTCATAATCAGATTCTGTGAACATAATGATTACCGCCCTTTCTGATTTTATATTTTTTCATAGTTTAGCATCGGCGGATTAAATAATCAATATTTTAAAATGACTTTTCAAAGAAAGAAGGACTTAGGATGAAAGACGATAACTGTATTTTTTGTAAACTGGCTAATGGAGACATTCCGACGGCGACAATTTATGAGGACGATGATTTCCGTGTGATATTGGATGCCAGCCCGGCTTCCAAAGGGCATGCACTGATTATTCCGAAAGAGCATTATGCAAACTTATATGAGTTGGATGATGAACTGGCTGCAAAGGTTATGGTACTGGCAAAGAAGATGATCACGAAGCTTACAGGTATACTGCATTGTGATGGATATAACATTGTACAGAACAACAACGAAGCAGCAGGACAGACCGTATTCCATTTCCATCTGCATATGATTCCACGCTACAAAGGTGATGAAGTCGGACTTGGCTGGAAGATGGGCGAGCTTACAGAAGAAGATAAGCAGGATATCCTGTCCAAATTATAATTGAAAGTGATGGAAAATACATGGTGAAATCTGAAGATGTAAAGAAAACCGAATTCGACAGACTTTACAGGGAAAATGTTGGTAAAGTGTACCGAACGGCATATTACTACGTCGAAGATTACTATGCAGCAGAAGAAATTGTACAGGAAGTATTTTTCAAGTTGTACGATAATCTGGAAGATATCTGTATAGAGGCTGTAAGCTGGTGGCTGATTACCACTGCAAAGAATATGGCAATCAATTACAGGCGAGACAGTAAATGGGAGATACCGGTAGAAGAAGTGTCGGATACAGACATGGAATATCCACCGGATGGTCTGGATGACAAGCTTGTTGAAGTTATCCGGCAAAAAGCTTACTCTGATTTGAAAGATACAATATTTGCGGACCTTTATGCAAAGAATCCAAGATGGTACGATGCGGTTTCAATCACATATGTTCTTGGAAAACCACAAAAGGAAGTTGCCGAGAGTATGGAGATCTCTTTGGAAGTGCTGCATAGTACATTATATAGGGCGAAGCAATGGATTAGAAAGCAATACGAAGAACAGTTTCACCAGCTGAATGACAGATAAAAAACAGGTGCCGGGTAAGACACCTGTTTTCTTCTATCAGACACTGGAACATCTAAGCAGTTACAGACTCAATCAAATCAATGATTGTATCGATTGAATCCTGCTGTGAAGAATGCTTCATTGCATCAATATATTTGTCACGGTTATTATAGAGTTCGTGAACTGCATTGAGAAGAGTCTCATTTGTCAGTTCCTCTTCTTCCAGTACCATACTGAATCCCTGGCGTTCGAAAGAACGGGCGTTGAGAATCTGGTCTCCACGGCTTGCATTTGCAGAAAGTGGAATCAGGAGATTCGGTTTGTGCAGTGCAAGAAGCTCACAGATTGCATTGGCTCCGGCTCTGGAGATTACAATGTCAGTCAGTGCGAAGAGGTCACGCAGTTCCTCCTTAATATATTCGAACTGTGCATAGCCTTCTGTTCCGTTCAAAGAAGGATCAACTTTACCACGACCGCATAAGTGGATAACCTGGAAATTCTTCAGAAGTTCCGGAAGAATGGCACGTACTGCATTATTCACAGCAACGGCGCCAAGACTTCCTCCGACGACCAGGATAACCGGTTTGTCAGATGTAAAGTGAAGAAATTCTCTGGCACGATACTTATCGCCGCTTAAAAGTTCCTGACGGATCGGAGATCCGGTGAGAACAGCTTTGCCTTGTGGAAGAGAAGATAATGTCTCCGGGAAGTTACAGCAGACCTTCGTAGCAGAAGGAATGGAGATCTTGTTGGCAAGTCCGGGGGTCATGTCAGACTCGTGAATAATAACTGGTACATGTCTTCCCTTACCAGCAAGTACAACCGGTACAGATACAAAACCGCCCTTGGAAAATATAACATCCGGCTCCAGAATCTTAATCAGCTTGCGGGCCTCGCCCATTCCCTTAAGAACCCGGAATGGATCTGTGAAGTTCTTAACGCTGAAATAACGTCTGAGCTTACCGGTTGAGATACCATGATATGGGATGCCGAATTGAGAAATCAGTTCCTTCTCAATTCCGTTATATGAGCCGATATAGTGGATGTCGTATTGTAATTCTTTCAGACGTGGTAACAGGGCAATGTTAGGTGTAACATGACCGGCAGTACCGCCGCCGGTTAAGATAATACGTTTCATAAAAAGCTCCTTTCGGTAAATAGTATAGTTATATTATACGTCGCCGGGAGATTTGGTCAAGAGAAAGAGAGGATAGATTTCGTTAAGAGGTAGATTATGAGTGAAAAGAAAGATCAGTTAGAGGAAATCCTAAAAGATCAATTTTATAGAGAAGCGAAACAGATCGAAGAAGAAGTCGGACTTAACGATGATTCAGAAGACATTCCGGAAGAGCTGAAGAATCGTATGAAGCAGGCTTTGGATCAGAGAATTCGTGAGCGGGAAGCACATTCCGGAAAAGCTGAGTCTGAGGAAAAGAAAACAGAAGACTTTGAAAAGACAGCAGCAAAGCCGGAAAAGACAGCAGCCTATGACGGCCTGTCAGAAGAAGATAAAGAGGCACTGCGCCTTGGCCGGGAGATGCTGAAGAATCAAAGCGAAGAGAAAATTACACGGACAACAGGCAGAAAGAAGCGTACCCTTCGCAGACTTGTCGCACTGGCAGCAGTCCTTGTGCTCGTCATGGCAATCGGAATGACAAGCTTTGGCGGACCGGAAAGGGTATTGCAGTTTGTAAAGAGCTCGGTAGGAGGCAGACAAGTATCAAAAGTCAATTCCAGTGATAAGAATAAAATTATCGAGGAAGAAGATGAAGAGAAGGCGTATGAGAAGATAGCGGAAGAATTTGGGATAGAACCGGTTCGAATTGTATGGCGCCCAGATGGAATGAAATTTGAAAGAATGGAATTGGATTCAGATATTCAAGTGGCAGAATTGGATTATTTATATAACGGTGAAAATACAGAATTTATAGTAAGTGCATCATATGGTGAAGTTTCGTTGGGCGCTGATAATGAAGATGAGATTACAGATTGTTATTATGTACAGACAAAAGAAACACAGGCAGAAGTCAGTGAATATAAAACACCAGAAACAGAAACAAACCGATATAAAGCAGAATTTAAATACAAAAATCTTTATTACTGCTTAACAGGAACCATGACAAAAGAAGAATTAGAAAAAATTTTGCATAATTTATATTTTATGAAATAAAATGCGTCAGTTTTTGCAATCTCATGTGTCTATTTATATAGGGAGCCCTAAATAGAGAGAGACAGGAGGTAGATAGATGAAACGATGTATGTCCATATGCTGTGTACTGACTATGGCTTTCGGATTAAGTCTTGGTGTATCGACGGATACCCAGGCGGCATCCAGTGTAAAAGTGATTGACGAATCTAAACTTACAAGAGATGCAGAATCCACAGGTTATAATCAGAAAATTGCCAGAGGTGAAGATCTTCTGACCGGGTATTCCAAAATTGTCCGAATGGGACCGGGAGAACTTTATGCCGGAGGAACAACGATTGCCTCTCATGATGTTCCAGAGGTTGGCATTGGGGTGATGATTGAACGTGCGAAGGAAGAAGATACAGAATGGAGCTTTTATGATTCTTGGAATAAATTCTTAGAAAATACAGATCGTGTATCTTCAAAAAAATATATGGATGTCGAAGGTGATTACTACTATCGCGTTCGTTGTATTCATTCCGCTGGCGAAGATATGAGCAGCAGTTTTACAGATGGTATTTACATTGAAGAACCATAACATGAATCATACGGCAAAGAGACGGACAACTTGCTATTCTTTAATAGCAACAATCAGATAGGTAGAAACAAAAGTTAAAAAATCGAAAAATTATTTTAAACGGGTAAAGTTGGAAAGTTCAATTAAAAGAATTCTATAACAACAATTGAATATTGATGTAACAAAAAAATGTAACAATTAGAAGCTCTTCCACGGCATTCTATATGTTCTTAGCTCTTACGTTGGTTCGCAGGGCTTAGGAAGAGCAATGGGCTTCAATGGCTCACAAAAAGAAAACCTAAATTGAAAAAATTGAAAAAAAGAATGAAAATCGAGTAAGCTTTAAGGGCACGCAGACTGTAAAAAGCCGCGTGTCCTTTTCTTAAGATACTAATGAATCAATTACTGGGCAATTGCCTCTCGGAGAGCTTTTGCAAGCTGATCCGGGCAGGAAGTCTTCTTGGAACCGCATTTGATTCCTTCCAGTTTCTCGATTGCATCTTCTACTTTCATACCTTTTACAAGGCTTGAGATTCCCTGAAGATTACCATTGCAACCGCCTACGAAATATACATCTTTAATTTTATCGCCGTCCAGCTCTAAGTGAATCAGACTGGAACAGACACCATGTGTTTTATAATCCATGTTTCAAAAACCTCCTAAAAATAATACCGATATGTGAATATCAGAAGCCATTCTAACAGAGAAGCGTCTGATTGTAAAGATAAATTAAGATTTCTAATAATGACAATGCTTGACATTTGCAAGTGGGGTAGGGGATAATGAACGAGATAACTGAAAAGATGTAATATCAGGAGGAAAATCAGATGATAGGTATTATTGGAGCGATGGAAGAGGAAGTTGCAGCTCTGAAAAATGAGATGACAGATGCGAAGGTGACAGAATTTGCTTCTATGACATTTTATAAAGGAACTCTTTGCGGAAAGGAGGCCGTTGTTGTAAGAAGTGGAATCGGCAAGGTAAATGCGGCAATCTGTGCGCAGATTCTGGTAGATAAATTTGACGTGGATACACTGATTAATACAGGAATTGCAGGATCTCTGGACGCAAGAATTGATATCGGAGACATGGTAATCTCCACAGACGCAGTGTATCATGATATGGATGCAACGATATTTGGAGATGCAATCGGACAGGTCCCAAGAATGGATACACGGACCTTCCCGGCAGATCAGCGTCTGGTAGAGCTGGCGGTAAAGGCAAATGAAAAAGCGAACCCACAGATTCATACATTTACAGGAAGAGTTGCAAGTGGAGACCAGTTCATTTCTTCCGGAGAAGTGAAAGCACGTATCGTAGAGAATTTCCAGGCACTTTGCACGGAGATGGAGGGAGCCGGAATTGCGCATGCAGCATATCTGAACAAAGTTTCGTATGTCATCATTCGTGCTATTTCGGACAAAGCTGACAACAGTGCGACGATGGACTACCCGGAATTTGAAAAGCAGGCAATCGCCCACAGTGTGGCACTTGTAAAGGAATTACTTTCGATGATTTAAAGTCGGAGCAAAAATGATTCGATAAAATACAAGAAAAATCCTCATCATTTGCGGTATGCAGATGTCGCTTTATGGGGAACGGTTTTTCGCCCTTCTTTTGGAAAATCCATTATAATTGGTGCCAAAAGGAGGGCTTTTATTATGTTGGAATTTATTTTAGACAGGCATGTGATCTATGTGTTGATGGGAATGAGTGCCATTGCCGGAGTTGTTGCGAAGGTGGTCGTAGGAGGGACGCTTCGCAAGCTGGTGGCAGCAGCGGAAAGTATGGGGAAGAGTAATCACCCGCTGATGAGGCTTGTGCGTGCCAAGTTTGAACACACCTGTATGATCAGTGAGAAAGTGGAAAATGTCGGAGTATTTGTGGACAAGTATCTGTATGAATACCGGGTGGCAGGAGTCAGATTTCATGCATGGAGGCGGCTGGAAATGGCAGGAGCAGGAGTGTGCCTGGTTCTTGGAGGTGTCGGTGCGGTCATCAGTTACCGGATCAAAGAATCGACGGAGCAGGCGGCTATGATTGGTGGAACAGGTGTGGCGCTGGCGTTGGTTGTATTTCTGGTGCATATGCTGACGGATGAGGAGTACCGGCTGGACGCTGTGCGGAATTATATGGTGGATTATCTGGAAAATATTTATCAGCATCGCTATGAAAAGGCATACAAAAAAGAAGTCGTGTCAGATAATGAAGACAGATTGGAGAAAAGTTATATTGTGCAGGACAAGGAGGACATGTTAGATAAAACTTATGCTGCGCAGGAGAAAGATGACACGCCAGACAGAAATCCGGCCATACCGGAGAGTGACAGCCTGATCTGGGCAATGTATAAGACAGAGCCGCTTCAAGTGGAGGACGAACGAAAAGCGACAGCGTCTGCATCTGTAAACGCAACAGATAAAAGCACAGGCAGGAAAAAAGAAAGAACAGAGATATCGGCCAAGGAGAAAAGCGCGGAAAAGAAGCCGGAAACTGCAGAACAGAAAGAGCAGGATGAGGCGGGAAGAAATCAGCGTATCCGGGAGATTCTGGAGGAGTTTATGGCTTGATAATGAGAGCCTGATTTGTTAAAATAGTGGTAGCAGTTCAGTGCCGATATGGCTTCGGACTGTTACGAGTCAGAACAACAATGGAATAGGTAACATAAGGAGGACGAGTCCAATGGGAAGTAAAGTAACATTTGATTATTCAAAAGCAGATGCGTTTATCAGCGCACATGAGATGGAATCTATGAAAAAGATTACCGAGGCTGCGAAAGCTGAGCTCCTGGGAAGGGAGGGCGCAGGAAATGATTTCCTTGGCTGGATCGATCTTCCGGTTGATTATGATAAAGATGAATTTGAGAGAATTAAGAAAGCCGCTGCAAAGATCCAGTCAGATTCAGAAGTGCTGGTAGTCATCGGTATCGGAGGATCTTATCTTGGAGCAAGAGCTGCAATCGAATTTCTCGGACACAGCTTTTACAATGTAGTATCCAAAGAGATCCGCAAAGCTCCGGAGATTTATTTTGCAGGTAACAGCATCAGCAGTACATATCTGAAGCACCTGATCGATGTCATCGGAGACAGAGATTTCTCAGTAAATATTATTTCTAAATCCGGAACAACAACAGAGCCTGCAATTGCATTCCGTATCTTCAAAGAGATGCTGGAGAAGAAGTATGGCAAAGAAGAAGCTTCTAAGAGAATCTATGCAACAACAGATAAAGCAAAGGGAGCACTGAAAGGACTTGCTGATGAGGAAGGCTATGAAGAGTTCGTAGTACCGGATGATGTAGGCGGACGTTTCTCTGTGCTGACAGCAGTCGGACTTCTTCCAATCGCAGTCAGTGGAGCTGATATTGATAAATTGATGGAAGGCGCAGCAGAAGGAAGAAAATTCGCGCTGGAGAATCCATTTGAAGAAAATGATGCAATGCTTTATGCAGCAACACGTAACATTTTACTCCGCAAGGGAAAAGCTGTTGAGATCATGGCAAATTATGAGCCAAGCCTGCACTATGTATCTGAGTGGTGGAAGCAGCTCTTCGGAGAGAGTGAAGGTAAGGACAAGAAGGGAATCTTCCCGGCATCTGTAGACCTTACAACAGATCTTCACTCTATGGGACAGTTCATTCAGGATGGAAGCAGAATCATGTTCGAGACGGTTATGGAAGTAGAGGAGCCGACAGAGCAGATTACAATCGGTGAGGAGCCGGCAGATTTGGACGGACTGAACTACCTTGCCGGAAAGACCATGGATTTTGTGAATAAGAGTGCTATGAACGGTACAATCCTTGCACATACAGACGGACAGGTTCCGAACTTGAAAGTCACAATTCCGGCACAGGACGAGAAGTCACTCGGACAGTTATTCTACATGTATGAATTTGCATGTGGAGTCAGCGGATATATCCTTGGAGTGAATCCGTTCAACCAGCCGGGTGTTGAGAGTTACAAGAAGAACATGTTCGCACTTCTTGGAAAACCGGGATATGAGAAAGAAAGAGAAGAACTTCTCAAACGCCTGTAAGACTAGCAGGACAGATTAATAAGAGAAAGATTTTTTTAGAATGGCAACAATATACGAGAAACTAAAAGCGTATAGTGATTCTGACTATTATGGATTTCACATGCCGGGACATAAGCGTAAGATGCATATGTCCTGGGATGCGGATCCCTATTCTGTAGACATTACAGAGATTGAAGGATTTGATGATCTTCACCATGCAGAAGGTATTTTAAAAGAAGCCCAGGAACGGGCAGCACGAGTTTACCATGCGGATGAGACACATTTTCTGGTAAATGGAAGTACGGTCGGAATATTGAGTGCTATCGCGGGAGTGACGAATAAGGGAGACCAGATTCTGGTGGCGAGAAATTGTCACAAATCCGTCTACCATGCAATCTATATGAATGAACTCCGACCGGTGTACATTTATCCGGAGTTCGATTCCAAGTTACAGCTGAATATTGAGATATCCGCAGAGGATGTGAGGAGGGCCCTGAACCAGTATCCGCAGATCCGAGCAGTTATGATCGTGTCTCCGACTTATGACGGAGTTGTGTCGGATGTGGCTGAGATAGCCAAGGCCGCACATGAAAAAGGACTGCCGTTGATCGTGGACGAAGCACATGGGGCTCATTTTGGTTTTCATCCGTATTTCCCGGAAAACGCCAATCAAAAGGGCGCAGATATTGTAATCCACAGTGTACACAAGACACTTCCGGCATTTACCCAGACAGCACTCCTTCACATGAATGGCAATCTGGTGAACCGGGAGAAGGTGAGACGCTATCTGCATATGCTGCAGAGCAGCAGCCCGTCTTATATACTGATGGCGGGAATTGACCAGTGCATGGAGATGCTGGAACATCACCGGGCGGAAGTCTTTGCCCCATATGTGGAGCGGTTGAAGAAATGTAGAGAAGAACTGGGAAAATGTGAGAATATCCGGCTCCTTGAGACGGAGCATTTTGATAAGTCAAAGTTGGTACTGTCGGTGGCGAGAACGACGACGGCAGAAGGAACGGACGATATGGGAAATGTTTCGGCAGCGGGCAAACTAGAAGCTACAGGGTTAAATTTACAGGAAGAATTATTAAAGCAGTATCATCTTCAGATGGAAATGGCGGCCGGGACCTATGTGATTGCCATGACTTCGGTCGGAGATACCGATGAAGGCATGGAACGGCTGACCAAAGCAATTCGGGAGTTGGATAAGAAATATAAACATTTACAGAGGAATCCGAAAGAAAAGGATTCCGGCATAAATGGAGGAAAGCTTCCGCCGGCAGAAGTAGTAGTTACACCGGCGCAGATGATCTATATGAAAGATACGAAGAAAGAAGAATTTATGCGTGTACCATTGTCGGAGAGCGAAGGATACATTTCCGCGGAATACGCATATCTCTATCCGCCGGGAATTCCGATGCTTGTACCGGGTGAACGAATCACAAAGCAGATTCAGGAACATTTTCGGTGGTACACGGAGAGGACGTACGAGATACAGGGAGTGGAGAGAGAAGGATACATAGAGGTGTGGACGCGTGGGTAAGATATATTATATAATGGGCAAGAGTTCATCAGGCAAGGATACATTGTTCCGGGAGATTAAACAGGAGCTTCCGATGCTTCGTACCGTGACGCTTTATACGACCAGACCGAGAAGAGAGGGCGAACAGGAAGGCGTGGAATATCATTTCGTGACGGACGAACAGATGAGTATTTTCGAAAGACAGGGAAAGGTTATTGAACTTCGTACTTATAATACTGTTCACGGAGCATGGAAATATGCTACAATAGAAGATGGACAGGTAAATCTGGCAGAATCTGATTATCTGATGATCGGAACGCTGGAGTCCTATGGGAAATTAAAGAAATATTACGGGGCAGAATATCTTGCTCCGGTATACATCGAAGTGGAGGACGGTGAGCGGCTTCAGAGAGCGCTTGCAAGAGAACGACAACAGAAAGCACCACGCTATGCGGAGATGTGTAGAAGATTTCTCGCAGATACGGAAGATTTTTCCGAAGAGCATCTTCAAGCTGCGGGAATCAGAAAGCGTTATTATAACGATGACCAAAGAAGATGCCTAAATGAAATTATAGAGGATATACGATATGGGAAGTTTTAAAGATGTAGTTGGACACAGAGATGTAATTCAATATTTGCAGAATGTAATTGCCGAGAACCGGGTATCACAGGCGTACATTGTGAACGGAGAGCGGGGAACAGGAAAGAAGATGCTGGCAAAGCTGTTTGCTACAGCACTTTTATGTGAAAAGCAGGGAACGGAGCCTTGCAACCAATGTCATTCCTGCATACAGGCAGAATCGGATAATCACCCGGATATTATCTGGGTAACACATGAGAAGCCTGGCTCTATCGGAGTTGACGATGTGCGTACACAGATCAACGATACTGTTGCAATTAAGCCTTACCAGGGACCATATAAGATTTATATTATTCCGGAAGCAGATATTATGACCGTGCAGGCACAGAATGCATTATTGAAGACGATCGAGGAGCCGCCGCAGTATGCAGTATTTATTCTGCTGACAGAGAATGCAGATGTACTGCTTCCGACGATTCAATCCAGATGTGTCATGTTAAAGCTTCGCTACATCAAAGATGCACTGATTAAAAAATATCTCATGGAGAAGATGGAAGTGCCGGATTACAAAGCAGAAGTCTGCGCAGCATTTGCACAGGGCAATCTGGGCAAGGCCATCAAGCTGGCAGAGTCTGAGCATTTCAATGAGCTGAAGGATGAAGTTGTGAACCTGATGCGTCATATTAATGAGATGGATATCAGTGAGCTTGTGGAGGCAGTGAAACGCTGCTCTCTCTATAAAGTGGAAATCAATGACTATCTTGACTTGATTATGGTATGGTACAGAGATGTCTTGTTATATAAAGCGACAAGGGAAATAGACAAGGTTGTATTCAAAGATCAGATCGACTGCATGCGTGAGCAGGCAAAGCGCAGTTCTTATGAAGGAATCGAGACCATTCTGGACAGCCTTGATAAAGCAAAATCCAGATTAAAGGCAAATGTAAACTTTGATCTGGTTATGGAGCTTCTGTTCCTGACGATAAAGGAGAACTAGATTTATGACAAAAGTAATCGGAGTAAGATTCCGACAGGCGGGAAAGATTTATTTTTTCTCACCAGGGAAATTAGAGATTAAGACCGGGGATCACGTTATTGTAGAGACGGCTCGCGGTGTTGAGTTTGGAAAGGTCGTGACAGGCCCGAAGGATGTGGAGGACGACAAGATCACACAGCCGCTGAAATCTGTCATTCGAATTGCGAATGAAGAGGATTTCAAGAAGGAAGAGAAGAACCGGGAGAAAGAAAAAGAAGCATTTAATATTTGCCTCGAAAAAATCCGCAAACATGGTCTGGAAATGAAACTGATCGATGCGGAGTATACATTTGACAACAATAAAGTGTTATTTTACTTTACTGCAGACGGAAGAATTGATTTCCGTGAGCTGGTAAAAGATCTGGCAAGTGTGTTCCGTACACGAATTGAGCTTCGTCAGATCGGCGTACGTGATGAGACGAAGATCCGAGGAGGTATCGGTATCTGTGGACGTCCGCTTTGCTGTCACACATTCCTGACAGAGTTCGCGCCGGTGTCCATCAAGATGGCGAAAG
>ERZ808240.729-NODE-729-length-42274-cov-15.982638_pt1 | contig 42274 bp, 38 predicted proteins | sample MGYA00521084_ERZ808240 | MGnify/ENA primary metagenome ERZ808240 (study PRJEB31516, sample SAMN03275571) | gut metagenome | biome: mammalia-associated habitat; material: feces | host: Papio cynocephalus | place: Kenya | collected 2012-08-06 ...
GTATGCGGGCTATGACGACAGCAAACCGCCCTTCGATGCGTCCTCTATGGTGCATCGGAACAAGGCTCAGGATTACCGGGACGAGTGCGAACGGGTCGAGGTAGAACGCAAATTCAGCCTGGGAAAGTGGAAGTGTGGAATGGGGCTGGTGACAGCGAAGCTGGAAGAAACGGCTGCGCCGTGCCTGCGGCATCCTTGACAGCTCCAGCCGTGCTTGCTGTGCAGTAGTCAAGTCCGGCTTACGCCGAGCAAATTTTATTCATGCGGGTGTCCAACTTGCACTTGCAATTTGCGTTCAGAAAATAGATGGGAATTCTACACTAATTTTTCTGAGGCATCGAGGCTCGTCTTGATTTATCGTGGCTTCATCAGTTTAACGATTACCCCCAGTAATTTAACGAATACCTCAGTCGTTTAACGATTACAACGGCACAGGAAGCCACTATCCTCTTGAAACGCACAAACCCCCGCCGCAGATTTGCTCTGCAGCGGGGTTCACTTATGTGCTTTAATAGCCGAAAAGCCTTATTTCAAGCGGTTTTCGGGCATAGAAAAAGTCCACCGTAATTCTATCAAAATCACGGTGGACTTATGGCAAAGAACCGTAATTTTGATAGAAATCCGTTAAGGGGGTGCAACTTCGGTATAGAGGGGGTGCATTTTGATTTTAGGGGGGTGCAGTTATGGCGGAAGTGCCGGAATACCCTCTCTGTTATTTATTTTCCTGCTATAGTGCTCAGCGTGTTTCCAATATCCGCATCAATACAAATTGACTGCCGCTCGATCTCCTGCGGGCAGACCGCTTGCCCCTGATTGATACAGGCGTAGGTAGCGTCCGGGTTCTTCGACGTCATCTGCCAGAAGGGATACTTGATGATAACAGGTGTATTGTAGCCGACTCCCAGCTCCAGAAAGAGAATCCTCTGCCCCTCGCGGGTGCGCAGAAAATTCTCGTAACGCTCTGCCGCTCGGTGCCAGCCTTCGTCCTCCACGAAGGTATCATCGCAGCGGAGGCTCATCGTCATGGGCTTTCCGCAGTGGGGGCAGACAGGAAGAAGCTCGGTCGGGACTTTCATATTCTCCTGCCGCTTGACCATTTCGCGGATCACGGCTTCGTTATCAAAGGTTTCCTGACAGCACGGTTCGCTGCACTGAAAGAGTCCGTAATCGCCCTGCGTGTAGAACAGCCGCTTTTTGTCAAAGCCAGCCTTCTGAAAGCAGTGGTCAACGTTCGTGGTGATGACAAAATAATCCTTGTCCTGTACCAGCTTCAAAAGGTCCTCGTAGACCGGCTTGGGTGCGTCCTGATAGCGGTTGATATAGATATACCGGCTCCAATACGCCCAGAACTCTTCCTGCGTTGGAAACGGATAGAAGCCGCCGCTGTACATATCTTGAATGCCATACTTCTGAGCAAAGTCGGAGAAATGCTGTTCAAACCGTTCGCCAGTGTATGTAAAACCCGCCGCCGTAGACAGTCCGGAACCGGCACCGATCACCACGGCATCACAGTCCTGCAAAGCGGCTTTCAGCCGTTCAATCTGCTCGGAGAAGCTTTTCGTAGATGGCTTTGTCCATATCCTTGAAAACATTGAAGATCACCTTCTTGACACTGGTTTGCTTTTTCAGAAATTCTTTGACCGTCGCCACGGCAATCTTTGCCGCAAGCTCATTTGGGAAATGAAACTCCCCGGTAGAAATGCAGCAGAATGCCACGCTTTCCAGAGAATTTCCTGCCGCCAGCTCCAAGCAGGAGCGGTAGCAGGAAGCAAGCAGTTCCTCGTCCTCTTTGGTCACTCGCCCGTTGATGATAGGTCCGACCGTATGCAGCACATACCGGCAAGGCAGATTGAATGCAGGAGTGATTTTTGCCTGTCCGGTCGGTTCCGGATAGCCCTGCTGCTGCATCAATTCTTCACAGGCAAGGCGCAGCTCTACGCCCGCAAAGGTATGAATGGCGTTGTCGATGCAGCGGTGATTCGGAATATAGCAGCCGGTCATGCCGGAGTTTGCCGCATTGACGATGGCATCACACTTGAGCGTCGTAATATCGCCCTGCCAGAGGTACAGCCCCGGTTGCACGGGCGTCAGGTCAGCAACACCGGTAATGCCTTTTGCAGCAGTTTCGCTTTGCAGATATTCGTCCTGCATTTTCAGAAAATCCGCTCCAATACGGTGTGGTGCGCGAATGTTCATCAATCCCCGCAAAAGCTGTCGCTGGCTGTTTGCATCTGCCGGTATGCTTATATCCTGATATTGCGGTTGTTCTTTCAAAAGTGCCTGAATCAAAAACAGCCGTTTTTCGCTTTGGTTCATGGTCAAAACCTCTTTTCAATCACCTGCTTGGGGCAAGTCTCCGCGCACCTCCCGCAGTGGAGACACCGGTGCTGGTCGATGACCACAGGCTTCTTTGTAATGTCAATGCACTTCTGCGGGCAGAGGTCATAGCACAGTTTGCAGCCGATGAACCCTCGCCCACATAGTAGCCCGGTGTATCCTGAGCTGCCTTCCTGATGGTGAAGCTGTCCCGAACGATATGCGCCGGGTCGCTGATGTCAAAATACTCGCCGTCTGCTTCGTATAGGCAGAACACCTCTAACGCGCTGCGGGTATCGCCGGGATAGATGGACTGCATATAGGTATTTTTCTCGAAAATTTCATCCAGCTTCTCGCTGCCGATGTTTTTGATTTTCCCCCGCAGGGAGATTGAGAGCTTGTCCTTTGTGGCGGACAGGGCAATATAGCCCTGCTCCATGAGCTGGGCATAGAACGCTTTGCCCTTGGCGGTGAGAAAGTACACGCCCTGCTCATCATAGAGCATCATGTCGATGACCCGTGTCTGGGGATGCCCGTCTGCACCGATGGTGGCAATGGTAGTAGAATGTATGCTCTCCACAAGCAGTTTCATATAATCCTGTTTTTTCATATCAGCAACGACCTTTCAGAACCGGTGTGAGCCGTTTATAGGTTAGCATAGTAAAGCCGCCGATGACAACTCCTTTCAAAATGTTGAAGGGCAAGGCGTTGAACAACACAATGTCCAGCTTCGTGTGGATGAACGGCAGGAATACGCCGAAGGAGGCGATGAGCTGATCCAGCGGCATGAAGGTTTCAAACAGCGGCAGCAGGATGAAGTAGTTCGCCAGCGCTGCGGCAATGCCCATCACGAAGCTGGCAGCGACACAGGCAATCCATGCCGTTTTCTTGGTTTTGTGGCGTTTATAGATAACCCCGGCAGCGACTACATAGGAAGCCCCCATCAGAAAGTTTGCGATCTCTCCGATGCCTCCCGTGGAGGTGGTCAGAAGCTGCAAGGTGTTTTTGACAAGTTCAATGAGCAGACCGGAGATCGGTCCAAAGGCAAAGGCACCGATCAGTGCCGGAAAGTCCGACAAGTCCATCTTTGCAAAGGACGGAGACAGCGGCACGGGGAACTCCACAAAGGCAAGGACATACGCCATTGCGGAGAGCAGTGCGGTCATGGTGATGGTGCGGATATTGAGGGCGGCAGCGCTTTTCGGCTGCTGCATGGTAACGGTGCGGTTCATAATGCTCCTATATTGAGGATATGCTTGGATTTGAAACAGCCCCACAGGACGGGTTTTCCTGCGGGGCTGCTTCGTCATATCTTCTTTCATCCGGACTATACCGTCGGTTACGGAATCTCACCGTATCGGGCGCTTCTGCGCTTCGCAGACTTTACTGCCGGTCAGGGATTTCACCTTGCCCCGAAGATGTTGAATTGAGAGAGTTTCTTAGAACTCGTAGGGAGGATTGCCGGAGAAGTCAGCGATGATGCCGTGGGCATTATCCAGATAAAACACCTCAAAGATGGGGTTGGTAGCGTTCTGGTACTGACCCTTCACGATGGGGTTCTGGATGCACATTTCCTTGGCAGCTATGTTGTTCTCGAACACAGCCGTGCCGTGCAGACGGATCCACGCATAGTCCGGGCTGGAGACGGAAATTTCGATCTCCGGATTTTCCTGCATATCCTTGTAGACGTCCTTGGTGTTGTTGGTGCAGAACCAGAGCTTGCCGTCCAGCTCGCCAGCGAACATGAAGGGGCGGCACTTTGCCTTACCGTCACGACCGACGGTAGCAAGATACTGCACGGGGTTGGCATTCAGAAATTCTACGACTTTGTTCATGATAAGTACCTCCAAAATGGATTTTGATGATTTTTGACTCCGAAAGGTTGCTTTTCTCTTTCGTTGGCATTATAATATCACCGTACAGTCCGTTTGTGAAGTAGGCACTATATTGTGCTGTAGTTACCTATAAGAAACTAATGGACAGTTACCGCAAAGAAACGATTGCGCCGCTGCTGGGTTTCCCGGTGTTTCGGCGATTCAAAAAATTTTTCGAGGTTGCAGATATGGATGAAGTAAAAGCAAAAAAAGAGCTTCCGGCTTGCCCAGTAGAAACTACCCTGACTCTCATCGGGGATAAGTGGAAGGTTCTGATCCTACGGGATTTGATGCCGGGAACAAAGCGTTTTGGAGAACTGAAAAAGTCGGTGGGCAACGTATCTCAGAAGGTCTTGACTGTTCAGCTCCGTGCTATGGAGGAAAGCGGACTTGTTCACCGGGAGGTCTATGCCGAAGTACCGCCGAGAGTGGAGTATTCCCTGACGGAACTCGGTAAAAGCCTAAAGCCCATTCTGGATTCCATGTGGACATGGGGTGAGGGGTATAAGTCTTTGATGTCCGAATAAACACAGCGCCCGACAGTCAAGCAGCCTACTTGATTGTCGGGCGTTGCTCTGCTTTATACATCAATCTCTGTGCCGCCCCGGAATTTGAAGGCCATCCGTCCATCTGCGTGGACTGTTACTGTATCAATAATGGTCAGCCAGAGCTTTTCGTCAAACTCGGTGAGGGCATTCAATTCCTGCACCTCAAACATAAATGCGCCTATGGCATCTGCTTGGGCTTCCCGTGCGGCCTTTGTGGCGCGGAGCTGCTCAAGCTGTGCCTTTGCTTTTTCGTACCGCTCCACAAACCCATTGTACCGGGCGGCGTATTCATTCTGGTTCTGCGCCGTCTGTGAATTCTCCGCTATGCAGCGTTTTGTCAGTTCTGTCACCACATCGATTTCCTCAAGCAGGCTCTCGATTTCTACATCAATGCCCGTGCAGTCCGTCAGCGTGGTTTGTATCAAGCGGCAGTCCTCAAGAACACTTCCGGTATGCCGGTCAACCTGACCATGCCTCCGGCAATGACTATCAGCCGCCCGATTCCGCCAGAACGCAGCGGAGGGAACGGCATACCCACGCTTCTGCATCGTCTCCTGTACAGAACACGGTGCGGCCGGAGAAAACACAGGACAGAGAAGCGTCACGCAGCGGAGCCCGGCGGTATCATCTGAAGCGGATTGTGGATACCATGGCTATCAATGGCGTCAAGGTCGGGCAGGTCGCGTTCAGTTTCGGAAAAAGCGCCGCACATTCCGCCGTCGTAAATGCCAGCCATAAGATCATGTCGGCAGACGATTCCATCGCCGGAATCTCCATGGGCGCTCACTACATAGGTACGGCTGCTTCTGTCACCCGGGCAGTGATCCAGCATAACCCGGCTGCTCCGCTGCAACACGCGGCTGGCCGGACGGTTGGCCAGACCTACAAAGCCTCCCTGAACAGCAAATTTACCCGACAGCGCTTCAACACGTTTTCCCATGAGAAAAAGCTGGATATGGAAATGGTCTCCATGCTCCGGAATGAAAAAGGGAAAATGCCGACCGGCAGTAAGGAACTGCAACTGAAATCTCAACAGATCCAGAGGGATTATCAGGCTCGCCTGACGAAAAAGGTTGGCAGCAGCCGTATGCAGCGCGGCTATAAATCCCTGAACAATGAAGTGATTGCCCTCAAAAAGCAAGGCGCCGCTGTAAAGGCTGCGGTCAGGCAGCTGAAAGCAAAGGGAATCCTCTCCACTGCGGATCAGCAGGAGCTTGTGAAACTGCAAGCGGAACTGAAGCGCATCGGCAAAGAGGTGGCAGGGCTTACCAACACCCTTCGTGCCAAGCAGGATCTGACCTATGTCTCCCGTCGTATGCAGACGGTGACACGGAATGCCGTGCGGAACAGGCAGGCGCTCCATTCCGGTGCAATGCTTGTCAGAGGCTTTCTTCTGCGTCCGCTGACAGCTGGTTCTGAATCCAACACGGAAGGTCTGTACTATGCCAACCGGATCCTGTCGGATCCTTTGACCCGTACTGCCTACCGTGCGACCCGTGGCGCTGCCCGCTGGACGCTGCGGCAGCCTCTGAAGCTTGCCCACCGGATCGCGCCAAAAGCCTATGAGGCCGCAGCCGAGAAGGTGACCGGCGCGGCTCACGCCGTAGCCGCCGCCCCCAAAAACCTGGCGAACCGGGCTGTTCAGGGTATGGCACAGGGTATATCCAATCGTATGCCCAAGGGCTTGAAAACCGGCTTGCGGCGGGTGCGTTCCACCTATGCAGCTGCGAAAACCGGCATTCAGAATGCGGTATTCCGGGTGACCAGCTGGCTGGCAGACACGCGGCTTGGCCATGCGGCTACCACACTGCAATCCTTTGGCCGTTGGGCGTCGTCTTCGCTGCGTGCCATTGGAACAGCAGTAAAGGGCGCTGCGTCGAAAGCGCTGCTTGTGGCGCTGGCCGCTTTGCTGATTTTGGGTGCCGTGTCATCCTTCGTGCCAGGTATTGCGGCTTCCGGGGCAAGCAGCGTAATCATGTCGCCCGAGGCGTCCACCTCCGGAAAGATCAATCTCGCCCCGTACTGTCAGATTTACAGCAGCGAGGCCAGACGGTTCGACCAGCAAGTAGTTGGTCTGCTGAAAAAATACAGCGATAAAGAGACTTATGATGACGTGCAGATCAATTATTCCGGTGTGTCTTCCAATGCCCGGGAGATCCTGTCCATGATGGCCGTCCATCTTCAACAGTCCCTGGATATTACGAGCAATCCGGACGTCAAGTCCTACATCAGCTATATGTTCCGGCAGAGCCATTCCTACAGCGTGTACGAAAGCAAGTATTATTGCGAGGGATGCAAAGAGCGCCCCACAGATAATACAAGTCCCGCTCCCGGTGTGATCGTCAGTCCCGGCGGCTCGACGGAGAGTGAGAAATACTGTCCCGGCCATATTGATGTCCAGATCAACGTGACAGTCACCGCCTTTGATGGGATATTCGACCAGGATCATTACCCCACGGCCATCGCCTGGGATGGCTGGACGGAGGCCAACCGTGACTGGTGCAAGATGATCTACAACATGGATTGGCTGGAACTCTATGAGGGACTGGAATACCTTTCAGCCGGTGGTATCACCGGCGTGTCCGCCTCCAAGTACGAGCAGAAAATATGGGACTACCTGATGGATCTGATCGGCAATGAATACGGCGCTGCGGGCGCTATGGGCAACCTGTATTGCGAATCCGGCCTGGATCCCACGAACCTTCAGGACGAATATGAGCCGATTCTGGGCTTCAATAATGACAGCTATACCGCAGCCGTGGATTCCGAAACCTACAGCGCCGCTGACTTTGTAAACGATTCCGCTGGCTATGGTCTGGCGCAATGGACGTGGCACGCCCGCAAGCAGGCGCTGTACAACCACTGTAAGTCCCGGGGACTATCCATCGGCGATATCGACGGCCAACTGGACTATCTGGGAACGGAGCTGCGGGGCAGCTTTTCCGGATGCCTGTCCGCATTGCAGAATGCGTCCTCCGTTGAAGAGGCATCCCGGATTTTCATGCTTCGCTTTGAGGCTCCCCTCGATCAGAGCGCCGCTGCCATTGCCGGACGGCAGAAGTACGCAGAGTATTTCTACAACAAGTTCGTCTATGGAACCATGGCAGAGGGGAACCTGACCGAAAAACAGCGGGAAGTTATTCACATTGCCATGAACTCCGCTTCCTAGGCATTGCAGCCCGCCCGGGCTATTGCCAGGCGTGGGCAGCCTACGTCTATGCCGCAGCCGGTCTTCCGATTGACGGCTCTGCGTCTGCCTATGATTCCGGTATGCGCTATGGCGTCAGCTCCGATTTCAGCGCCGTGCCTCCGGGAGCCGCCGTATACGGCTACTCCGGATCCAAGTATGGCCACGTTGGTATCTACGTTGGCAACGGCCTTGTGTACCACAATGTCGGCGGCGTCGCCGTTGATACCCTGTCCGACTGGATCACGAAATACCGGGGCTTTGCCTGGGGCTGGGAAGCCGGCTCTGACTTAACGACCTATGACTAGGAGGAAAAGAAATGCACTATCTTTCGGTATTCATAAAACGGATCTTCCGTGCCGTCCTTCTTCTGGGACTGCTGATTTCTGTCAGCTGCCCGGTATTTGCCGCTGAGGGTGATATCAGGATCGATGAGACCAAGTCGCTGCTGGAGGACAGCAACACCAGCGGAGAGGGCTATCTTCGGGTAGAGGCTGCCACGCCGGTGGGTTTTGAAGGAACCCTTTGCGTGGAGCTGCGGCGGGGCTTTTCCAAAAGCGTTACCATCCAGCTGTCCCCCTATGAATATTACATCAGCGGACAGCACCTGGAACCCGGCACATACACCGTGAAAAAAGCCTACGCGCTGAACGACGCTTCGGCCATTGTGACGGCGGATCCGGATGAAGTGGTCATCGATACGGACGGCGACGTTCTGTTGCAGCTCACCGTGACCACGGATCCCAGGGAGGACGAGGAATGGCTTGCCATGATGGAGACCTACACCTATCCGGAACTGCCATCGGATCCCGTGACAGAGGCCGCAGAACCGGCGGAGGAAAGCACTGACTGTGAGATTGCCACTGTCACCACCGGCGACGCTCAGGAAACGACTCCCGTTGAGACCGTTTCATCCGGCGGCACCACGGCGCTGGGACTGCTGAAATCCATGATTGTCACTGCCATTCTGGGGCTGCTATTCTATCTTCTCGTAAAAAAGCTGAGAGAACTCCATTCGGATCAGTAAAGCCGTCATCCCCTGCGTTTTCGGCTAAATCCTTGATTTTTTAGGGAGCAGCGCATATAATACGAGTACAAGGAGGGAAACGTAATGACCCAAAGACAACTGGATATTGCAGATATGCAGTGCTGGGTTTTCCGCTTGGGTCGGCAGCCCGCCCGCTTCCAAACATGGGGAATAAAGATATTGACAGCAGAGAATAATTGTAGTACAATGTAGCGCAGAAAGGAGGGTGAACTACATGAGTTTTTCCATCAGATTGACTTCAGAAGAAAAAAACCTTGCAGAGAGCTATGCAAAGCTGCACGCAATTTCTGTTGGAGAGGCGTTTAAGAGAGCGCTTTTTGAACGGATAGAGGATGAATACGATATTGCGGTTGCCAATGACGCTTATTCTGAGTATGTACATGGTGGCAGCAAGAGTAGACCAATCTCCGAACTGTGGGAAGAGTTGGATTTATGAGATATAGCGTAGAAACAACAGCGAGGTTTGACAAGGAGTTCAAGAAGCTTGACAGGTATACCCAGCGAATGATTAAGGGGTGGATCGACAAATACCTTATTGGGACAGATAATCCACGTTGTCATGGCAAAGGCTTGACTGCAAACAGAAGCGGCCAATGGCGATATCGGATAGGGGATTATAGGTTGATCTGCCAGATAGACGATGGGAAGCTTGTTATTCTTGCACTATCAGTTGGCCATAGAAAAGAGATTTACGAAAGCTAAATATCCCACTAAAAGCACATATTCCATCATTTGATGAAAGCCTTTCCGGAAACGGAAGGGCTTTTTCTATACCCATTTTTAACCACAAATCATAAGGAGGAATCACTATGAACCCAGAAATTCAGTCCATCATGGATCAGGTAGATGTTGACCTGAACGGCTACGATCAGCCCGACGCCGAGGAAACCCGCTATTTTGCCCTGGACGGCACGGACATTACGGAGGAAGTAACCGATGGCAGCTACGAATAAAGTCCGGGAGGAACTTACCAGACGCTTCCAGGAAGCCCTCTCCCAGGGGCAGCTTCCATGGCACTGCTGCTGGAGCCAGACCCGGCCTCAAAATGCCATTTCCGGTATATCCATATCAGCGTTAATTCCGTCCGGGCGGAGAATTGCAAGGAACAGGACTGGATGAGAGTAGACGCAGACGGTGCGGTGCTTCCCGGCGCAACGAGAGCCGGGAACAAGCATCATGATGACGCACGCTTCATCCAACACTGTCAGGATTGGCTTCTGGATTATACCCGGGAACATAGTCTGACCCTTGAGGATAATAACGCGAAAGCCGCCGAGCATAAAGCCAATCGCTTCGACGGGTGCTACCGGGAATGGGCAGAGATCATCCGCAGCGCAGCCCGGGACAGCCAGAACCTGGAGCAGCTGAGCGACAAGCTCCTGAAGGAGAATAATATCCGCCTTGTGCGCCGTGGACGGACAATCAGCATTCTCCCGCCCGACAGGAAAAAGCCCATTCGGCTAGGAACCTTGGGCATGACCAACGAGGATCTGTACCGGCTCCTGGACAATGGAAGGTATACCGAAAGCGGGAATCTCCCGCCCGAACAGGAACAGGAAATGCACCAGGATGAAGAACGGAAATACATCCAGTGGCTCCGTCTGCGCCGGGAGAAAAATGCTCTGAAAACCGAAGACACCATTGCGATTTGTCAGGCGCTCATCCAGGACAAGCTCCATGCTGAAGGGCGGCTTTACACGGACGCCGACTTCCGGGAACTGGATTATCTGCTCAAAAAAGCGGCCTATGTAGAGCGGGATCTTCAGACGGAAGCGGACAAGCTGGACGCGCTGCTTGACCGCTGGCGGCAGGCTATGGATCCGGATCTTTCCCAGACAGAACGCCGCCGTCACAGCAGCTATGTCCGCTGGTGCGGGTGTGACCCGGATTCTTTTGTAGAGCTTCAGGATCTGCGCAATGAGCGAGATATCATCCGGCTGGAAATGGAGCATATCAGATCCGTCCGGGAAGGTCTGGTTCAGGCCGCAGACAAATGGCATGACCGCAATGACATTCTGCTTCCGGAAAAGGAGCTGCAATGGACGATCTCACGGAAAGCCCAGCTCCAGGATCAGCTGATGAATTGCCGTGCCTCCCGGAAGAAGCTGGAAAAGATCGCCTACAACTGCCAGAGGGCAGCCATGAAGCGGATCAATAATTTCGAGCAGCTGGCCAAGGCCGACAAGTTCTACCGGCTCCGGGAAGAAAAGCTTCAGCGTGAAAAAGAGCTTGCGGCACAGCTGCGAGCCGTCAAAAAGCAGGAGCGTTCCGCCCGTCAGAACCTGCGGGATTCCTCCCGGAAATCCGCCGAAAATGCCCGTTGAAACGGCTGCCCTTTTTCCCCAAAAATGTTCGGGAAAAAGCTGGTCGGAGACCCGGGGGTTTGGGGGCTTTCGCCCTCAGCAGGATGTCGGTGGCTACCCAGTGGGTAGCCACTGGCGGATCCTGTCCTCTCTCATGGCCACAATTTCGTAATATTTGAAAGCCAGTCTCAAAACGCGCTTTTTTCAAGTTTCAACTTTGAGAAAAAGTACGATTTTCGCCCGTTTGCAGCCGCTCAGAAATTCCGGGACATATCAACGTTCATTGGAAAAATTTCTATCGGCTCCATTGCCTTAAAAAAGAATCGAAGGAGATCACTATGAAATACCTGCACCCCGTCGCTGCCGTTCCCAACGCCCTGATTGCTGACACCAAGCTGCACTATACCACCAAGCGTGTTGCCCTGGCGCTGCTGCTGATGGCTGGCCGTAAGTGTGTCACCGTCAGCGTGACCTTTGCCGTGCTGGCCAGATTTGCCCATTGCAGTCCGGCCACAGCCCAGCAGGCAGTGACGGAATTGATCTCCGCCGGTTACATGATGAAGACCCGCCGCTATCGGTATGGGAAGGATCAGAACCATCTGATCTATGACGCCAACGGCTATCAGTGGATCGCCCGGATCGGCGGCTACACCCTCGTTCGGCGGGAGCTGCTGGACTACGAGCTGACCCCGGCTGCGTTCGCCAATCTCCTCTATATCTACCGGTGCGCCGGTCGGCGGGGAAGAGCGTTTCCGTCCCTGCGGCGTATAGCCGGTCTGCTGGTCAACGCCGTCGAGGCCGGTCTGGACATGGCCAAGTCTACGGTCTGCCTTGCCCTGAAGCTGCTGCGCCGCCTTCAGGCGGTGGTGCGTCTGCATTGCTGCAAGCTGGATGGCAGCTACTCCGCCAACAGCTATTTCCTCACGGATATGGTCATTTCGGATGGCCGTCCCGCAACCGAAAGTACCCCCGAAGAAATTTCCCTGGCAGGGGGTAGTCCGATTTTTAGCAAGCCTAGTATTATTAACCAGATAACGGAGGATTTTACTTTGAGAGAAGAAAAATATGGTGTCGCGCAATTCGGCATTTTTGCCAATTTTTACGGTGACCCAGAGCCGGAAGTACGTTTTGATGGAACGGGATGGATCGTGCTGGTGTCCGCGGATGATGAACAGGAGCTGACAGCATAGCAGGGATCCTTTGCCCATTTCCCCCTCGAAAAAACAAAAAATTATTTCTGTCACGGATAGCAGGGTGCAGCACAAGGCCTCGATACGGGATATCTCCCCTGCGGCCACCAGGTAAGGGTCATCCACATGGTTTTCCAAGGTTGTCCATAGACTTTTCCATACCCCCTGCGGGTGTGGGAAAGTCTGTGGTCAACCGGCAGGCGTCAGCCTGTGGGAAACCTTGTGGGTTACCCTGGAAACATTTGAACAAATCTCCCCGGCCAGCACCGGGTAAATAGAAAAAGGAGAAGGCTATCATGAATGAAACAAACGAAAAAACACCGCTGACCCCGGAACAGGTCGCGGCAAAAAACAGGGAAGTTGCCATGTACTACAAGATCGTCTGTACGCTGTCCCGAAATCTGCATTGCAGCCCGAACCGTGCCATGCAGCTGCTGGAGCTGCCCGGCTCCATCCGAAAGCAGATATCCGCCCGGATCGCCAATGAGACAAAAAGAGTTGTTGATAATTTAGCATAATTATGATAAAATATTCCTGAGGTGATTCTATGAACACGATTCGTCCGGTTTCAGACCTGCGGAACAATTTTGCGGATATCTCTAGGACTGTCCATGAGACCGCACAGCCGGTGTTCCTTACCAGGAACGGCTATGGTGATATGGTCGTAATGAGCATGGAGGCATACGAAAATCTTCAATTTGAAAGTCAGGTGTATTTCAAGCTTCAGGAGGCCGAGCGGGAAGCTGAGCTCACAAATCAACGGTATTCTTCCAAGGATGTGCTGCGAGCTATGAAGGACGCTATCGGAGGCAGTCAGAGTGTATAAGCTGGAATATCTGCCTGCTGCTCTTCGGGACATGGTTGAAATCGTCCGGTATGTGAACACGGTTTTGAAAAACCCGGCAGCTGCTTCCCGGTTGTCGGAAACGTTTATTCAAGCCGTGGAAAGCATACCGGCTTTCCCCTATGCGAACCCAATCCATGTGCCTTTGCGGCCTCTGAAGCATGAATACCGGAAGCTGCTTGTCCACGGGAACTATCTCGTGTTTTACTGGATCGACGAGCCGCGCAAGACGGTCATAGTTGCCAGAGTTATCTACGCAAGAAGTGACTACCCCACACGGCTGGAATAACAGACCACTTCCCGGCAATTCGCCGGGAAACGATGGAGGATTCGTGTATGAATATCAAAGATGGCATTGCCCATGCGGAAAATCCGAAGCCGCTTCTTAAGGTTTCTGACATTCGCCCCCTGCCGGACTACAAGCTCTGGGTGCAATTCAATACCGGGGAAACCAAAGTGTTTGATTTTTCCGAAATTCTTTCATCCCCGGCATTTTCCCAACTGCGAGACAAAGAAGTTTTTGATTCCGTCTACGTCAATCATGGCGTACCCGCCTGGGATGGAGGTATTGATATAGCGCCAGAATACCTTTATGAACACGGAGTTCTCGCCGAGGGTGCGACACATTTTTGAGCTTGATTTTGGAGGTATACAGTGGAACGAAAATATGAACCGGCAGATTTTCCGTATCCTTTGAACGAGGATATGGCAGCGGCCTATGCGGCCAAAGAAGCATACGATCTTAGTCCTTCCGATTCAAATAAGTATTGGAGCCTGAAGGAAGCCCTCTATCAAATCAGATTGACGTTGAAATCTCTCGCTATTACTGGCTATGTTACACCGATGCTGTGCGATGAAATTGAAGACTATTTCTGGGGGTTTCTGCTATGATCGACTTTACTTCGTGCCAGGAGCTGCCCAGCAGCTACGGCGGCTCTGAAAAGAAACGGAAACTTGTATATAACGGTGAGAACTACCTTGTGAAATTCCCGGATCCCGTCCGCGAACAGAAAAATCAGCTTTCCTATATGAACAATCAGTTTTCAGAATACATTGGCTGTCACATTTTTGAAAGCGTTGGGATTCCTGTCCAGGAAACCCTATTGGGGATCTACCGTGAACCGGGCGGCAAGGAAAAAATCGTAGTAGCCTGTAAGGACTTCACTACGCCGGGGTGTGTGCTTCAGGAATTTTCTTCCCTGGGAAACGAAACTACCACTATTGAGTACAGAATCAAACCCTCTATTGAGGACGTATATGCTGTCATTGAGGCTCAGCCGACGACTATAAATAAACCGGAGATTATGGCTGCCTTTTGGGATATGTTCGTAATTGACGCGCTTATTGCCAACAAAGACAGGCACTTGAATAACTGGGGCTTCCTGTGCGCTGGCGGGCAGGTGACCTTTTCGCCTGTGTATGACTGTGGGTCATCCCTTCATGCGCTGCTCTCTGACGAACGGTGCGGGCAGCTTCTTGCCGACTATACGGAGTTTAAGAATCAGTGCTTCAATACGTTCTCTGCCTATTCCTATAATGGCAAGCGGATCAATTGCGCGGACTTCTTCAAGGCTCCGATCCCTCCGCTGGAAGCTGCCATTAAGCGGATGGTGCCCAGAATCGATATGCGGAAGATCCGGGAGATCATCGAGAACACACCCTATATGTCCGACGTGCGGAGGGAGTTCCTTTTCAAGTCTGTTGCGCTGCGCAAGGAGTTGATTCTGGACAGAGCCTTGAAACGGTGTGGCCGTGAATCCTTCGATGACTTTTTCAAGGATATATCTGCACCGCAGAGCCACGCCTCGATTTCCCGGTCTGCCCGGCTGTCTGTCCTGCGCCCATAGTGAGGAAGAAGCCTACCGGCATTTTCATCGGACTGAGAGCCGCCCAGAACGCACCGGAAAAATAATTTTTGGAAATTACGAAAAAAGGTTTGACAAATGGGATATCCCATGATATAATGAAGGTACCCAAGAGAAAGGAGGGCTTTACAATGCCGACTAACCAAGAGAGCGTGGACATCAAGAAAGCAATGGCGTATGATTTGCTGATAATCCTGAAAGCCGAAGAAGGTAAGCAGTACACCGCCGAGGACATCGAAAAGATTATCCAAGCGTATATCGCTGGGTTGACCCAGAAATAACCGGAGCAGGGCGGGAAACCGCCCTAACTCCCGAAAGGGGGCAGAGAATGACAGACAGTCAAGCAAAATCGTCTTGGGAAAAAGAGAATGTGCTGAAAGTCCTTGTAAAAGTCAACAAGAACCAAAACCCGCAATTATTCGATTTGCTGCAAAAAGCCGACAGCAAATCAGGCTTAGCCCGTGAACTTATGAATAAAGCAATCAAAGGCAAATAAGAAATCGATACAGATATCGATGCCATCTATGGTGGCTGGCTCCTCACCACCGAGGGAGAAACCTGCTGCCGCACTTGCAGCCTGCCTTTGCACAATGGAGGACGCGGATGACCAAATTCCCCCGGCTTCCGCGCAGCGTGATATCTCCCGTACACCTGATGATGTCTGCACGTTGGTACGCATTGATACGATTGCATACCGCGCACTGACAGACACCAAGGCGGTCAGAAAAACAGTCTCTCTTCCTGCATGGATGGAGAACCGGGCAGACAAGCTCGGAATCAACTGCTCTAAGGTATTGCAGGACGCCCTGCGCCAGCAATTCGGTTAAGCCCACAAGCCGGAATGAAGGATAGCCATGAAAGAACATTACACCTACCCCGCGTTTTTCTACTTTGATGATGACGGCATTTCCATTGAATTTCCAGACCTGCCCGGCTGTCTGCCCTGCGCCCACAGCGAGGAAGAAGCGCACCGGAACGCAGAGGAAGCTCTGGGGCTTCATCTGTACGGCATGGAAAAGGACGGGGAGCCAATTCCCGAGCCGACGCCCGTAGACCAGCTGCATCCGGATGAAGGCGGCGTGGTGGTCATGGTGGATGTATTTATGCCCGCCGTCAGAGAAACGATTGAGCTGCTTTCCAATCCGGCCATGGTCAAAATCCTTATGGAAGAGAAAAAGACCCCGCTTTCGGACTGTGTACCCGAAAACGAGGCCGCATGGTAGGGAATCCGCAAAAAATAGCCTTGCCTTTTTCTTTCACTTGTGATAAATTAGAACACGACGGTTGGATGACCGCCCCCCGCCCTGCGAACAGAGGACGGCTGAAGCCTTAATCCGATGCCGTTTCCGTATTTCACTTTTTTTGAGCGGAAACAGGGAAACTACAAGCTATGAAAAAGTTTCCCGCCGCCTGTTGCCACAGGCGGCGGGAAGATAAGCTTGCATCACAACGACCGTTCAAGTCTTGCACGGGCATTATAACACAAACAAAGCTTGTTTGTCAAATGCTTTTTTGCGGGGCGGGACGATCTGCATAGCGCAGAGGGAACGCTTAGGTGTCAGGTTGCCAGCTAACTTCGTGGTAAGGGCAATCCGGTCAGCGTTGCGAAGATCCGTCCTGTTACTGCCTGCGGGCAGCCATGGAGTGCATTGGAAGGACGGGGAGCAAAAGCACCAGCTTCCGAAAAAATGAAGCGCTCCGGGGCAGGCCAACCCTGCCAAACAGTTTGGAGATGGAAAGATAACCCAGCTGCGCGCTGTTCATCGTTACCGAGTCTTTCAAGCAAATTTCTCAATTTGTTTGTGAATCGGGAATTTCCGGGCAATGCTGCCATTACCCGGAAAACCCTTCTTGGCAGAGGATGAGGGATTCGAACCCCCGCAAACGGAGTCAGAGTCCGGTGTGCTACCGTTACACAAATCCTCTGTATGTGACCCGCGGCCACATGGTGGAGACAACAGGACTCGAACCTGTGACCTCATGCGTGTGAAGCATGCGCTCTAACCGGCTGAGCTATGCCTCCATACCAAAGCAGAACTTATTATACCACGTTTTTCCGGAAAGTCAACCACCTTTTCCGGAATTTCTTTTTTTCTTTTTTGCGCCCCGTCCGGAGAGGACGGGGCGCAAAAGGTCTGCTTATCGGTATGGCTGCACATATCGTTCGTGGCTCAGGCTTTGCGGTCGCGCGTGAGCACCGGAGACAAGGCCGAGCATGGCGTAGATCGTAACCACCGAAGACCCGCCATAGCTGATCAGCGGCAGGGTCAGGCCGATAACGGGCATGACGCCGATGCACATGCCGGTGTTGATCATCACCTGGAACATCAGCGCGGACGCGGCGCCGTAGCATACCAGCCGGCGCATATAGTCCTGGCAGTGCATGCCCACATAGATGCACCGGGCGATGATGGCCATTTCCATGATCATGATCGCAAGACACCCCATGAAGCCCAGCTCCTCACCCACGGAGGAGAAAATATAGTCCGTGTGCTGGGCAAACAGGCTGCCGCTCTGGGTGCGGTTGCCGTTGAACAGCCCCTGCCCCGTCAGGCCGCCGCCGGTGAGGGAGCGCAGGTTCATCATGGAGTGGTAGCGCTCGTTGATACCCTGGGGGTCAATGGTGTCGTCAAACAGGATCAGAAATCGGTTCTGCTGATATTCGCCCAGAAACTGCCACAGGATCGGGAACGCTGCCGCGATCAGGCCGATAGCGAGAGCGAACCACCACAGGCTGACGCCGCCGCCGAAGGCCATACCGATGAAGATAAACACGAAGATCAGGGAAACGCCCGCGTCGCCGGACAGCACCATGTTCAGTCCCACCAGCAGTCCCAGGTGAAGGCACATGTGCATGACCGACGGAATACTGGATATCCGGTTCTGGTGCGCCGACATGACCGAGGCCATGATGATAACGTAGGTGATCTTGCAGATCTCGGCGGGCTGAACGCTGATGAAGCCCAGATCGATCCAGCTTCGGTTGCCGGAGCCGTGGTCGGTTCCCAGAGGGCTTATCAGCATGAGAAGCAGCGCGCAGTTGAACGTGACCATCACCATCCGGTGTTCCGAAAGGAAATCCAGATCGATGGAGGACACCAGCGCGTACATCATGACGCCCAGACCGGTAGCCGCCACCTGAATGATAATATATTTGAGATTGCTGCCAAACTTGTCGGCGGAAGTGGCGCTGGCAATGAAGACGCAGCCGAAGCCGGACACGATCAGGCACAGGATCAGCAGAAATATGTCGCCTTTTTTCCAGAAATCCTTTAATTCATCCAAATACCGGCTCAAGCAACCGCCTCCTTTCTGTTACGGTTTTTCATTATACCATCCTTCCGGGGAAAAGTAAATAGACGAAATGTGAACGTGGCTTTAACATTGCCGGAACGGGCGGGGCGCAGCGGCATTCCCAAACGGGCAGAATCCGGAAAAACCGGTAAAAATTATATTATATCTGATATTACATCCGGTTTTACTTGACAAAATGGGAAAACAGTATTATTCTAAACGGGAATCTGCAAGAATTGGAAACGTTTCAAATTTCCGAAACTGCCGCTTTTCCGCCGCCCCAGGGGCGTCTTCCCCGAATTTCCGCCGGGAAGTGCAGGGGGCGGGCGGATGCCGGCAAAAAGTTTCCTGTTTGCCGTTTTCGGGGCGGTTTCAACTGGACATGTCGACCGGAATATGATATACTGTCAGAAGTCGGTCCCCGAGAAACCGTATCAAAAAGCCACGGCGGCGCGCCCGCTTTAAGAATGGAGAGCTAACATGAACAACAACTGTCTGAACATCCTGAAATGGACGGAAGCACAGCTCAAGTACACCTACGACGTTTCTTTGCAGGAGGCGACCCCTCAGGAGCTGCATGAAGCGCTGGGTCAGGCTGTTATGATGGCCATTTCCGACGATTGGAGCCATTCCAAGAAGACCCGTATGCCCAATCGCAAGGCCTACTACATCTCCGCCGAGTACCTGATCGGCCGTCTGGTGTATTCCAACCTGTTCAATCTGGGCATTCTGGACGAGATGAAGGAGCTGTTCGCCGAGCATGGGGTCGATCTGGCGATCCTCGAGGACATCGAGGACGACGCTCTGGGCAACGGCGGCCTGGGTCGTCTGGCGGCCTGCTTCCTGGACAGCGCCGCTTCCACCAATATTCCCCTGTCCGGCTACGGCCTGCGCTACAAGTTCGGCCTGTTCAAGCAGAGCTTTGACGCCGACGGCAGCCAGGTGGAGAACGCCGATGACTGGACGAAGTACGGCGATCCCTGGTCCTTCCGCCGCTATAACCACACCGTGAAGGTCAAGTTCCCCGACCATACCGTCCTGGCCGTTCCCTACGACGTCCCCGTCATCGGCTACGGCACCGAGAACGTGGGTACGCTGCGCCTGTGGCAGTGCGAGGCCGAGGAGGAGCTGGACTTCAACGCCTTCAACAATCAGGACTACCTCCGGGCGCTGGACGCCAAGAACAAGGCCGAGGACATCACCCGCGTCCTGTACCCCAACGATTCCACCTGGGAGGGAAAGCGCCTGCGCATCAAGCAGCAGTATGTGCTGTCGTCCGCGTCGCTGCAGGATATGCTGCGCACCTACAAGGTTGCCCACGGCGATGACTTAAGCCGCTTTGCCGAGTTCTACGCGGTGCAGCTCAACGACACCCATCCCGCCATGTCCATCCCCGAGCTGATCCGTCTGCTGATGGCGGAGGGCATGCCCTTTGACGACGCCTTCAACATCGCCCAGAAGACCTTCTCCTACACCAACCATACCGTCATGGGCGAGGCGCTGGAAAAGTGGCCGCTGGATCTGATGCGCAGCGTGGTTCCCGAGATCGTGGACATCATCTGCCGCATTGACCAGAAGCTCAAGTGGGAGCATCCGAATCTGTTCATCGTCAAGGACAACACCGCCCACATGGCGAACCTGTCCATTTACGTCGGCTCCTATATCAACGGCGTGGCGGAAATCCACACCCAGATCCTGAAGAACGACTGCTTCAAGGACTGGTACTATGCCTTCCCGGAGCGGTTCCAGAACAAGACCAACGGCATCACCCCCCGCCGCTGGCTGGGCCTGTGCAACCCAGAGCTGACCGCCATGCTGCGGGAAAAGGTGGGCGGCGACTTCCTGAAGAACCTGGATCTCATCGGCGAGCTGAAGGATCAGATCTACGACGAGACCGTGGTGGAATTCAACGACATCAAGCGCCTGAAGAAGGAGCAGCTGTGCGCCGTCATCGCCAAGCACGAGGGCGTGACGCTGAATCCCGACTTCATCTTTGACGTGCAGGTCAAGCGTCTGCACGAGTACAAGCGCCAGCTGATGAACATTCTGTCCATCGTGGACATCTATTTCCGCCTGAAGGAAGGCCGCCTGCCGGACTTCCATCCCACGGTTTACCTTTTCGGCGCGAAATCCGCCCCCGGCTATGCCCGGGCAAAGGCCATCATCCGCTATATCAACCGGGTCGCCAAGATGATCAACAACGACCCTGCCGTGGCCGAAAAACTGAAGGTGGTGTTCGTTCAGAACTACAACTGCTCCTACGCCGAGCATATCATCCCCGCCGCCGACATTTCCGAGCAGATTTCCCCTGCCGGCACGGAGGCCTCCGGCACCGGCAACATGAAGCTGATGCTCAACGGCGCCGTGACCCTGGGTACGCTGGACGGCGCCAATGTGGAGATCGCCCAGGAGGCCGGCCGGGAGAACGAGTATATCTTCGGCCATACCGTGGATGAGATCAACGCCGCCAAGCCCACCTACCATTCCAGAGGCATCTACGACTCCAACGCCGACCTGCGCCGCGCCATCAACACCCTGGTGGACGGCACCGTCCCCACGGACGACGCCCAGCAGGAGCTGTTCCACTCTCTGCTGGACGGCACCGACTGGCATCAGGCCGACCATTACTTCCTGCTGCTGGACTACGCTTCCTACTTCGACACCAAGCTCCGGGCCAACCGGGACTATGCCGACCGCATTGCCTTCGGCCGCAAGTGCCTGATGAACGTGGCCTCCGCCGCCAAATTCTCCTCCGACCGCACCATCCGTCAGTACGCCGAGGAGATCTGGCACATCAAGCCCACCGAATATTGATCTTCTTCCCAAACACGCCCGATTCCTTGCAGAATCGGGCGTGCTTTGCGTATCGGAAAGGTCGAAGCCTTGCACTGCGGGGCGAATTGTGGTATAATATGGTTAGGGTGTATCTGAAAACTGTCAAAACGCCCAATCAGCGGCTCTTTTTGCCCTGTGCCGCGCCATTTTCCCTTGAAATACAGCAAGTATTCCTGCGGAAAAATGGCTTGCTCAGGACAAAAATCCCTCGCTGCTGGTCATTTCGCCAGTTTTCAGATACACCCTAGAAGAACTGCGCCGGTTTTCCGGGGCGTCACGTGAATCTTGGAGGTGCGGATATGAAAGTTCAATTCATCGGCGCGACCCATGAGGTCACCGGCAGCTGTACGCTGCTGGAGGTAAACGGCCGGTACTATCTGGTGGACTGCGGCATGGAGCAGGGGGAGGACATCTTCCAGAACGTCCCGCTGCCCGTCCCGGCGAACGCCATCGAGGCGGTGTTCCTGACCCACGCCCACATTGACCACTCCGGTATGCTCCCCAAGCTGTGCAAGGACGGTTTCCGGGGGCAGATCTACGCCACGGAATCCACCTGCAATCTTTGCCGCATCATGCTCATGGACTCGGCGCACATTCAGGAATCGGAGGCTCAGTGGCGCACCCGCAAGGCCGAGCGTGCGGGGGAACCGGCCGTGGAGCCGGTATATGATACCAACGACGCGGCGGCAGCCCTCCGGCTGCTGCGCCCCTGTCAGTATAACGCCGCCGTTCAGGCCGCGGAGGGCATCATCATCCGCATGACGGACATCGGCCATCTGCTGGGCTCCGCCGCCATCGAAATGTGGCTGACGGAGGGACAGCAGACCCGGAAGATCGTGTTCAGCGGCGACGTGGGCAACACCAATCAGCCCCTGCTCCGGGATCCCCAGCCCGTGGCGGAGACGGAATATTTGGTCATCGAATCCACCTACGGCGACCGGCTGCACCCGAAGAAGCGAGGAGACGCGGTGGGTGAGCTGGCCTCCTGCATTCAGCGGGCGCTGGATCGGGGCGGCAATCTGGTCATTCCCGCTTTCGCCGTGGGGCGGACGCAGGAAATGCTCTACGCCATCCGGGAGATCAAGCAGCGGGGGCTGGTGAAGGGACACGACCGCTTCCCCGTGTACGTGGACTCCCCCCTGGCCGTGGAGGCGACGGGAATTTTCCTGCAATGCGACCCCACGGACTTTGACGAGGAAACCCAGGCCATCTTAAAACAGGGCGTCAACCCCATCTGGTTCGACGGGCTGAAGCTGGCCGTTTCCTCCGACGAATCCAAGCTCATCAACACCGACCCTCAGCCCAAGGTCATTCTCTCCGCCAGCGGCATGTGCGAGGCGGGCAGGATCCGCCACCATCTGAAGCACAACCTGTGGCGCAAGGAAAGCATCATTCTGTTCGTAGGCTATCAGGCGGAGGGCTCTCTCGGCTGGAAGCTGGAGAACGGGGCAAAATCCGTGAAGCTCTTTGGTGAGGACATCGCGGTGAACGCGGAGATCGCCATGCTCCACGGCACCTCCGGCCACGCGGACAAAGCGGGACTGCTTGCCTGGCTGGCAGGCTTCCGGGAAAAGCCGAAGATGGTGTTTGTCAACCACGGCGACGACAGCAGCTGCGAAGCCTTCTGCGGGACACTGAAGTCCATGGGCTACCACGCCGACGCGCCTTACAGCGGCACGGAATACGACCTGATCACCGGCAAGCTCACCACCTACACCGAGGGCGTGAAGATCGACCGGGCGGCGGTCTTCAGGGGCACCCAGCGGGCGAAGCGGATCTACGAGGACATGGTCGCGGCGGCGGAAGTGCTTCTCGCGCTGGTCAAGACCCGCCGTGGAAACACCAACAAGGATAATGCCAAGCTCACGGGTCAGATCGTCAATCTGATCGAAAAATGGAAAAAATAAAACGGCGCCCGGCAGGGATCAGCTTCCTGCCGGGCGCTTCCGCGCTTATTTCAGGCTGTATTTCAACGCATACGACTTGTATTCGTCGTCAAAATTCTCGTTCTCCATCCGGGCGGAGCGGATGGCCTCATGGGTATTCATGTTGTGGTGGTGCAGGTCGATGACGCACCCGGCAATGTTGGAGCAATGGTCGCCCACCCGTTCCAGCGCGGTCAGCAGATCCGACCAGACAAACCCGGATTCAATGCTGCAGCTGCCCTGCTGCATCCGCAGAATGTGGTGGACGCGCATTTTCTCCTTCAGATCGTCAATGACCTGTTCCAACGGCTCTACCTGATAGGCTTTTTCCAGATCGTCGTCCCGGAAGGCCTGGAAGGTCATGTCCACGATCTCCTCCACGGCTCGCAGCAGAACGTCCAGCTCGTGACGGGCGGCGTCGGACAGCACCAGATGCTTGCTCTTCAGCTCCTCGGCGGACTCCACAATGTTCAGGGCGTGATCGCCGATGCGCTCAAAATCGCTGAGGGCCTTGAGCAGCATGGCAGCTTCGCTGCTGTCGTCCTCGCTGATCTTCAGGGTGCTGAGCTTGACAAGATAGGTGCCGAGAATGTCCTCATAATGGTCGGTTTTGCTCTCCGCCTCCCGCACGGCCTGGGCAAGCTCCGGCCTGTAGTTCTGGATGGCGGCGGCGGCGCTGCGCAGAGCCGCCGCCGCCACGTCCGCCATTTCGTCCGTAACCGCATGGCAGCGCTCCAAAGCGATGGATGGGGTGCTCAGCAGACGCTCGTCCAGCTCGCAGACCGCCTCCGGCTGCTTTCCGTCGGGGACGATCCTGCACACCAGCTTTTCAAGCAAACCGGCGGCGGGCAGCATCAGGGCGGTGCAGATGACGTTGAACACCGTGTGACAGATGGCGATGCCCAGATAAGTGGCGCTTTCCCCCAGAATGGCGGGGGAGAACAGGGCCTCCGCCGCCACAAAAAGGGTCAGGCACACAATGGTGCCGATGATGTTGAACATCAGATGCACCACCGCCGCCCGCCGGGCGTTCTTGGTGGTGCCCACGCTGGACAGCATGGCGGTGACGCAGGTGCCGATGTTCTGACCCATGATAATGGGGATGGCGGCGGCATAGGTCACGGAGCCGGTGGAGGACAGCGCCTGCAAAATGCCCACGGAGGCCGAGGAGGACTGGATGATCCCGGTGAGCACCGCGCCCACGAGAACGCCCAGAACGGGGTTCGTGAACATGAGAAACATCTGCTGAAATTCCGGCACGTTTTTGAGACCGCTGACTGCGTCGGACATGGTCTCCATGCCGAACATCAGGGTCGCGAAACCCAGGAAGATCACGCCGGTGTCCTTCTTTTTTCCGTCCTTCATGAACATGTAGTACACAATGCCCACCAGCGCGAGAATGGGGGTAAAGGAGCTGGGCTTCAGCAGCCGGACGAAGACGTTCCCGCTTTCAATGCCGCTGAGGCTTAATATCCAGGCGGTGACGGTGGTGCCCACGTTCGCGCCCATGATGACGTTGATGGCCTGCCCCAGGGTCAGAAGCCCGGAGTTGACGAAGCCCACCACCATGACCGTTGTGGCGGAGGAGGACTGAATCACAGCCGTGACGGCCAGCCCCGTTAAAAAGCCCAGCATCCGGTTGGTGGTGAGCTTTCCCAGAAGCATCCGCAGGGAGGAACCCGCCCGCCGTTCCAGCGCGTCTCCCATCAGACTCATGCCGAACAGGAACAGGCACAGCCCGCCGATCATGGTCAGAATATTGAAAATATCCATAGAATTCAGCCTCTCGTATCTTTTTATATTTCAATTTTATCAGAACAAGGTCAAATTCATTATCGGAAAAATGTAAAATCTATGTAAAGCAGACAAAAAACGGGAGGAGCAGCCGCCCCTCCCATTTATTCTACTTTTTTCTCCACAGGGAACCGCACCGTGACGATCGTCCCCTTGCCGACGGTGCTGTCCAGCTCGATGGCCGCACCCAGGATCAGCGCCGCATGCTTGACGATGGACAGCCCCAGACCGGTGCCGCCGATCTCCTTGGAGTGGCTCTTGTCCACCCGGTAAAACCGCTCGAATACCCGCTCCTGATGCTCCGGGCTGATGCCGATGCCGGTGTCCGTCACCGTGAGGACGGCCTGCCCCTTTTCTTCCCCGAGCCGCACGATGACCAGCCCGCCGTCTTTATTGTACTTGACGGCGTTGTCCATGAGATTGAACACGATTCCCGAAACCAGCTGGGGGATCCCCTGAATCACGGTCTTCTTTCCTTCCAGCTGAATGCTGACGTTTTTCAGCTCCGCCGGGGCGGTCAGCTCCTGCATGGCGGATTTTGCCGTTTCGTACAGGTCGATGGGCGCCCACTGCATATCCGCCGCGCCCTCGTCCAGCCGGGACAGGCGCAGGGTATCCTCCACCAGATCGATCATGCGCTGGGCTTCACCGTAGATTTTTTCCGCAAAGTGCCGGGTGTCCTCCGGGGGGACCAGCCCGTCCTTCATCAGCTCGGCGTAGCCGGAAATGGCGTGGAGCGGGGTTTTCAGCTCATGGGAGACGTTGGCGGTGAACTCCCGGCGAAGGGCTTCCGCCTTCTGCTTCTGGGTCACGTCAAACAGCAGCAGCACCACGCCGAAGACCGCCCCGTCGGATTTGACCGGGCTGGCGGCGGCGAGGTATTCTCCACCGGTCAGGGCGACGTTTTCCTCCGCCTTTTCCCCGGTGAGCGCCTTCTCCACCAGGGCGGAAATGGCCGCGTTCCGGTTGGCGACGCCAAAGTCCGCTCCCAGGCAGTTGGGGGTGATCTCCAGCAGCCGCGTGGCGGCGGGGTTGATGCTCAGCACCGTGCCGCTGCTGTTCATCAGCACCAGTCCCTCGCTTAAGGAGCGGGTGACGGTGTTGAATTCCTTCTGCTTCTGCCGCAGCTCCTGAGACTGCGCCCGGAGCTGAACCTGCTGGGAGTCCAGCCGCCGCAGAAGGGGCTGGATCTCACTGTATTCCCGGTTGGACATGGGGTCGTCCAGATTCAGTGCGTTCAGCGGCGCGACGATGTTTTTCGTCAGCTGCCCGGCAAGGAGCGCCGACAGGGCGACGGCGATTCCGATGACCAGAACGATCGGCTTCACCACCCCCAGCACCAGATGGGGCACCGTGTTCTGCGCCGCGGAAAGCCTGAGCACCGTACCATCGCTTAACCGCTTCGCCGTATAGATGTAACGCTCCATCAGCGTGTCGGAATAGCGGAAGCTGGTGCCGAAGCCGGTGGCCAGCGCAGCCTTGACCTCCTCCCGTTCCAGATGGTTCTCCATCCCGCCGGAATCGGAACGGCTGTCATACAGCACCGTGCCGTCGGCGGCGATCCAGGTGATGCGGCAGTCGGAGGTGTCCAGACCGTCAAAATAGGAGACCCCTTCCGTTTCCAGGGCATGGGCGATCAGCGCCGTCTGCTGCCTCAGCTGCTGCGCCTGAACGTCGGAAAAGTAGGTATACAGTGCCCCCAGAATCAGCACCACCGCTGCCAGCAGCACCGCCAGGGACGCCAGAAAAATCGAGCGAAAAACCCGCTTCGTCATGGGCTATGCCTCCATCCGGTAGCCAACGCCCCGGACGGTACGGATATATTCGCCGCACTGTCCCAGCTTTGTGCGCAGGGTGCCGATGTGCACGTCCACCGTCCGGGTCTCTCCTACGTAGTCCGTGCTCCAGATCCGCTCCAGCAGCTGATCCCGGGTAAAGACCCGGCCGGGGTGCTCCAGAAAGAGCTTTAACAGCTCAAATTCCTTCAGCGTCAGCTCCACCCGGGTATCCCCGGCGTAGACCGTATGGGACGCGGCATCCATCCGCAGATTGCCCATTTGCAGCAGCCCAGGGGCGGCCGCAGGGGCAGCCCGGCGCAGAACCGCGCGGATGCGGGACACCATCTCCATCATGCCGAAGGGCTTGGCCAGATAATCGTCCGCCCCCAGATCAAGACCCACAACCTTGTCATACTCCGTCCCACGGGCGGAGGCAATGATGACCGGGATGCGGGCGGTGGCGGGATTGCCCCGGAGCGTTTTGAGAACTTCGATGCCGTCCATTCCGGGCAGCATGATATCCAGCATAATGAGCTGGGGCTGGGCGCGGCTCAGTGCGTCGAACAGTCCCACGCTGTCCCGGAAGCCCTCCGCCTCGAAGCCGGACGCCCGCAGGGCATACAGCATCAGCTCCCGGATGCTGTCGTCGTCCTCTACGCAGTAAATCACTTGAATTCCCCCAATACGTATTCTATCTCACTATTGATGGTACGACAAAACCGCAAGAATTACAATAGGCACTTTGTAAAATCTATGTAAAGTGGGGAACCTTGTCCCCTCAGGGCAAAAATTCCGGGGCGGAAATCGCCCCGGAATATCGTGTCAAGCGTTGAAAACATAGGTATCCAGCCGCCGGAACGCCTCCTGCACCCGGCTCAGGGGCAGGGCGAGGTTCATGCGGACGTGGGTCTGACCCTGGAACGCCCGTCCGTCCTGCCAGATGACGCCCACGTCCCATCCGGCTGCAAGCAGCTCGTCCATGGTCTTGCCGTGAGCAGCCAGCCATTCTCCGCAGTCCAGGAACAGCATGTATGTTCCCTGGGGGCGGCTGACCTCCACGCCGTTAAAGTGCTGGGCAATGTAATCGCAGGCAAAATCCACATTGCCCGTAATGACCTGCCGCAGCTCCTCCACCCACTCGTGCCCCTCGGGCCTGTAAGCGCCCAGCAGGGCGTGCATGCTCATGACGTTCATGGCGTTGTAATGGCTGAGAGACCCTTCCTTGCCGCAGCGATCCCGGAGCCAGGAATTGTAGATAACATGGTAGCTGCCCACCAATCCCGCCAGATTGAAGGTCTTGGAGGGGGCGTACAGCGCCACGGTGCGCATTTTCGCGTCCTCGCTGACGGATTGGGTGGGGATGTGGCGATACCCGGCCAAAAGAATGTCGCTCCAGATCTCGTCGGAAACCACCATGACGTCGTGCTTTTTGTACAGCGCCATGGCCTGCTCGATCTCCCGGCGCTCCCAGACCCGGCCGCAGGGATTGTGGGGAGAGCAGAAAATGGCGGCATGGATGTGATTTTCCACGATTTTCTTTTCCATGTCGGCAAAGTCCATCCGCCAGATCCCCTGCTCATCCTTTGTCAGCGGAGAGTGGACAATGTGGTAGCCGTTGTTCGTCAGGCAGTGGGTAAAGCCGATGTAGGTGGGGCTGTGGAGCAGCACGTTGTCCCCCTTGGAGCAAAGCACGTTCAGCGCGGAGATCACGCCCCCCAGCACCCCGTTTTCGTAGCCGATGTGCTCCGGCTTCAGGCCGGTGACGCCGTTGCGGCGCTCCTGCCAGCGGATGATGGAATCGTAATATTCCGCAGGCGGGTCAAAATAGCCGAAGGCCGGATGCTCCGCCCGCCGGATCATGGCCTGCTGAATGGTGGGCACCACGGGAAAATTCATGTCCGCGACCCACATGGGGATCACGTCGAAGCCCTCCCGGGGGGCGGGATAGGGAGAACCGGGCGCGCCCACTGCGTCGACGGCAATGGCGTCCTTTCCCCGGCGATCCAGAATGGAAGTAAAGTCGTATTTCATCTGTGTTTCTCCTTTTTTTGCGCTCACCCAGCCGGGGTTGCCGGCTGCAAAAATACCGCGAAAAACAGCGGCTGCACAGCCGCCGAACAAAATAATTATAACAGGGGGATCTCTCTTTGTCAATCTGCGGCTGCCTGCGTCGAAGGAAAATCTGTGTTTTTCACAACAAGGAATTGGTAATATTGTCTAATATTCCGTCTTGAAACAAAGAAATATTTATGATATTCTATAGGCACAAAGAGGTGATACCAATGTACAGGTAAATCCTTGAAGGCTCTGAATCAGAACGGAGCCGACACAGGCGGGCAGGGAGATCCCCGGCGATTCCGACTTACAAGCGCGTCTCGCGGAAGAGACAGAAGAAGGTTGGGTATAAGGTATCGGAACAGAAAAACGGATCGCATACGCCCGTCAATCCGCAGAAAGAGAGGTTAACCAACGGATGTTAGATAATAAGAGCGAAGAGAAATGACCCTTGGCTGCAAAAAAACGTGCCGATCACAAGGCATGGCAGTCAAGGGTCATTTCATACTATTTCCTGATTAAAATCTTTGATTTTAATCAGGAAGGCATCGCCTAACGGCGCTGCCTGTTTTGTGATTTATAAGGAAAGAAATCACAAAACACGTCTCATATGAACTCCTTGCCCTTCGGGCGATTAAAATCTGTTCCAAAGATTTTAATCGGAGTTCAATATCATTTTTTTCCGCGCCCGGCCGGGGCGCTTTTTTGCTGCCCGGATTGACAATTCCGGCAAAAGCGTGGTATCATGGTTTTGTTCGGAACACCATTTACAGGAGTGTCTGCGCAGATGCGATCGAAAGAATTTGCCGGGCTGACCGGGAATCAGCTGAAGCTGCTGGCCCTGATTGCCATGACCTGCGACCATGTGGGGCTGCAGCTGCTGCCCCGGTTCATCATTCTGCGGGTCATCGGACGGCTGGCCGCGCCCCTTTTTGCCTGCATGATCGCCGAGGGCTGCCGCTATACCCATCACCGGGGGCGGTATCTGGGTCGGCTTCTGGGCATGGCCGCGCTGTGCCAGATCGCTTATTTTGCTGCGATGCGCTCGCTCTACCAGTGCATTTTCGTGACCTTTTCCCTGTCCGTCTGCCTGATTTACGCGCTGGATAGCGCCGCCCGCCGCCGAACGCCCCCGTCGGTGCTTCTGGCTGCCGCCGCCCTTGCCGCCGTGGTTTTCATTACGGTAGGGCTGCCCCGGATTCTGATTCACACGGATTTCGACGTGGATTATGGCCTTTGGGGCGTGATGCTGCCGGTGCTGGTGTATTTGGGCAGGGGAAAATGGGAGAAACTCACGCTGTTCGCCGTCGGCGTACTCCTGCTGGGGCTGCATTACGGCGGGATCCAGTGGTGGGGGCTTCTGAGCGTTCCCCTTCTGGCGCTGTACAACGGCAAAAAGGGCGTGCGGAACATCGGTCCGCTGTTTTACTGGTATTACCCTGTCCATCTGGTCGTTATCTACGGCCTGAGTCTGCTGCTTTGAGTAACGTATTGAACGGGGAGCCATCCCCGATCTATAAGGAGGAAACGATATGCGTAAAGATTTTGGAGCAAAACCCATGCTGTACCCCATGCCGGTGCTGATCATCGGCACCTACGGCGAGGACGGCACCCCCAACGCCATGAACGCCGCCTGGGGCGGCATCGTGGACACGAATCTCATCGGCATCTGCCTGGGCAGCCACAGAACCACCCGGAACATCCTCGCCCGGAAAGCCTTCACCGTCTCCATGGCGGACGCGGAAAACATGGTGGCTGCGGACTACGTGGGCATCGTGTCCGGTGATAAGGTTCCCGACAAGGTCGCCCGTGCGGGCTGGCACACCAGCAGGAGCCGCCACGTGGACGCCCCCGTCATCGACGAGCTGCCCATGACGCTGGAATGCTCCTTCGTCAGCTACGACGATAATACCGGGCTGCTCATTGGCCGGATCGAGAACGTCAGCGCCGAGGAATCCGTCCTCACCGACGGCAAGATCGACCTTCACAAGTTCCGCCCCATCACCTTCGACCCCTGCGGCCACGGCTACTATCCCCTGGGCGAAAAGCTGGGCGACGCTTTCCGGGAGGGCGAGAAGCTGAAATAATATTCAAAGCACGTCAAACCCGCGCAAGCGCCCCTTGCCTCTCCCTCCGGGAGCGGTGGCCGATTGCAGCGAGGCCGGAGAGGGTATACAAGACCGCAATACCCTCTCAGTCACCTTTGGTGACAGCTCTCCCGGAGGGAGAGCCAAGTTGACACGAGAAATGGAGCGTATCGGTACAGATACGCTCCATTCGCTGTTTTTATCAATATTTCCGCCAGGTCGAGGGCATCAGCAGGATCAGCATGGGGAACAGCTCCAGCCGTCCGAACAGCATATCCGCCGTCAGGACGATCTTCGCCAGGGGTGAAAAGGCCGCAAAGCTGCCTGTGGGGCCGACCAGCCCCAGGCCGGGGCCGATGTTGTTCAGCGTCGCCATCACGGCGGTGAAGGTGGTGACAAAGTCCAGATTGTCCAGCGCCACCAGCAGCACGGACACCAGCACCACCAGGAAATACAATGTCATATAGCTCTGAACGCCCTGCACCGTCTCCCGGCTGACGGGCTTTCCGTCCACCGTCAGCACCCGCACGGAGCGGGGGTGGAGCAGCTTGCGCAGCTCCGAACCCAGCGCTTTACACAGAATCACCAGCCGGGAAACCTTGACGCCGCCGCCGGTAGACCCGGCGCAGGCGCCGACGATCATCAGCAGCACCAGAATGCACCGGCTGAGCTGCGGCCACAGGTCAAAATCCGCAGTGCTGAAGCCCGTGGTGGTGATGACGGACGAGACGGTGAAAAAGGCGTGGTGGAACGCGTCAAATGCCGTGGGGAACATTCCCAAAATGTTGAGGGTGATGACCAGCGTGCTTCCGGCGATGATGGCAAAATACGCCCGCACCTCGGTATTGCGCCAGGCCATGGCATATTTTTTCATCAGCAGGAAAAAGTATACGTTGAAGTTCACGCCGAACAGCATCATGAACACGGACACGACGCCCTGAAGATAGTAGCTGTCATAATAGCCCATGGAGTTATTCTTGATGCCGAAGCCGCCGGTGCCGGCCGTGCCGAATGCGGTACACAGGCTGTCAAACAGGGGCATTCCACCCAGGAGCAGCAGCACCACCTCCACCGCCGTCATGGCGATGTAAATGCCGTAGAGAATGGCGGCGGATTTGCGCATATTGGGCACCATCTTGCTCACGGTGGGGCCGGGGCTTTCCGCCCGGAGCAGGTGGTTTGCCTGCCCGCCCATGTTCACCAGCGCCAGCATGAATACCAGAATGCCCATGCCCCCCAACCAGTGGGTGAAGCTGCGCCAGAAAAGCATTCCCTTGTCCAGCGCCTCCACATTGGTCAGGATGCTGGCGCCGGTGGTGGTAAAGCCGGAAACCGTCTCGAACACGGCGTCTAAGTAGCTGGGGATCTGCCCGGACAGGGTAAAGGGCGCCGCGCCGATCAGGGAGATGACCACCCAGGCCAGCGCCGTGAGGACGAAGCCCTCCCGGGCGTACATGTCCCGCCGGGCAGGCTTGAACCGGGTCAGCAGGAAGCCCAGCAGTCCTGCCGCCGCCATGGTGTACAAAAAATAGATGCCGGTGCTCTCCCCGTAGATCACGGCGACCCCCAGGGGCAGCGCCAGAAACGCCGCCACGATCATCAGAACCATACCAAAAAGATAGCGGAGCAAGGGATAATTCATGTCCGTTCCCCCTTATCGCCGGAAGATGTCGTTAAGGCTTCTCAGGCCGCTGTGGGCGGCGACCACGATGACGCTGTCCCCCACCTCGATGGTGTCGCTGCCCCGGGGGGTGATGGTCTTGCCGCTCCGGGAGATGCAGCCGATCAGCAGGCCGTCCTTCAGGTGCAGATCCTGCAGCGGGATGCCGCAGAAATCCGCGCTGGCCGTGACCCGGAACTCCATCGCCTCGACCTTATTGCTGACGATCTTGCACAGCGTCTCCATGCTGGCGTAGGCGTCGGAATTCTGCATGGCGCGAACGTAACGCACCACGTTGTCCGCGCAGATATTCCGGGGATAGAACACGGAATCCAGAGACAGGCTGCCCACCAGCGACTCATAGGAGCTGCGGTTGACCTTGGTGATGACCTTTGCGCGGGTCGTCTGCCCGGCGAACAGGGAAATGATGATGTTTTCCTCATCAATGCCCGTCAGTGCCGCGATGGCGTCCATGTGCTCGATGCCTTCTTCCTGCAACAGCCGCTGATCCGTGCCGTCGCCATGGAGGATCGTTGCCTCCGGCAGAAGCTGGCTCAGCTCCTCGCAGCGCTTCGCGTCCGACTCGATGATCTTCACGTCCATGCCCGTTGCCAGCAGCTGCCGCGCCAGATAATATCCCATCCGGCCGCCGCCGATGAGCATGACCTGCCGCACCCGGGTCTTCGCCACGCCGACCTGCCGGAAAAACCGCTGTGCCTCCCGAGGACTTGCCACCACGGAGATCCGGTCGCCGGCCTTCAGCTGGAACTCGCCGGAGGGGATGATGACATCCCGCTCGCCCCGCTCCACCGCGCAGATCAGCACGTTCGCGCGGAATTTCCCGATATCCTTCAGCGCCATGCCGTCCAGCGGGGATCCCGTTGTCACGCCGGTTTTAAGGATTTCCACATGTCCCCGGGCAAAGGTGTCGATCTTGATGGCCGAGGGGAACCGCAGGACCCGGGCCATTTCCGTGGCGCAGGCCTCCTCGGGGTTGATGGCCATGCTGAGACCCAGATCGTCCTTAATGAGGTTCAGCTCTTCCACGTACATGGGGTTGCGCACCCGGGCGATGGTGTGCCGCGCCCCCAGCTTTTTGCCGATGAGGCAGCACAGCAGGTTCAGCTCGTCCGCGCCGGTACAGGCGATGACGAGATCCGCCTGATCTGCGCCTGCCTCCAGCTGAACCTCCCGGGAGGCGCCGTCGCCCTCCACGACCATCACGTCCAGCTCGTTGTTGGACTGATCCAGCCTGACCCCGGAGCGATCCACCAGCGTCACTTCATGCTTTTCCTTAGACAGCTGTTCCGCCAGAACGCTGCCGATCTTTCCGTCGCCGATAATCATGATTTTCATAAAAATCACCCACGTTTTTATATGATTTGCCTTACTATATCACAAATCCCGGTTGAATGCAACCGGGCGGAAAAATCTGCGCAGAATCTGAAGCGGCGTCTGAGAAAACTGTCATTTTCTGCATTTCCTGCCGGAAATTCACGCTAATACTCCAAATATTTCTGGCAAAGCTATGGTTGCGGAACAAAACCGCGAGAAAGCAAAAAGGAGAGAAATCGGTATGAAGAACAACAATCAGATCAACATTCCCCAGGCTCGGGAAGCAATGGACAAGTTCAAGATGCAGGCTGCCAGCGACTTTGATGTCCCCGTTACCTATTAAACTGCAACGTTTTTCTTTCTAAAAATTCAAAAAACTATGTTGAAGTGCTTTCAAATTACGTTGTAGCAAGTGGAAAAGTTCATCGTCCGTTTTTACATCCCGATTCCGCTTTATCACAGTAAAGTATTTGACAAATCATTCACTTTTTCGACCGCACGTCGCAGCATGATTCGTTTCCCTTTCATGCGCGCTTCCTGTCCATTGCTCATAAAAGAGCGCACACTTCCGAATCCGGAAAGTGTGCGCTCTTTTTGTTTGTATGGATACCAGTCAAGTCATTTGCGGATAATATGCCATATGTATCAAAACATCTTCTTTTTCTTATTTGCAAATTTTTTTGAGAGTTGGTTTAAAATTCGGCTTTCCCGCCGCCTAGTATATGGAGGGACTTCCAAGGTTCTCTCCGCTGAACCTTGAAAATTTCATAATCATTCATCTGATACATTCTTCTGGACAAGAACCGGGAGGACAGTACGCCGTGACCACCTGTCCTATTGGGTACGAAGCGAGGAAGCCCGCGAGGGCTGAAGCAAAGGTGCTGAGCGAGAAATGCTGCCTCCAATGCCGGGTTGCCACCGGCAAGGCGACGAAGGCCCAGACAGGACAATGATACTTCTCTACGGAGCTGGCGGAGGACCCGGCAGGGGTGGAAGGCCCATGGACTCGATTCGCAGTCGAGCGTCAGATGATTTCCCTTTGCGCGTTTAGGGGGCGAGGCCGAATGAAACGCGCCGACCAAAGCGCAGAATCTGTTCTGTGTTTTGGTGGAGCAAAAATAACAATCAGGAGGTACACAAATGAATCACTGTAAAACCATTGCTCTCGTCAACCAGAAGGGAGGTGTCGGAAAAACGACTTCTACCATCAACCTTGGCGTCGGCCTTGCAAGTCAGGGAAACAAGGTCTTGCTGGTGGACAGCGACCCGCAGCACAGCCTGACCATCGGTCTGGGCATTACTGACCCGGATAATCTGGAACATACGCTGAACACAGCTATGCTTGCCGAAATCGAAGGCGAAACACCCAAATGGGAAGAAGGCATCATTCACCACCGGGAAGGTGTGGATTTGCTCCCGGCCAACGATGAACTCGCCGGTATTGAGCTGCGCCTGTTCAGTGCCATGTCCAGAGAACAGGTGCTGAAATCCGTGTTGAGCCATGTCAAGGATCGATACGACTACATTCTCATTGACGGTATGCCCTCCCTCGGCATTGTCACCGTCAATGTTCTGGTGGCCGCGGACAGTGTAATTATCCCCTCCGAACCGGATTTCCTGTCTACCAAAGGCATGAACCTGCTGCTCAAAACCATTGGCCGTGTTCGCCGCCAGATCAATCCCCGGTTGAAAATTGACGGCATCGTAGTCACAAAGGTGGACAGCCGTACCAATAACGCTAAAAACATTATCGCCGCCCTGCGTACCACACTGGACGGCAGCATTCGGGTATTTGACACGGAAATCCCCCGCTCCGTTCGAGCCGCGGAGGCATCCGGCGAGGGCAAAAGCATTTTCGCCTTCGACCTCAAAGGCCGGGTGGCTCAGGCATACACAAACTTGACGAAGGAGGTAGCCGAACTTGGCAAAGAAGCAAATCGATCTCGGTCTGACGGGGCTAGATGAACTGTTCATGGACGATAAGGAGCGAGCAGAATCCCGGCTCCCGAAAATCCATGAAATTCCCCTTTCGGAAATCGACGAATTTCCGAACCATCCCTTTCACGTCCGGTTGGACGAGGACATGGATCAGCTGGTGGAGAGCATTAAGGAGCGGGGCATCATCACCCCGGTCACGCTGCGGCAGAAGCCGGACGGGCGGTATGAAATCGTCTCCGGCCACCGCAGGACAAAAGCCTGCGAGCTTGCGGGTCTGACCACCGTCAAAGCGGAAATCAAGGAGCTTTCCAGAGACGAGGCCATTATTCTAATGGTGGAAAGCAATTTACAACGTACTACCATCCTGCCCAGTGAAAAGGCGTTCTCCTACAAAATGAGGCTGGAGGCTATGAAACGTCAGGGTGAACGGTCTGACTTAACTTCTGTGCCAGTGGCACAGAAGTTAAAAACATCAAGAGAAGAATTGGGGGCGGCAGTTGGCGAAAGTCAGGATCAAGTTCGTCGTTACATCCGTCTCACCCATCTTATCCCACCCCTGCTTGATTTGGTGGATTCCGGCAAAATCGCTTTCCGACCCGCTGTGGAACTTTCATACCTGACTGTGGAAGAACAGAGCAGTCTGCTGGATTCCATCAATTCCGAGCAGTCCACCCCGTCCCTTGTCCAAGCCTTGAAGATGAAGGAGTTCTCCCAAAACGGCAGGCTCAACGCCGATGTCATTCTCTCCATCATGTGCGAGCAGAAGCCCAACCAGAAGGAGAAAATCAGCTTCCAGTCCGAGCGGCTAAAACCCTTTATTCCGAGAAACTTCACCGCCAAACAGGCGGAGGACTACGTTATTAAAGCTCTGGAGTATTACCACCGGTATCAGCTCCGGCAGAAAGAGCGTGACAGATAATGGCCTCAACCTGTCGTTCCCCTCCCCCTCACACTCCCCCTTATATTGTATTACCAGCTGTACCGGCTGAAAAGAAGCGTAGACACCTGCCAGAATCGGCGGGTGATTTTTTTGGAAAGGAAAATGCAATGCGAAAAATTATGAAACGAGGATTCTGCCTGTTTCTGGTGGCCGTCCTGCTGGCAGGGCTGATACCTTATGCCTTTGCGGATGAAACGGAGCCCACAGAGACTGCGGAGGCATCCGAGGCCGCAACGGAGTCAACGGAAGAAACAGTGGGGACCACAGAACCAAAGAAAGATAAAATAGCGAATGGTCAACCGCTACCGGACAGCATCTCCACCTATGCCTCCACCGTCTCCAACGTGCTTCTGTTCGACCAAGCCAGTCCCAACTATACCACAGTGCTGAAAAGCCAGATCTCCGTGACCTATCAGCCAAACGGCACGGATGCGGCCAAGACTGCCTATATCAAAAACCTTGGCTGGCACTTTGCCCGATACAACAACACCCCTTATGAGGACGATCCCATCTACTGTATCGAGCCTTGCAAGAACTATGCCGCCAGCACCTCCGGCAACTACATGGATCAGGATTTGGGGGTATCCGGCAGCGGAAGCTCCCGAGGCAGCAATGTCTGGTATGCCATGCCCAGCTCCTACCGGCAGGCTATCGCCCTGACCCTGCTGTACTCCAAGCAGCTGTGGAACAGCAATTACAGCGTTAAAACCACGGCCATGGCCAATAACCCCAACGTGTCCACCCGAATCGCCACCCAGTTTCTCATTTACGAGATCGTCACCGGCCTGCGGGATGCCGACACCTTCAGCCGCAAAAGCTCCAACGGCTATACCAGCGGTGATGTATTCTACAATGCAGGCGTGGCCAATGTGTCCGGCTTTGCGGATAAGTACAACAGCATCGTCTCCAGCGTTCAAAGCGCTATGAAGATCCCCAGCTTTACCAGCCGTTCCTCCAGTTTGGCACCTACCATCACCATGAGTGGGAGCCAGATAAGCGTCACGGATTCCAACGGCGTTCTGGGTAACTTCTCCTTCACCAACGGGAACGGTGCCTCTTTCTCCAAATCCGGCAATACCCTGACCATCACCAAAACCGGTACAATCTCGCCCTCCACAGTGTTCAGTGCCACCAGAAGTCTGCCCTCCGCGGAAAACTCCACCGTGTCCATCTACTACAGCGTCAGCAGCACCTACCAGACCTGCGTCAAGCTGTATTCTCCCCAAGTGGAAACACTGCGGGCCTACTTCAAGATCAACGCCCCGAATCCCGGAGCCATTGCTTTGGTGAAAACCACGGAGGACGGCCAGAATTTGTCCGGTTGGCGTTTCGGCGTGTATTCCAACGCCGCCTGCACCACGCTGGTATCCGGCCCCTATACGACGGACAGCAGCGGTAAAATCAGCATCACCGGGCTGAACGCAGGAACGTACTACATTAAAGAGCTTGGACATACCGACACCAGCATTTCTTCCCGCTACACCTGTTCCGGAGACAATCCGCAGAAAGTCACAGTGTCCAACGGTGCTACCGCAACCGTCAGCTTTTACAACAGGCTGGCCGTGGGCGCGCTGGAAATCCGGAAGTCCACCAATACGGGCAATCATCTGGGCGGTTGGAAATTCATCGTGAAAAAGGACGGCGAAGAAATTCCCGGTTCCCCTTTTACCACGGACGAAACCGGCATCATCCGCATTTCCGATCTGGCTCCCGGAAAGTATGTCATTCTGGAATCTCCCACCGACGATCCCTATTGGACTGCGGAATTGGGCTACCACACCGCCACCGTGGAGTATGGAAAAACCGCCGTTGACCAGTGGCTGAACAAAGAGCAGGGTCTGGGCTGCTTCATCAAGTCCACCAACACGGGAGACGAGATCTCCGGCTGGCATATCACCGTCTACGCAGACGAAGCCTGCACTCAGGAACTCCATACTCTCATTACCGGTCAGGACGGCACTGTTTGTATCTATCTGGAACCCGGAACCTATTGGGTCAAGGAAGCCGGCAGTGAGGACGTGCGGGACGATTACTGGAAAATGGACGATTCCGTGAAGCAGCTGGTGATTCGCGCCCATGAGAAAACCACTCTGGAGTTCGTCAACAACTACAGCGGCAGAATTGCCATCCGGAAATCCGTGGAGCCGGAAGGCACATTGGAGGGCTGGAAGTTCAAAATTACGGATGCGGACGGTAAGGAAGTCTCCGGCTCTCCCTTTACCACGGACAAGGACGGGAAAATTCTCACCGGAAATCTCGCCCCCGGAGACTACACCGTGGAGGAAGTGCTGCCTGCCGACAGCCTCTACACTGGAGAAGCCCCGAAGACCGTCACTGTTGTTGCCGGTAAGACGGCAGAGGTATCCTTCCTCAACAAGCTGCGCGCCGGAAAAATCACCATCCGAAAGGAAGACACCAATGATGAGCCTTTGGCGGGAGCCACCTTCCTGCTGGAAGGCAGCGAGGACGGCAGCCTCTGGTATCCGATCATTCCCGGTACTGACGGCATCTGTGTTCTGGGTGAACGTTCGGAAGAAAACCTCGCAGCCGCCAGCAAAGCCTCCGGCGAGGACGGTCTGCTGTTCTGGGAGAACCTGCCCACCGCTCTGCAATACCGGGTCACCGAAACGAAAGCACCGGAGGGCTATACGCTGCTGAAAGACTATGCTTTCGTCGGGACCCTGCCCGCAGACAATACCGAAATGGAACTGCGGGTGGTCAACGGAGAAGCCTTTGCTCTGCCCAAGACTGGCTCAACAAGTCTGACGGTGCTACCGCTTGCGGCCATGTTCTGTTTCTCGATTTGTGCGGGAGCAATCTTGCATCTGCGCAAGCGGGAGATATAAGCTCAATCAGCCAGGGGGACACCCCGGATTTTTTCTGCCCCAAATTCAAAATCTTAATTCAGAAAGGACTTTGCTATGAAAACCATGAAGAAAATCATTTGCGCCCTTATGACCCTCGTTCTGCTTTTGTCCAGCGTTCCCGCCGTCTTTGCGGACGAAGCCAAAACCATCGATCAGGATGCCGCTTGCAGCCTGACCATCTGGAAGTTCGACTACACCAACGCCAAGAAAGACGGCGTGTGGGATGACGATGCCTTCCCCTCCACCGGCTGGCAGGAGAGTTATGTGGAAAACACCCTTGTAAACACCAACCGCAAGGGTGACACCGATGGTCAGAACGGCAACGCTCTGGGGAACGGCCAGACCAGCAAGGGTTATGCCATTGCTGGTGTAGAGTTCACCTATCTGAAAGTCGCGGACATTACGACTTTCCAGAATCAGGAGACAACTCAGGTTCTCTACGGCTTCCACAAAACAGATGCCGCCAACCTTCTGAAAGCCATTGGTCTGGAAAACGGTGCCGACCGCTGCGCCGAAGCCGACAGTCTGGACGCTGACCGCTACTTCTACACCTCCGATACGCTGAACAAGGCTCTATCCCAGAGTCTGGAAGCAAACTCCACAACCGTGAAGAACGCTTTGGAAACCTTCATCCGTAACAGCGGCACGGCTATGGACCCCACCAATGAAGTCGGCAAGACCTCTGCTAAAAATTTGCCCGTGGGTCTGTATCTGCTGGTAGAAACCAAGGTCCCCGAAATGGTCACTTCCACCACCAATCCCTTCTTCGTCTCCCTGCCCATGACCACCGTCACCGGCAATGACAACTCCGCTTCCCAGAATGGCGGCGCTGCACGGAATTACGATGTGGTCGTCTACCCCAAGCAGGAAACCGGCATTCCCACCCTGGAAAAGACTGTCCGGGAGGCCAAGGCAGATACCGGCAAGAACGAGGGCTCCGCTTCCATCACCGACGGCTTCGCCCACACCGCTACCGGTTCCGCAGGCGACACCATGGAATACCAGATCGTTTCCACCCTGCCCACCATCACCTCTCAGGCAACCGCTCTGTCCACCTACAATTTCTATGATACCCTCTGTGAAGGACTGACCTATGACAAGGACGCAGGCGTGACTGTGGAATTCTTCACCGATGCCGCCTGCACCGATAAGGTTGCCACATGGAGTAAGGATTCCGGCAAGTTCACCGTTACCTACAGCGAAGATGGCCGCCACATGACCGTGGACATTGCCAAGGCCGGTCTGGATGAAATCAACGGCAGCACAGCCAACAAGAACGGCAAGCTCTACACCGGCTACTCCAACTACACCCTCCGTGTGACCTACAGCGCCGTTATCAACTCCGACAAGTCCTTTGCCTATGGTGAAAAGGGCAATGAGAACACCGTGATCCTGACCTGGAAGCGTACCTCCAGCGACTACTACGACACCCTCATTGACGACTGCCATGTATTTTCCTTTGGCCTGGACCTGACCAAGCTGTTCTCGGATGTGGACGCGGAAACTGCCGCTGAAACCAAGCTCTATGACAGCGTGAAGTTCAAGATTCAGAACAAGACCGATGGCACCTGGATCATTGCCAAGCGCAATGACGAGGAAGGTATCTACTACGTCACCGGCCACACCGATAAGGAAAACGACGCTACCGTCTTTACCCCCGTCACCATGGGCAAGTCCTACGGCCACATCATGGTCAAGGGTTTGGAGGAGGATACCTACACCATCACCGAAACCCAGACCGCCAATGGCTATACCCTGCTGAAAAACGCGATTACCGTCACCATCTCTCTGAAAGAGAATGCCGCCAACACCTGCAACATCTACGCCAAGGATGTGCTGGGCGTTCTCCAGAATGACCCCCACTATTCTTTTGACGGCGGTGAGGACCTGAAGCTGGCCAACATCCCCCAGCGGGCACTGTCTCACAACTATCCCACCGCTTCCGCAACCGTGGACAAGAATGAAGTCACCATGCTGGAGGACAATGGCTCTGCCAACGCCGAAGTGCCCCTGACCGTGAAAAACACTAAGGGCTTTGATTTGCCCAAGACCGGCGATCACGGCACCTGGATGTACAGCCTTGTGGGCATTCTCCTGATGTCCGCCGCAGCCGGTGTCATTGTTCTGACCACCAGGAAGAAGAATGGCCGGTAAGTATCTGGCCCCCCGGAAAAACACTCCGGGGGGCTGTCCGAAAGGAGGAGATTCTATCCGAGACAAGCGAAGAAAGATCATCACCATCTCCCTGGCCGTCCTGTTTTTCCTGCTGGCGCTGGGACTGACCATCTACCCCATATTCAGCAGCCGTTATAATGAGGCACACCAATCCCAGATTCACACGGAATACCGGGAAGCTGTGAGCGCCTTGCCGGACACCGCCATCCCGGAGGCCAGAGTCAAAGCCCAGGCGTACAATGAAGAATTGTGGAGCAGCATCGTCCGGTATGGCAGCTACTCCAAGGATTCCGTGACTTCCGCTATGGAGGAGTACGCCCAGCTTCTGGACCTCACCGGAACAGGCACCATGGGCTATGTCCATATCCCCAAACTGGGGGTATCCTTGCCCATCTACCACGGCACAGAGGAGGAAA
>ERZ808240.731-NODE-731-length-42154-cov-6.219388_pt1 | contig 42154 bp, 46 predicted proteins | sample MGYA00521084_ERZ808240 | MGnify/ENA primary metagenome ERZ808240 (study PRJEB31516, sample SAMN03275571) | gut metagenome | biome: mammalia-associated habitat; material: feces | host: Papio cynocephalus | place: Kenya | collected 2012-08-06 ...
CTCCGGATGGCTCATCCGCAAGAATTAACTGTGGCTTCGTGATCAGTGCTCTTGCGATCGCCGCTCTTTGTTTCTGTCCTCCGGATACCTCATATGGATATTTTTCCAGCAACTTTTCAATTCCAAGTTTTTCTGCGATTGGTTTCAGTCTCTTTTCCATCTCCGGATATTTCTTTCCCGATAAGACCAGCGGAAGGAAAATATTATCCTTTAATGAAAATGTATCCAACAAATTAAAATCCTGAAATACGAATCCCAGATTCTGGCGCCTGAATGCTGCAATTTCTTTTTCTTTTAACTTCCCAAGATCTTTATCTTTCAGATAGACCTTTCCTTCTGTCGGCTTATCCAGTGCTGCCAGAATATTCAAAAGTGTCGTCTTCCCCGATCCTGATTCTCCCATAATGGCTACATATTCCCCGCGCTCTACTGTAAAATTCACATCTTTTAAAGCCTCCACCTGATTGCTTCCAAACCTGGTTGTATATATCTTTTTCACATTTTTCACTTCCAATAATGACATAAGCTTTTCTTCCTTTCTTGTAAGATCTCTTGTTTACGATATCTATTATAAGAAAAGAGGAAATGCGCTGCCATCGAAGCATGTGACATTTCCTCTGTCTAACCTTACATTCCTGTAAGATTCTTTTTTAATCCTTTATTCCGGATTCCATTCTTCTCTTGCAAGATCCAGGCAGACGCGTGTTCCCTTTCCCACTTCTGATTCGATCCATATCTTGTGGCCTAACCGGTCCATGATCTTCTTACAGAGATATAAGCCGATTCCGGTTGATTTCTTATCTGCCCTTCCGTTATATCCGGTAAAGCCCTTTTCAAATACCCTTGGAAGATCTTCTGCCTGGATTCCGATTCCATTATCTTCAATCACCAGACATTCTTTTCCTTCCTTTTCTTTCAGATATATCCGGATTGTACCATCTGTCTTTGTATATTTTAATGCATTAGACAAGACCTGTTCTATTACAAATCCAAGCCATTTTTCATCTGTCAGAATCTTTCTCTCCACCGGCTGATAATCCAGACGGATCTTCTGTAAGATAAACATCTGCGAATATTTCCGGACAGACTGTCTCAGCATCTTATCCAGGTCTGTCTTCTCAAACTTCAGATCCCCGGACATATCTTCCATCCGCAGATATGTAAGTACCATCTCCACATACTGCTCCGTCTTAAAGAGTTCCATCTTCATCTCTTTTAATTCCGCAGTTCCCGGATGCTCTTCTTCCATCGACTGCAGCAGTATATGCATGGCTGCGATCGGCGTCTTGATCTGATGCACCCACATTCCATAATAATCATTCAGATCCTGTCGTTTGATTCTCTCTCCCGATTTCAGTTCTATAATCCTCTCATCAAAGATCCCCAGTAATTCCTGATAATCCAGTTCCAGAAGATTCCTGCACTCCGGAAGTTCCCGGACACATTCCTGTGGATGTTGTTTCAACCCTTCTAATAGAACGTGCTTTTTTCTGAAACGGTTGTACTCTGTTATTATATAAAGAAGCAGCCATAACGCAACCAGAAACAGGGCATATTTCAATGCATCCATACGGATATTATAAAGGAAGGCTACTACAATAAATATTCCGACCGTTCCGGCATAAAGGCTGATTTCTCTTTGTTTGTCTTTTAAAAATGCTCTAAACAATCTCATGCCTCCACCATATATCCTATTCCTTTTTTCGTTACAATCTTACCTTTCAGACCAATCTGTTCCAGTCTCTTGCGAAGTCTGGCCACATTAACGGTTAATGTATTATCATCAATAAACTCATTACTGTCCCAGAGTCTGGTCATAATATCTTCCCTGCTTACAACCTTCCCTGCATTTTCCAGAAGCATCTGCAATATCTTGAATTCATTTTTCGTAAGTTCCAGTTTCTGATCCTGATACAGGAATGATGTATCTGCCAGATTCAGGATTGCACCATTCCACTCCATGATCTCCGCCGATCCACGGAACTCATATGTCCTTCTAAGAACCGCCTGCACCTTTGCCGTCACAACATTCAGATCAAATGGTTTTTCAATAAATTCATCGCCGCCCATATTCATGGCCATCACTATGTTCATATTATCATTCGCCGATGACAGAAAGATGATCGGAACTTTCGATATCTTCCTGATCTCCTGACACCAGTGAAATCCATTAAAAAATGGAAGTACGATGTCCAATAGTACAAGCTGTGGTTCAAATTCCAGAAATCTTCCCATCACATCTTTGAAATCTGTCACACACTCTACCTGATAATTCCATCTCTCCAGATGTGTCTTTAACCCGCCTGCAATTGTCTCATCATCTTCCACGATTAAAATCTTATACAATCTTTTTTATCTCCCCATACTTTATAAAAAGGACAAAAGTTTAAAACTTTTGCCCTTTTATCGTAATACAACCGTTATATAATTGTCAATTCCGGCTTTCTTAAGATTTCTTTTGAATTCTGCGGAATCCTAATGGAAATAATGTGCTCCGATCTTCATTCCGGAACCACCCTGATCAAAATAAAGGCAATTTCCAATTGGATTCGATCCATTCAATGCATCTGCAGCTGCCTGAAGAGCTGTCTGTGTATAGCCTTTTGAATTTCTCACTTTATTCAGCCATCCGGTTGCAGCCGGTCCAAACTGTCCGGACTGATAAACCACCTCTTCGATGGAATTCGGATAACTTCCACTCCTGACACGGTTCATGATCACCGCACCTACAGCAACCTGTCCCTCATACGGCTGATTCCCGGCTTCACAGAAAATGATGGACGCCAGCAGTTCCTGATTGGCTCTTACGTATGCTTCTCTTGCTTCACGTTCTGCCTGTTCTCTTGCTTCCTTCTCTGCTTTCTCTCTTGCCTCCTGTTCCGCTTTTTCTCTTGCGAGACGCTCTTCCTCTTCTTTTTTTGCTATATTATCTGCAATCACCTGCTGGCTTGCATCTGTCATCTCCTGTGCAGATGCCACGATATTCTGTGATATCGCCTGTACAGCGGTGTGTGTATTCGTATTTTCCCCTTTGGTTTCTGCTGTTGTTGTTACTTCCGGCTGTTCAGAGGCTGCCTGACTGGTAAAACCAGTTGCCATTACTGCGCATGCTGAATACAGCACGAACATCGATTTCAGTCTCTTCGCTTTTAACATAATATAAATACCCTCCTGATTTTGTTGCAATGATTTACATTTCTTTTAATAAATTATATTCACTTTTTGCAACTTTATTACAAATATTACAAATTTGTTACAAGCAACGATTGGTATCATATCATGTACATCGTGTTTTGTCAACTTTTTTATTTACTTTTTCCCGTTTTCACACGATAAAAAGTGGCATACTGCAAGTAATCATGCTGTATGCCACTTCTTGTTTATGTTTTTACGAACATTACAAATATCAATTTTTCAAATTCTGTTTTGCAAAATTCATTTACTATTTAATCTTAGCAATGTCGATCAGTGTCAGCTTCTGGATATCTGTATTCTCCAGACTGGTGATCAGTGCTTTTGCTGTATCGATTGCTGTCAGTACATTAACACCTGTCTCGATCGCATTTCTACGGATTACGAATCCGTCTCTTGAGTGATCAGCTCCTTGCGGAGGTGTATCAATAACCAGGTCAATCTTATGTCCAAGAATCAGGTCCATAAGGTTCGGTGATTCCTGTTCGATCTTATTGACTGTCATAGCTTTTACGCCAGCGTCTGTCAGAGCTTTTGCAGTTCCTTCTGTAGCAAAAATCTTGTAACCGATCTTCTCAAATCTGCGTCCGATCTCTACTGCTTCTTCCTTATCTTCATCACGAACCGTCATAATCATATTCTTGTGTTTTGGAAGTTTCACTCCGGCACCGATGAATGCTTTGTAAAGTGCTTCATCAAATGTCTTCGCAATTCCCAGACACTCTCCGGTAGACTTCATCTCAGGTCCAAGGCTGATATCAGCACCACGGATCTTCTCGAATGAGAATACCGGCATCTTAATTGCAAAGTAATCTGCTTCCGGCTGTAATCCAGGTGTGTAACCAAGCTCTTTGATCTTGTGTCCGATGATCACTTTTGTTGCAAGTGGCACGATCGGAATACCTGTTACCTTACTGATGTATGGAACAGTACGGCTTGAACGAGGGTTAACTTCGATTACATATACATCTTCTCCACACACAATGAACTGAATATTGATCAGTCCGATTACATGTAAGGATTTTGCAAGTCTTCTTGTATATTCGGCAATCGTCTCTTTTGTCTTCTGAGAGATGCTCTGTGCAGGATATACAGAGATACTGTCTCCAGAATGGATTCCGGCACGCTCGATATGTTCCATGATACCTGGAATCAGGATATCCTCTCCGTCACATACGGCATCGACCTCGATCTCTTTTCCCTGTAAATATTTATCAACCAGAATTGGGTGATCCTGTGCAATACGGTTGATGATTCCAATGAATTCATCGATATCATGATCGTTGATCGCAATCTGCATTCCCTGTCCGCCAAGTACATAAGAAGGTCTTACCAGTACCGGATATCCCAGTCTGTTTGCCACTTTCTTCGCTTCTTCGGCTGTAAATACAGTTCCACCTGTCGGTCTTGGAATCTCACATTTCTCCAGAATCTCATCGAACAGTTCACGGTCTTCGGCTGCATCTACATTTTCTGCAGATGTTCCAAGGATCGGAACACCCATCTTCATCAGGGACTCTGTAAGCTTGATTGCTGTCTGTCCACCGAACTGCACAACTGCTCCATCCGGTTTTTCCAGATCTACGATGCTTTCTACATCTTCCGGTGTCAGAGGCTCGAAATACAGCTTATCTGCGATATCAAAGTCTGTACTTACTGTCTCTGGGTTGTTATTTACAATAATAGTCTCGTATCCTTCTTTGGCAAATGCCCATGTACAATGTACAGAACAGAAGTCAAACTCGATACCCTGTCCGATACGGATTGGTCCGGAACCAAGTACTAATACTTTCTTCTTGCCGGAAGTCTCAACTACTTCATTCTCGCTTCCGAATACAGAATAATAATATGGTGTCTCTGCTGCAAACTCTGCCGCACATGTATCAACCATCTTATAAGAAGCTGTAATGCCATTCTCATGACGCATATCGTGAATCTCACGTTCTGTCTTGCCTGTCAGTTCTGCGATCACATTATCCGGGAACTCAATACGTTTTGCTTCTTTTAATGTCTCCGGTGTTAACTCTTCTGTCTTTAATTTCTGCTCCATCTCTACAAGAATTGCGATCTTGTCGATGAACCAGTTATCAATCTTTGTAATTCTGTGAATATCTTCATAGCTGATGCCCTGACGGATTGCTTCTGCAATCTTCCAGATACGGCGGTCATCTACGACTTTCAGTTCTTCTAACAGTTCTTCTCCTTTTAAATGAGAGAAGTCATAAGACATAAGACTGTCTACATGCTGTTCCAGAGAACGGATAGCTTTCATAAGTGCACCCTCGAAGTTGTCACAGATACTCATAACTTCTCCGGTCGCTTTCATCTGTGTTGTCAGTGTACGTTTTGCACTGATGAACTTATCAAATGGAAGTCTAGGGATCTTAACAACACAGTAGTCAAGCATAGGCTCGAAACTTGCGTATGTCTTCTTTGTTACTGCATTCTTAATCTCATCCAGTGTATATCCAAGTGCGATCTTTGCTGCAACTTTGGCGATCGGATATCCGGTTGCCTTAGATGCAAGTGCTGAAGAACGGCTTACACGAGGGTTAACTTCGATAACACAATATTCGAACGAATCCGGATTCAACGCATACTGTACGTTACATCCACCAGTAATATTTAACTCGCTGATGATATTAAGAGCAGATGTACGCAGCATCTGATATTCTTTGTCACTCAATGTCTGGGAAGGTGCTACTACGATACTGTCTCCTGTATGAACACCGACCGGGTCAAGGTTTTCCATATTACATACGGTAATGCAGTTACCATTGCTGTCACGCATTACTTCGTACTCAATCTCTTTCCAGCCTGCGATACAGCGCTCTACCAGAACTTCTCCGACACGTGAAAGACGAAGTCCATTCTCCAGGATCTCTACGAGTTCTGTTCTGTTATCAGCGATTCCGCCGCCACTTCCTCCAAGTGTATAAGCCGGACGAAGTACAACCGGATATCCGATGCTTTCTGCAAATTCAATACCTGTCTGTACATCTTTTACGACCTTGGATGCTGCGCAAGGCTCTCCGATCTTTTCCATTGTCATCTTGAATTCCAGACGATCTTCCGCTTTTTTAATCGTCTCGGAAGTTGTTCCAATCAGACGAACATTATTTCTCTCAAGGAATCCGTTCTCATCCAGCTCCATAGCCAGGTTCAGCGCTGCCTGTCCGCCAAGTGTAGGAAGAACGCTGTCTGGTTTTTCCTTTAAGATAAGCTGTTCTACAACCTCAACTGTCAGAGGTTCGATATATACGCGGTCTGCGATATCTTTATCTGTCATGATGGTCGCCGGGTTAGAGTTCAGAAGAACTACCTCCAGACCTTCTTCTTTTAATGAACGGCAGGCCTGTGTACCTGCATAGTCGAACTCCGCTGCCTGTCCAATGATAATAGGACCAGAGCCAATTACTAATACTTTCTTAATATCTTTAATTCTAGGCATTATTTTGCTCCTTTCATCATATCCATAAATCTGTCAAACAGGTATCCGGAATCCTGTGGTCCCGGACAAGCTTCCGGATGGAACTGTACTGTGAAAATGTTCTTTCCTTCATATGCAAGTCCCTCATTGGTTCCGTCATTAACATTGATAAACGCTTCTTTTGCTATCTTCGGATCGATCGATGTACCATCAACCGCATAACCATGATTCTGTGAAGAAATGTACACTCTGTTATTTGTCAGATCCTTCACTGGATGGTTACCACCACGATGACCATATTTCAACTTATAAGTCTTTGCTCCATTCGCAAGTGCCATAAGCTGATGTCCAAGACAAATTGCAAAAATAGGAATATCAGTATTATATAACTTCTTGATCTCTTCGATAATAGATACGCATGTCTCCGGATCTCCAGGCCCATTGGACAACATAATGCCGTCCGGATTAGCAGCAATAATCTCTTCTGCCTTTGTTCCTGCCGGATAAACTGTTACTTCACAGCCACGCTCATTTAAAGATTTGGCAATGTTCTTCTTTGCACCAAAGTCCATAAGAGCAACCTTTGGTCCATTGCCTTCTAAGACATATTTCTCATCACATGTTACTTTTGATACCACGTCACCAACTGTATAGGCTTTCAATTTAGGAAGAATCTCATCTAAATTGTAATTCTCATTGGTGGTGATCATTCCGTTCATGGTTCCCTTTTCACGAAGAATCTTCGTAAGGGCACGTGTATCAATTCCTGCAATTCCCGGAATATCCTGCTCTTTGAGGAAATCCTGAATTGTTCCTTCACAACGGAAGTTGCTTGGCATTCTGGAAAGTTCTCTTACGATATATCCATCCGGCCATGCCTTCCTTGACTCCATATCCGGTGTGATGCCATAATTTCCAATCAATGGATAGGTCATTACTACGGCCTGTCCCGCATAAGAAGGGTCGGTTAATACCTCCAGATAACCTGTCATTGAAGTATTAAACACTATCTCGCTAATCATGTCTTTTGTCGAACCGATACTGGTTCCGGTAAAGACAGTCCCGTCTTCTAATATAAGAAATGCTTTCATATATTCACCTTTTCCCTTCTGTGTTTCTTTTTCTTTTTTCATGAAGCCATACCGCCGTTCTTTAGATCCGTTTCCTATATTTGGGCAAAAAAAATTCGTTGCAGCAAAGAATTTTTTCTTAAAAATATAGAACAAAAGGCAGTTTGTGCAAGCACAAAACCGCCTTGTTTTGATCCATCAGTACCAGACAATTTATGTCTTCACAAATTGTAAAAATTATACTACATAATCCGAGGATTTTCAACGTATATTTTTGTTTTTTTATGGATACTGCCAAAAAATTACAATCTTATGTAATCTCGGGTCATCGATATACTGATATTTCACCTGGGAAAGTCCATAATAATCTGCCAGATTCTGCGCTGCTTTTGCAAGCTCCTTCTGGAAAATATCATCGTGTGCCAGTTGATAAGTCTCTGCATCCGGGAATTTAAATGTCGTAGAACTTTTCTTCGCCCAGATGTTCTGATTCATTGCTCCCAATGCCTTCTGTCCATCATACTGTGTATAATACATTCCATTTACTACATAATAATTACAGTCCATTTTGCCACACTGCGGCATCGATGTATCTTTATCCAGAATATGTGTCTGGAATAACTGCGTATCATCACAGCACATGTAATCATAACTGATATTCATTTTATCAGTAGAATCTGTATCTTTGGACATATCTTCACCTTCTTCCTGTTGGAATACCGGATCACCCCATGTTGTATCGACATAATAATAATCTCCGTTACATTTCACAAGGTTCCATGCATGACTGCCGCCTTCCGTTGTCTTTCCAGTTACATAAGTGCAAAAAATACCAAGCTTTTCCAATAGGTACTGCGTTGCCTTCGAATATCCGGCGCATACGGATTTCTTATTGACAAATATACTATAGATGTTCTGATTATCCGGTGCGCTCTCATCATACTCTACTTCGTCTACGATTTTTTCATATACATAGAGGATTTTGTGATAGTCATCTGCATTGGCATCCAGATCTGCCAGCCACTTTTCTGCCTCCTGCGTAATTTCTGTCTGCATCTTCTGACTTTCTTCTGCCGTATAAAAATATTTCGGCTTCAGGACAGTAAAGCTTTCTATTCCCTTATGTGTTGCAGCCGTTGCTGTCCCGTCACACCAGAAAATATCCGGCTGGTCTTTCATCAGTTTCTGGAATATCTGGTTCGTCTCATCCGCATCTGCATCGTGAACATAAATGTCTGCAGTGTGATTTTTTACTCCTTCCAGAATTTCCAGATATACCTGCTTCTGCTCTTTTTTCAATTGTTGATAGTAATATTTCCCTGTACTTTTTTCATCTGCCTCTGTTATCTTTTGATAGGGAATTTCCTTCTTTTTTCTTGATATGACTTGTTCCAGATCCAGGTAACCCATCCGTTCTGCTGCCGCAGTTCCCAGAAGCACTATACAGGCCAGAATCAATATCATTATTTTTTTCTTTTTTCTTTTTCTATATACACGCAGTCGTCTCCTTTTCATGCTATGCCAAACTCCTTCACATTTTTTCTTCTTCTGCATATTCTGTCAGTAACAGAGTCTTAAAAGAGGTCCTATTCATGAACGGAACCCCAACCAATCTTCAGGATACTCCTGATAAGGGCCGGTTGCAGATTAATCTCGTATCCGACATCACCGCATTTCCCATCGCCAATGCGCAGATTTCCATTTCCTACACGGGCATTCCCGAAGATCAGATAGAACAACTTACCACCGACAGTTCCGGACAGACTGATACCATCGATCTTGCTGCTCCGCCACTGGAATACAGCCTGGATCCGGAAAATGAAATCCAGCCTTATTCCGAATATACTTTACAGATATCAGCTGCGGGATTTGAACCCGTCAGCATCGCCGGGACCGAAATTCTGGCTAGTGTAACCGCCATACAAAATGTCAGTATGAAACCCATCGACAACCCGGAAGAAAACGAAACTACATTCGTCATACCGGCTCATACATTATATGCCACTTATCCTCCCAAGATTCCCGAGGATGAAATCCAGCCAACCAACGAATCCGGCGAAATTGTCTTAAGCCGTGTTGTGGTTCCTGAATATATCGTAGTTCACGATGGAAGCCCGCGGGATTCCACTGCAAGAAATTATTACGTAAAGTATAAGGATTATATCAAAAATGTAGCTTCCAGTGAGATCTATGCAACGTGGCCTAAGGATACGATCCGTGCAAATGTCCTGGCAATCATGTCTTTTACACTGAACCGGGTGTATACGGAATTCTACCGCAATCGCGGATATGATTTTACCATTACTTCTTCAACTGCATTTGACCATAAGTGGATTCCCGAACGGAATATCTATGATACAATCTCTGTGATCGTGGATGAACTATTTGCCGATTATCTCTCAAGGCCAAATGTGAAGCAACCGATACTGACGCAGTATTGTGATGGGCGGCAGGTGCAGTGTCCAAATTGGATGACCTTTTTGCTGTAACCTATAAAGTGGATTTTTACCTATTTATAATGCTATTCTACGTATATTTTACCACCATATCGTGTAGCAATCCAGCCGGACAAACACCGATGATGTTCTTCATTGATACCATATAATCATATATATAATAGTAAAAAGCGAAGACCTTTTATCTCCGCTTTTTATATAATATTAGTTAGGTGTTGATCTTCTATGTCCACCAACCCTTGTACTATCGCTTCTTGTATACGGTTTTACAACCACAATCTTTTTATCCTGTTTTCCTCTTACGCTTGTTTTTGTTTTCGCCATTATAATATTCTCCTTTCTGAAACAGGCAGAATATCGGTCAGCTTATAAACCGCTAATAGTAGTAACTCTCTAATAATATACATGCTTCTTTGATTCTGGTTCTGGTCCTGGACCAATCCAGATAGGAAAACCACGTTTTCCATAATCACGTGCATATATTACTGTGCCATCAGGTAATTTTCTTGATGCTCTAATTATATACATAAAACTTTCTCCTTTCGCAATTTCACTTGCCAAAAGGAACTGTATCGTGCTATACTCATCTTGTCTAGGGAAAAGTATAACTGACCGAAGCAACTGATACAGTCTCTTTCGGTAAGTGCCAAGCGTCTTATGCGCTTGGTTTTTTCTATGTATAAAGCTTATGCTTGATACATCATCTTTTTTTCAACTGGCATTTTGCGGCAGCTAGTGACACTTGACATTCAATTGCCACTTGGTGCGGATTCATACCAATCACCAAATCATATGGAATTAATAATTCTCCTCCGAATGCATCTGCTTGCCATTCAGGATTTCTATATGTCTCTATACTGCCACTTCGTGCATAACTTATATTTTCCTTCCCGTGATATAACAAATGAAAAAGCTCATGAGCCATTGTCAATCTATCTCTTCCACTTCCCTCACATGCCCGTTCGTACACATCTTCTCTGATCTGTATCTCATTTCTATCGGGGTATGTCAGTCCGTGGCATTCTCCCATTTCGTGCATTGTTTTTACTAAAAACGTAAAAGATGGATCAATCTTTGGCAATGTAACTTCAAGAAAATGTACAATATCAAAAAAATATTTTCCGTTACTCTTTTCTATGATTCTTATTTTTTTTGCCATCATTCGAATATCTCTTCTGGATATTGGTTCTGCAACGCATTCTGCCATTCTTTTCTTCCTTTCTTACTCATCTAGTATTTTTTGAATTTCACATACCTGTTCATTTGAAAGGTCTTTAAATTTTCTTGCAAAAGACAGCGCTAAACCTATTTCTGGTTCTTCTGCATTATTTAAATCAATCTTAATATCTGTCTTATTTTCATATGCCAGTTTTTGCAACTCTTCAATTTCTTCTTCCGACAATTTATAACTATTAGACAGCTTTTCAATCCATGAATCTGGTACACTTCGCTTGCCATTTTCTACAGCTGACAGATATGCAGCAGTAACTTCAAGTTTGTCAGCCATATCCTTTAATCTTTGGTCGTTTTCCAAGCGTAATGCCCTTAATTTCTTTCCAAATTTTGTCAGCATTGTCCTTCCCTCCATTGTACAACTTGTTCTTTCTTTGCTCATCTATAATATACAACACTTTGTTTAGTTTGTCAACAACTTGTTGATTTTTTGTTCTATTTGTTAACTTTTGTTTCTTGGAAAGAACAATGCTTTTTATCTATATTTAAGTTAGTACAAAACTTATTATCTAAACTGAATAGCCTCAATTCTAAGTTCCTGTCCTACCGTTCCAAGCGTTGCTACGCCGTCTGCTTTTGTCCAGTCTGTCCATCCGGAACCCTGGATATGAACACGATATTCAAAGTCACCTTCGAAGCATAAGCATTCAATACGTTTCTTTTCTCCAACAGTACCGATGATTGTATCTTTGGTTATCTCGCCATAATCTACCCATCCTTTGCTCTGGATATGAGCCTTTGCTTTGATGTTCTTTCCGTATGGATTAATACGGATCGCTTCCAGACGTAATGCATGGCCGGTGATACCAATCACATTTTCGGCTGCTTTCGGAGATAACCATCCCTTGCTCTGTACGTGTGGTTCAACACTGAACATGGACTTCTTGATCTCAAGTGCTTCCATCTGTAGTCCTTTTCCTGTAGTTCCTGCCCACTCACCATTATTTGCCCATTCACTCCAACCGGTACTCTTCTGGTGGACTCGGTACAGATAGAAAGACTCTTTTCCTATGATCTGAATAGCTTCCAGTCTTCTGTTCTGCCCGGTAGTTCCAAGCAAAGTATCTTTGGTGATGTTCTTGTATTCTTTATTGCCGGTTCCTTTCATGTGAACTACAACATCAGTTTCTCCGTCTGGCTTAATATGAAGTGCTTCAATCCTACGATTCTGACCGGTAGAACCTGCCATTAAACCGTCAGACTGCCAGTTGCCCCATCCAATGCCTCTCATGTGCGCCTGATACGATACTGTACCGAACTTATCGGTCTTGTTCTGGAATACTCCACCGGATTTGATTTCTCCGTCAATTGGTTCTGCTTTCTTCTTAACTGGTGCTACCGGTGCTGCTAATGTAATGCCAAAGGACTTAAGGATTCCTCTTGCCAAATCATCAATCTGATTGTTGAATTTAGTAAGATCTCCCTGATTTGATATGAATCCGTTTTCCAACAGTCTGTAACTATAACCTTTAGCAGCTGCACGATTGACGTTGGCGAGGTGTACTCTGCCTACAACTTTATTGGCTCTTCCAGGGAAGAATGAACCGATAAAGTTTGCGAGTGCCGTGTCATACTGGTCCGGATTATATCCTTCCTTGATGATCACATGACCGCCTTTCGCTGTTGATACTCCACTGTCCATGTGAAGTTCCAAGATCTGATAGTTTTTTGGAATATTCAGTGAGCTGATACCCTTGTCTGCGTACCAGTTTCTGCTTGTATCTCCAAGAGTAACATTACTTCCACCAAGTGCCACAATTCGTCTTGCGAGAGCCCGGACTCTCTCCGCCTCTGTGTAGCCATATCCGACTGCTCCGCTGTCACCGGCTCCATGTCCGGCTATTAAAAATAAATGTGCCATAATTGCTCCTTTCTGTGCGACGTCGCACATTATATAATATGTTAGAGGGCGATTATTCGCCCTCTGTGTTACATTCCGGCAATCCGGCAATGCTGGTTAATAGTGACAAGACTCCGGCCAGCACAGAAGCCGACACCACCAATTTTGCATCCACCTGTCCGAGTGCCGTTGCTGTACCGATCGTTGCTAGTGCAGTCTGTGCTACAGTTTTGACTGCTCTGCTCCCAGCGCACTTTGCCCAATTCTTCCAATCTTTCATTCTCAGTGTCCCTCTCTTTCTTCAATCAATTCGTCCAGTCTATGATGAGCTGATTTCGTAGACTGTTCTACTACTATCATACGTTCCACCAGGTTGTTATGTTTCTTTACCTTTTCTTCCAACTGCTCAATGCGATATGTAGTCAATTTATTAGCCGTCATAATTCCGGCAAGACTTCCGACCAATGTTCCGATCAACGAGCAGATAGCTACTACTATTTCTGGCATATTCCATTTCCTTTCTTAAAAATATATATAAAAATAAGACCTTTCGGTCTCGCTCTGATTCTTATGATATTCTTTTTATCTTGCATATAATCTTGCGATGCCTCCGTTGTTGTATATCTTATCTTGATCTTATTGCTACCAAGGTACGATATACCACCGTTGTATGCGCTTGAGTAATATGCCTGATGTAATCCGGATCCGTGATCTACGTTGGTGTGACTTGTTAATACCTGTGCCAGGACTATTGTATTTCCAAGTTCTCTGTAATAGTTTCCGTTTAGACTACTTGCAAACCCACAGGTAATCATGAACTCAGAATATTGTGATACGTCCACTGTAATTGTGGAATCCCCAACAGTGATCTGGTTCTTAAGTAATGTCCATGTTCAATCCGCTTTGTCGTCTACCTTTTTAAGAGTTTCTTGTATTGGAATCGAAGCGTCTGAAATAGATTGATGTTGAGATCCAATCCGCCAATCATGTTTATATGGGATTATGGATATATTAGTTCCCATATCCGAATGATCCGCACTAAGTCCCATGTATGCATTCAAACGAACTCTTGTGTCTTCAAAATCAGTGGAAAACTCTAACATTCCGCCATTCAAAATAGATAAAAATTCATTTTCACCATCTGTCCCCGATGACATGATTTCTCCATTGTCCACATCAACAATAAACGTTTCTGTTTTATTTTTAATTATACCGGAGAATATTTGACATGGAAGTAACTGGTCTTCCCGTTTGTTCCATCTTTTCCCGTCGGTCCCTGCGGACCTGTTGCTCCGATGACTCCTGTCTCTCCTGCTGGACCAGGAATACCCTGTTCGCCTTGGGGACCTTGTTCGCCCTGAGGCACCTGTTCGCCGGTATCCCCTTTTGATGATTGATACAAACTCTCCATACTTGTCACCAAAGACTGTTTTTTTAACTCCATAATTATTTCCTTTCTTTTTTTGCATAAAAATAAGACACATAACCCCGCATCTCAAAGGGAGATAGGTGGATCACCTCCTAAAAATGGGTATAAAAAATACCACCAATCTCATTGATCAGTGGTATTTTTTCATCTCTTCAAATTTTACTCCCGGTTTGCATTCCTCCTCATATGGAGCTTCCAGTATTTTATCCGGTACTCCATTTGGGAACGCCTTGCACTTAATTTCTGTTTCAGATTCCATGCAATGCTTACATAATACACATTTGGGAAGTGTGAATCTATTTCCTCCTCCAAGGAAGGATGTACTTTTCAATAAGCTTTCTTGACTCATTTGGTATCTTTTCTCCATTTCTATATCTTACAAATGCCTCTGCCAAGCTTTCCACCTTCTATTGAATCTAAGTAGATCGTGTACTCTTTATCCAGTTTCTTGATTGCCTGATTTATTTTCTTTTCTACGCTCTTATCCAAACCAGCTTTTTCAACCACTTCTTTCGGGATCGATATCTTCATTGAGCTAAGCATTTTCTTCCTGACTTTTGTCGATATTCTTCCCAGTCCATCCATATATATTCTATCTCTTTGTACCGGCAGTTTCATGGCCTTTGAGAACTTCACGTACTCATCCATAGTCTGTTTGTATCTCGCCTTGATTCCCATGATCTCAAGCTCGCTTACTCCGCCTTTCTTCTCATATAATATAGTTGACTAATTTTCTGAGCACCAGAAGCTTGCCGGCTTATACGGATGCTCTTCTTATTCCCACGTCAGATCAAAGATCTGTCTTAACGAATGCAAGCCCCATTGCTCTACCGATTAGTAAACTAGATATCGTTTCTCTAATGATTCGCTGCCACTTTGTTCTTGGTCCTCTTCTTTTCATGCTTGTCCTCCCTCCTACCGCCTAAGCGGTTTTCTCTTTCTGGTATCCCAAATATCCAACAGCTACACGATTCAGCTCATTCACGATATTTGCTCGTTCCTCTGCAGATAATGTAACCATATCTCTTTCTACTCCATCGATACTCACGATGTTTATATGTTTCAAACTGCACCACCTCTTTATAGGTTATGTATTATGGTTTGTACTTGTTGCATCTTCCTTCAATCTCTCCTATACTCTAAATACAAACTCTTCAATGGAATTGCCAAGTCATTAGCCTGCTTATTAAAAGGAGAACCGCTAACACTTCCATCAAAATAGTCCATGCTATCAGAAACTTCCAATCTGGAGGCTTAATTTTATATTCAATTGCCCCACATATTATTGCTATGAATGTTACTATCCAAAAACAAATAACATTTATATTCACTGTGACTCTCTACTCCCTCCCTTCTTCTGAACCTAAATCATCTGTTGCAAATAAGTAATCTAATGTTTTGTCTGGGAATGCTTTTCGCTTAATTTCTACACATTCTTTTAATGAAAGTGTACTTTTTCCGTTCATCTTGAATAATAACGTTGTTGTCGTAATTCCCAGAATTTCAGCAAGTTTTACTTGCGTCACTTTATTTCTTGCCATCTCAGCTTCTAAATTCTGAAACACTTTCTCACCTCTTTCTTGATTTTTCGAGATTTTAATGTTATTGTCAAATCATCAATTGAAGAGAGGAGTTAACTTTACATGAATGAATTAGAATCTAATGTGAAAGCACTCATCATAGATAGATACGGAAGTATGAAAAAATTTTCCGAAAAAATAGATATGCCGTGGACTACCTTAGATAGTATTCTAAAAAGAGGTATTGCCAGTTCCAACATAACAAATGTTTTAAAAATCACACGTGAGTTGGGATTAGATTCTGAAAAACTGGTAGATGGTATAATTGTTTTCACACAAGATGAACCAACTACCCTTGCAGCTCACTTCGATGGTGATGAATACACAGAATCTGAATTAGATGAAATCCGTCAGTTCGCTGAATTTGTAAAGAACAAAAGAAAATAATTTGAGGTACAAATGAAAAATAATATTTTCCCAATCGCACCATTTAACAAGCTGATAAACAAACATCTTGGGTTTGAATTTGAATATGATTTCATTTACCAATCTTCTGGACTGGAAAAACATATTCTAAAAAGACATCCCGAATGTTTTGAATATCTTCAATATCTTTCTTTTATTATTAGTCATCCTGATTACATTGGTATTAATCCCAATGAATCCGGTACGAGTTTTGAATTAGTGAAAACATTTGATAAAAATATTCAAATAGGTATCAAACTCGATGTAAAAGAAGACTACCTGTATGTTGCTACACTTCATTCAATCACAAACGGCAAACTACAACATGGATTAGAAAATGGACGCTTAAAAAAATTTGACATAGATGAATAAATCATTTATAATGATAATACAATAAAACGAATTGCAAAGGTCGGAAAGGCTCCCGACACACTCGCAAGAGTACCTGAGATGATGGATACGCCGCCCATCTTGTAATTCAATTGAGTTTTAGGTGTTGTCATTATGGCAACACCTTTTTTATTTATATACCAGAGTGGGAGGAGGTACTTATATGAATACATATGAGAAGCTACAGGAAGAAGCCTGCAAAGACAAATATGAAATTGCAGAATATCTTGATGCTACAGAAGAATATCTGGAAGACTGTATTAACTGCTATCGTGATAAGTATGGGGAATATAAAACTGTAGATAACTACACAATTTATTTTATCCCCAACTTGATGATATTTAAGAAAATATGGTAACGATTCATCCAGTATCTCTAACCATAAATACACTGCCCTCTTGATACGAAAGTATTTGTATGGCGGAGATGCTGATTGAATATATAAAATCTAAAGAAAAGAGGATTAGGTTATGAATTGTCCAAAATGTAACGCCCCGAACCCAGTCGGTCAAAAGTTTTGTGGTAATTGCGGTGCTGAACTTCCGAATGAAGAAAAGGTATCGTCACCATCTGGCGACACTACATTTTCTTATCAAGACAACAAGCAGATTCCACAACCAAAAAAGAAAAAACACGGTTGTCTCATAGTGATAATTGTTGTTGTAGTATTGTTTGTCGGAATTGGCATTTTGTTTGGTTCAGGAGGCTCTAATGATTCTAGCAATTCAGAGTCTGGTAACAAAAAAGAAACAACTGAAAACAAGAAAAAAGAATATGTCGATGATATCGAAGCCGTAGCAAGCAAACCTGATGACTACAAAGGAAAATATATTAAATTCTATGGACGCGTTTCTTCTATCGACAAAGATGATGAAAAATATGGTTATCAGGTATATATAGATCCTGATTATAATAATAGCGTATTACTTGAAGCACCAAAGAAATTGATAAAAGACAAAATAAATGAAGATGATTATATTATTGTTGATGCCAAGATTGAAGGAGCATATGATGGACAAACCGTTATGGGTGTTGATTCCAGCTGGGCTTATCTCGAAGCTAACTCTATCAAAAAAACTTCTTATACTGAATCATTCGGTAAAGCTAACACAACATGGGAGTTTACTGACAAAGTAGCTGAACAAAATGGTGTCTCTGTTTCTGTAACAAAAGTTGAATTCGCCGAGGAAGAAACTAGAGTTTATGTTACCGCAACAAACAATAGCTCTGACAAATTTAGTTTGTGGAGCTCTTCAGCCATTGCAATCCAGAATGGTCAGCAATATGATCAGACATATGGAAACGCCTATGAACAATATGAAGAACTTTCGTCAGACATTTTACCTGGAGCATCAACATCTGGCGTGATTTGTTTTGGGAAATTAGATCCGGCTCAATTTAAATTGCACATGGAAGGTAGCAGCGATAATTACGATATAGACTTTGCACCGTTCGAATTGGATTTAGCACAATAAAATTAAAATTCCCCGGTGTCTACCAAACACCAGGGAAATCCCGAGTAATATATACGGCGAAGGATTCGCTCGATACAGTACTCCCTCACATTTTAACTTATACTCTCACAAAGAGGATGACAATTTTAAGATTTGCATTTCATATTACAAACAGAGAAAGGAGTAACAATGGACGATTTTGAAAGTAAATTAACCGAATTACATAATCGTGTTATCGGAAATGTTTTATCCGATGAAGAGCGCACAAATTACAGCGAATCACTTTTTGATTCCATCAAACATGAAAATGAATTTGGTGAAGAATTTTGGTATGCACGTGAATTACAAATTGCCTTGGAATATAAACGGTGGGATAAGTTTCAAAATGTAATAGATAAAGCAATGGCAGCTTGCCTTAATAGTGATATTTCTGTGGATGACCATTTTTCCCAAGTGGGCAAAATGGTGAACATTGGTTCTGGTGCTGAACGAGAAGTTCTAGATTATAAATTATCTCGCTATGCTTGTTATCTAATTGTACAAAATGGTGATTCTCGCAAAAAAGTGATTGCGCTTGGTCAGACCTATTTTGCTGTAAAAACCAGGCAGCAAGAACTGATTGAAAACTTTGATGACCTTACAGAAGATAAAAAGAGATTGGCAATCCGGAACGAAATGATTGCTCATAATAAATCTCTTGCTGAAGCAGCTCAAATGGCCGGCATTAGTGATCCACGGGATTATGCCATCTTTCAAAACAAAGACTATAAAGGATTGTATGGTGGATTAGGTGTCAAAGAAATACACGCCCGAAAAGGCTTGAAAAAAAGTCAGAAAATTTTAGATCATATGGGAAGTACTGAACTGGCAGCCAATCTTTTCCGTGCAACACAAACAGATGAAAAACTCCGTAGGGAACAAATTACCGGAAAAGAACTCGCAAACCAAACCCATTATAATGTTGGAAAAAAAGTGAGACAGACAATCAAAGAACTTGGCGGCACAATGCCTGAAGATTTGCCTACACCACAAAAAAGTATAAAACAAATCGAACGCGAACAGAACAATCTTGAAGAAAAATAAGAAACGCCCCTGCTGACAACAGAGGCGAATCCCTTGAATACTATACAGTGCCAAGGCACGATATAACATTCCGTGAACAAGAGTATTATATCACATTTCCCTGGCACCTGCATAGGTGTTATTTTTATACCCATTTTTGTGCGGCATCGCACATATAATTACAGGAAGGTGATACAATGAGCGTAAAATATGCATACGGTTATATTCGTGTATCCACACACGATCAGGAAGAGATCTCCCCGGACTCCCAGGAGCATCTCCTCCGGGACTATGCAGCCAAGAACAATATTGTAATCCTAAAGATCTTCACAGACCTTGGTATCTCCGGAAGAAAAGCCAACAAGCGTCCCGGCTTCCAGGAGATGATCGGACTGGCCAAAGGTGATGATCATCCGATCGATCAGATCCTGGTATGGAAGTTTTCCAGATTTGCCCGGAACCAGGAAGAGTCCATCGTATACAAATCTCTACTGAAGAAACAGCACAATGTAGATGTCGTAAGTATATCGGAACCATTATCTGATAATCCTTTTGGCAGCCTGATTGAGCGTATCATTGAATGGATGGATGAATACTACTCTATCCGGTTATCCGGCGAAGTATACCGAGGCATGAAAGAAAATGCACTCCGCGGAGCATACCAGGCTCGCCCTCCACTCGGCTACAAAGTTGTGGAGCACGGAAAGCCGCCGGTGATTGTTCCGGAAGAAGCAAAGATCGTTCGGACCATATTCGAAAAATACGCAAATGAAGGTATGAGCTTCTTTGATATTGCCAGGTACTTGAATTCTTTAGGACTTAAAACTTCACACGGGAAACCATTTGAGCGAAGATCTATCGAATACATCATCCATAATCCTTCCTATTGTGGCATGATCCGGTGGAACCGGACAGAGAACAGCACCAATCGTATCAAGGATAAGGACGAATGGATTGTTACAGAAGGGCAACAGCCGGCTATCATATCAAAAGAACTCTTTGAATCAGCGCAGAAACGATTTAAAGCCACCTACAAGCCGGTTGGCAAGCGCCCCTCTTCCACTTATAAGCATTGGCTTTCCGGACTACTGAAATGCCCGGATTGCGGACGCACCTTAACCTCAACCACTATGAAACGAGTCAATGGGGAAAAATATTCTTACTTCTCCTGCTATGGATACAGTAAAGGTAAATGTAAAAAGCCGAACGGCATCAGCTCACTGGTCCTCGAAAAAGAAGTTCTGGCCAGTATCAAAGAAGTGTTAGATACCAAAGATATTGTCTATGAATTACGTGAATATCAGCCGTCAGAACAGTTTGACGAGCGCAAAGCTATAACAGAACAATTGGAAAGTTTAACCGGCAAAGAGGAACGAATAAAAGCTTCCTACCGGGAAGGAATTGATACCCTGGAAGAATATAAAGCAAATAAAGCTATCATTCAGAAAGAACGGGAATCCTTAGAACAGCAATTGAAGGAATTAAAAAAGGCAGCTCATAAACCTGATCAGGATCCGGCAGATGCCATGCTGCAGAAAGTCCGGAGTGTGTACGATATTCTCATCTCTAACAATTATACATATGTACAAAAGAATGAAGCTCTGAAACAGATCATCGACAAGATTATCTACGATCGCAAGAATGATTCTCTTAAAATCTACTTTTTCTTATACAGGTAAAATACCCGCAAGCCCAGTAAAACCAAGGGTTTGCGGGTACTTTATAGGTTGTGGCAATTTGGTTGACACAATGGGGGTCCAAAGCCTTAGGTGATCAGGGCTATTCCCCTATCGAAATCCTCCGTTACTACTACGGTGACGACATGTACATCAATACCGCCGAAGCCATCTCCGGCATCCCTTCTTCCTGGCCTGGTTACACCTTAGAGATTGGTTCTTCCGGCAACAAAGTCCGGCAGATGCAAGAACAGCTGAATGTCATTGCCGGAGCTTATCCGGCTATCCCGAAGATAACCGCCGATGGAATCTATGGACCGGCAACTGCAGAATCTGTCCGGGTATTCCAGAAGGTCTTTGGCCTTCCGCAGACCGGAGATGTGGATTATACGACATGGTATAAAATATCAGAAATTTATGTCGGTGTATCGCGGATTGCGGAATTATCCTAAAAAACAACTTTATATGTAATTATAATCCCTCTGACGAAATCAGACACTAAAAATTTCAGGAAAAAATTTTTTACTCCATATTAAAATACACTTTCTCTTCATATATGCTATACTTAATATATTAACCAACATCAAAATGTTACTTTATAATAAAATTCAATTTATATCATATGAATTATTCTTATCAAGGAGGAATTGTCATTGAATATACAAAAGAAAATCCTTACTTTTATGTTAATTTTTACACTCTCCTGTTCTCTTTGTGCATGTCAGAAACAGGATACAAAATCAAAAGTTTCAAATAATGCTGCACTTCCTGAACTCCGGATTGGTGTAGACATATTGAAACCATTTTTTTACAAAGATGCAAATGGTAATTATGCAGGTATCGATGCTGATATTGCAAAAGAAGCCTGTCACAGAGCCGGATACAAACCGCATTTTGTTGAAATTTCCTGGAGTAACCGGGACAACTATCTGGAATCCGGTAATGTAGACTGTCTGTGGAGTGCTTTTATAAAAGATGGCCGCGAAGATTCTTACCTTTGGACAGACACTTATCTTCAAAGTAATCTAAGAGCCATTGTGGACAAACATACTCCCGACCAGAAGCTTGAAACCAGTACTGCTCATGGCGGCATGGCCGTCCGTGCCGGGTCAAAGATTGAAGAGATGCTTTTAAACAAATCCTCCGATCATGATCCAATCCACATTTACTCCTGTGGAACTTTTACAATGGCAGAAACAGCATTCGTCAAAGGTTATGTAAATGCCCTGGGCGGTCATGAGGCTGTTCTTCAACAGATTATCAAAGATTATCCCGGCACATACCGCTTTCTGGATGGTACTATCATGACCGCCGACCTTGGTGTCGCTTTCCGCAAAGATGATACCTCAGGACATTGTGAAAAAATTAATACAGCTTTGCAATCTATGATTAAAGACGGAACCATAACTGATATTTCTCAAAAATACATTCCTGCTTCATCTACTGATAAGGAGGTATCTGAAAATGCAGAAAACTAAAAAAACTCCCTCATTAAAACTGCTATACATTATAAGCAGTATCCTTTTGTTTGTCAGTATCATTATTTTTGTAATGCTGGGATTCTCTGTCCAATATCAGGATCTTAGTGAAACTTATTCTCTTGCAAAAGAGACCACTTCCTATTTGGAATCTGAATGTGCGAAGTACGATAATTATACACGTGGAAATTCTGCCCGTTCGCTGCAGGATCTTCTCGATACTGCAAACGGACTGAAAAAATTCATTCCAGACTCAAGATTAACAGACTCTGACTTTATGCGTACGTTCATTCACACAGAACACATCAGTGGTATTATTATTCTTGACAGCAATCTTTCTGTGCTTGCCCAGGCAGATATGGATGATAAAGATTCTTTCTCTTTATGGAGTGATACCATAGCTAAAAGTGATTGTAAAAGCATTCTGCAACATCCTCAGAAAACATTTATCAATCATGTTACACTAAAAAAAGTCCCTTATGATTTTGCGATTATCGCAACTGATGATGCCAGCAAACTCATTTTGTGTTACACCTCTACAGAAAAGCCATCCACCGACCCTTATGAGCTGAACATCCAGGGATTGTTAACCAATAACAGTTTTCACAAGAATCCCACACTTGTCATTGCAGCTGGATCAAAGGTGCTTTCTACCAATAATACAACTGTTGATGACCTTGGTGCAAAGCAGTATCAGAAGCTGAATTCCAAGATCAACTGGTCTGATAAACGACTTGCAAAAATTAGATATCACAAGACAACCTGGTATGGTCTGCGCCATGTTTATGGAGATTATATAATTTATGCCGCATATCCTTCCAATGAGGTATTCTCTAACCGTACTGACTTTATCACCTGGGGATTAATGATTTATCTGGCCGTTTGTGTGATTCTGCTGGCTATACAGAAGCACTTTGACAAGGTCAGCCTTAATAACCTGGAAAAACAGTTATATACCATCAATGCCATAAGTACAAGCTACTCTTCTACTTTCCTGCTGCACATTGATACTATGGAACTTGAACCGCTTAATCCTTCCAAACGCCTGAATGAAATATTTATCCAGCATCCGGATCCTTATGACTTTCTCTTCACTATCTGTAAAACTGAAATCGCAGCAGATTATTATCCAATCCTTATGCACTTTTTGAATCTGGATACGCTAGGGGAACAATTAAAGGGAAAACAGTTTCTTGAGACTGAGGTAAAAGATAAGAACGGGGCATGGTATTCCATCCTCCTCATTCCACAAGAAACAGACAGCAGCGGCAACATAAAGGCATTTTTAATCACAACCCGTGATATCACTTCGCTCAAACAGACCGAAGAACTTTCATATAAAGACAAGCTGACCGGACTGCATAACCGCAATTACCTGGAATCCCGCAGTAAGCATTTTGTCCGTGCCGGTGATCTCCCTGTCAGTCTGATCATGGCTGACTGTAACTATCTTAAACGTACCAATGATACGCTTGGCCACGAGTACGGAGACTTATTATTACAGCGTGTCGCAAATATCATCAAAGAAAGCATTTCCAAAAACTGCATCGCTATGCGTGTCGGCGGAGATGAATTTCTGATAGTATGCATGCGATGTGATAATAACACAGCTCATCAGCTCATTGACACCATCAAGAAGAAGCTGGTTGAACACAGCGATGACAAACTTACATTAAGTGTCTCCTTCGGGGTGTCTACAACAGAAAGCGGAGAATTCTCTTTTGAACAGGCATATGAAGCCGCCGATCGGGAAATGTACCGTGATAAGCAGGCTTCCAGAGTTACCCGTGAAAGTTAAATTGATTAATATCCTTTGATTTAGCACATGCAAATCAGACACAAAAAAGGAAAGAACGAAAAACACCATAAGCACTTTTCGTTCTTTCCTCATTTTTTATTTTCCCCGGCTTTATCTTACCCGGCAAAGAATATCCGATGCACATCATTAAACATCACAAACACCATCAATGCCATCAAAAGCACGATACCTGCGAAATGTACATACCCTTCTTTCTCCGGCGGCACCCGCTTTCCTCTGACCGCCTCCACGAACAGAAAGACAAGACGTCCTCCATCAAGTGCCGGAAGCGGAAGCAGATTCATCACACCAAGGTTCGCCGATAACAGAATTGCCATATTTAACATCTGCGCGATCACTACGAAAGCTCCATAAGAACGGCTTTCTTTATACGTGGTATCTACCGTACTTACAATTCCTACGGGGCCCGACAGTTCATTTACACCGATCTGACCAGTAACAAGCATTTTTAAGCTATCCACTGTCGTACAGATCCAGAACTTCACTTCATAGTCGCCATACTGGATCGCGGTAAGCGGATTGGCCTTTGTATATCCAGAACTTGCAATCCCCAGCCTCTTATATCCCAGTTTTTTATCCATCTTCGGTGTCAGTGTAACCGTCTTTTTCTTTCCATCTCTTAATACAGTTATAACCACATCCTCATTTGCATGGAACTGGTTATAAAAGCTGACCTCACGGAAAATATGAATTCTTTTATTTCCCATTTTTACAATCTCGTCACCTTTTTGCAGTCCGGCTTCTGCTGCCGGATATCTGGATTCCACTCCTCCGATCACAGGCTTATCATAACCGACCATTCCGGTGATGATCACTGCAAAGATAAATGCCAGGATAAAATTGAAGACCGGTCCTGCCGCAATGACAGAAATTCTTGCCCATACAGATTTGTTATTGAAGTTATTTGGCGAATCTGTTGCCTCTTCATCCTCTCCCATTGCACAGAATCCTCCGATTGGAAGAATTCTGACGGCATATTTCGTCCCCTTATATTCTTTCGAGAAAATCGCCGGTCCCATTCCAATAGCAAATTCATCTACATCAATTCCATTCGCCTTTGCCAGTAAGAAATGTCCCAGCTCATGGAAAAATATGATGAAGCTGAATAATAAAATTGCTAATATAATTCCCAAATTAAATATTACCTCCTGCTGTTGATTCTCTCATACGTCGCTGCCTCTGTCTCCAGAATCTGTTCCAGCGTTGGATTTTCAATATTCTTATGCGCCTTCATACAGTCCTCGATAATCTCAGTAATCTCCAGATATTTAATTTCCCGGTTCAGGAACTGGCTGACTGCAAGTTCATTTGCCGCATTAAAGACAGTTGGAAGACTTCCTCCCTTTCGCCCTGCCTCATAAGCAAGCTCCAGTCCGTAGAATGTATCTGTATCCGGTTTTTCAAATTCCAGCTTCCCAAGACTCCAGAAATCCACTCTGTCTCCCGGAAGGAATCTACGCTCCGGATAATACAATGCATACTGGATCGGCAGCTTCATATCCGGTGTCCCAAGTTCTGCTATGATCGCGCCATCTACATATTCAACCATAGAATGTATGATACTCTGTGGCTGTACCACAACCTGCACCTGGTCTACATCGACATCAAATAACCATTTTGCTTCGATTACTTCCAGACCTTTATTGACCATCGTGGACGAATCAATCGTAATCTTACGTCCCATCGACCAGTTCGGATGCTTTAATGCATCTTCTACCTTAATCTCCATCAGTTCTTCTGATTTCTTTCCTCGGAATGGTCCGCCGGATGCTGTCAGGAGGATCTTATGAAGTGCCCCGTGATCATTACCCTGTAAAGACTGGAAGATGGCACTGTGCTCACTGTCTACCGGAAGGATAGATACACCTTTTTCTTTTGCCAGCGGCATAATGATATGTCCGGCTGTGACCAATGTCTCCTTATTGGCAAGTGCAATATCTTTTCCCGCTTTGATTGCTTCGATTGTCGGCCGGATACCGATCATGCCGACAACTGCCGTTACCAGAATCTCTGTACCATCCATCGTTGCGACTTCTATGAGTCCATCCATACCTGCGACGATCTTTGTATTGGTATCTGCTACATTTACACGTAACTCATCTGCTTTTTCTTCGGACCACACAGCCACGATCTGCGGATAAAATTCACGGATCTGCTCTTCCAGCATCTTGATGTTGCTCCCCGCTGCCAGTCCCAGAACTTCGATATCTCCATTCTCTCTTACGACCTCCAGCGTCTGTGTGCCGATAGATCCTGTAGAACCTAAAATCGCTATCTTCTTCATCTCTTACCTCCTACAATCTGCCTGCAAGGAACGTTGCAAGATAATAAATGATCGGTGCTGTAAAGATAACACTGTCAAATCTGTCAAGAATTCCGCCATGTCCCGGAATCAGTTTTCCATAATCTTTGATATCATGATTACGCTTGATTGCAGACGCCGCAAGATCTCCGATCTGTGAGATCATTCCGCCAACACCGCAGATAAGCGCATACTCTGCCGGATTTACCCCTGCTCCTGTAATCTTATTTGCCGCAAATGCGAAGATTGCACCCAGAAGTGCTGCACCAACGATTCCGCCGATTCCACCTTCTACAGATTTCTTCGGGCTTAACTTTGGTGCCATCTTATGCTTTCCAAGAAGCATTCCCGCACAATATGCACAGGTATCACATCCCCAGGAACTTAAGAAGATAAGCCACACTGCAACTGCTCCGTCTTCCAGCATCCTCGTCTGATAGACATAAGATAACATCACAGCAACATAGAATACTCCAAAGAATACTGTCATTACCTGCTCCGACTTAAATGTCGGGAATGAAAATACATATACTGCCATCAATACAACCAGAAAAGCAATGGTAAGCAGTGTCACATACTGCATCTGTCCGGTACATAAAAGTGCATAATATACAACGGCTCCCAGATAACCTGTAAGTCCTAATATCTTGTTCTGCACATCAACTACTTTGTAAAGTTCTGACAGTCCGATCAGACTGATCAGTGCCAGAAAGCCAAACAACAATCCGCCGCCGGTTCCAACTGTAGCGATCAAAATGATGACCAGAACGATTCCACTTAATAATCTTGTCTTAAACATTCTGTTCTTCTTCCTCCTTCACACCGCCATAACGTCTGTCGCGGTGATTGTACTGTTCAATCGCCTTCTCCAGTTCTTCTTTACTGAAATCCGGCCACGGAACATCTGTAAAATAAAATTCTGTATAAGCAAGCTGCCACAGCAGATAATTGGAAAGTCTGAGTTCCCCGCTGGTACGTATCAGAAGATCCGGATCCGGGATTCCTTTTGTATCCAGATATTGTTCAAACGTATGCTCGTCAATCTCTTCCGGATTTACTTTTTTCTCCACGCAGTCTTTTGCAAGCTTACGGACAGCACGCACTATCTCATCACGGCTTCCGTAATTAATGGCAATCTGGAAATTGAGTCCTCCATTATTCTTTGTTGCCTCTTCCAGTTCCAGTATCCTGTTCTGGATATCTTCATCCAGTCTGGTGATATCACCGATCACACGGACTTTCATATCATTCTTTGCCGCCGTCTTAAGACACGTCTTCATATAATTACGAAGAAGCTTCATCAGTGCATCCACTTCATCTTTTGGACGGTTCCAGTTCTCTGTCGAGAATGCATAGACAGTCAGATATTTGATTCCCATCCTCCAGGCTTCCTCACAGATACGCTCTACATTCTTACTTCCCTGTGCATGCCCGTAATTACGAGGCATTCCTTTTGCCTTAGCCCAGCGCCCGTTACCATCTAATATGATTGCAACATGTTGTGGTACATTCATACGATTATTTCCTCCTACTACTAACACATAATGTATCTTACCTGCATACTTAGCTATACAAGAACAGAGGGGCAAGATCCAAATTTGCGGATCTTATCCCCCTCTTGTTGTACACTGCTTTTTCTCTTACAGGTCTTATACTGTCATAACCTCTTTTGATTTTGATTCTACAGCCTTATCTACTTCTTTGACATATTTATCTGTCAGTTTCTGAAGATCATCTTCCATATCCTTGATCTCATCTTCAGACACATCTGATCCTTTTAACTTCTTAGCTGCATCGATTCCGTCACGACGGATGTTACGGATTGCCACTTTAGCAGCTTCACCTTTTTTCTTAACGTCTTTTACCAGTTCTTTTCTGCGGTCCTCTGTCAGTTCCGGGAAGAGAAGACGTACTGTTGTTCCGTCATTTGTAGGATTAATTCCAAGATCAGAAGTCATGATAGCTTTCTCAATCTCTCTTACCATGCTCTTCTCCCATGGCTGGATCTGGATCATACGTGCTTCCGGTACAGATACGTTTGCTACCTGCTGGATTGGTGTCGGTGTTCCATAATAATCTACCATGATCTTATTCAGAACATTTGGATTCGCACGTCCGGCACGGATTGCAGAAAGCTCTCCGTCCAGATTTCCGATTGTCTTTTTCATCTTTTCCTCAAATGGTTTTAATCTTTCATTCATAATGTTATCTCCTTTTATTGCAATGATCTATTGTAATCATACTTATACAGTCACTTTTGTTCCTGTAAATGTTCCCTTCATGGTCTCAACAATGCTGTTCTCTTCATTCAGTCCGAATACCAGCATCGGCATCTTATTCTCCAGACACATAATAGATGCTGTCAGGTCTACTGCCATCAGCTTCTTATCAATGATTTCCTGGATAGAAATCTCATCATACTTCTTAGCTTCCGGATTAACCTTCGGATCGCTGTCGTAAATTCCGTCAATTGCCTTTGCAAGCAGCATCGCATCTGCCTCAATCTCGATTGCTCTTAATACAGCTCCTGTATCTGTTGAGAAGTACGGATGTCCTGTTCCACCTGCGAAGAATACAACTTTTCCTTCATTCAGTGCTTCTACTGCTGCATCCTTGGAAAACAGTGTTGTAAATGCACCACAAACGAATGGTGTAAATACTTCTGTCTTCATTCCTGCATAACGGAAAATATCAGACACGTAGATACAGTTCATAACCGTTGCCAGCATACCAATCTGGTCTGCCTTTACACGGTCGATTGTCTCGCTGGTTCTTCCTCTCCAGAAATTACCGCCTCCTGTTACGATCGCAACCTGTACCCCATCATCTACAAGCTGCTTTACCTGCTTTGCAACACCCATACAGGTAGCTTCGTCAAATCCTGTCTTTTTATCACCTGCGAGAGCCTCCCCGCTGAGTTTTAACAATACTCTTTTCATAAGTTCTTACTCCTTACTATAAGTTCTCTTTATGCATTCACATACTTATCATAAAGTATAGCATAGGAATAAAAAAAAGGGAATATGAAAGCCTCACATTCCCTTGAAAATCTTGAAAAATCTTTTCAATTCCAGTATCTTACTCGCGGAAAACAATTTCTCCTGTCTTCTCGTCCATGCTTTCTACGATTGCAAGTGACTCCAGATGAATTCCTTTTGAACGGATGATATCTCCTCCAACCTGGAATCCTTTCTCGATCACAACTCCGGCTCCGACTAACTCAGCGCCTGACTTTGTAACCAGTTCTGCCAGTCCCTCTAACGCTTTACCGTTAGCAAGGAAATCATCGATCAGGAGAACCTTATCTCCTTTTCCAAGGAATTCTTTGGAAACGATGATGTCATACACTCTTCCGTGTGTAAATGATTCTACCTTTGTTGTATATACATCCCCCGCAATATTCTTGGTCTGCGTCTTCTTTGCAAATACGACCGGTACGTCAAATACTTCTGCCGCAACACATGCGATTCCGATTCCTGAAGCTTCGATTGTAAGGATCTTCGTGATCTCCTCACCTGCGAATCTTCTCTTGAATTCTTTTCCTATCTCCTGAAATAACTTTACATCCATCTGATGATTCAGAAAGCTGTCTACTTTTAAGACATTACCTTCTTTTATCTTTCCGTCCTTACGGATTCTGTCCTTTAATAACTGCATCTTAGCGGCCTCCACATATTTTTCTAAACGTTACCCCATATTGTAATGACTTTTCATTCTGATTGCAAGTAGTTTATTCATATATTTTTTAAAACACCCATCGCAATCTGCTCACTGGTGATTGGAAGATCCTTGAACCAGATTCCTGTCGCATTGGCGATTGCGTGTGCAAGTGCCGGTGCCGGAGTATTAATTACGATTTCTCCGATAGATTTTGCTCCGAATGGTCCTGTCGGCTCAAAGCTGCTTTCAAATTCTACCTGAATATTTCCCATATCTCTTCTGGATGGGATCTTATACTGCATGAAGGAATTATTTAACATGGTTCCTTTGTCATTGTACTGGATATTCTCATAAAGCGTCATACCAATTCCCTGTACCAGACCACCTTCCGCCTGCACTCTTGCAAGATTCGGGTTTACTACTGTTCCGCAGTCCACAACCGCTTTATAATCCAGGATCTCCACATGACCGGTCTCTTTGTCCAGTTCAATCTCCACAGCACCTGCCATGAACGGCGGCGGTGATGTCGGTGAGCTGTTACTTTCTGTTGCTTCCAGTGCACAGCCATTTCCACACATTGATTTCGTACCAATGTCTGTCAGTGATACCGACTTCTGTCCCTTTGGCCATTCTACGTGATCACTTGCAAATTCCAGTTCTTCTACCGGTGCATCCAGCATATCAGATGCAATCTCAAGGATTCTGGCGATCAGTTTCTGGCAGGCCTTTTCTACTGCTTTTCCTGTTACATATGTCGTACTTGACGCATAAGATCCGGAATCATATGGAGACGAATCCGTATCCGCTCCGAGCACTTCTATATTTTCCACCGGACAATCCAGGCATTCCGCTGCCATCTGTGCAAGGATCGTATCACATCCGGTACCCATATCTGCCGCGGCGATCATCAGCGTATAGAATCCATCATCATTCATCTTGATGGTTGCAGAACCAACATCGACACCTGAGATTCCGGATCCCTGCATGGCCATTGCAATTCCCACACTTCTGACCTTGCCATTTCCCATATCTTTATACGGATACTTATCTTCCCATCCGATCAATTCTGCAGCCCTCTCAAGACACCGGTCAAGCGCACAACTCTTTGCCGTCTCTCCATAGTATGCCGGCATGACATCACCTTCTCTTACCATGTTCTTAAGACGGATCTTGACAGGATCCATATGAAGTCTCTGTGCCATCTCATTTACCGCAGATTCCACTGCAAAGATTCCCTGTGTTGCTCCATATCCACGATATGCTCCTGCTGCCATATGATTCGTATAGACAACATCATATGCGAACCGGTGCGCTTCTACAGAACTATATAACGGAATGGATTTGTGTCCGGATAATCCAACGGTTGTCGGTCCGTGATCCCCATATGCTCCTGTATTAGACAGCGTATACACATCAATTGCACGGATTTTTCCTTCTTTTGATGCACCGAGCCGTACATGGACTTCCATCTCATGTCTTGGAGACGATGCAATCTGTGATTCTTCTCTCGTAAAGATCATCTTCGATGCTTTTCCGGTCTTCCAGGTAACAAATGCCGGGAAGAGTTCCGATACCACCGTCTGTTTTGCTCCAAATCCTCCTCCGATTCTCGGTTTATTAACACGGATCTTTGATTTCGGGATTCCAAGTGCATTGGAAATAATTCGTCTGACATGATATACAATCTGTGTCGAGCTGAAAATATTCAGTCTGCCATAGGTATCGATAAAACAGGTCGTACGGAACGTCTCCATCATCGCCTGCTGTGCCGCACGGACATGATAAGTTCCTTCTACCACTTCATCACAATCTGCCAGCACTGCATCCACATCTCCATCCTCTGTAGAATCACTTGCACATAGATTTCTCTTATTATCGGCTCCGACCTTGCAGAGTGCTTTCCAGTTATCTTCCGGATGCACCAGAATATCGCCGTCTTTTGCCGTATGGAAATCCAGCACTGCCGGAAGTACTTCGTATTCTACTTTAAGCATCTTTAATGCTTTATCCACACATGCCTCATTCTCTCCTGCGACGATTGCCACCGGATCCCCTGCATATCTGACATGCTGATCCAGAATCAGACGGTCATACGGACTAAATTCCGGATACGTCTGTCCAGCTGTTGTAAAGCGTTCCTGCGGTACATCCTCCCAGGTATAAATATCTTCAATTCCCGGTACCTTCTTTGCCACATCTGTCTTTACAGATTTTACGATTGCATTGGCATGCGGACTTCTGAGTACCTTGACGATCAGACAGTCCTTTGGAGCAAGATCATCCATGAATACTGGTTTTCCCGTCACAAGCGCCATTGCATCTTTTTTTCTTATCGGTTGTCCGACTGCTTTCATGATCTTTCTCCTTTCTTTCTATATTCGATAAATGCTTCCATTGCGCGAAGCTGTCCTTCATATCCGGAACATCTGCATAAGTTTCCCGCAAGATATGCCTTAATCTCTTCTCTTGTCGGTTCCGGATTCTCGCGGAACATAGCGATCGCATTCATGATCATTCCCGGATTGCAGAAGCCACACTGCTCTGCACCCTGATTGGCAATAAATGCACCGAATTCTTCCGCTTCTTTCTGAAGTCCTTCCAACGTGTCTACTTTACATCCATCCACTCTTGCCGTCAGCATGGAGCAGGATAATACCGGCTTATCATCAACAAACACTGTACACAGGCCGCAGTTAGATGTCTCACATCCTCTTTTTACACTGTAACATCCATGATCTCTGACAAAATCAATCAGAAGCTGATTACTGGATATCTCTTCTTCTCTCATTTTTCCATTCAACAGAATCTTTACCTTCATATCCTACTGATCTCCTCCTCTTGCATTCAGTGTCTCCAATGCTCTTCGTGTCAGGACATATGCCAGACGGCTTCTGTATTCCTTACCGGCACGCATATTACTGTCTGTCTTTACCTTCGAAGCAAGATTTTCTGCTTCCACCTTCAGTTCTTCTTCTGTACAGGCTCCCTTACAGATCTTGTTCTTTATCTCTTCTGCGATATCCAGACGCACCGCCTTCTGCGGTCTTGCCCCGATGGATACCCATCCCATCTTTTCACCAACAGATACTGCACATGTCAGCACAGGAAAATCCGTCTTGGAATTTCTGTGCGACAGATATACCATATCTTCCTGATTCTTCTTTACTATGACACGTACCAGAATATCATTATCCCTCTTCATCTGTACGAATTCATGCATTGGGATCATTCCACCCTTATACAGTTCCACGTAACTTTCCATGGCAAGAAATACGGTCAGCACATCGGAAAAACCATATCTTCCAAAGATACTTCCGCCGATGGTCGCAAGATTCCTGAACTGCACACCGACAATATCACTGACTGCATCCTTTACCGCACCGTTACACCACGCATTTAATCCTTCGTGGCATTCCAGCTCTCTAAGTGTTGTCATACACCCGATACGGAATTCTTCTTCTGTTTCTTCAATCTGATCCAGGCCCAGACCCGACAGGTCGATTGCTTTCTGCACATTTCTGTCTGACATCTTAAGCCAGAGCATGCCTCCCAGAATGCAGTTCGTCCTCTTCTGGTTCAGTTCATATGCCTGTTCCAGGCTTTCTGCCTTCACATATTCTTTGATTTTTAACATCCATTTATCCTCATCTAAAAAATCTACTCATTTTCATTCATCATTTATTGTTCTCTTTTTTCGTCTGCTCCATCGTAATCGCTCCTGGAAAGCACACTCTCACACAGGCAGGCTCCCTGCCCATTTTGATTCTCTCTATACACCCGTCACATTTTTCCATCTTTCCTTGTTCATCAAAATGAATCACATCTTCTGGACAGACTTCCCCGCAGGCGTGACAGCCGGTGCATTTTTCTCTGTCTACGAGCACAAATCCGGTATCTGTATCTCTGTAGATTGCCTGGACCGGACAAACCTTGATGCAGATTCCGCAGTGAATGCATCCGGGACAGACATTCTTTTCAAACTGATCTTTTATCACTTTCTTAATCGTCCGGTGACTTTTTGCCGTCACATCTTCCACTTCATGATGTGCATCCAGACATGCTATATGGCAGGCATAACATCCCACACATTTATCCGGGTCAAATTTCAATCGGTAACTCATGCCTTTGTCTCTCCCTTTTCTTTCTCAATCTTGCAGAAATAACTCTTATATCCAGGGAATCCTGAGATCGGATCCAGATAGTTCCGGTCGATCAGGTCATTTGCCTCACCTTTGGCATTACCGTGATAAATGTGCACAATTCCCGGCTGGCTGTTCAGATATACAGCCGCAATTCCACGGATGCTTCCAACCGGCGAAGATACTCTTACCATATCTCCGTCTTCTATACCGTATTCTTTCGCATCTTCCGGATGGATCTCTACCAGAGGTGCTTTTTCAATTCCTGCAAGCCACGGAACTCTGTACATCCTTGCATGGAAGAACTGCGGCTTTCTGGAACCTGTATTTAATATAAGCGGATACTCTTTCTGATCAACATCTGATATCTCACGGAAATCCCGATATTTTGGGAGTCCCGAATATCCGTAACTGTCCCTGTAACGCTCCAGAACCTTTGAGACAAATTCTACTTTTCCCGACGGTGTATGGAAACCTTCTTTTTCATAAGTCTTATATGCAGGCGGAATGATCACACGCCCTTTTACTCCTTCCGGATGCGCTCTTAACTCTTCCAGCGTAATACCGGACGGTTCCAGTATATGCTCCATATATTTCTCATACCCGTCTTCCAGTGCTTCATCGTACAGATGCATCGCATGCAGCATACCGATCATAATCTCAATGTCATTCTTTGCCTCACCAACCGGTGAGACCGCCTTTTCAGAAAGGAAGAACATACCACCCTTTCCATTTAATACCACATCTCTTTCGAATGAAGAAGCAGCCGGAAGCACCAGATCTGCCATCTTACTGGAATCCGAAAAGAACAGATCCACATTTACATAGAAGTCTAATGCCTTTAACGCCTCCTGGAAATGTTCCGGTTCCGGCCACATTCTGTGATTCAGACCGAATCCCACAACCGCTTTGACCGGATAAGGATCTTCTTCAAGGATATAATCCGCAATTCTGGTGCATTGCGCTTCTTCACACGGAAGATCGAACCATGCCGGGAAATCCTTCTGTCCGATAGCTTCTATCGTATCCAGACGCTTTATCTTCCCATATTCATTACATGGCGATACCGGTCCCGGCATGGAAAGATTTCCTCCCGGTACATCATAGTTGCCCGTTAATGCGATCAGACACATCACCGCACGGTAATTCTGCATGCCGTTGATATTATGTACTACCGGAGAAGCTGAGAACATTATTCCCGCCGGTCCGTTCGTCGCATACAACCTTGCCGCCCTGCGTATCAGCTCCTTATCTACTCCTGTAATCTTTTCCGCCTTATCCGGTGTGAAATTCTGTACATATTCTTTATATTCATCAAATCCGTATACATATTTTTCTACAAATTCTCTGTCATAAAGATTCTCTTCTATGATTACCTGCGCCATAGAAAGCGCAAGTGCTCCGTCCGTTCCCGGCAAAAGCTGCAAATGGATATCTGCAGCCTGCGTTGTCACCGTCTTCTTAGGATCTACCGCAATGATCTTTGCGCCACGCTCTTTTAACATCTGGTATGGCTTTGACATTCCCACATTAGAATGATACAGATTATTGCTCCATACCAGAACTGTATCCGCATGCATCAGATCCGGAGGACAGATGCCATTTCCGTAAATAGATTTCCATGCCATGGCAGCGGACTGAAAACACGTACTGGATTCCGTGCAGTAGTTTGGTGTGCCGTATGCATTAGCCAGACGCAGTAGTGCCGGACGGTACCATTTCGGATAGCCTGCATAAAAGACTGTCCCCTGCGGTCCATATTCTTTTTTAACTTTCAGAAGATTCTCTGCAATGATCCGGTACGCTTCTTCCCAGGAAATACGTTCAAATTCACCGCTTCCCTTTTCTCCGATACGTTTCATCGGATACAGGATTCTATCCTTGTTGTAGACATATTGTCTGGAAGCAGCACCTTTTGAGCAAAGGCCCCCGCTCTGTCCCGGGAGATCACGGCTTCCTTCTACAGCAGCAAGCTTACCATTCTCCACATATGCGTCAATCGGGCAGCCTGCGGAACAGATATTACATCTGACTTTTTTTATAACTTTTTCACTCATATTGCTTCACCCATCAGAATTTTTAATTAATTCATTCGTTTTATTATAACAAGTAGTTTCTGGGTTGGCTATCAGATTTTCTAAATTCCGGCATTTCTGTCTTTCTTTCCCTTCATGATCTTAAAATACATAACGATCAAAAGCGCTCCTGCAAGAACCCAGGCCGCCGGAGATGCCAGGCAGATCCCCATATAACTTCCAAAATGCGATGCAGTCAGCGCTGCCCCGCTTCGTCCAACCAGTTCTGCGATTCCTGCGGTCATTGGAAGCAGACCATATCCCATGCCCTGGATTCCATTTCTATATAGATTAACAATAACAAGAGGCAGGAATGACACACTTACACATCTCAGATAAATATCTACATATCCCATGATCTGATTTACATTCTCTGACACAAAGAATACTGTCATATATTTGCCTCCAAAGAAAATGATCACACCTGTCACGATCGCATAGATGAATCCGATCAATGTCGCACTCTTAAATCCCTTACGGATTCTTGTATAGCTTCCTGCTCCCATATTCTGCGCACAGTATGTTGCCATTGTTGTTCCAAGTGCCACATATGCCTGTGTAAATACCTGCTCGATCTTACTTGCTGCCGCAAATCCTGCCGCTGCTGTAGAACCCAGAATATTCAGACAGGATTGTACGATGATGGTTCCGATTGCCGTAATGGAATACTGAAATGCCATCGGAAGGCCAATTTTAAGCTGCCATCCGATCAAGCTTCCGTCCATCTCCCAGTTCTCCTTATGAAGATGCAGCGCCGGAACCTTCTTCGCGATATAAATCAGGCACAAGATACCTGAGATTCCCTGTGCGATCACCGTCGCATACGCAGCCCCCGCAGCTCCCATTCCAAATGCAATGATGAACACCAGATCCAATACGATATTCAAAAGTGCAGCAATAACAAGGAAATATAACGGCCGCTTACTGTCTCCCAATGCCCTTAATACACTGGCAAGATAATTGTAAAGTGCCTGTGCAATAATTCCTCCGCATATAACCATGATATATCCATATGCTTCACCATACATATCCGCCGGCGTATTCATCATATGCAGGACTTTTGCCATACTGAGCATGCTTAAGGCCGTAAGTATCACCGATATCACAGCCGTAAGGACTGCTCCCGAGGCCACAGATTTACGCATTGCCTTCATATTGCCTGCTCCGAAATGCTGTGCCGTCACAACCGTAAATCCTGCTGTCACACCCTGCAGGAATCCGATGATCAGAAAGTTTAATGTTCCACAGGCGCCTACTGCTGCCAGGGCTGCATTACCGACAAATTTTCCAACGATCACAGTATCGGCCATGTTGTAAAACTGCTGAAAAATATTACCGATAAAGATCGGCATTGTGAAATTAAAGATCATCTTCCCAGGATTTCCGGTCGTCATATCTTTTTCCATCTTGTTCTCCTTCTCATTCTATCTCGTATACATTGACTCTTATCCATCTAGTTCTTGTTCACAAATCCAATCTTATTAAATGGCCAGTAACGGAATCCGGCTTTGGCAAGAATTGCATCTTTTGTCACATAAGTATTCTTCCAGTATCTGGAATCCAGACTGTTGTTCCGGTTGTCTCCCATTACAAAATAGCTGTCTTCCGGCACCTTATAAGGTCCAAAATCCCCCGTCATCTCCTCTGGGCAGAAACTGACTGCTTCCGGCTGTTCTTTTCCATCTATATAGACGGCACCGTCTTTCACAGTTACCGTCTCTCCCGGAAGACCTATCACACGCTTGATAAAGATCTTGGACGGATCATCCGGGTATTTAAAGATTACAATGTCATATCTCTTCGGATCATCTTTGATATACGCCAGACGGTTTCCAAGCACACGATCACCTTTCATGATCGTATTCTGCATGGATTCCGATGGAATCACTGCATTGATATACACCAGTTTGTTCATTGCGAATACGACACAGAATATAATCAGAAATGTCTTCAGATAATCCCACACCGCTGCCATCCCAGTCAATTCTTCCTTTTCTTCTTTTCTTTTCTTCTTAACCTCTTTTTTACTCTCTTTTTCTTTGTCCCTGTCTTTCACCTGGAAATCCCCTTTATTACTTATTTTTACTTTTTACATTTTTTGTCTGCTGCCTGCCAAACCAGCCGCATGATCCGATTATGTTCTTAAGTTACATCTTTATCATGATTCCATCCGGGCTGACAGCAACTTCACTTCCCTCATCTATCTCCTTGCGGTAAAGCTCTGCATCCGGAATCTCTAACTGTATCTCTTCTTCCGTTTTTAACTTCAGAAGGGTTACTTTTGCCATCGGTTCTACCCCGTCCGGTCTTCCTTCACATCCAAAATCCGGCTCATCAATCCTCATTACCAGATGTCCCATATTAAGGATGTCTACGGTCTGTGCATCAGGCTTGTTGTCATAGAACTTATCCAGAACCTTTAAAAATACCTCATTCTCCTTCGTTGCCAGTGCAAACAACGTCATAGACGAACGAAGCTTCAGATCATCCGGCCATCCCATTACCTGCGTGGCATCATTCGATTTCAATGAAAGAAGCGCCTCTGAAATCTCTCTTAAATGCGCTCCCGTTACCGGATTTTCTATATATTCCTTTGCTTCTTCATAGTCCTCAATAGCGTAGTACATTGCAGTACCACTACTTCCAAGTCCCTGAATCTGTGGGAAAATGTACCACATCCAGCAGCTTCTCTTACGTCCTTTTTCAATCTCCGAAAGCGCTGTCTCATAATCCGACTCCTGCGCTTTGATAAACCGGTCTATCTTATTCTCTCTCATTCTTTTGAACCCTCCAGTTCACATATCCGTGCTTTAAAGCAATGAATTCATTTACAGCATCTTTTTATATTCTACCATAGTTTTATATAACATGTATACCCAAAAAGCTGTCTGTACTTCTACAATATAAAATCTCACTCCTAAATGTTTACGACTTAATACAGCTAAATACAACTAAATTTCCAAATCGCTCTTGCTATCTGTTATTCACTGCGCTATAATAAAGCACGAACAAAGTTCATATAAACGGGGAGCTGGTGAAAACCGGCTGAGAGGAAACGTAATTCCGTTTCGACCCTTTACCTGATTTGGATAATGCCAACGGAGGGATTCATACCATGTACTGATTTGATAGAGATGCCCCCGCGTCTCTTCTTTTTTTACTTTCGTACCCTCCATCCAGCATTATGAATGAAGGGTATTTTTATTTTACGAAGGGGATGTTTATTTATGACACATGCAACTTTATCATCCGGATCATCACGCACAAGACGACTGGCCCTTGCCGGTGTATTCACGGCTCTTGCCGTTGTCGGAAGCTTCATAAGCTTTCCGGTTGCCGGCAGTAAATGTGCACCCGTACAGCATATCATCAATATTCTGGCAGCAGTCACATTAGGACCTGGGTACAGCGTAGGGATTGCCTTTTGTGCCAGTCTTTTACGAAATCTGCTCGGTCTTGGCAGTATGATGGCTTTTCCCGGAAGTATGGTTGGCGCACTTTGCTGCGGACTTGTATACTCCATCTGCCACAAGCTCAGTCTGACTTGTCTTGCTGAGGCACTTGGCACAGGAATTCTTGGCGGCCTGGCTGCTTATCCTGTTGCAGTATACATTATGGGAATCACTCCTGCCGGAATCTTCGTCTATGTGGTTCCATTTCTTATCTCTACCGTCACAGGAAGCATTCTTGCATTCCTGCTGATTACAGCGCTGAATAAAAGCGGCGTAATTTCTATGATAAAAACTACTCGTTAAGAGTTGTTTAAATGCGATGCACCGGGGACACCACCTTGTACCGCATATCTGAGAGTCTGTCACTGGCAGTCATTCAGGGATAAAAAAGTCAGGCAAAAGAAATCATTTTTCTTTGTCTTGATCAGTATCAGATTCTTTTATCTGATATAGGCGTCAGTAATTTCATAACTTTTATGAATCCGCAGATCTGTCTGTGTATGTAGTGTTTTTCTCATACCTGTAATCTGTGCTTTTGCTGACGCTTTATAACTTTATACTTATTATTTAACTATTTAACGGAGGCAAAAAGCATGAGAAATTACACAACACAGATGGATGCTGCAAGAAAAGGAATTGTCACTCCTGAGATTGAAATTGTAGCAAAAAAAGAAAACATGACAACAGAAGCACTTATGAAGCTTGTTGCAGAAGGTAAAGTCGCAATCTGCGCCAACAAAAATCACACAAGCCTTGATCCGGAAGGTGTCGGAAGTATGCTCCGCACGAAGATCAATGTAAACCTTGGCGTATCCCGCGACTGTAAAGACTATGATATCGAGATGGAAAAAGTTATGAGCGCCGTAAATCTTGGTGCTGAAGCCATCATGGATTTATCAAGTCATGGCAACACACAGCCATTCCGTCAGAAACTGACACATGAGTGCCCTGCTATGATCGGTACCGTTCCGGTATATGACAGTGTCATCCACTATCAGAGAGATCTTGCTACTTTAACAGCCCAGGACTTCATTGATGTTGTTCGTCTTCACGCACAAGATGGTGTAGACTTTGTAACACTTCACTGTGGAATCACACGTAAAACAATCGATCAGATCAAAAAGCATAAACGTAAAATGAACATTGTAAGCCGCGGAGGAAGCCTCGTATTCGCATGGATGTGCATGACAGGTGAGGAAAATCCATTCTATGAACACTATGATGAAATTCTTGATATCTGCGAAGAATACGATGTTACCATCTCTCTTGGAGATGCCTGCCGTCCTGGCTGTCTGGCTGATGCTACTGATGTATGCCAGATTGAAGAACTGGTACGTCTCGGAGAACTTACCAAACGCGCATGGGATCACAATGTACAGGTAATGGTAGAAGGTCCTGGACACGTACCGCTTGACCAGGTTGCTGCCAATATGAAAGTACAGCAGAGCATCTGTATGGGCGCTCCATTCTATGTACTTGGACCTCTGGTTACAGATATTGCACCTGGATATGATCATATCACTGCTGCAATCGGTGGTGCTGTTGCTGCTATGAGCGGTGCCGCGTTCTTATGTTATGTAACACCTGCCGAGCATCTCGCACTTCCTAATGTAGACGATGTAAAACAGGGAATCATCGCTTCCAAGATTGCCGCTCACGCCGCAGATATCGCCAAGGGAGTTCCCGGAGCACGTGATATCGACGATAAAATGGCCGAGGCACGCCAGAAACTTGACTGGGATGCACAGTATGCCTGCGCATTAGATCCAGAAACCGCAAAAGCCATTCGTGACAGCCGAAGCCCGGAAGATGATCACAGCGATACTTGCAGTATGTGTGGTAAATTCTGCGCAGTCAGAAGTATGAATAAGGCATTGGCTGGGGAGTATATTGATATACTGTAAGGGTATTTAATTCAGCAGGCTGACGCTACACGGACCGGAATAAAGGTTACCGCTTCCGGCACTTAATTTTTAACTTCCGCAGCCAATCACGACTTGAAGAAAACAGGA
>ERZ808240.732-NODE-732-length-42109-cov-7.003281_pt1 | contig 42109 bp, 31 predicted proteins | sample MGYA00521084_ERZ808240 | MGnify/ENA primary metagenome ERZ808240 (study PRJEB31516, sample SAMN03275571) | gut metagenome | biome: mammalia-associated habitat; material: feces | host: Papio cynocephalus | place: Kenya | collected 2012-08-06 ...
GTCGGAGATATTACAGCGGCAGATATTAAAAACCTACTCAACTATTGGATGAACAAAGGCTATGCCTATACCACAGTCAAAAAAGCCTATGTGCTGTTGAATGAATATTTCAGATACCTTTACCGAGAGGAATTGATACCGAAAAATCCTATGGCAACCATCGAAATGATTAAAAAGAGCAATTTTCTGTCGGCACAGAATAAAGAGAATTTACCTGAGTGCGAAACGGTAACAATTTTCACTCCTAAAGAAATTGAAAAATTCAAATCCGAAGCATTCAGTACATTCAAAGACGGTAAACGCAAATATCAACAAGCCGCCGCATATATACTAATGCTCAACACCGGATTGCGTACAGGCGAATTATTAGGCTTACTCAATAGCGATATAGACCTCGAAAACAAAACGCTTACTGTAAGGCAAGGGGTAAAAGAAATTGTAAACCGTGACGGAATAGGAAAAACAGCAATGAAGATAAAAGTCGGAAAACCTAAAAGTGCCACCAGTAAGCGCACAGTGCCGCTGAACAGGACGGCAGTGGATATGATCGAGGATCTGCACAAAGAAGCCTATTTCGGCGAAAATACGCCCCTTGTAGCAGACGGAAACGGCGGCTATACAAAACCTGTGAATTTCCGCAAGCGTTACTACCGAATTCTGAATGCGGCAGGAATTGAACAAAAAGGCTTGCACAGCCTGCGGCACACATTCGCCACGAACTTAGTCAACGGACAAAAGCAATCGGACGGGACGATTAAGGCACTATCGCCAAGACAGGTAGCTGATTTACTTGGACATTCAACTTCGCAGATAACGGAGTTGTATTATGTGAAGAAAGATACCGGAAGACTGAACGGGATCACCGAAGGATTTGAGATATAAGCCGAAATGCCCACCTGAGCGATTGCTCAGGTGGGCAAAATTTATACCGCAGAAAACAAGGAAAAATAAAAACAAAATTAAAGTTAAATACCGTTTTGTAAAGCGACTCCGATGAGCACGTTGTCTAGTATGGTCCCGATATCGAAATTGTGCTTTGTGAGACCATTAATGTTCTTAGTATCGTACTACTTAGTTGACAAGGAATTTGCAAAAGTACAATCTACACCAAAAATCTAGATTTAATATCTTAGTGGTATTTTGGAATGATATATATCTAAATTAGGAAAACTGTAATCAAATGCTGTGACAAAATGCTCCAATCCCAACTTTTTCTGTTCATAATTCATAGAGGGGCCTATGCCGATAGAAGCTATTGGCCAGCATTTTTCAAAATTCCAAAAATTAAACGGCATCTTTATATAAGGAACTAATACACCATCAACGATTCTAAAATCGTACATCTTTTCCGTAAAACCACTATAATCAAATGTCAAAGATTTTAATTTGGCGCTTGGAACTATGGCAATAAAACGATACTCTTCTTCTCCTTCAAAACACTCGTTTTTAAAAAACAAAGATGTTATAGATACCCATGATTCAAAATCTCGAATAATTTTTTGGTTGAATTCATCGCTAACTTTATATTTGCACCACGCATCATATAATTTTTCAACTGCGTTATAGATAATAGTTTGCTTCTTTTCTGACGAATATACTACCAGCCCAGATTCAATGGCTACACCTGTATCTCTGTCGATCCATTCGTCTGTCAATGCAATTGTAAAAAGCCCGATACAATACCCATCATAATTATTGTTCTTGGCATAATACTTCCATAAGTTTAAACTATCATTGTTTACTGAAGTGGAAAAAATGAAATATCTTGCCAAAACCGCCTCTTTTTCACTAGAGTGGTCACTTTCCATATACGAGTAAGCACTATCTTCATAATTTGAAGCCTTTATATTCTTCAATAGTTTTACAAAATTCGCATCATAATTCTTTTTGTTATTATTCCAAAACAGATCCAACTCATCATTTATTTGTAAGCGCTCATTATGATCATTTAAGAATCGACAGTCGGTAAAATAAAGAATTCGACTTTTTAGGATACCCTTTAGACCTTCTGGAGAAGTGTAATGATAAAAAATTCCCGCCTCAGAAGATGTACTATATCGCCCTTTTATGATTATTTTCGTCATAGTATGCTTTCCTAGCCTTTTTTGATGAAGCGTTTCCTTATTATACATCCTGTAACGTGGTGTTTTCATATTTACATCTTCCCTTTCGATAGATAAGCCGATGCCATAATGAGAATAAAAAACCTAGTGATACTTTATACGCTTGTTATATAATACCACAACTATCCTTTTTAAGGCAATAACCAATAGTTTTTGAGAGACTAATAAACATAAAATTTTGATGATGTAGCAGACGGAACCGTTGTAAGCGTATGCCGCCGGATGGAAAATCCGCACCTGTTTTGGGTATCAAAATGCGGCAAAACAGACCGTGTGCCAAGCTTAAACAGCAAAAGAAAAACGGCTCAAAACCGCATGGTTGAGCCGTTTTCCACTGGCAGGGGCAGAAGGACTTGGTCTCGCCTGCCGGCTCGGTCGGTGCTTCTGCATACTTTGTATGCAGAGGTATCCACAGGATACCCGCACCCCTCGACGCTCTCCGAGTGCCTCGTGTTCATTTTTTTCACATACAAAAAACAGCAAACACCGCAAAAGCGGTGCTTGCCGTTTTGGTACGAGTGCTGATAACGGATTTAGTAAAATAAATATTTATCCGATAGCGACACGCCTATTCCTCCGCACCGAATATGCTTCTGAAAATGAAATCCGCACATTCGATTTTTACGACTTCCTACGCTAAAATAGTTACAGAAAAACAAGGAGGTACGGCAAATGAAACGGAAATACTACCTTGCACTGTACACAGCAGAATGGCGGCTCATCATTGACAGCCTAAACAATTTGCGGAGCAAACTTATTGCTGCCGGAAAATACACCGACGCTGTTGACGAGCTGCTGATCAAATTTTCAAGTGCAAAAGTCAAAAAATTCAAAGTGATTTACACAGAAAAATCGGAGGTATAGGCAATGACAGAGTACGAAAAAATGGGCGGTACATATCGTCAGGCGGGCGACTATTGCCTGCCCAATCTTGAAATTGCAGAACAAAATGAGACTTTTATCGGCGTATGGGGACAGCGGCATCGGAGGTATTTAAAGGAACATCACCGTGTGCGCTACTACAATTTGCTCACTGCCGGAACGCTGAACAGCTACCTTGCGGAGGTTGAATTGCAGGCACAATTACTGTTTGACAACATCGTAAAACAACTGTCCGAAAAAGAAAATGTCAACGAAAATCTCAAAGCGAGCAATCCAATGGAATGGATCAGACGGAACAATAATATCCGAAACAGAGCCACAGAAATCGTCAATACAGAAGTAATTTTTGTTTGATTGACACCGTATTATTGCGAAAAGAGAAGCGTAGGTCAGTATGCAAATGCGTACCGCCTGCGCTTCTTTTTTCGTTCAAAATTATTCTGTGTTATCTTAGCAAGCAGACTGTTTTTACTCCCATCGGTAAAAAAACAGCGTGATTGGCTTGTTAGGGATGCCCTAAGACCCAATAGTGAGTAGACTATACACCTATCAATAACTTCACTACGGTTGAATAGGATTGCGAAAAAGGGAATGTTATCAGCACCACAATCGTAAAAGACGAATTCCTTGCCCGCACTTTGCTTGCCGACTTCAATGAATTTTTGGAAGATGTTTTGCCCAACGAATCAACCGGCTTCAAGGAAAGCAAGATTTTTGGGATGCCCTACAACTTCCAAAAAGCCGCTGCCCTTGCCATTATAAACAAACTTGAAAAATACAACGGCTGTATCCTTGCAGATAAAATTACGCACTCCATCAATGAGGGCAAAAAAAGCTGATCATCTTCACCGCTTTTGCAGATACTGCCGGTTGTTTCTATGATAATGTCAGCCGATATGTCAAGGATAAGTATATTGAACACCGCAACGGTATCCGGCTTTGTTGAGGGACGGATGACTTGCCCCAAGCTCCGTGCTGACTTGAACACGATACTGACCTGATTAACTACATCAAACAGGTATTGGACGAACGCCTTGTTTTTCAAAGAATATTTTGTAACAAGGGCGGAAATCTAATATAAAAGCAAGCGCTACTGTAGAATTTCCTACGGTAGCGCTTGCTTACTTTTTACAGACCAAAAAATAACAGCAAATTCTATTATAAAATTTACAGTTATAAGAATGTAAATTCACTTAGAGTATCATTTTTTATTAAATGATTTAATGATTTCAGAAAAATCCTTGCGGAAATAGGTATATATATCCACCGATGCAGATACCTTATCGGTCAGCTTGTTTCCGGCTACCTCACATGCATAACTATGGTCACCGTTTGTCTTAAAGGTATAGAAGTTTTTATATTCTTTACCCTCTGAAATCCAAAGTGCATAATCAGTCGGTTTTTCAGCAGAATGGCTGACAAATATTTCGAGTCCGTCTGTGCCGATCTGCTTTAACTGTTCTTCGTTCAGTTGATATGAGCAAAGAACATCACTGTATGCACCGGCAGCGTGAGTTTTGCAGATGATCTCGCTCTTATCTTTGCTCAAATTTACATAAACCATAAGATTTTTGTAATTGTTCTCCCAAATCGAACACTTAAACGAAAGAGCGCTATCATTTTTAACAGTACCGTTTTTATCTACCGACGCACTCGCAACATTAAGCTTATAGAAATAGTTGTTATACATATTTCCATGCTTAAGTTCCATACGCTCATTGTTCCCGATTTTCTGCTCTTTGCTGTGAGCTTTTGCATAAAACACTTCTGCATAATCTTTGCTGTCAAATACTCCCACGGCTTCGGCAAAGGTTACCGTTTCGGGATAACCGTACAGCATATAGTCGATTTTCTTATCTGCATCACTCTTGTTGTTTGCGCCTTTATATACTTCATACTTGTACGAGTGATCAGAAGAAGTATTAAATGCACAAACATAATTAAGAGCACTATCCTCGGCTATATATAACAAGTATTCCTTATCGTTTTGGGCACTGTGATTAAGATATACAGTCAAACCGTCATTGCCGATTGCTTTAACCTGACTATCGCTTAATTTATAAGTTATCGTGGCAAAACTCTTACCCTTAGCCTGTTGAAGAAGATTCATATAACCGCCGTTTGAGTCAACATGAACGGTAGCATATATATTTTCCCAGTCTTTTCCCCAAAGACTGTACTTTATTGTTGTTTCTGATACTACGCTTGCTTTACCGTTCTTAGATACAGCATTATCCTTGATAACCGTCTTATAAAAGAAATTACCGTATCTGTCCGTATGCTTGCAGGTTATATTTGCTGTTTTCGAATTTAAAACGCCGGAAGAATCAAACGATTTTTCAAATATAACAGGCAACGCAGAAGTATCAACAGTATATTCGCTGCCGCTTACCGTGCCTAATGCACCTGCAAATTCAATCTTCTCATCGTATCCGTAAAGTGAATATGAAACATTTGTGTTTCCCTTGCCATTCTTCTTTTCAAAGTCAATCTTATAGGTATGATCTGAAGCTGTGACAAAGTTATACAAAAGTTTAAGAACATTGTTTTCGCTGATATAAAGTGAATAATCTTTATCAGCTTTACCGTAGTGATTCAGGTATATTTCCAATCCGTTATTACCGATTTGCTTAATCTGTTCTTCGCTCAAACGGTATACCTTTGCGGCAGAAGGTGACTTTGAATTCTGCTGAGTTAAACTGAGAAAACTGCCTTTTGGGTCAATATGAACCGTGAGGAAAAGATTTTCCCAGCTACTTCCCCAAAGGTTATATTTCACGGTAGTTTCAGACACTTCGCTTATTTTACCGTCCTTTGACACAGCATTATCCTTTACTACTGTTTTATAGAAGAAATTGCCGTACTTATCGGTAAATTTAGCGCTTTCAGAGGTATTTTCGGAATTCAGCGAAGCCGAATTATTAACAACCTCTTTGTAAGTAACAACATCAGTTATTTCAGCCAACTTATTGCCAATAATGCTGTTTATTGCTGATAAATAATTACCGTTTTCAAAGGCATATCCCTCTGATTTGACAGTAATATTTGCCTTGGTTTCGGAAACATTAAATCTGCTGTCAAGAAACTCTAAACCGCTTTGGGTGAAACTAAAAATTTTAATAAGATTTTCGCCGTCTTGCAAATAAATATAAACAACGCCATCGTCATAGGAAATAAATATGTTCATTCCCTTTTCGTCTGCAAGCTGCTTGAGTTGATTTGCCGTCAGATAGAAGCTGTCAGATGTCCAATTAGCCCAATCTCCCTGTGTAAGTTTAATGTAACCCACATTATCCTTTATGCATAAATCCAAATGGAATTGCTTTTTCCATTTATTCATAAACTCGGTGATTTTAAGTCCGGTTGACTTTTGTACTTTACCGTTTTCATCTACGGCATCGCTCTTAATATTAAAACGATAAAGAAGATTATCCGAAATTGCCTTATGCTCTTTGATAACCTTTTCGGAACCACCGGGTTTAATATCTTTTGATATTTCAAACAAGCCCCTGAAAACAGACGTTGCATCTCCCGATTTGTAGTTATTGCCGTTAAATGTCTTAATAGCATTCAAAAGCTCGCCCCTAAAACTCAGGCACGATACAGAAATATCAATTTTTTCCGTTGCGGGAAGATTGTTGGATATTGTATACCCCTTAGCAAAAAGCTCATTTTTGCCGTAAGTAAAGGTTTTAATTTTTTCCAACCTTTCGGAATTTTCTGCATATACGGTTATTGAGTTCTCACCGGCAGTATGACCGACATAAACATTTAAACCGTTCAAACCTATTTGCTTCAACTGTTCTTTATTAAGGAAATAATAATATGTTTCCCATTCTCCGCCGTAATTTACTATTGCCAACTTACCGCTGTCCTTGGTCAGAATAAGCTTCATATTGTTTCCGTAATACTTATCACCTTGTTGTCTGGTTATAAGTACAGTTTCGGACTCTTTAATTACATTTCCGTTATTATCTATCGAGCCCGGCAATTTAACATTAAAGCAGTTAAGCCAGTTCCCTCCGATATTTCCGTCAAGATAATCAATATCAACCTTTTCTTTGCTCGATTTAATGCCATCAGAGCCTATAATGATTAAAGACCTTTCATCAACCGGCTGATTGCCTACCACAGTCTTATTTTCAAAGTTCTTTACAGCCGTTGCAAAATCAGTATTTCCGCACAAAACGCAACCTGACGCTTTAACCTCGGCTTTGGCGTTTGCGGTATTGAATTTTATGGCATAACCGTAAATGTTCCTGATATTATCTATGCTTGTCTTGTTCGCAAATAAGCTTTCATCATATTCGGAAACAAGAGCAAGTTTGCCGTAGCCGTTATCTGCATATAGCTTTAATCCCGCCGAATTATCTTCAAAGGATAAGTAAATATCAAGACCCTTTGTTCCGAGCAGTTCTATCTGTCTGTCGGTAAGATAATAAACCGCCGGTGAAGAATTGTAGGGCGTTACGCCCTGTCCCCATGTAATATAAGCGGCATTACCGGAAATAAACAGCTTTGTTCTCCATTCATAGTAGCCTTGATTCGTCCATGCCTTCGTTGTGAAACAAAAGCTTGCGGTGTTTTTGATTTTTCCGTTCTTATCTACCGCATCGGTTTTGATGTTATACGCATAGTAACCGTTTTCATATACATCATTATGCTGGAAAACAAAATAGGAATTATCCTTATCAAGTTTAAAATCATATGGATTGAGATTCTGAGACTTTGCGTATTTTTTACCCCAATAATTTGTAACAAATTCTTCGGGTGTTGTCGATTTATCAATAGCGGTATATGCTCTTGAAGAAAGAGAATATACTTTTCCGAGTTTTTCATCGCCGTTATGAATTAAATCGGCGCCGTTTGATGTATCAGTATATGGAAACCACGGTTTTGTATCGTTCGGGTCGTAAAGGTCACCGAAAATGTTTATTTCGCCGTTACCATCATCAACAAAATAGTATATACTCTTTCCGCTTGCGAACCAACCGACATCAAGTCCCGTTGTTCCGAGAAGTCTTATCTGCTTTTCGGTCAATTCGATCGGATTCTTGTTGTTGGTTTTTTCAAGATAATAATGCTTTCCGTCGCCCTTGATCCAAATATTATGCTGATACCAGGATTTTGAGGTGGTACTGGAGGTGTTACACCAATATCCCGATGTTATTTTATTATATACTATTTTTCCGGACGAGTTAAGAACGGAGGGAATCCTTATTGTAGCGCCGAAACCGGCAACTCCGTTATATTCCCGCTTTGCCCAATTTAACGCGGTTCTCTCGGTTTTATTTGATGTCTTGAAATCAGCCGAACCGTCGGTATTGGCAACGGTTGCAATAGGTGAATAATTCTTTTCATTTTTACCGAGGCACAATTTCTGCTCTTTTAAAATCCATTTTGAATGATCCACATTATTAAGAGAGTAAAAATCAAGATTTTTCAAATATCTTGCGCCCTCAATAACGGTATCCTTTTCAAAGAGCTTGAAGAGCCTTCCGTTTTCAAGCTGATAAACGGTAAGGGTTTTTCCGTTGAACGCCAAACGCAGATTAATACCGTCATCGCCGAGCGCCCTCAAATCATCGGTACGCAGGAAAAACTCTGTGTTTTTATAATCAAGCGTCAGCTTGATACGCCACATATCGTTGTTATACCAATGCATAATCTGCATTGAGAAGGATGTTCCGTTTATCGCCTTGCTTTTTTCATCAGCAAATTCGCCCTTGAAATCTACGCCCGTAAATTCATTAGAATATTCCCCAAAAGTCGGATCGTTAAGAGCTGTTCCGTCTTTTCCCAAAAGCGAACCCGTGTACTTTAGATTAAATTCGTATGAGAACGATGTATTCATTGTCGAGATCATATCGCTCGCGTCAAATATGCGTTCTCTGTTCCTGATGATCTGTTCATCATACAATTCAACGACACGGTCTTTACCGTAATCCTGTGAGGTGAGGTTGATATTCACGGAAACCGGCGAGGAAATATTGTTCATCTGTATTTCCTTTGCCACATATCCTTCTTTTGCCACAACCTGCAAAACGCCCTTGCCCTTAGGTACATCGAAAGAGTAAGTACCCGATTCTTCAATTTTGCATTTATATGCCACACCGCCCGTAATAAAGCGCATAGAAAGATTTTCGGTTTCCTGCTTTGTCAAAGCACGGGAATTATAAGTCACCTTGCCGGACAATTTGTATTTCTGCTCCGGTATCTTTTCGAATTCCGCATCAAGTTCCGTATTCTCAACAACATTATACAGTTTTATGTAATTTTTATCTTTTTCCCACTTGATCTTATCGGTCACATCGGTCTTCTCTTCGCCGCTTTTAAGGCTCAGTGACGCAATTCTGTAACCGTCGTCCGGTTTGATATTTATTTTTTCGGTTTGATATTTTGCAATATAATTATTTCTGAATTCAAGCGCACCGCCGTTACCGCTGTTAAGAGTAAGGTCAACGGAATCAAGACCGCCCTTGTTAAACACCCACCAAGAGCCGGGATCCGACCAAGACCAGCCCGAAAGAACATTTTGTCCGAAATTATAATACAGATCTCTTGACTGTGCCTCATAATCATAAGATCTTTGCAAGGCAAAATTAAGGTTTAAGGTTTCGGGTATTTCGCCGTTTTCAAAAAGGAAATTATACGGAAAATATGCTTCCATAACATATCCCTTACACTCTGAAGTGTTTATTGCTCCGCCTTTGGCTTTTGTCTTTACAAAGGGCGTGTTTTTATATCCGTCAGCCCTAACCGTTCCGAAGTAGTATCCGCCGAGATAACGCTTAGCGTTAATATAGTTATTGGGAAGTATTTCAATCTCCCAAACATTATCGGTTAGCTTATGGCTTCCCTCTTTTGCGAGATAAAGCACCATACCGCTGTTGTCTATGGAGCTTCTTATATCGTTTACATTGACGTTATCGTCATCTACGTCAAAGCTTACGTGTAAACCGCTCTTGCCAAGATATGCCGTTGCTTTAACATTTACGGGTTCCTGAGCATTACCCTCAAGGTATTGCTCCGACCACCATCTCAACGATTTATATATTTCCTCATCCAGTACACCGTCTATGTTAAACTTATCCTTTTCATAATCTGGCAGGTCGATATTTGCGGCGGTATAAGTGTACTCCGGCTCGCTGTAGCTCTTACATACAAACGTGATAGCAGTTGCAGCTATAGCAATTACCGTAATAACCGATGCAATAACTAATGTCAATTTACGTTTTTTCGTCATTGTCACACACCTATTCCTTTCCCAAAACTACAATTTCGCCAACCGCAAAGCGATGTTTATGTTCGGTACTGTGTATAGGAATTTGTTTGGTTGTTGCGGGTTCAATAGTGATTTTTATCTCCTTGACCTCAATTTCATCAAATTCCGCAATAGCGGCACCCATACACATTGAAAGTTTCTGATTTGAGTTCATATCCCAGTTAAATTTAAGATTGTCTATATGCTTGCGTATCTTCTTGCCGTCTTTAATACAGTCAAACTCAACCCTTTTAACCTCATAAAATGCATCCTCAACCCATTCCGAATTGTAAATCATAATGGATTTAACCTTTTTATAATCATCAAAGGAAAGCGTAATTGTATCTTTTTTGTCAAAAACGGCTGATTTGATATATTTGTTGGTAAATCCTGCATTGACGCCGGTGCTTATGGGAATGATTTTATCATTCAAGTAGGAAGCCTTGCTTTCCTTGTTCAAATTATTAACCGTAACCTTTGCTGACGGGGCTATATTTTTGTAACCTGAGCCGAATTCGGGAAGCGGTTGTAAGGAATCAACAGTCGGACCGTTTGTATACATCACTTCAAGGTCTTTGTTGTCCTTGTCCTTAATCTTAACCCATTCTACCTTATTCATTGCAACATATCGCGCACTGCCGCCTAACGATGGGTCAATGTGCATATGGTAAACAATGTAAAGCTCATTATTCACTTCAACTAAAGCGTGATGTCCGGGTCCTGATACATTCTCAATGCTGTCTGCTCCGAGCAAAACGCCGCCTTCGTCCTCGGTCAATTTGCGGAAAGGCCCGAGCGGGCTGTCGGAAACTGCCTGAATAACCTTATAATTGGTTGTTGTATATCCGTTTATGGATAAGGTCAGGTAATATTTCCCGTTATGCTCCGTCATCCACGCACCTTCGTTTATTGCCGTTATTTCGTAGGTAGATTTTTCAGAGCCGTCAACCTCATAATATCCATATCTTGTAAGTCTGCTCAACGTAGAGTAATCAGGCTCAGTCCATGATTTCATCTTGATGCCCATAACAAATGTATTATTGTTTTCGCTGAACTTACCGTCCTTATTACAGGTAAAATACAGATATTTATCTCCGTTTTTATCTATAAACGGGTGATAATCTATTGACCTTAAAAGCTTTGTCGGCTCAAAATCCGCAATTTCTCTGATATTTTCATCTTTCGAATTCAGAATTGCCTGCCAAATCTTATACGGATCAAAAATACTGTATCTTAAAAAATATGCATAACCCATTCCGTTATCCGTTATGCTTTCATCGGTTATCGGAGCGCTTGCCGCTTTTTCGGCAACATTTAAGGTCTTATCTTTCATAGGAGTTCCGTCTGTGTATGAATAACTGTCGGCAAAGTCAATCAATTCAAACGGTCCCCTGAAGGAATCACTTACGGCAACATAAGGTATATCGCAGTATTCGCTGTTAAATACCCCGTTTGTATTACTGCCCTTGTCATTTTCATAACCCGTTATTGATTTAATGTTGCGGGGCGTTGCACTGAAAAACAAATAATATTTACCCGTTTGTTCATCATAAATCATTTCGTCTGCCCATGTGTTTTTAAATAAAACAATGGATTTTGCAGAGTCACTGTCATCATCCGCCATCATAATAGGCCCTATTGATTCCCAGTTTACAAGATCAGAACTGATATATGCAACGAAGCTGTATGTACCTGAGGTAAGGGTTAAAACAAATTTGCCGTAATCGGGATCGTTTTTATCGGTTATTTGGAAAACTGCCGGATCCGCGCCTCTTACAGATTTGTTTAGAATCAACTCATTGTTATAAAACAAATTATTGTTGTACTTCAAATCGCCGTTATCCGTACCGCATTCATTATAGTAAGACATTTTTATTTTTGAATGAGTACAACCCGTAAGAGAACATACCAAAACAAGCAATAATGCGCAAAGCCGTTTAATGCTTTTCATTACTCTTTTCCTCCCCCTACCGCAATTCCTTCAATGAAGAATTTTTTGAATATGATATAGAATATCGTAAGCGGTATAATGGCAATAACCGCCGCCGCACACTGCTGATTCGGATTTGAGAATTTGTCTTGTATATTACTCAATGCTAATTGAAGCGTATATGAATTCGGGTTGCCGTACAAATAAAGCAGCGGTCCCGCATAATCGTTATAGCCGCCTACAAATGCAAATATAAACTGCGCTACAAATGCCGGAACACAAAGCGGAACCATTATTTTCCAAAATATTCCGAAGGTGCTGAGTCCGTCCATCTTTGCCGCTTCAAGAATTTCATTCGGAACGGAAGTCATATAACTTCTCAAGAAGAATATCATAACGGTTGAACCGAACATTCGCGGAATGAACAACGCCCAAAAGCCCTGACCCCAACCGATTGCATTATAAAATACATACGATGGAATGGTAAGGGTTGCGCTCGGTATCATCATTGTTGCAAGCTGCAGCATAAACAAACCGTTTTTGCCCTTGAAATCTATCTTAGCATAAGCATAAGCCGACATTCCGGATACAAAAATGCTTATTACGCATGGTATTGTCACAATCCAAAGCGTATTAAGGAAACCGACTACTATTGACGACATTCCGGTTGTATAAATCATTGGGTCATCAAACAGAATGTTCTTATACGCCTCAAAGGTAGGTGCTTTCGGAAACCAAACAAATGAATTTGAGCTTCCGTATTCAACCAAAGGTGTTATAGAAGTAACCAAAATCGCATAAAACGGGACAAACAGGAAAACCGAATATAATATACATACTAAAAGTACAACCACGCGCGACAATCTCTTTTTGGAATTGTACTTTATGCGGCTTCCTCTTTTCCTGCCTAATTGTATTTCACCGGTCGATAAACGCTCATCCATTAGTTTTCCACCCACTTATTCTTTAGTTTAAAGTTAATAAACGATGCAATGAAGATTACTATGAACAGCATCCAGCTCATAACGCTTGCACGTGGCAATTCACCGTAATCATGGAAGGTATTATAAATATACAGTACCGTTGTCAGTCCGGAATTGTTCGGTCCCATTGTTCCTAACCAAGAGCCGCTTCCGAACATCTTTGCCATATCAAATGTTTGAAGTCCCGCAATAATACCTGTCATCAAAAGGAAGAAGGTTGTGGGAGCTATGGATGGCATAGTAATATGAGTAAATTTAGTCCAGGCATTTGCTCCGTCAACATCCGCCGCTTCATACAGCGCAGGGTTGACCTGATTCAATGCTGCCTTATACATAACAATACCGTACCCCGGAGCGTGCCATACAGTCGCAACAATAATCATCCAAGGGTACGCAACCTCGGATTGAAACCAATTTACCCTCGCTGCCTCGCCGCCGATCGCTTCAAGCAATGTATTTACTATTCCCGTATCAGTATCAAACATCCACATCCACATAAGCGAAACAGCAACAGACGAACATATGTAAGGAATAAAATATATCACCTGGAAAAATCCGTGTGCAAAAGGCTTTTTTGAGAGCATAACGGACATAAGCAAAGCCACGCCGAGACTCATAAACTGACTTAAAGAAATAAACAGCGTTACGCCTATTGACAGATAAAAATTGCTGTCGGTAAAAACTCTTTTGAAATTCTCAACACCATTCCACTTCATCGTACCCAAATCAAATCCGTTCATTGATGTAAACTGAATGATAAAAGAGATAATAAGCGGAGTAAGGCTGAAAACAACCCAGCCCAAAATAGGAATGCCGACGAATAAATAAGCCCATTTTGCTTCCTTTGACATCCTCTTTTTATTACAAACCTTTGTTGAACATAAGCCGTCGTTATTAAGTTTATTCTTCATCAATATTCCCCCGTAGCTTTGTTGCCGAAATATCAAAACACGGCCGGAGCAAATATTACTCCGACCATTAAGTTTTTGCCTATTTCTGGAGCTCGATCAATTTAATTTTCTTGTATTTATCCTGTTTCAGACTCTTGTTATAATTTGATGTGCCGTTTACCTTAGGCTCCCATTTTTCAAAGAATTTATCAAGAGTCATAACGCCGTTTCTTACATCGTTATTAAGGTCAACACTCCAGTCGGTGATCCATTCTTTGTCACCGAGATAGCTCCAATCGCCCATTTTGCAATTTTCAGCCATTATTGCAATGCCTGCATAGTTATCAACAATACGATTTTTAAGCTCCGAATAATCCTTGCTTTTAAGAAGATTTATATCGGACGGAGCTTCGCCGTTGCCGGAAAGCATATATTTTTGACCGTCGGCAGAACATAGATATTGAAGGAATTTAAATGCGGCTTCCTTTTTTGTGCTGTTTGCCGGTATTGCATAGGCAATGTTTACGCTCGAACCAACCGGATTGCTCTCAATTTTAACGCCGTTTACCTCTTTGAGCTTTCCTTCAAAAGTAACACCGTTGTACGCTTTTCCGACAATTTTAAGTTCTGCGGAGGCGTCCTGTCCTTCCCCTTCAAACTCTCTGAATGTATAAAGGGGTGCAACATTTATTTTGGACTTTGTGCTATTAACAATAGTATTTAAGTTAGAAGAGCTTTCAACAAGCATTGCAACCTGTCCCGAAGTAAAATACTTGATCTTAGATGAGTTGCTGAATGAGTTCGGATCGGGAGAAATCGCATAGCCGTACATTTCGCCGTCTACCTTGGCGTCTGCCTTTTGAGACAATGCGCAAAACTCTCTGAACTGCTTGTAGGTTGAAGGAATTTCATAAAGTGAGCTCATTATATCAGCCGGTTTATTTTCCGATACATATTTTCTTGCATTGTATCCGAGAACTTCGCCCGCACCGTACTTAACATTGTTTACAGTTACATCCTTTGTAACAAAATATCCGGGGGTTGAATCGCCGAGAGTAAAGTTGAACTGAGTTTCGGAACTGTTCCAGGCAACACAGTTACCGCCGACCGGCCAGCAATGTGAGAACCACCATTCATTCAAAACGCCGTAATCGCTTTGAGAATCTTCATTATATGTTTTCGTAAAGTTTTTGCTTAAGGTGTTAAGTTCGATGTTATTCATCGGAATTAAATTGTTAAATACTTTAACAACGGTTTCGCCGTCAATGTTTTCGGAAGCTTTAAGTCCCTTTTTCGGAGCGGCGTCCTCTGTGTACTCGCAATAGCCCCTGGGTGCAAAGGTGGTGCCGTTTTTCTTATTATAATCATCAAGCTCTTCCTCACTCACCGAAATAATGTTTATATCGGCAGCTTCAAAATAACTTTGGTTATACATAAGCATTGTCGGGTTTTCGCTGTTCGGTATTGCATAAAGAGTTCCGGTTTCGGTATTGCCCGCTTCGCCGTTTTCTCTGTTAAAATAAAATCTTGAAAGATTAGCCGGCACTATGTTTTTAAGATCAAGGACATATTCGCCGTTTTTATTCTTTGTGCGAAGTTTTTCATCATTATAAAGCGCCGATAAATCGGTGTAGTAGCTTCCGGCCGAATTATTTGCTCCGGCATACAAATATCTATCCGAAACGCTTAATAAATCGGTTTGGTTCTTAACATTTTCGGGGCAGATAGAATAGTGGTTCGTGGAAACGTCTGTTTTGGTAAGGTCTGCCACAACAAAAACGCCGTCCGTCTTTCCCTGCCCGTCATTGTAATTGTCAACAAGCTCTTTCATCGACTTTGTTGTATATTGATTGACCGAAGGCCAAAACTTGATTACCGTGCGATCGCCTGCACCTGAAGAGCCGCCGCAGCCTGCCGTAAGCGTCAAAACACCGCAGGACAATGCCGCACAAAGCAGCGCCGATATATTCCGTCTTAAAGATTTTTTCAACATTATCACCTTTTACCTTGTTAAAAATAAGAAAAATTATTTACCTAAAACAATAATCTCGTTTATTCCTACATAAGAACTGTTATTTTTGGGTTTTACTGTTATTTCAATTTTGGTTACATCTAAATTATTGAACTCTGCAACAGCCGCACCTAAATAGAAGCTGTGCGCAGATGTTGACGTATCACAATAAGTATATGTGTTCCGAACCTTGTCAAAAGATAAATTATTTATGTATTTTACTGTTCCGTCGGCGCAGAAAAATCGGATTTTTTCAATATCGTCAAAACCGATACTTGTATCGTCAGCATTATAGATCATAATGCTTCTTACGGTCTTTTTCTCACCGAAATCAACGGTGATTACCGATTCGCCGCTAAAAACGGTGTTCTTTGCGTAATTATCGCCGAAATTGTATGTTCTGTTCCATATACTATCACTGTGCCAAGAGCTGCCCTTTGAATTAATAAGCTTATCCGAAAGATATGAAACCGAAGAATCAGGTTTAACATTTGTTGCCGTTACCGCAGCCCCGGTAACAAGATTTGAATAACCGCTTGCAAAAGAGGGCAATGGCATTATATTATGGCGGGTAGCACCGTTTACATACATAACTTCAAGACCGTCCGAGTTCGTCACCCATTCCACCTTATCAAACGCGATATACCTCGCACTGGTTGGATTGTCGACATTCTGATGTGTATGGTAAACAATATAAAGTTCGCCGTTGTTTTCAACTATTGAATGATGACCGCAGCCGGATACATCTTCAACTCTGTCACTTCCGAGAAGTATTCCACCCTCTTCCAATGTAAGCTTTCTGTATGAACCGAGAGGACTGTCTGCTACCGCCTGAATAACCTTATAATTGTCTTTTCCGTAGGAGTTTATTGACATTGTAAGATAGTATTTGTTATTGTGCTTGGTAATCCATGCACCCTCGTTGACATTGTTTCTCTCGTACTCCGCTTCAAGCGAACTTCCGCCAAGAGTATACGTTCTGTTGTTTGTCAAGCGCGTTAACGTTTCATAATCAGGCTCTGTCCACGATTTCATTTCCATACCGAAAATAACTTCGTTTGCCGTCCCTTTACTTCTCACATATGAAAAGTATAAATACTTCTTTCCGTCGTCATCAATAAAAGGATGAAAATCTATTGAATTGAATATCTCTGAATAGCCGCCGCTTGCTACACCGTTTACTATTTTGCCGACAATTTTATCGCTTTCAGCCATTTTTTTAAGCTGATCCCACATAGCCTTCGGGTTAAAAAGGGAATACTTTAAAAAATACGCATATCCGTTTGTTGAATCTCCGGCACTTGCAGAAAGCTTTGTGCCGTCTGCATAGCTGTAATTATTGCTGTTATCGGTAATAACAAAGGGACCGTCATATGAATCGGATACTGCGACATACGGCAGATTACCGAATCTGTTTTTAAAGTCGTCGCCGTTCAAACCGGTATCGGTTTTATTACCCGGAGTTGCCGAAAAATACATATAGTATTTTTCGTGAACCTCATCATAAATCAATTCGGGCGCCCAAACATCGCTTTTTACTATATCGGTCAAAGCCGTACCGTGATCATCTTGAATTACTAAAGTCTTTTTTTTTTCCAGTTAGCAAGGTCTTCGCCTATATATGTATCTATTGACTGAGCGTCTCCGGTTAATGTGAGAATATATTTACCGTAATTGGAATCGTTTTTATCGGTTATTCGGAAAACTGCCGGATCGGCGCCCTTGACGGACTCCGAATCGAAGCTGTTATCATAATACAGCTGCTTGTTCATATAACCTGCCGACTGATACTGTAACGGCTCTTCTCCGCCTATCAATAGTGCTGTTCTTAATAACGATAAATCATCGGCAGTAAGCTTGCGGTCATTATTGTAATCCGCCGAATGTGTGTTTATTGCAGTGATTTCTTTATCAATGAACCCGTTAACAGAAACCAAATCGCAAATATTGAATTTGCCGTCATCATTTGCGTCGCCGGTCGCAGGCAAGCCCTTCTTCCAGAACAGCTCTGTTGCGGCTGTTATATTATCATAATCGCCGTTTACCTGATAACCGCGCGTTGTAATGCTGCCGCCGTCTTTTATGGACTGGCTTTCATTGTAAACATGGTTTGCCAGTATAGCAGTTATAGAATTAAGCTTCACCAAACCGTCCGATTTTTCGTTTTCACAATACAGTTCAAAGAGAAGCGGTTGTGTTTCGTTATGAACCACATAAATGTTAAGTCCGCTCTTGCTGCCAATCTTCTTAACCATATTAAGTTCTTGGTCGGTTTTTAACTCACACCAATCTGATTTAGTGTCTCGTTGGCTTTTAAGTTGAAATAAATACTTTATTTTTCCGTTATCGTCTTTCTGAATATGAAATTTGACATAAATATTATCATAGGGTTTTGTTATTGTATTATTAGTATCGCCCCAGCCCAATAACGTAAGATTAAAATACGGATTAATGTTGTCTGTAACGGTCGGATTGCCGTTTTCGTCAAACAATGTATCGCTTTGAAGATTTATATGATAAACAAAATTGTATATATCTTTATTTTTTCGATCTTTATCCGTGGCATCTCCGTAATGGGAAGCAAATTCTTCAAACTCTTCAGATGAAGTAAGATTAAAATTAACGCCGCTTAAATCATTAACTGTTAAAACCTTGCTGTATGTACCGTCTTTTGCGGTCAGCTTTTCGTCATTGGCCGTAACACTCAGCACATAACCTTCGTCAGCAGACGCCGTAAAGTTTATGTAATCACCTACACGGTATGTTCCGACTAATATGTTTGAAGTTATATTCTCGCTTACATTTGCGGTAACATTTATATCTGTATTAGCAATGGTATTAAAAGCATTTACCATATCCGAAACGGCGGTGGTTTGGGACGGCTTATAGCCTATTGTTGTGACTACTGCGCTGCTGCCATTCACAACCTGCTCTATCTGATATGTACGGTTGGCATTCACTGTTGATTTCATCCGACCTGTAAGTCGGCTGCCTACATAAACATCGAATTCATATGAATTCGTGCCGCTATGGGCAATAAAAATATCAAGACCTGTTGTCGCAATTTTTTTTGCTTCATCTTCTGTAATATCGCACCACTCACTTGTATTCAAACTATTTTTAGAAACTTGCAAGTAATACTTGATTTTCTTAACCCCGTTACTACCTTTATCCTGAATATGGAATTTGATATAAAGATCCTGACCCGTAGTTCCATAGCTTTTTAAAGTAAGAGCAAAATAAGGGTCAGCCGAACTTGTATATGTCGGAATACCATTAACGTCAAACAATTTAGCATCTTTAACCTTTGTATGATATACAAAATCATACTGATCGCCACCATGTTCGGCTTTCAACACCTTTTGCGTGCCGACTGCTGTTGCAAACGGAGAAAATGTAATGCTGCTTTCTTCGTCTTCAGCACTTATAGGAATAAATGCGGACAGTACTACGAGCATCATACAAATTGTGAAAGCCGAGATTTTCATAAAGTTTTTGCGAAAATTTATCATTTCCGTTTCCTCCCTGAATATGTGTAATTATTACAACAATTATCCTATAATTATTATTATATTTATTTATCACGTGAATTCAATGCGATAAATCTTCCAATTTTATATATAAATCGCCCAATTATATTTCGTGAGACCTGAAGTTTCTGTTGTAGCTTCTATAGAAGGTATTTATATTGTTAAAGCCGCATTTTCCGATAATATCATTCAGCGGAATATGCTTGTTTTTCGGGTCGTTAAGCATCTCGACCGCTTTTTGCGTTCTTATGTCATTAACGAATATTCTGAAATCCACATCAATAACATTAGAAATTTTTTTGCTTAATGCTTTCGGCGATATATAAAACTTTTCAGATAACACCTGTAAGGTTATGTTTTCATTATAATGATCATATATATATTCAACTATCTGCTCTATAAGATTATTATCGCTCGCAATATTTCCGCTTCGCTCGACGGTCCCGTAATGCTCAATAATGTCGGCAATAACATAACCGGCGATACTTGTTTTTTTAAGTTCCGATAGCTGACCGCCGCTATTTATAACTTCATTCTTTATAAACTCATAAATTTTCCGGTTATACTCCTTGTCGGTAAGCCAATGCGGAAGCTTTTTGTTAGGGTAAAGCAACAAGAAATTTCTTATATAGCAGGTACCTATATGAAAATACATTACCTCCGCTTCATTCTCTATTTCATAGCTATGGCTCTCAACGCTGTTGATTATCGCAAACTGACCGTCTTCAAGCGTTTTACGCTCACCTGCTATTTTAATCGCCACACGGCCGCTGATCACCCCGTATATTTCCATATTTCTGTGAAAATGCAGCGGGTAACCGGTACTTATATATTGCTCTGCGATAAAGCGGTTCTCTTTATCTCTGCCGATTTCATTTTGATGTTGACTGCTTCTCTCTTTTTTCATTGGCGATTATCCTTTCGGGATTGACGAATTTAACAGTAACACCCCTTATTTTAACGAATATATGCGAACTGAAAACGGGGGCAACTTAACAATACCTTTTTCATTCCTCCCCTCTGACATTTCATATTTTTCCCCGCCTATATCAACTTCAACATCATAATTATTATAGTTTTCAACAAACAAATACGAGTTGTTTTCGTCAGCTCTTTTATGGGCTGTCACACCGTACGGCACATTATTTATATTGCCGTAGATTTTAAGCTCATTCAATATTTCGGAAAGAAGACAGGATTTAAAAGCACCGGTATCTCTTGCTGCCAAATAATAGGTACAGCCTTTTCCATACTTATTTTTTATTACGGCAGGCTCATCGGCATAAAAATCATTCTTATATGTTGCTATTATTTCAGAATCGTCATTCGCATGGATTCTTTCACAATAGTCGGCAACCTCATATTCTTTTCCGTTTGATATAATGTAATTTCTTTCTTCGGGATAGAGAGTATCTATTTCTTCTGCCCAAAGTCCGAAAATATCTTTAAGCTTTCCGGCAGGGAATCCTCCGAGGTGACAAAGGTCGTTTTCATTTACCATACCAAGCATATAGGTTGATAAAAATGTTCCGCCGTTTTTAACATATTCTTCAATTTTATCAACGGTTTCATCACTTGTGATATACAGCATAGGCGCTATAACCAAATCATATTGCGATAACGGTTTGCCCATCGATATAACATCAACATCAATAGCCCTTGACCATAACTGTTCATAAAATGACCGACAGGTCTCGTAATACTTTTTATCGCCGTTCTGAAAGCCCTGTGCCTCTTTAATCGCCCAAGAATTTTCCATATCCACAATAAGCGCAACCTTAGGCGATGGCATAGTTCCGAGTATTGAATCAAGTTTTTTCAATTTGTTGCCGAGCTCAGATACCTCTCTGAAAACTCTGGTATTTTCATGACCGCAATGGTCTACTACAGCACCGTGAAATTTTTCGTTTGAACCTCTTGACTTTCTCCACTGAAAATAAAGAACCGAGTCGCTTCCGTGAGCTACAGCCTGCATAGACGACAAAACATTCATTCCCGGACGTTTCAGCTTGCTTATTGCCTGCCAATTCGTATTGCTTGGTGTACTTTCCATCAACAAAAACGGGCGTTGCTTTAGGCAACGGAATGCATCGTGTGACATAGCAACACCTATAGCGACATCCCTGTCATTATATTTTCCATCCTTACCTATTCCGTGCCACAACGGATAATTATCCCAAGAAATAACATCAACGCTCTTTGCTAAAACATTGTAGTTTAAACCGGTAAAGGGAGCCATCATATTTACCGTAACCGGCAAATCGGAATATTGCCTGATGGCATTAACCTCGTTATTAACAAAATCGGCGGTTTTATCCGTAATAAATCTTTTCCAATCGAGTTGTAAAGCTGAAAAGGTATCACCGTTCGGAAGCGGCGGCTCAACCGAATCAAAATCATCATAGGTATGGCTCCAAAATGCGGTCCACCATTGAAAATTCAGTTTGTCTATGGTCTTATATTTTTTTTGCAACCATTTTGAAAACTCTTTTCTGCACAGCGGACAGAAGCATTCTCCCTGCAATTCGTTTGAAATATGCCATCCTATAACCGCCGGATGATCAGCATATCTTTTTGCAAGCATAGAATCAATTTCATAAACCTTTTTGCGGTAGTATGGGGATGTAAGACAATGGTTATGTCGGCGGCCGAAAGGATTTCTTTGACCTCGATTGTCAACACGCAAAACTTCCTCATGTTTATTTGCCATCCAACGGGGACGGGAACCGGACGGAGTTGCAAGAATGGCCCTGCCGCCCGTCTTATAGATTTTTGTTAAAATCTCATCCAAAAACGAGAAATCGTATTCGTCCTCTTTCGGTTCAAGCACGGACCACGAAAAAATGCCTACGGTCATTTCATTACAATTTGCCAATTTAAAAAGACGCATATCCTCGTCCCATATTTCCTTTGTATCTGTCCATTGCTCCGGATTATAATCCCCGCCGTACAAAAAGTGCTTGAATTTATCGTTAAAATACTTCTTCATACCATTCGCACACATCTGAACTTTAATCAGATTATTTGTATCCTTTCAAGTAATCCTTATTGATTTCAAAAAGCTCGTCACACATCTTTTTAATCTCATCGAGCGAACACACTGCCGACGAAAGCGGATCCATATATACGGCTTCATACACCATTTCTTTGCTCTTTTTAATTGCAGCCTCTATAACAAGATTTTCTATCCGCGCGGTTGTGTTTACAAGTATTGCCAAATGTTCGGGAAGTTTGCCGGCAACGGTGGTTTTGAATCCCATAAAATCCGCAACAACGGGAACCTCCACACAGGCGTTATAAGGTAAATTCGGAATTGAGCCTTTGTTTAAAACATTGCCGTTAAATATAAACGGTTTTCCGTCGCCGATACGGGCATTGAAAATATCTGCGGCGTATTCTTCACTTTTAAGCTTTGAAATAGGCTTTTCCAAGAAATCCTTATACTGTTTTTCGGTATTCATTTTACGCTCATTTCTCAAATTTAGAGAAAAAGCATATTTACCGGGATTCCAACCGGTTGAATGTGTGCAGTACTTTTCTATTAAATCAGGTCTTTTTCTGAACCACGGATTGTATTCGGAATTATGACCGCTTGATTCGGTAACATAATATCCGAGCTTTAGGAGCATTTCGTTTCTGACTTGTTCCTTATTGTAATACTCCTCGTTATTAGCAACCAGAGCCTTTAATGCGGGATATAGGTCCTGCCCGTTATGTTTTAATACTGTATAAAATGCCTGATGGTTAACGCCCATACACTTATATTCAATTTCTTCTTCGGGTATATTTAACCATTCGGCAAGCATTTGTATTGTATGCTGAACGCTGTGGCATAACCCCGTAACCTCAACATTAGAGTATTTCTGCATAGCTCCGCAAAGCATAGACATAGGGTTTGTATAGTTCAAAAAAACCGCGCCCGGACAATACCTTTCAATATCTGAACATATTTCGAGCATAAGAGGTATATTTCTTAATGCTCTGAAAATACCTGAAACGCTTCTTGTATCTCCTACATTTATATCTATTCCGTATTTCTTAGGTATTTCAATATCATATCTCCATATATCAACATCGCCGTTGAAGACGGTACACAAAACGCCGTCTGCATTTTCAAGTGCCGTTTTTCTGTCCATGGTAGCAGTAATTTTGCAATCGGGACACTCCATGGTTTCCTTTATTTGCTCACACACCGCTTTAATGTCATCCAAATTACTCTTGTTAATATCCATCAATGCAAACTCGGCATCCTTGAATGCATCAAAAGTCAGCAAGTCTCTCATACAGCTTGTAGTAAACTGTAAACTTCCTGCTCCTATAAAAGCAAATTTTTTCATACTATTCCTCCTGCCGCTATGAAAGGTACCTGCTCATATCGGAAAATCAATCTTGTTATAAGTTTACACCTTAAAGTGTGCTTAGTCCATAGATTAAAAAAAATCTTTTTATGGACAAAATGACTGATATGTGTTAGTATAATTATGAAAAAATTGTGCTGTAATGGGGTGTAATAATGATATACAACGGCAATATGAAGGATAAAACCGATTTCAAATCCGAAAAGGCTTTTTATGTCAACAGCTGCGGAATAACCCATACAAGCGATGATTATTCGGTTATCAGAGAATTCGGAAGAAACGATTTCCATATACTTTATGTCACAAAAGGAAATTGCTATATTGAAAAAGAAAACTCTATCATTACATTAGATGAAAACGATATATTCATCTATTATCCTCACGAAATGCAAATGTATTCTTTTGACAGCAAAGAGAATATTTCCTATTGGATTCATTTTAGTGGGTATGAGGTGGAAAATCTTTTGTTGCAATTAAATCTGACGGCAGGAAAGCATCGTTTAGACGAATTCAATAATATTTCCGCATTGTTTAACAGCATCCAAAAAGAATATTCTACATATTCGATAATAAAGGACGAAACAAACCAAAAAGCAAAAATATCGAAAATAAAAAACGGCGGTCTGCTTATAGAGCTGCTTTCAAACATCCGTCTATCTATAAACCAAATTGACAATAAAGAAATTTCATCAAAATTTATTGATAATGTAAATCGCTTCCCCGAAAAAAATTTTGATATAGACTTTTATGCCGAATCGGAAAATCTGAGCAGAAGCAGATACAATTACCTGTTCAAGCAGGAAACCGGTCTATCCCCTAAGCAATATCTCATAAATTCCAGAATAGCCAAATCGGAATGGTATTTAAAACACACCGACCTGAATATTTCCCAAATTGCAGAAAATGTCGGATATACCGATGCTTTGTATTTCAGCAGAATTTTCAAAAAGAAGAACGGAGTTTCCCCTATAAATTATCTGAAAAAGTTTAAATAGAATGAGCAATTATAAGCATCTTTTTGTCAACGTTTTAAAATACAGAGTATGATATCAATAGATTGAATTTTTTTAATTAAAAAAACATCTGGCTTGTGGTACGGATATATTTTTCAACCGTTGTTTCGCTCCTTTCCTCTAAAATCAGATTATTTCTTATGAATTCTATTTGAATACAAGGGGTTGGTCAGGGGTAGCCCTGATAAACACCGTTTTTCGAGAATCGGAGTAAAAACGGTCTGCTCGCTAAAGTAACACATTGCAAAATTGAATATCGGAAAAATGCAGAGGCGCAGCCAACGGATCACTCCGAAGGCTGCGCCTTTTTTGCGCTTTGAAAAAATATTTTAAATCATTTGCAAAAACACCCTGCCAAAAAGCACTCCTTATTCAGAGTAAGTGAAGAGGAGTTCTCAATAAGAAAAAGTGTTTCTCACCTCATTATTGAAAAAATTTAAAATAAGGTTGCTAAAAGCGGTTTCTCAGTGGGAATTAGTGAGGGAGAAAATATTTTTCGAACGATAGTCTAAAAACAGCCGTTCTCGCAGGCTACCTATTGAGAGATTTCCTGTGTACCTTGAAAATAGAATGACCGTCCGATTGGGATATGACTTTGCGACGATATGAGCGAGGCGACGCCTCCTAACGGGGGCAGGAACAGCAATCGGGACAGAACGGCGAAAGAAATCTAACAGAGCACTATTTTATACCAAAATCAGTCGGTTTCTCCGACGAAAGGAGTTGAAAATTCAATGAGTAAAAAATCGTATTGGTGGGAGGCGGAAACCTTCGCCTATTACCGAGTGCCGAAGGCACTGTTCACGAATCCGCAATACAAAGCCTTATCCGCTGATGCCGCCTTGCTTTATGGGCTATTGCTTGACCGCACCGGTTTGTCCGGCAGAAATGCGGACAATTTTTCCGACGAAAGCGGGTGCATCTTCATCTACTACACACTGAATGAAGTTTGCACCGCCCTTGGCTGCGGTCACGATAAGGCAACACGGTTATTTGTGGAATTGGAAAAGCACGGCTTGCTTATCCGCAAACGACAAGGCAAGGGTAAGCCTAACCGCCTTTATGTGCAAAAGTTCCGCACAGATAACTGAAAATCCGCACACACCTATGCTCAAAAGCCGTATTCCGGACTGCGGATATATAGCAGGTAATAATAAATACTCTATTAAACTAAGCAGTAATTCTCTACTATCCGAAAAAGAAGATATATAGTTTTGCTAAAGACAAGCTACTTGCATAAGAAATCCGCAGTTCAACGCAATCAGCGGATTGCCACCCTTTTTTCGGAAAGTAAAAAAGCAAATTCAAATAAACACAAGAAAGAAGGCAAACAATGAGCAAGAAAAATACAGCGCCAACGCTTTTGAAAATCACCAGTCTGCGCCCATTCAAGGGACATCCCTACAAGGTGCAGGACAATGAAGAAATGGACGCTTTGGCAGAGAGTATCAAGGAAAACGGCATTCTCACGCCTTTGATTATCCGTCCCATTGAAAATACCGGCGAATATGAGATTATAAGCGGTCACCGTCGCTTATATGCAGCGCAAAAAGCAGGACTTGCAGAAATTCCGGTACTTATCCGTGTGCTTGACCGTGACAGTGCCGCCATCGCCGTAGTGGATAGCAATCTGCATCGGGAGCATATCCTTCCTTCCGAAAAGGCGTTTGCCTATAAAATAAAAATGGAGGCAGTATCCCATCAAGGCGTCCCTTGTGGACAAGTTGGCCACAAGTCCCGTGATAATATTTCCGATACAGACAGCGGCAGACAAGTGCAACGCTATATCCGCCTGACTTATCTTATTCCGGAATTTCTCGAAAAGATGGATAAAGGTGAAATTGCACTGTCCGTCGGCGTGGAGCTTTCGTATCTCAATGAAAGCCGCCAACAAGATGTATTAGAACAGTGCAGGATGAATGATTGCACCCCGTCCTATTCGCAGGCTTGGCGAATGCATAAAGCAGAACGGGAAGGATTACTTACAAAAGATGTTATCCAGTTTGTTATGAGCGAGGAAAAACCCAATCAGCGGGAAATGGTAAAAGTCCACGCCGACCGATTGCAAGATGTTCTGCCAAAAGGAATGAATGCTCAAAAGACTGAGGATTTCATCATTAAAGCCTGTGAGCATTACCGAAAATATCTTATTCGGCAGCGCAGCCGGGACGAAAGATGAGGTGTCAACAATGAATTTTATTGTCGGATTAAATCAAGGCGAGCAACGGATATACCGAATCGGTGATGTAACCTATTATGTCTCCGCAAAATTCGAACGCAACTCACAGAAAAACCTGCGTGATCGTGTTCGGAGAACGGTAATCAGCGATTTCACACCTTTGACATTATTACAGACGGACGATACAATAACCTCGGAATATGCGTGTTCGGCTGTCGGAAGGGAGGAATTATGCAGCCGAAAAAAGAACAAGAACAATTAGGGCTTGCGGCACTTTATTGCCGCCTTTCCCGTGATGACGGTGCGGAAGGTGATTCCAATTCCGTAGCAAATCAAAAACGGCTATTACAGAAATACGCAAAAGAAAACGGATTGGGTAATACCCGCTTCTATGTGGATGATGGCTATACCGGCACAAATTTCAACCGTCCCTCGTTTCAAAAGATGCTCGAAGATATAGAAATGGGGTATATAACAGCGGTTATTGTCAAAGATATGTCCCGCCTCGGCAGAGATTATCTCGGCGTCGGTTATTACACGGACACATTTTTCCCGGAGCATAATATCCGCTTCATTGCTGTCAACGATTGCGTAGACAGCAATGACGGAGAAAATGAACTTGCTCCGTTTCGCAATGTGATGAATGAGATGTACGCTCGTGACATTAGCCGTAAGGTGCGTTCTGCACATCGCATTCGAGGTAACTCCGGGGAACCGTTGGGACAACCGCCCTATGGGTATCAAAAGGACCCGCTGAACAAGAAACGCTGGATCATTGATCCGGAACCGGCGCAGGTTGTGCGGGATATTTACCAAATGTGCTTAGAGGGAAAAGGTAATGACACCATAGCCCGCATTTTGCAGGATAACGGCATTCTGAACTGTACCGCATACTGGCATGAAAAAGGGATCGGCAGGGGCGGAAAGAAAACGCAGCCGAATCCGTATCGGTGGAAAGACAGCACCATCAGCAAAATTCTTACGCAGCAGGAGTATTGCGGTGATATTATCAATTTTAAGACCTATTCCAAGTCCTTCAAAGACAAGACCCGTCGTGATAATCCGGAGGAAAACTGGGTGATCTTCAAGGATGTTCACGAGCCGATCATCGACAGGGATACCTTTGAACAGGTGCAAAAGAAAATCGTTAAGAAAACAAAGCGTCGTGCACCAAAGCCACAAAACGGAGAAAAGAGTATCTTTTCGGACTTTCTGTACTGTGCAGATTGCGGGCATAAGCTATGGTATCACATCAATACTATCAACAAGAATATCTGCTACTTTTCCTGCTCCAACTATGTGAAGGACTACCGTGGAACTTGTCCGACACGGCATTATGTGCGGGCGGACGCTATTGAGCAGGTGGTTAAATTGGAACTGCGAAGGTTGGCACAATTTCTTCAAGATGATGAATTGCAGTTTGCAAATCTGCTTGAAAGCAAAACCAATCAGGAAATTGCAGCAGAAAGGAAACAGCTTGAAGGCGAACTGCAAAAGGCAATTATGCGCACAGAAACCGTTTCCCGTCTCTATAAAAAAGCATTTGAAAAGAATGCGGAGGGATTGCTTTCGGACGAGGGATTTCTGCAAGTCACCCACGAATATGATGAAGAACAGCTTGCACTGAAAACAAAAATTCCGCAACTACGGGAGCGTATTGCCGAATCGGAACGTCGGTCAGCAAACAAAGACAAATTCATTGCTGCAATTCGCCGGTTTATGCAAATGGACAAGTTGACTGCCCCTCTTTTGCATGAACTGATTGACCGAATCGAAGTGTATGAAACGCAAGGTGTAGGTAAAAACAGAACGCAAAAAATTGTGATTCATTACCGTTTCGTGGGCTATATTGACATTCCGGAAGCGCCGCTAACGGAGCATTATGTTGCAGAAACACGGCGGGGGGTTGCTGTAGAGTACATCCCGGCATAAAAAAGAGCAGGTGCCAGACCTGCTCAAAAAAAGAAGCATAAAAAATGAGTGTTCATAACTCAAATCCGTTATGAACACTCGATATGGCAGAGCGGATGCAGTTAAATCCGAACTCAAATCTGAGTTTTCAATTTCACTCAGACTAACGGTTTCAGAGCCGTCCTTGTAATTAAATGTTATCACCATTCTATCATCATACAGATAAATCGTGTTGATAAAGCTATCAATCAGTCTGCGCTTATGGTCTAAACGGCGAGTATTGTATTTGCGGAAACGGTGAAACCAAAATAGAATTTGGTCTTTTGTAAGCAACGGCTTTGAAATTTCCTCTTTAATGATTTGGACGGAAATATCGCTCTTTTGCTTTTCCAAATCTTCAAGTCGTTGCTTGGTGGATGGAGTCACAATGCCTTGCTGAATGGCATTAAGAAGATTATCAATACCTCTTTGAATATCTGCATACTGTTTTCTGAGCATCAGCAAAACAGTATTTTCTTTGCCTTGGATTTCCATTATGGCATCGGCAATTTTTTCAAGGAGGGCATCATCATAAAGTACCTTTTCAATCTGCTTCACAACAAAATCTTCTATCCAATCTTTTTTGACAGTTTTCTTATCGCAACCACTATGCTTTTTAACACCAACGCATTTGTAATAACGATATACAGTTGAGGTCTTGCTTGTTCCGCTTTCACCAACCATAAAGCAATCACATTTACCGCAACGCAGTTTTGTGGTCAGCAAATATTCATCTTCGGCTTTATGTTTGGCCGGAGCCTTTTTATTTGAAACCATACGGCGTTGAACACGGTCAAACAACTCATCAGGAATGATAGCAGGAATGCCATGCGGATGAATAATATTACGATATTTAAACTCACCAATATAACGGTGGTTTTTCAGCATTCGGGCAATCATATCAACACCTATTTTACCGCCGAAAGCAGAACGCAATCCCTTAGCGTTCATTTCCTGTGCAATCTCGGTCATAGAAGCGCCTTCTGCGTAACGCTTAAAGGCTTCTAAAACAGCGGGTGCAACTAAAGGATCTATCTGAAAATGATGTTCACTGTCAATAGTATATCCTAACGGTAAAGTACCGCCGTTAAACTTACATTTATAGGCATTTTCCGTAAGCCCACGGATAACCTTTTCAGAAAGCTCGGCAGAATAATATTCTGCCATACCTTCAAGCACCGCTTCCATAAGTATACCTTCCGAACCATCGGAAATTTTCTCTGTGGCGGATATAACCCTGACCCCATTTTTACGCAGTGCAGCTTTATAATGAGCAGAGTCATAACGATCACGTGCGAAACGGTCAAGTTTCCATACAATTATAAGTTCAAACTTTCTGCTCGCGCTGTCCTTTATCATTTTCTGAAAGTCAGGACGGTTATCCGTTCTGGCAGAAAAAGCACGGTCTATATATGTTCCTACAATCTGAATACCGTTCTTTTCGGCAAACACCTTGCACTCACGCAATTGACCTTCAATGGACTCTTCACGCTGATTATCACTTGAATACCGTGCATATATTACAGCCGTCATTGTTTCATCTCCTTAATTATTAATTTGATTTTATTCCCTTGTTTCAATCGCACGATTTTTAAACGTGATAATCTTATCGAAATTAACAAATAATTTTTTTTGAGAAAAAATACTTGCAACAATAACCTGATTATCAGATAGTTCGCTTTGTAAGAAATCCATCATTTGTTTTGTGTTACTATCGTCAAGCTCCTTTGCTTTCGGTGAGTCAATTACTAAAAACAATTTTGTGTTTATTGCCTTTTCTACAACTTTAATAGCAGCCACTTTATAAGCAATGATGAGTTTTTGGAATAGTGCTCCTGTCTTACCACGAAGATTATCGGTAAATATATAATCAATTTTATTTGAAATAAACTGTTCTACATTTAATCTTCTGGCGTATTCGAAAAACAATTCATAAATTTGAGAAATATATTCATTGTTATATCTGATTCTTGTTCGAATTTGAGCCTTAATTTTTTCGCGCTGTTTTTTTGCTTGATTTAAAAGTGTCTTTATAGATTCAACATCAACATTTATTGAGCTTAATGCAGAATTGATTTTCTTTTCTGTATCAATAGTAATATTATCACCAAACAAATCAGTACCATTAATAACGGCCTCATATTCCCGCATTAGTTTAGCCCTTTCACTTTCCATGCGCGAAAGACGGTTCAAAAGCAAAGATTTTTCTGCCTTCAGATATTCTATATTACAACTATTTTCGATATTATCCTTTGTGACTTTTACAGGACCTTCTGTAGTTTTGACATATAGGCTCATAGCTTCAATATATTCGAAGAAACTTTTATCTTGTTTTATTACTTTATTAATTTCATCGATATTTTGTTTAATGTCTTGTATTGCGAGTTGGATAGATGCTATCTTTTTCTTGATGTCTTCTCCAAGAGTGATAACTTCCAAATTGTTGTTGCTTTCATAATATTCTTCTTTTATACTGTTCATATTAAGTAAAGCTTGATATTTATCTATCTCATTATCAATAGCATCTCTTTCTTTGAACAAATCTTCACAATCGATATTTTTTAATGCTGAAACAAGTTCATCAATAGAAAATCGATTATTTCCGATTACTTTACCACGGTTTAATAAAGTCCAGCCTTTTTCTTGGTCAATGTACATTAATCCAAGCAAATTGCTTGCAATTCTTAAATTATCCACACCGAAAATGAAAGAAACAAAAGAAATATGTTCATCTGGAAGAGAATAAGTTTTTGACCAAGAACAATCCTCAGGTTCAACACTTAAAAACTTAAATGATCTCCTAATAACAAATTTTTGACCATTGTTTTCTATATAAGCTGTTGTATCGACTTTGTCAAAACTAATACCTTCTGTAGAAGGTATCGTATATCCCAGTGCATAAAAAATCAAACGGCAATATGTGCTTTTACCTACCGAATTCAAATCATTAGATGTTATTAAATTAAATTGTCTATGGAAAATATCAGATGATACATCTGGTTGTTCTTCAAAAACCAACTTTTCTATAATCATTTTTATTTCCCTTCCAAAATTTTTTGTATGTTATTTTTGTTATTTATCAGTCTGGCAAGACATTTTTTAATTAAATATTCTTTCGCCAACCCTGAATAATCTGCAAACTCAACATATTCGTCAACATAATCCTGCCAGTGATCTTTGATGAAATCTTTTCGTGACTTGCCCTTATTTGCTTTAATATATACCTTTAGTTCCTCCAGTAACTTATTGAAAAAACTAAAGCGTTCGTGATAATATGATTTTTGTGAATAATACATTTCGTATTCACCGATAAGGTCAGGATCAATTTCACTATCAAACAAATCACTTATGTCAATATTAATTTCTGATAGAATGACTACTATTTGCCAAAGCAACTCTTCCTTGCTCATTTTCTTATGTTTTTTATCATTAGGCATAGTAGCGTTAACTAAAAAAGTTTCATGCCATTCCGTAAGTAATCTTTGAACAAATCGTTGTAGATATGGAGATTGTATATCAAATTTAATTGTAAGTATCTCATTTATTTTATTATCAATTTCTCTAAACATATCACGGGAATTTTCAGTATTGATATAAGGATAAATGGTAGAAATCATAAAATCATCAATATTTATTGCTCGTATTCTGTTAATGAGCTCTTGATATCTAACTTTTTTAGAGGGTTTAGCTTTATTAACAATCCCCTCTAGTTTAGTTATGATTCGTTCTATTTGAGTACAAAATTCTGCTTTTTCATCAGATGCGTTTTTTAACTTTACAACTTTATTTTTAAAAATTTCAGTTCTCTTAATTGGAGCTTCATAATTTGATATGTACAAAAGTTCGTCGCCTTTACTTAAATCAGCCGGAGTTTTAACCAGTGAAATTACGGCATCTTCAAGCTTAGAATTTCTGTTATCCAAACTGCCATTATGAATAGATTTTGCCTGCGCATAAATATGTCTTTTGTTTTTACACAACAATTCAATATCTTGATACTTACCCTCTACGATAATTTCATCAACCTCATCTATGTAATATAAAAACAAGAAAATAGCAGCATCAACTTGAAATTGCCATCCGAATGCAGAAGCGGATGCATTTCCATCAAAAAATGGATTATCAACATTTAAACGATTTTTCATAATACCCTCCAAATTAACAATTAAATGTTTCTATTCTTCTGCTAATCCGCTATTTATCCATGCATCAATTTCGGAAAGCTTAAATTTCCACTTCTTGCCAACCTTGTGTGCCGGCATGCATTTATTCGCAATCCATTTCAGCGCAGAATCGCGACTAATGCCAAGATACTTGCAAATCTCAGGCATAGAGTAATATCTATCTTCAAAATCGGACATATTTACACCTCTTTTTATCTTTTATTATACCATATAACTGCGGATTAGTAAAGTTAATTGTCGGTTATTGTATGGTGTTATTTTAATTTTGCTATTGTGGGAAAACACAAAATGTGCTATAATTAGCGAAGATTAAAAAGTAAGGAGATTATATATGACACACATTTTTGTTGTCAACGAACGTACTTTTAAAATACATTTGGAATACATGTTTGCCGGAACAGGTTATTCAACTCATATTCCGGATTTTATAGAAACAGAGAAAACTATCACAACCGCAGATTTTGATGAAAAAACCTTTGTTTCGATGATTGCGGATATATCTAAGATCAGAGAAAATGACTTAGTTGCATTTTATGTTACTGGATGTAAAAAGATTTTTGGTTTTTTCCAAGCTATAAGTGTACCATTCTACAATTCTGCCTCTGAGGATTATTTGGGTAAAGAATTAGGTCGATATCTTCCGTTTCGCGTAAGATTAAAACCTTTTATAGTTTTTAGCGAAGGAATAACCGAACATAAAGCATTGGATGATATTTATAATATAGAGCATCCTTATCAAATGTGCTGGAGTTTAATCTATAGAAAATTAACAGGTATGAGAGGTTGCTCCTTTATTACGGATTTTGAGTATCTCAACTTAAACTTGTTAATATCAATTGCCAATAAGAACAAGCCTTTATATGCCGAACATTATACATATGATTCCCAACAGCAAAAAATTGTCAAGTCTGATAAAGCGTATTGTTATGTAGGAGATATCCGAATAGGCTTGGATGTTAAAAGAAGACTTCTTCGCGTAACAAATTCGCACGAAGCACATTTGCAAGCGTACATTACCCAAAACCACGATAAATCTCCTTTAAAAGAATTGCTGTATCCTGACAAATTTAGAAATATATGGATTGGAAACGAAGTCGTTTGTAGCGTAGGTGAACAGAGAATTGATATTCTTTCAATTATCGAAACAAAAGAAAAATATTATATAAGAATAACAGAACTAAAAGACGAAACACCAAGTAAAGATATTGTTGAAAAGCAAATACAATGGTATATTCATTGGGTTGCTCAATACCTGGTTCCGCTTATGAATGACAAAGAGGTTGTTGTAATCCCAACCATTATCGCAAAAAAGCACAAAAGAAACACAAATAAAAAAGTTAAATTTGTATCAGCTTGTGATTTCTTCAAGAAAACAAAAATTGGTAAACTATATAATATAACAATCAATCCGGTAGAATATATAGCATTCGAAAGAATTACGGATGATATTACCTTTGAAAAAGTTTTCTAAAAATGCTGGATATATAAAAGCATATGTGATATAATCAAAGACGAAAGTGAGGTGAGGACATGAATTATATAGGTTCAAAGTATTCACTTATGGACTTTCTTACCGAAACAATAGCAACAGTCGTGGGAACGAATACACACAAGGTATTTGCTGACTTATTTGCAGGCACTGGTGTGGTAGGAAAAACGTTTAAGGAAAAAGGATATAGAGTTTTATCAAATGATATTCAATATTACAGTTATGTGATGAACAAACATTTGATTGAAAATGTTCCTCCCCTTGAAGTAAGAATCCTTGAACACCTTAACACCTTAAAAGGCACAGAAGGCTTTGTTTACAAAAACTATTGTGCCGGTTCCGGTAGTGGAAGAAACTATTTCACCGATGAAAACGGCAAGAAATGTGATTCGATCAGAATTGAATTGGAACGGCTTAAAAACTGTGGAGAGATTGATGAAGCTCAATACTACTATCTCCTTGCAAGTCTTATTAACTCAATTGACAAGTACGCTAATACAGCTTCGGTTTATGGTGCATTTTTAAAACAAATCAAAAAATCTGCAGCTAAAGAATTTGAGTTAGAATTGCTTCCCATTGTTGATGGTGATAAAGCAAGTAAAGCTTATAATGAAAACATATCAGATTTAATTAGAAAAATAGGCGGTGATATACTGTACTTAGATCCTCCGTATAATGCAAGGCAATACTGTGCAAATTATCATGTTCTCGAAACCATAGCAAGATACGATTCACCTGAACTTAAAGGTAAAACTGGTTTGCGTGATTACAGTAAGCAAAAAAGTGACTTCTGTTCGCCAAGAACTGTTGTTGAAGCCTTTGATGATGTAATCAGAAATGCAAACTTCGAGTACATATTCTTAAGTTACAATAACGAAGGTTTAATGCCATTCGAAACAATTCGAGAAGTAATGCAAAGATATGGAGAATATGAAATGTTCTCGACCGACTATCGAAGATTCAAAGCAGACACAGATGAAAATAGAAACCATAAAAGTGATAAAACCGTGGAATATCTACATTGTTTGATAAAAAAGTGACTTCTTCTTGTGAAGTCACTTTTTTCATGTTATAATTATCTCACCTAAATATTAAGGTGGGATAATTAATGAATCCGTTTAAAGAAGGTAGCAACCAATATAAAGATTTTGAAACTATGTCTGACTGTAAATGGCATTGTTCCAAGTGCGAACTATTAAGTGGTCAAGCTAAAACTTGGCAAGTTTGGCGTCAAGAGAAAGGCATCCAGCTTGACCGAGATGAAAGTGGCAATTGGTATAAGATGATTTTGTGCCCTAATTGTGGTATAAAAACCGTACACAGAAAACTAAAATCAACCGAAATTGTTACGGAAAACCTTAAAGCAAGAACAGGCATTCCTGCCAAAGTTGCCAAGAGAGCAAAAGAATTATTTGGTTGTGTGGATGAATACTCGATGAGAACTGAAGCTGCAAAGGTTTTAGAGATCGACCACAGAACGCCTCAAGTACGCTGGACTACGAATGAAGATGATAATTCTAATTTGACCGATGAGCAAATTAAAGCCAAATTTATGCTTTTGACAAGCCCTAACAATCTTTTGAAATCCCGCATTTGCGAGGAATGCGCGAAAACTAACAAACGCGGAAAAGGCTATAAAGAGATTGAATTTTGGTATGTTGGTGATGAAAATTATTCAGATGATATCGGTTGTGTCGGTTGTTTTTGGCACAATCCTTCAAAGTGGCGTAAAGAACTTAATAAAAAGATAAAGGAAAAATAATTTATGGCTCGTTTCAATGATTTGGATATAAAAAAATGGAAGGAATATGATGATATAATTACAGATTCGCTTTGGATTTTTGATAAGCGTGATAATTCTGGCGTTCATAATGCTTCCTATCATGGAAATTTTATTCCTCAAATTCCAAATCAGTTATTTCGCAGATATACCAAAAAAGGTGATTGGATTCTTGATCCGTTTACTGGAGGCGGAACATCTTTAATTGAAGCGCAAAGATTAGGTAGAAATGCTATTGGAATCGAACTTCAGGAATATGTCGCCAAATCAGCTCACAGTTTGGTAGAGCAAGAAAAAACAAAAGATTTCAAAGGAACAATTATTGTTGGCGATAGCAGAACGGCTAACATTGAAGATTGTTTGCATCATTTCGGCATTGATAAAGTTCAGTTTGTGATATATCATCCGCCGTACTGGGATATTATCAAGTTTAGTGATAACGAAAAAGATTTATCAAACTGTAACTCTATTGAAGAATTTAATCAATCCTTTGGTGAAATTATAGATAACACATCGAAGTATTTGGAAAAGAACAGATATTGCGCTTGCGTTATCGGTGATAAATATGCAAATAGCGAAATCGTACCTTTGGGATTCTACTGTATGAATTTATTTTTATCCCGCGGCTTTAAATTAAAAGCCATATTGGTAAAAAATTTCGAAGATACCAAGGGTAAATCAAATCAAAAAGCCATTTGGCGTTATCGCGCATTAGCAAGTGACTTTTATCTGTTCAAACACGAATACATTTTTGTATTTAAGAAGATAAAATAACCAAAGAAGGGAAAACATATGGAACTTAATAATATTGTAGATGAAAAAGATTTTGCCTACGAAGAAAACGAAGAAAATGAACAAAACGAATTAAAAAGATATCAAATAAATTCCTATTCAGTTGACAGAGCGGTAGAAACATTAATAAAGTGGAAGAGAAATAATAAACTTGTCATACCAGATTTTCAAAGGGATTATGTCTGGTCTTTTAGTAATTGTGCTCGCTTAATTGATTCTATATTATTAAATCTTCCCATTCCCAACATTTTTGTATTTAAAATCGTTGAAAAAGGTGAAGAGAAATATATTCTTGTTGATGGAATGCAAAGAATAACCACAATCGATCAGTTTGAATCTGGCATTTGGAAACAATCGGAAAAAGAACGCAAGTTTAAAATAAATTTAAAAACATCTAATTGGCGTAATAAAGGTTTTTCTAATTTAGATGAGAGTGATAAACAATTTTTTTATGATTATCCATTAAGCGTAATGATATTTGAAACATCTGCAAAATCGGATAGTGAATCCAAAAATGTAATTTTTTCTGTTTTTGAACGCATTAATACTGGCTCTGAAAAGTTGACAGAACAAGAAATTAGAAATACGCTTTACCAAGGAATTTGCTTGGACAAGTTAAAAGAAGTAGTTGCTTCCAAAGATGTGTTTTATAGGTTGATTCAACTTGATCCCAACGCACAAAAAAGAGGTAAAGATTTAGAATTTTTACTTAGGTTAATGTCTTATTATCACATATATAATGTTTCTAAACAAGGCGTTAAATATTTGGTTAATAATGATGAAGAAAGCAAGATAACAACCTCAAAAACTGTTATGCTTAATAACTATTTATACTATTCTAACAATGGTGAAATTGAATACATAAACCAATTAACAGATATACTTGAAGCTTTATCGACAATTGAGCAGTTGGATGAAAACGCTCTTTATTGTGTAAAGAGAGATAAAAGTGGTATAGGCACAAAGGTTCATCAGATTTTTGCAGAAGCTTTAGTTATTGCAACAATATTGAACAACAACACTATTTCCTTATCAAAAGAACAGTTTAACGAAAATAAACTGTCTCTTTGGAAAAGTGAAGAATATTTTTATAAAACATTTACTGAAAAAACCACGGATCCCGATAATGTAGTAGCAAGAATAGATAAAATGATTAGGTTTATCAATGGGGAAGAAATATGGAAATCCTAACCCCTTATAAAATTAAAACTACATTATTTGAAAGACTTTTAAAAACGCAGAAAGTTTTTGAAAGTATCAATGTCAATAAAGAAGATAATATTGATATTGTACAATCCGTTTACTTCAAATATTATTTCGATTTTTCCACAGCAATTGAATCTACAATAACATCAATTATGGCTATAAAATATCCTGATGATTTTGCACAGAAGAAAATGAAAATAATAGATTCCTCTTGTTCTAATTATTTGAATCAAGAGGAAATTAAGTATTTAATCAATACTGACGGGATAAACGACACAATTTATGATCTAAAAATGTTTTTTTCTGGCTTTGTTGGAATCGTTAAGGATGGCTTTTATAATCAAATTGGCCTAGAAAAAAAGATTAATGATTATGAATCATTCTTAAGTTTTTATAAAACCAGTCGTGATACAAGAAACAAGATTGCGCATGGTTTGATAAATGAGCAAGTACGATATGATAATACTATATTAATGAAATTTATGTTATCTTTTTATGTTTTGCATAAGTTTCATTTAAGATTATTTGAGGGAATAAACACTGAAAGTAGCGAAATATAATGAAATAAATCAATAACTTCAATTCGAAGGAAGGCGTCGCAGAAATGCGGTGCTTTTGCTTTTCGTTTGAAAAATCTCTGGACTTGTGAGAAGTTGTGTAGTATATGTGTGTTGCAAAAGGAGGTGCAATGCGCATGACAACACTTGAAGATTTATACTACGGCAACATCAGTCCACGCGAAAGGTACATCAAGCGAGGAACGAGATTGGATAAGCTCGTCAAATTGATATACAAAAACGAGGAAGAACTGAATTCGGGATTAACAGAGAAACAAAAAGAAACCTTTGAGAAATTCAAAGACTCTACAAGTGAACTATCCAGCATCAGTGAGCGTGAGGCGCTCAGTTCGGGATTTATCCTTGCCACACGGATAATGATGGAAGTTATGCAAGGTTTGGAGGAGGTCAAGGATGTATGAAGAAAACCATAATCCTTCTTCTCTGCTGTAGAGTAGTGTCGCCTCGGCGGCACTATTTTTTTGCGACTTTTTAGAAATAATTCTTGCTACTAAAAAGAATATTTAGTGCTAAAAATAATTATAAAGCACCGTAAAAAATAATTGTAACACTGCTTTGAATTTCATAAAAATTTAAGGCCTTGACAAAACTTTTAAAGTCCGGTAAAATAAATACACAATCAAACAGATTACATAAAGTCTTGGCGCAGTACATAGTTAAATTCATATAACTGCGCAAGGCTTATTTTTATCTCTGCCGGTATGTTCCTTGACAAAAGCATAAATGCAAAACAATCCCTGCGCGGACACTGTCAAGGAATCATCATACAGTTTTCTCGCAGGGATTTTTATTACATATCGGTTGAAAGGAGCTGACGATAAAATATGGATCAGCCATATACTATCTATCCCGAAGGGATAGGCAAGCATATTGTTTGTATATACAGCAGCCTTACGGCCGCCGCTTTACAAACAGCTTGTCGGGGTGAACCCCGAACCCCAAATAATACGACATCGGGGAATAAACGGCGGTAGTACGGTTGCCGCAGAAAGAGAGGATAACTAAAACCAACAAGACAAAAATGATTGCTATGCGTTTTCGTGAGAGCGACTATGCGGCAATCAAGAAAAAAGCAGAAAAAGCGAATATGAACTTCACCGAGTTTGTAACAGCAGCGGCAATGAATAAACCCATAACTGTTATAAACGGTCTTTCGGATGTGCTGAAGGAACAGAAAGCAATCGGCAGAAATATCAATCAGTTAACAACGCTCTGCAATATGGGCAAAATTGTATGTCCCGATTTACAGGAGTTAAAACAACAATATGCCGAGTTGCTTGTCACGCTCAATGATATAGTCGGGAGGTGTGGTTGATGGCAACTTTTACGGCAATCCCCGAAAAGACACAGACCGCCACGGCGATGAAGCGAGTGCTTGATTATGTTATGCAAGACAAGAAAACTGTTATAGACGGAATAAAGCTTGTAAGCGGTCAGCACTGCGTTCCCGAATCGGCGTATCAGGAGTTTATGGCTACCAAGCATCAATACGGTAAAGCAAAGGGTGTATTTTTCAAACAGTATGTGCAATCCTTTAAACCCGATTGCAATGCCACACCCGAACAGATACACCGTATAGGTTTGGAAACGGCAAAACTGTTTGATGGGTTTGAAGTGGTCGTGGCAACACACATTGACCGCGATCACTGGCATAATCATTTCGTTGTCAACTCGGTAAACTGTGAAACGGGATATAAGATCCAAATTGATGAAAAAGGATTGGAAGCGCTACGGCATAAGTCGGATATGATCTGTCAGCAGTTTGGGTTAGAGGTATTAACACCATATCATAAGCCTAAACAGAAATCTATCAATCAGCGAGAATACCGCACCGCCTTGCGCGGTGATAGTAAAAAGCTGAAGCTGACAAATGCAATAGATTATGCGGTAACAACAAGCCGAAACAAAAAGCAGTTTATTGAGCAGATGAAAAAACTCGGATACGGTGTGAATTGGATAGACCGTTACAAGTATATAACCTATTCCACACCGGACGGTCAGAGGTTTCGGGATAACCGATTACTCGATGACAAATATTTAAAAACTAATATGGAGGAATTATTTGCTTATGGATATTACCAAACTAAAGAACAACAATCCGATAGAGCAGATAACCGAGGAAACGGTAGCAGCATTGACCGAACCGATACAGCCTCAGTATCTGCTGCTGACATTGGAACAGTACAACAAAATAGCGGAATACTTTTCGACAGTTGGGAACAGCATTGTAAGAAACACGGATTTGATATCCGAACTTCCGACGCATCAGGATTTGAACAATCTGATCGTACAGACGTTAAAGCCGTGCTTAACGGAAATGCGCAAGGCGGCAACAGACAAGATGGACTCGATAGAGTATTCAACCAAGGACAAATTATCGTGGCAGACGGACTCCTTGAAAGAGCAGCTGCACACGGAAATATGCCGAATGATGAACGAGCTGAAAGCCAAGGATTTGACACCGTGGAAGCTCAAGCTGAAATGGGTGGCGATTGGAGCAATATTACCGTCGATGCTTTATATCTTGCAGCTGATATTGCGATGATAGGAGAACCGGGCAATAATGATAAACAAAAACCTAAAGTTGTCCGTGAACGCAAACGCGGACAAAAGAAAAAACAAATTCAAGACAGCCATGATGACGGCGGTATGCGAATGAATATGTAAAGGAGGAATGACCGACAACAAATAAAAGCCGTGTTGCCTTATAGCAACGAACAGAAGTAATATTCCAAAACACGAATTGGAAATCCTCGCACGGCACTTTCTTCCGCAAATCCAAGCTTTTTTTGAGAGCGAAGAAGGGCGAAAAGAATATGAGGAATGGAAGGCAAAGCAAGCCGAATTAAAGGCACAGGGAGCCGATAAAACGGCTTAAAACACACAAGGGCAGAGAGTTTTTACTCTCTGCCCTTCAGTCTGTCGAAAAACCCAAAATTCAAGCTGAGATTGGGATTAAAAATTTTT